>Ga0207711_10002938_pt1 | contig 14900 bp, 2 predicted proteins | sample KBSS34metaG_FD_184401 | JGI IMG/M metagenome (GOLD analysis project Ga0207711, IMG submission 184401) | Switchgrass rhizosphere microbial communities from Kellogg Biological Station, Michigan, USA - KBS S3-4 metaG (SPAdes) (version 2) | ecosystem: Host-associated > Plants > Roots > Rhizosphere >...
TTGCCCGGCCCGTTCGAGATAGGCGACGCCATCGCGCTCGTCGCGAACGGGCCGGGCAACTATACGCTGCGCGCCTCCGACAATCATGCGGGGTTCGAGGGCCTGGTCGGCGGTGCGGGCAATGATACGCTGATCGGCAGCGACGGCCAGGAGGTTCTCGTCAACGGCGGCGGCGTCGATTCGATCGCTGCGGGCGGTGGTAACGACAATATCAATCTCGATGCGCCGCTGGCCGACGGCTCGACGCTCGATGGCGGCGACGGGATCGACAAGCTGGAGGTCAGCGCCGAGGCGGCGCAGTTCGTGCAGGACCCGTTTTCAACGGTGAGCCTCGTCAATGTCCAACTGAGTTCGATCGAGCAGATCGCCTTCGACAGCGACCAAGGTGAATATCTGTCAGTGGCGATCGACGCCGCACAGATCGGCAATGGTGGGATTTCGGAGACGGCCTCACTCATCGGCGGTGACGGCATCGACAACCTCTTCGTCTATGCGCTGACGGCGGGCGACTATACCCTGCCGTCCTTCGTCAGGGGCGCGAACTGGGACGAGATTACCGACAGAGTGTTCCTGATCGGCGTCGGGGACGGCGCTCAGACGCTCAACGCGTCCGCCGATCATAGCGGTATCGAGGTGCTGCTCGCCGGCGCTGGAAACAGTGCGCTGAATGGCTCCGACAGTGTCGAGTATCTGGTCGATGGCGCGGGCACCGACACGATCCATGCGGGCGGCGAAAACGACCGCATCTTCATTAATAGCCCCGTGCAGGGCGCCGAGATATTCGACGGCGGCGCAGGGACGGACATGCTTGTCGTCACCCAATCTGCGGCGCTTTTCGACGGCGACGAGCCAGCGGTGGACCTGACCGGAACGACGGTCAATTCGATCGAGCAGCTTCAGTTCGGATCGGTGGACAACACCGAGCTCCGCGTCCTCCTTACCACTGCTCAGATCGGCGGCGGCCTCTCTGAGGCGGCCACCCTGACCGGCGGCGCCGGCGACGACCGGCTGCTGATCCTCGCGGAAACGGCAGGCTCCTACAGCCTCGACGACACCAGCTTCACCAAGGTCAACTGGACCGAGGGCGATGCCGACGAACCCGGCGACGTCGTCGAGCTGGTTGCAGCCGGCCACGGCAATTACGCGCTGCAGGCGTCGGCCAGCCATAGCGGCTTCGAGGCTCTGGTCGGCGGCGCGGGCAACGATACGCTGATCGGCGGCGACGGTTCGGAAATATTGATCGGCGGCGGCGGCGTCGATTCGATCGTCGCGGGCGGTGGCGACGACAGTATCGAAGTCGACGATGCACGTCTCGGCGTCGGGTCGGTGCTCGACGGCGGCGAGGGGATCGACAAGCTCGAGGTCGGATCCGCCAGCGCCCAATTCACCTTTCCGTTGCAGCAGGGCCCGACCGCGTTGCTCAACCTCACCGGCGTCACGCTGAACTCGATCGAGCAACTCGAGCTCGACTCGGATGAAAATGAGCGCCTCAACGTCACGGTCAGCACCGCACAGATCGGCGGCGGTCTTTCCGCGACCGCCTCTCTGATCGGTGGCGACGGCGTCGACACTTTGGTCGTCCAAGCGCAGACGGCAGGCGAATATACACTGGCGTCGTTCATCCGCACCGAAGACTGGGATTCTTCGAGCGATGTCTTCGATCCCGGCGACTCCGTCGGGCTGACCACCGCGCCGAACTCGGGCGGCAATTTCACGCTCAATGCTTCGACCGGCCATGATGGTGTCGAATTCCTGATCGGCGGCGCCGGCAACGATGTCCTGAACGGCAGCGACGGCGCCGAAATCCTCAATGGCGGCGCAGGAACGAACAGCCTCAACGCGGGTGGCGGCGACGATCTGCTGGCGGTTGCCAATGGCATCCTCAACGGCAATCCGCTCAATCCGGTCGCCACGGGCGTCTATGACGGCGGCAATGGTTTCGATTATCTCTCGGTCGCAGGGGAGGTCGGTTTTCAAGGGTCGCTGATCTCGATCGAAGGCATCGCGCTTCAGCCGGCCTTCGCCAGCGCGCTTCCCTTCATTGCAAGCACGGCCGAGGCCGATCTCGACATCGCCTCCTCGGCCTTCGACGATCTGCCGACCGATCTCTCAATCCGGGGAACGGGCGAGATTTCGGTCAACCTCGACACCGCCAGTTTCGACGGATCGGGCTTCGTTTTCGAGGAGGACGCCGATGTCGGCTTCGAGATCGAGGGCGACACATCGGACAATCAGATCACCGGTACCTCGGCGGACGACGAGATTTCTGGCGATGCGGGTAACGATACGCTGACGGGCGGCGCAGGCGATGACACGCTCGACGGCGGCACGGGTATCGATCGGCTGTTCGGCGGCGCGGGCAATGACATCCTGGTCATCGATACGCCCCTGCCCGCTGCTCAGCCGACCGGCGAGCGTTATGACGGCGGCATTGGCACGGACATATTAGCGATCGCCCAGTCGGCCGGTGCGTCGGTGGACACACCGTCGGGGCAATCGGTGTCGGTCGTTCTTGCCTCGACAGAGCTTAGCGGGCTTGAAGGTGTCCGCTTTTTCTCGGAGCAGGGCACCCGGCTGAACGTCGTCGTGCGTGCTGACCAGCTCGGCGCGGGGCTATCCAACAGCGCCACGCTGTTCGGTGGCGATGGCGACGATTCGCTCTCGGTTCTCGCCTTGACGGCGGGCAGCTATACGCTTCCCGGCTTCGTGCGCGATGCGAGCTGGCATGCTTCGACCGACGTCTTCGATCCGGGCGATACGGTCGGGCTGGTCGCCGTCGGCAGCGGCAATTTCACGCTCAACGCTTCCGCGACCCATGCCGGTATCGAGGCGCTGGTCGGCGGTGCCGGCAACGACACCCTAAATGGCTCGGCCGGCTCGGAAATCCTCAACGGCAATGGCGGCGTCAACATCCTTAACGGCGGTGGCGGCAATGATCTGCTGGTGGCCGCCAACACCACGCCGTTCGGCGGGACGCCGAGCAGTTTCACCTTCGCGGGGAGCGCCTTCAATGGCGGCGCGGGTTTCGATTATCTGTCGATCGGCGGCGCGGTCGATTTCAAGGGCACCATCAGCGGCATCGAGGGACTCAACTTCCAGGATGCCTTCACCGCCTCGGCGCCGAACACCGCGAGCCAGGACGCGGCGTCGCTCGATATCGGCGCGGCGGCCTTTGCGGGCATGGCCACGGACCTCCACTTGCGCGGCACCGGCGACATCTTCGTGGTCCTCGCGCCCGGCAACAGCTTCAACGGTTCGGGCTTCGTCTTCGAAAATGGCGCCGATGTCAGCTTCGAGGTCAACGGCAGCACCGCGAACGACAGCATTATCGGCACCTCCAACGACGACGATATCGAGGGGCTTGCCGGCAACGACACGCTGAACGGCGGTGCAGGCACCGACACGCTGAGCGGCGGTGCCGGCAACGATCTATTGGTTCAGGCGGGGGCGACGACCGGGGCGGAGCAGTATGACGGCGGCGACGGTATCGACACGCTGCGGGTCTCGAACAGCGTGGCGATCGATACGCCCGATGGCCCGTTTTACGACGTCATCCTGGCCGGCAACACCCTCAGTTCGATCGAGAAGATCGAATTCGCGTCAGTCGCCAACACCAGTTTCCGGACAGTGATCGGCGCCGGCCAGCAGAGCGGCCTCGGGCTGGTGGGGGGAGCCGGCACTGACCTGCTCGTCGTTCTGACGGGCGGCGCTGGCAGCTATCAGCTGGCCAACTATACCCTGACCAACTGGTCGGTGAGCGATGCCGTCATTCTGATCGGCGGACCTGGCGACGGTTACACGCTCAGGACGGCGGCGACCCACGCGGGCACCCAGGTCCTGGTCGGCAATGATGGCGACGACCATCTGTTCGGCGGGGTCGGCACCGACATTCTGCTCGGCAACGCCGGCGACGACACGCTCAGTGCCGACGACGGCACCGACACGATGACCGGCGGCGCGGGCAACGACGTGTTCGTGATCGATGGCGACGGCACCAAGACCATCACCGACTACACAGTCGGCGAGGACCTGATCGACCTGTCGGAGACCGGCTTCGACAGCCTGGCGAGCGTGATGCCCTTTCTGTCGCAGGTCGGGGCGAATGTGGTGCTCGGCGCGGGGACGACCAGCTACACCTTCCAGAATGTGACGCTGGCGGACCTAAGCGCCGACAGCTTCATCTTCAGCACCGACACCGATCCAGGCAGCGAGGCGGGCACTGCCGGTGCCGATGCGCTGTTCGGCGCGGGCGGCGCTGACAGCCTGACCGGGTTGGGCGGCAACGACACGCTCACCGGCTTTGCCGGCAACGACACGCTCGACGGCGGCGCGGGCATCGACCGGATGGTGGGCGGCACGGGCGACGATGTCTATGTGGTCGACGTGGCGGGCGACGTGATCGTCGAGGATGTGGATGCGGGCGCCGACACGATCCGTACCGCGCTGACCAACCTCAACCTGGCCAACTACGCCAATGTCGAGAACCTGACCTATACCGGCACGGCGGCCGCCACGCTGACCGGTACCGCGGGCAACAACGTGCTGACCGGAGGCGCGGGCAACGACACGCTGAACGGCGGCGACGGCACCGACACGCTCAACGGGGGGGGCGGCAACGATCTATTGGTCCAGGCGGGGGCGACGACCGGGGCGGAGCAGTATAACGGCGGCGACGGCACCGACACGCTGCGCGTCACGAACACGGTCGCGAGCGATTTCGGCTTTGGACCGGTCTATTTCACCGCGCTGACCGGGCTCAACTCGATTGAGCGGATCGAGTTCGGATCGGTCGCGAACACCAGGTTCACCGTGGCTACCGACTTTGGCAGCGTTGAACTCGTTGGTGGCGCGGGCGATGACCAGCTAAGCGTCTATGCGTTCGGCGCCGGCACCTATCAACTGCCATCCTACCAGCTGACCAACTGGTCGGCGAGCGACACCATCCTTCTGGCAGGCGTGCAGGCGTTCGATTACACGCTCAAGGCGACGCCGATCCACGCCGGCATAGAGATCCTTTTCGGCAACAGCGGCGACGACCATCTGTTCGGCGGGGTCGGCACCGACATTCTGCTCGGCAATGCCGGCGACGACACGCTCAGTGCCGATGACGGCACCGACACGATGACCGGCGGCGCGGGCAATGACGTGTTCGTGATCGATGGCGACGGCACCAAGACCATCACCGACTTCACGGTCGGCGAGGATCTGATCGATCTGTCGGAGACCGGCTTCGACAGCCTGGCGAGCGTGATGCCCTTTCTGTCGCAGGTCGGGGCGAATGTGGTGCTCGGTGCCGGGACGACCAGCTATACCTTCCAGAATGTGACGCTGGCGGACCTCAGCGCCGACAGCTTCATCTTCAGCACCGACACCGATCCACGCACCGAGGCGGGCACCGCCGGTGCCGATTTCATCTTTGGCGGGGCTGGTGCTGACAGCCTGACCGGGTCGGGCGGCAACGACACGATTAACGGCTTCGGCGGCAATGACACGCTCGACGGCGGTGCGGGTGTGGACTCGATGACCGGCGGCGCGGGCGATGACGTCTATGTGGTCGACGTGGCGGGCGACGTGATCGTGGAGGATGCCGACGCGGGCAGCGACAGCGTTACTTCGTCCGTGAACTACACGCTTGGCGCCAATGTCGAGAATCTCGAGCTGACCGGCGCGGCCAACGTCAACGGCACCGGCAATGGCGATAACAACGTCATTACGGGGAACGGCGCCAACAACAGCCTGACCGGCAACGCCGGCGACGACACACTCGACGGCGGGCTTGGCAACGACACGCTCACCGGCGGCACGGGGGCGGACTCGATGATCGGCGGCGCGGGCAACGACAGCTATGTCGTCGACGATGGCGGCGACGTGGTGGTCGAGGGCTCGGGGGCGGGCACCGATCTGGTCACCGCGACCATCGACTACAGCCTGGGAGACAATGTTGAGAATCTGACGCTGACGCCAGGCGGTGGAGATATCGACGGCACCGGCAATGCGCTGGCCAATGTTATCAACGGCAATGAAGGGGCCAATGCGCTGAGCGGCGGCGAGGGCAATGACACGCTGAACGGCCTGGCCGGGAACGATACCATGGACGGCGGCGCGGGGGCGGATTCGATGTCCGGTGGCTTGGGCGACGATCATTATATCGTCGATGCGGCCGGCGACCTCGTGGTCGAGGCGGCGGGTGCGGGAACCGGCGTCGATAGCGTCGAAGCGTCGATCAGCTATACGCTCGGCGCCAATGTCGAGAATCTGATCCTGGACGATGGTGCCGTGAGCGGCACCGGCAACGCGCTCAACAATGTCATCACCGGCAACGATGCCGCCAACACGCTGAGCGGCGCCGCGGGCGCCGACACGATGGCGGGCGGCCTCGGTGACGATGCCTATGTCGTCGACGCCGCGGGCGACGTGATCGTCGAGGACCAGGATGGTGGCACCGACGGCGTCACCTCGTCGTTCAATTACAGCCTTGGCGCCAATGTCGAGAATCTGACGCTAGCGGGCACCGCGCTTAATGGCGCGGGCAACGCCTCGGACAACGGCATCACCGGCAATGCGGGCAACAACAGCTTGTCGGGCGGCGAGGGCGACGACACGCTCAGCGGAGCCGCCGGCAACGACACGCTCGACGGCGGCCTCGGTGCTGACTCGATGACTGGGGGTGCGGGCAATGACGTCTATCTCGTCGACGACGCCGGCGACGCCGTTGCCGAGGACCTTGCGGGGGCCGCAGGCGGAACCGACACCGTCCGCGCGTCGATCGACTATGCGCTCGGCGGCAATGTCGAAAATCTGACGCTGATCGGCACGGCGGCTAATGGCGCCGGCAACGCCGTCGCCAATCAGATCATGGGCAATGACGAGGCGAACAGCCTTTCGGGCGGCGAGGGCAATGACACGCTGAACGGCGGCGCGGGCGAAGACACGCTCGACGGCGGCGCGGGCAATGATCAGATGATCGGCGGTGTGGGGAGCGATAGCTATATCGTCGATTCGGCGACCGACGTCATCATCGAAACCACCGATCCGGGCACCGATATGGTCGAGGCCTCGGTAAGCTACACGCTCGCGGCCAATGTCGAAAACCTCATCCTGACGGGTTCGGCGAATATCAACGGCGCGGGCAATGCGCTGAACAACCTGCTCGCCGGCAATGACGGCGCCAACAGCCTGTCCGGCGCCCTCGGCGCCGACACGCTCGACGGTGGCGACGGCAACGACACGCTCGATGGCGGCGCGGGTGTGGATTCCATGACCGGCGGCGCGGGCGACGATCGATTTGTCGTCGATAGCGGCTCCGACGTCATTGTCGAGGAAGCCGATGGCGGCGTGGACACGGTGAGCGCTGCTTCGAACTACACGCTTGGCGCCAATGTCGAAAATCTGGTGCTGACCGGCACGGCCGCGATCAACGGCGAGGGCAATGCGCTGGGCAACATGATCACGGGCAATGGCGGCGTCAACAGCCTGTCGGGCGGCGGTGGTGACGACACGATCGATGGCGGCCTGGGTGGCGACACGCTCGAGGGCGGCGCCGGCGCGGATTCGATGATCGGCGGCGCGGGCAATGACAGCTATGTCGTCGACGATGCTGGCGACCAGGTGATCGAGGGTGTGGCGGGCGGCACCGACATGGTGAGCAGCTCGGTTAGCTACACGCTCGGCGCCAATGTCGAGAACCTTACGCTGTCGGGCAGCGATAATCTCGACGGGGCCGGCAACGGCCTCGCCAATATGGTCACCGGCAATGGCGGCGCCAACCATCTCGCCGGCGACGCCGGCGCCGATACCCTCAACGGCGGCGCGGGCGACGATACGCTCGATGGCGGCGCGGGCGCCGATCGCATGATCGGGGGCGTCGATGACGACCTCTACGTCGTCGACACAGCCGCCGACATCGTCGTCGAGAATGCGAACGAGGGCATCGACACGGCCAGCGCGGCGCTGAGCTACACGCTTGGGCTGAATGTCGAGAATCTCGAGCTGACCGGCACGGCCAATATCAACGGTGCCGGCAATGGCCTGGAAAATCTGATCATCGGCAACGGTGGCAACAATAGCCTGGGCGGCGCGGCCGGCAACGACACGCTCGAGGGCGGGGCCGGCAACGACACGCTCGACGGCGGCGCCGGTACGGATTCGATGATCGGCGGCGCGGGCAATGACAGCTATATCGTCGACAATATGGGCGACGTGATCGTCGAGGAGGCCGACGGCGGCATCGATGCGGTAAGCGCAGCGTCGAGCTACACGCTCGGCGACAATGTCGAGAACCTGACGCTGACCGGCGCCGCGAATGTCGACGGCACCGGCAATGAACTCGGCAACGCCATCACCGGCAATGGCGGCAATAACAGCCTTGCCGGCGAAGCCGGCAACGACACGCTGAGCGGCGGCGCGGGTGTGGACACACTCGACGGCGGCGAAGGCAATGACACGCTAGACGGCGGTCTGGGCGGCGATTCGATGACCGGGGGCGCGGGCAATGACATATATGTTGTCGACAACGTCGCCGACAGCGTTGTCGAGCAAGTCGCTGGCGGTGCCGACACGGTCAATGCTTCGATCAGCTACGCGCTTGCCGACAATATCGAAAATCTGACGCTGACCGGTAGCGGGGCGATCAGCGGCACCGGCAATGCCGATGACAATCTGATCACCGGCAATGCCGGCGCGAACACTCTGAACGGCGCCGATGGTCAGGACACGCTCGTTGGCGGCCTGGGCAGCGACAAGCTCAACGGCGGCAGTGGCGACGATGTGCTCGACGGCGGCGCAGGGGCGGACACGATGGCGGGCGGCGTCGGCAACGACAGCTACACCGTCGACGCCGTAACCGACGTGATCGTCGAGAATGCGGGCGAGGGCACCGACAGTGTGACCGCCAGCGTGAGCTACACGCTTTCGGCCAGCGCCGAGATAGAGACCCTGGAGCTCGCGGGAACGGCCAACATCAACGGGACCGGCAACGGCTTCGACAATGTCATCACCGGCAATAGCGGCAATAATGCGCTTAACGGCGCTGCGGGCGACGACGTGCTTGAGGGCGGCGACGGCAACGACACGCTCGACGGCGGCACGGGCGGCGACACGCTCGATGGCGGTTCGGGCAACGACCTCTATGTCGTCGACGATGCCGCCGACATGATCATCGAGCAGGTCGGCGGCGGCACCGACGCCGTCAGCGCGGGGGCCACATACACTCTCGGCGACAACGTCGAGAACCTGACGCTGACCGGTACCGCGAATGTCGACGGCACCGGCAATGAACTCGGCAACGCCATCACCGGCAATGGCGGCAATAACAGCCTTGCCGGCGAAGCCGGCAACGACACGCTGAGCGGCGGCGCGGGCGCGGACATGCTCGACGGTGGCGAGGGCAATGACACGCTCGACGGCGGGACGGGCGCAGACACGATGACCGGCGGTGCCGGAGACGATAGCTACGTCGTAGACAATGTGGGCGACGTGATCGTCGAGGACGCGGATGGCGGAACCGACACGGTCTCCGCCGCATCGGTATATACGCTCGGCGCCAACATCGAAAATCTGACGCTGACCGGAGCCGCGGCGATCAGCGGCACCGGCAATGCCAATGACAATGTCGTCACGGGCAATGCGGGCGCCAATACGCTCAACGGCCTCGGCGGCAGCGACAGCCTGAGCGGCGGGGCCGGCAACGACACGCTCAATGGCGGGACCGGCAATGATACGCTCGACGGCGGCGCGGGGGTCGATTCGATGACCGGCGGCGAGGGCGACGACCATTATGTCGTCGACGCCGCAACCGACATGGTCAAGGAAAATGCCGGAGAGGGCCTCGACACGGTCAGCACCGCATTGAGCTACACGCTTGGGTCGAATGTCGAGAATCTCGAGCTGACCGGCGCGGCCAACGTCAACGGCGCCGGCAATGGCGACGCCAATCTCATCACCGGCAACAGCGGCAACAACCTGATCGACGGCAAGGCCGGCGCCGACACGATGGCGGGCGGGGCGGGCAATGACAGCTATGTCGTCGACAATGCCGGCGATGTGATTGTCGAACAGGATGGGGGCGGCAGCGACGGCGCCAGCGCCTCGGTCAGCTATGCGCTCGGCGACAATGTCGAGAATCTGACGTTGACGGGCAGCGCCAATATCGACGGCAGCGGCAACGACCTGAGCAACGTCATCACCGGCAATGGCGGCGCCAACATATTATCGGGCGAGGCAGGGAACGATATTTTGGCCGGCGGCGCGAGCGACGACAGCCTCGATGGCGGCGAAGGCAATGACACGCTCGACGGCGGCCTGGGCGCCGATGCGATGGCGGGCGGCGGCGACGACGACGTCTATGCCGTCGACAATGCCGGCGACGTGATCGTCGAGCAGGCCGATGGCGGCGTGGACCTCGTCAACGCTTCGGTCAGCCACGCGCTCAGCGACAATGTCGAGAATCTGACGCTCACCGGTGCGGGCGCGATCGATGGCGTGGGCAACGGTTCGGATAATATCATCATCGGCAATGGCGCGAACAACAGCCTCTCGGGTGGTGACGGCGCCGACACGCTGACCGGCAATGCCGGCAACGACACGCTCGAGGGCGGCGCCGGCGCGGACTCGATGACCGGGGGCGCGGGGAACGACACCTATTTCGTCGACAGTGCAGGCGACCAGGTTGTCGAGGCTGCCGCGGGCGGCGTCGACACCGTGAACAGCTCGGTCAGCCATGTGCTGAGCGCCAATGTCGAGAGTCTGACGCTCACGGGCGGAGGCGACCTCGACGGCGGCGGCAATGCGCTCGCTAATGGCATCACGGGCAATAGCGGCGCGAACCATCTGACGGGCGACGCCGGCAACGACACGCTTAGCGGCGGCGCAGGCGACGACACGCTTGATGGCGGTGCGGGCGCGGACCGCATGGTCGGCGGAGCGGGCGACGACCATTATATCGTCGACGCCGTGACCGATGTGATCGTCGAGAACGCAGGCGAGGGCAGCGACAGCGTGACGTCGAGCGTGACATACACGCTTTCGGCCACCGCCGAGATCGAGAATCTGGAGCTCGGCGGCTCGGCCAACATCAACGGGACCGGCAACGGCTTGAACAACTCCATCATCGGCAACAGCGGCAATAACGTGCTGACCGGCAACCTCGGTAATGACTCGCTCACCGGCGCCGGCGGCAACGACACGCTGAGCGGCGGCGCGGGCAATGACACCATGGACGGCGGCGCGGGCGCGGACCGCATGGTCGGCGGAGCGGGCGACGATCTCTATGTCGTGGACGCGGTGGGCGATATCGTCACCGAGAGCGCCGGCCCGGACACCGATACGGTGGTGAGCGGACTCGCCGCTTACACGCTGGGGACCGCGGTCGAGAATCTCGTCCTCGGCGACGGCGCGGTGAGCGGCGCCGGCAACGCGCTGAACAACGTCATCACCGGCAATGCCGGAGCCAATACGCTCGACGGCGGCGCGGGCAGCGATACGCTCGATGGCGGCGATGGCGCGGACAGCTTCCAGTTTTCGACCGCGCTGGGCGCAACCAATGTCGACACGATCGCCAGCTTCGACGCCGCGGTCGAGAGCTTCCGGTTGAGCCTCAATATCTTCCAGGGGCTGAGCGCCGGCACATTGGCCTCGGACGCCTTCGCGGTCGGCGCCTCGGCGTCCGATGCAAGCCAGCGCATCCTCTATGACGACGGCACCGGCAGTCTCTATTTCGACGCCGACGGCTCGGGCGCGGCGAGCGCGCAGCAGTTCGCGTCAATCAACTCGCTGGTCGGATCGCTCTCCTTCAATAACTTCGTGCTGTATTGAGGAGGCGTTGGGCGAATGGCGAGCGTCCGCCCGATCCCGCTACATCAGATAGAGGCGTTCCGAACGCGCAGCGGGGGACGAAAAATAGGCGGCGCTCGCACAGCCCCGCGCTGCACATAGGAAGACCGCGAGCTGCAGCGCGCTGGCCATGACCACGAGGATCCAGGCACAGATGCATAGGCGCCGTATCGCGCAAAGCCGCTGATGACTTTCCATGACTGCGATATAGGCGACCCATCGCAAGCGCCGCGTGATGGCCATCACGTCCTCGCCACACGGGCCCCGCGCCGCTACCTGCTTTCGAACAGGTCGCCCGCCGGCAGGCTGGCTCGTATGCCCTCGGGGCTGCGCAGCCACCGCAGCGCCGCCTTGTCGTCGTCGAGCATCGCGCGCCAGAAGGCGACTGTCACTGCGATCACGGTGTCGCGGATATGCGGGGTCGGCTCGCCGTTGAGCATGGTGCGAACCGTCTGTCCGGCGAACATCTCATGCGTGCCGCCGTCGAGCACGAGCAGGAATTTTTCGCCGGGCGGCATCAGCCGGAACGGCTCCTGTCGCTGACGCGCGGTGATCGGGGTCACGAAGGGCACCGCGTCCTCGGTGCCGGTAATCGACAGGAAAGGAATGCGGATCGTGGCGAACGCGCTTTCGGCCGAGCCGGCGAGCGGCGGCGAGGGGCTGAGCCCCACCGCGGCGCGGACGCGCGGATCGCTCAGCGGCGGCTCGACCGCGAAGGCCAGGGTTTGTCCCGCGATCGCCTGCACGGTCTGCGCGCCGAAACTGTGGCCGGCCATGCCGATCCGGGCCTGATCGATGCGGGTCAGATCGCAGCGCCCCTCGATCACTCGCCGTCCGAGCTCGCCGATCACAAACTGCACATCGCGGGCCCGTGAGATCAGTTGCTCGCCATTGAGCGCCGCGCGAAAGCCGCGCTTGCCGAAGATCGCGCTGTCGGTGCCGGGGTGCTGAAGGTTGACCACCGCGAACCCGGCTTCGGCCCAGGCATGCGCCCAGATCGCGCCCGCGTCGAGCGAACCGCCGAGTCCGTGGCTGAACAATATCACGGCGACCTTGCCCGTCCCCGCCGGCAGGCGGATGCGCACCGGCACCGAACGGCTGCGCACCGGATCGAGCCACACGCCCTCGCACAGCGTGACGGGTACGGCGGCATGGGCGGAAACCGATGCCGCCAGCAGGAAAGGGAGCAACCAGCGCAGATATCGCATGCTGCCGTTGATAGGACAGGGGCGGCCCGGACGGAAGCGTTATGCCAGCCACAATGCGGTGCGCCATATTTGCAACAGTGTAAACTAATTTATGCTTTCTTCTTAATGTGTAACCTTGTGTGGAGCTTATACTGCGCCGCAAAGAACAGCGGTCATAGAACCGCCATCGAAGCTTAGCCCGGCTGAAACATGGTCGATGCAGGGAGCGACCGGCCGCTCGCTCCATATCCATAACGCTCAGGGGACCTTCGATGAAAAAACTGCTGCTCGGCTGTGCCGTCTTGGCGCTCGCCACCTCCGCCGCTTATGCTCAGTCCACCGGTTCAATCGATTTCGAGAATGAAATCGTCGTCACCGGTTCAACGGCAAAAAGTGTTTCGGGCGTCTCGATCCCGCAGACGGCGCGGACCAAGGCCGTGCTGGATTCGACCTTCATCCAGCACACGGTTCCTGGCCAGTCGATCAATGACACGATCAACATGTTGCCCGGAGTCAGCTTCCAGAACAACGATCCGTTCGGATCGGCAGGCGGCACCCTGAGCATTCGAGGCTTCGACGGTAGCCGTATTTCGGAAACTTTCGACGGTATTCCGCTCAACGATACCGGCAATTATGCGATCTATTCGAGCCAGCAGCTCGATCCCGAACTGATCGATCAGGTCAACGTCAATCTGGGCACGACCGACATCGACTCGCCGACTGCGGCAGCGTCTGGTTCGACGGTCAACTATCGAACGCGGGACCCTTCCGACGACTTCCACGTCCGCGTGCAGGGGACGGCCGGAGACTTCGATTTCTTCCGCCTGTTCGGCGCGGTCGATACCGGCGTCTTCACGTCGTTCGGTACGAAGGCCTTCTTTGCGGCCAGCAAGTCGACCAACGATGCGGTCTACGGTCATCGGGGCAAGATCAACAAGGAGCAGTTCAACGCCAAGATCTATCAGCCGATCGGCGACAACGGAGATTTCATCTCCGTAGCCGGTCATTACAACAAGAGCCGCAACGGCTTTTTCGGCTCGCTGCCGCTACGCCTTGACGCGAACCGGATCGTTGGCTCGGATGCGTCGAACCGCTTCCCGCGCAACGGCGACGAGCGCGACTATACGATCGCGCGCTGCGAGGTGGCCAAGCCGACTCCGGGGACCGCAGGCGTCGCCAATAGCTGCGGCGCGACCTTTGACGAGCGTTTCAACCCGTCGAACACCGGCAATATCCGCATCAACTCGAGGTTCACGCTGAGCGATAAGCTTACGCTGACCGTGGACCCAAGCTATCAATATGTCCTCGCTAATGGCGGCGGCACGGTGGTGGCTAACGAGAAGCTGTTCGCGCTCAACGCCACAACCAATATCCCCGGATATATCAACGGCGCGCCGTTTGTCGGAGCGGACATCAATGGCGATGGAGACGCGCTCGATACGGTACGCGTATCGGCGCCGAGCACGACGCAGACGCACCGGTTCGGGGTGATCGCCAACCTGATCTATCAGTTTTCCGACACGCAGTCGGTCCGGCTCAACTATTCGCTCGATCATGGTCGCCATCGGCAGACAGGCGAAGTCGGCCTCCTCGAAGTCAATGGCGAGGCGGTGAATTTCTTCCCCCGCGACAATCCCGTCGCCGACGTGTCGGGAGCAACCGTGCAAAAGCGCGACCGCCTTTCCTATGCAGTGCTGCAACAGGTTTCGGGCGAATATAGCGGCCGCTTCTTCGACAAGCTGACCGTCACCGCGGGTATCCGCGCGCCCTTCTTTAGTCGCAAGCTGCATCAGCATTGCTTCACCACCTCGGCAGCGGGCTTCGTCGATTGCTTCGGAAGCGGCGCCGATCCGGCGGCGGTCGCGGCCTATGCCGCGGCGAAAC
>Ga0207711_10002939_pt1 | contig 14897 bp, 13 predicted proteins | sample KBSS34metaG_FD_184401 | JGI IMG/M metagenome (GOLD analysis project Ga0207711, IMG submission 184401) | Switchgrass rhizosphere microbial communities from Kellogg Biological Station, Michigan, USA - KBS S3-4 metaG (SPAdes) (version 2) | ecosystem: Host-associated > Plants > Roots > Rhizosphere...
GGTCGCTGGTCTTAGCTGCCGCAACGCGTCCTTCTTTTTTACACCGCGCACACTCACAACGCCTAAGTTCCTTCAACGAGTTGACGTGCGCTCGCGCGCGCCAGATGCTTTCAGGGTTCGAGGCCTTATTCTTCGATCCCGACTTGTGCAACTGCTTGCGCCCATACGATCGTCGTGTTCTTCTCTTACGCCGGAGGCGTTCGCTAATTTGAGCCCAGGGTTCGAGGAACGAGAACCCTGGGTTAGCAACCAAAACAATTCTTTAACCCTGAAAGGGTTCGCCAACCGTGAAACCCTTTCAGGGTTTCAACGCTTCTTTATTCTTCGATCCCAGGGTTCGAGGAACGAGAACCCTGGGTTAGCAACCAAAACAATTCTTTAACCCTGAAAGGGTTCGCCAACCGTGAAACCCTTTCAGGGTTTCAGCGCTCTTTATTCTTCGATCCCAGGGTTCTCGCAAGCTCGAACCCTGGGCTGAAATTAGCCAACGCCTTCGGCGTAAATCGGTCTTTGCCTTCGGCGTAAATCGGTCTTTGCCTTCGGCGTAAATCGGTTCTTTGCCTTCGGCGTAAATCGGTCTTTGCCTTCGGCGTTGAATCGGTTCTTCGGCGTTAAATCAGTTCTTTCCCTGATATTTGCTCTTATCCAGGTTCGTTAGTTTGATCGGGTCGAGCAGCTCCTTGATTTGCGCTTCGGTCAGAATCTTCTTTTCGCGGATGATTTCGAGTATGCCTTTGCCTGACTTGTAGGCTTCGCCAGCGAGCTCGGTGGCCTTCTCGTAACCCAACACCGGATTGAGCGCGGTGACGATGCCGACCGTGGTCTCCATGTATCGCGAGAGCACGCGCTCATTGACAGTGATTCCGTCAACGCACTTCGTTCGTAACAGACCGGAGGTGTTGTAGAGCAGGGCTTGCGATTCCATGACGGCGAGACCGGCCAACGGCTCGTAAGCATTTAGCTGCAATTGGCCACTGTGCGCCGCAAGCGTGACGCTGTAATCGTTTCCCATCACGCGAAACGCGACGATGTTTACCACCTCGGGCACGACCGGATTCACTTTGCCCGGCATGATTGACGATCCGGGTTGTAGCGCCGGCAGATTGATCTCAGCCAATCCCGCACGTGGACCAGAAGCGAGCAGAATCAGATCACTGGAGATCTTGGAGAGCTTGATCGCAAGGCTCTTCAATGCTGACGAATAAACGACGAACCCCTGCTGGTCCCACGTCGCCGCAAGCATGTCAGTCGCCGGAACGATCGGTTTGCCGGTCAGTTGCGCGAGGTGAAAAGCACATCTCTCCGAATAACCCTTCGGCGCGTTGAGCCCCGTACCGATCGCAGTGGCGCCCATGTTGACGGTGTACAGATACTTCTCCGCATCGCGCAGCAGTTTGACTTCGTCCTGGAGACTGGCGGCGAACGCGTGAAACTCCTGGCCCACCGTCATCGGAACCGCGTCCTGCATTTCAGTGCGGCCCATCTTCACGATCTCGAGGAATGCATCGCCTTTCATGCGAAACGACACAATGAGTTTTTCAAGTTCGCTGATTAATCGATCGTTGCGAAGGATGAAGGCGACTTTCAGCGCAGTCGGGTATGAGTCGTTGGTCGACTGCGACATGTTGAGATCGTCGTGAGGCTCCAGGAATTGATACTCGCCTTTCTTGTGACCGGTTAATTCGAGGCCGACGTTGGCGAGCACCTCGTTTGCGTTCATGTTGGTCGAGGTGCCGGCGCCGCCCTGGTACCAGTCGACGAGAAACTGATCGTGATACTTGCCTTCGCGGACAGCGGCGGTGGCCTTCTCGATTGCTGCAAGGCGATCGGGCCTCATCGCACCGACGTCAGCGTTAGCGCGAGCAGCAGCGAGTTTTACGATGGCCCACGCTTCGACAAATCCCGGGTAGTGATTAATCAGGACGCCCGAGAGTTTGAAGTTTTCGAGCGCCCGCGCGGTCTGCACGCCGTAGTAAGCGTCGGCAGGAATCTGCTTCTCACCGAGCAGGTCTTTTTCTGTCCGCGTCTGCTGTGCGTTTGCTACGGGCGCAAGCACAAGACAGATCAGCGTGAAAGAGATTAGTAAGTTCTTCATGACTTTTCTCGATCTTTCCTCCCGCAAAGACGCAAAGTCGCAAAGTCGCAAAGTAAGTTTTGAAACTCACGTCCTCCCTTTGCGCCTTTGCTTCTTTGCGGGAGAAAGTCTTTACAGCTTTACTGGTCCGCCACTGGCGTCCACGACTTGTCGGGGTTGAAGCGCTCGATTGCATTCGCAAGCTCGACCGTCTTTGGACCAAGATCTTTTTGATAGACCACGCCGTCGTGACTCACCATGAACGTCTGCACGCCGGTAAGACGGTATTGCGCGGGGAAAGCAATGAGTGCGAAGCCGCCGATCATCGCGCCCTTCACGACAAAATCCATTTCACCAAGCGGCGCCGCCGGTCCCTGCCCTTTCAGTACTTTAAAAAAGTAACCGTGATATGGTTCCGTCCTCGACGTGTAACCGCGCGTGATTGCCGCGGCTACGTTCTCCCCGACTGGCCCACCCCACGTGCCGTCGCTGTTTTTCCACGCCAGCCCGTCCTGCTCTCCCGGCGTGCTTATGATCCGTTGCGCGTATTGATTCGTGCCCGAAGTACCTCGTTTAGTCAGCGCATATTCGTGTTGTGCGTCGACGTAGCCGCGACAGATGGCAATCGCATCGAGCTCATTGCCGCCGATGCGCCGATAGAGAAGTTCCTGCCGGCCTGCCTTCGTATCGAAACTCCACGTCGATCCAACCTTCACGATGGGCACCGCAAACGGCCAATCGTCTTCGCCGATCTCGAGGAGTGCGCGACGAGGGTTTTTAGGCTGCAACGCGACATTGGTCTTGATCCGCGCTTGTTCGGAAAACTTCTGGGCCACTTCACGATCGCGTGCAGGTTCACCCGTGTGAATGATGTCGTAGCTATCCGGACCAAGAATCTCCGCGAGCGCGAGCTCGTCGTACTTCTCGGCAGCATCGATGAGCGCATTAGCGGCCTCCTGCGCGCTCGCAAATGCTTTGGCTTTTCTCTCGATAGTTGCTTGCGACATGACCGCCGGCGCCACCGCGAAACAAGAGAGCACCGCAGCAACGAACCATCTAGAAATTCGAATATGTAATGTACGTTTCATAACCTCTTACCTCCTTCCTCCACCGCCACCACGACCACCACCACCGCCGCCACGACTGCCGCCGCCGCCACCTCCACGACTACCACCACCGCCACCGAAACCACCGCTGCTGCGACCGCCACCACCACCGAACCCTCCCATGCTGGAAGATCCACGGCTGCTGCTTTGTCGCGTGCTGGCGCCACTGAATCCGCCCGAGCCACCGCCGAAGCCGCCACGACTACCTGAGCCGCTGCCAACACTGCGATTGCCGACCCGATCGCCACCGGCGTCTCTTGCACGGTTGTTGATCGATCCGGGACTGGAGCGATCGCTGATACCCGAACCGCGATTGCCGGCGCCACTGCGATCACTAACGCCTCCACGATTGCCGGCGCCACCACGATCACCAACTCCACCGCGATCACCGACACCACCACGATTGCCGGCGCCGCCGCGATCACCAACTCCACCGCGATCACCGACACCACCACGATTGCCGGCGCCGCCGCGATCACCAACTCCACCGCGGTCGCCGACACCGCCGCGATCGCCAACACCACCGCGATCACCGACACCGCCGCGATCACCGACACCGCCACGATCGTTGCTCCTTAGATTTCCACCTTGCCGACCGATATCTCGCTGCGCAGCTCGCTGCCGGTTTCCTAATGAGTCACCGCGAGCTGATCCACCAAACCGGTCCGCAGTCCGGCGATCGCCGTACGGAGCACCGCCACGATGCGAAGGATTGTGTTGCCACTTGTTCCCACCGTTGACGCGATTTCCGCCCTGGATGTTGTTGACGCGGTTGCCGCCGCTGATATTCGTGTTGCGGTTGAAGTTGTTATTCATGTTGACGTCGATGTCGCCGCCACCCCAGCCGCAACCCCAACCCCAGCCGCCACCCCACGCAGCGCCCATAGCCATACCAACGCCGAACGAGATCGCGCTCGCCGCGATGACTGCACCCGTCGATGGCGGGTAATAGATAGGCGGATACGGATACGCAGGCGCACCGTAAACAACGGTCGGATTGTAGGAGGGCACGTAAACCACTTGCGGATTTGCCTGCTCGATCACAATCACTTCTTTGCTCTCAATGACCTGCGTCTGTACCTTCTGTTGCTGGTTTGACTTCAACGCCCCAGCATCTTCCGCCTTGTTACGCATCCGCTGGACCGCGTCCATCACGTCTTTCTGTTGCGCGAGAAAGGCGTTGCCAAGATCGGTGGTCCACTGAACGTCGTCAGCCAAACGCTTCACGACATCGGGCAGCGCCGCCATCGCCTGAACACTCGGATCCCAGGGCTGTTTCTTGATTGCCTCGCTCAATTTCTTCTGGTCTTTAGCCAGATCAGGATTTCGTTCCAACCACTGCTGGAGCTGAATGATCTCCAACGGATAGGTTGAAGCCACGAGCGTCTGGCTAAGCAGGTTGTCTGGATACAACGCAATCGGAGCGACAAGCGAATCGAGTTGCTCCGGCGGTATCGTTACTGGCTGATCATCCGGGACTGGTACAGGTACGTGCCGGGCCAACACGAGCGGATGCACAAGCGGGTTCACCGGCAGAAGGACAGCCATGCAGGTAAGCGCAGCAAGGTAGCGAAGCAATTGTCGCGCGGACCCTGATGGCCTGGTTTTTACTTTCATTTCAACACCTCCGCCTTAATTCCTTCTCTGTGCATGCTCTGTGTCCGTGGTGAGTGTCGCCGTAGCTTCGCGGTACAGGGATGGATAGCCACAGACCAACAACGGACACAGAGAATGCACAGAGAAGGAATTTACTTGATATGTGTAGCCTCCCAACTGCGCACCTTACGTCTTGCTTCGTCAAAAATTCTTTCGTAGTTCTGCTTGCGAACTTTCTCGCTGACTTCGGGACTCAACTGCTTCCAAAGCGGTTCATACTGGTTATAGACCCTCAAATATGTTTCCTGAGTCGCAGGAGCAACTTCGTCAGTGCCGAAGAGAAACCGATCCGGATTGCGACTGATCACGGCCGCCGCGTTCTTTAACGATTCGGGCGTAGCGACCACGTACTTCGCCACTTCATCCCAGGAAATATCGAAATTAACGTTTCGCAATTGCGGATCGCTGATGATCTCTTCGACGATTGCGGCCTGCTCTTTCACTGGACGAATGATTCGCCCGACGCCGATATGGGCCCAGATAAACGTCGTATTGGGATGACGCTTGAACAGGGCCTTCATTTGGGCCGCATAAGCAGGCTCAGCGCCGGACTTTGCAAACGGGACGTCAACATCGTTGTGAATAAGAACGACCAGACCAACTTCAGTCGCGAAATCGAGCAAACGATCGAGCGCCGGGTCCTGTAGGCTCGCGACCTCGCCTGCGATTTTTGCGGAAACAAACTCCTTATGAATGCTGAATTCACCGATGCCCGTGAAGACGCCGGGGAAAGCAGTGAGCACGCGGCGAATGTGATCGGCGGCATACATGTCCGTCGGATTGAAGCCCGTGATCATGGGATCGAAGCGCGCCTGCTCTTCCTTCGAGAGTGATTTGTATGCGGTGGCGATCCAGGCGTCAGTAAATGAGTAGTAATAGAGCGGCGCGTCGGAGTTCAGGTAATAAGTTGGAGCACGGTTTTCATCGACGCGATAGGACCACTGTTGTTGTAGCGGGATGCCGAACAAAGCGACACGTCCGGCTTTGTTGCCCATGACTTTCAGGAAGTCGTGGATGTCGATGCCTTCCTGGATGTAGTTGGTCAGGTGGAAGTGCGAATCGTTGAAGAGGTAGGTGTTTGTTCCGTTTTGTGCGAAGGACGTCTCCCGCAAAGACGCAAAGGCGCAAAGAAGAACGCAAAGAGAAATAGTGACTCTTCTTTGCGGCTTTGCGTCTTTGCGGGAGAAGTTCTTCATAACAACCTCAAAACGCTAGCTCCATGCTCGAGTGGTAAACCCAGCCACGACCACCGATTGGAAACGGCACAGACGTGTAACCAACCGGCGACTTGTAGAGATAAAGCGCCTCGTTGTTCCAACGGACCACCTTGTTCTTGAACGGGAAGAAATTCACCCCGAAGCGGAAATCACGCGGCTGACCGAATTGTCCAAAGATCTTCGAAAAGCCCGCGTACGCCTGGAGGCTTTTAGGCACGACCATCGCCGAAGCCTGTATCTGGAATGCGTGATCAAACAATCGCGACGGAATCGTTGGCAGCACCTCTGGATGCACAACGTCGACGAATTTGAAATTATCCAACCAGCGCCAGAAGTACTCTCCTTCAAGAGCGAAACCGCGATACTTAAAACCACCGTCAACGGTCGTCATGCGATAGCGCGCATCCGTGATCGTCACTCCAGGCGCGAATAGATTCGGAGTGAAGATCACAGTTCCATCCGACAATCGAAGCTGTGTGTTTTCGAACTGCTCCGAGTCGGGCTGACTTTCCTTATTCTCCTCGCTGCGACTGAAGTGGACCGCAAGACGCGTGGAGAACTTGTCGTGATGCTCGAAGTCGCCCCACCCCTGCCCGCTAAAACCTTTTTCGAAATCACCCGTCGGAAACCAGATCAGCGCACTCGACAAAGTGTTGATGCCGTTGTCGAGTCGCGACGCGGGCACACCGAGCGTGCTCATGTTGTTACCAAGCATCACCTGGTATTTCAGCCGATCGGTGATATTCCCAACGGCCCAGATTCCGGAGGTATAAGACGGACGCATGAACTCATCGGCGATATGACGGCTATCGACGTTCAGCCAAAACGGAAAATTTCCTTCGACACTGCGCGTGCCGGGCAGCGATCTGATGCCGCCGCCTACCGTCAGATACTTGTTGAAGATGTATTGGAGATTTCCCGCGAGGACCACTTGCGCGCCCTGGCCCTGATTAGCATTCGAGGTCCAGGCGTAGAGGAAGTAGCGCATCTTCGGACTGAGTATCCACCCAAGAAACTTGATCTGAAGCTTCAGTAGCTGAAGGTCCTGTCGTTGCTGCACATTCTTCGCATTGCCAAACGCATCTATGTAGTTTGGATCGAGACCAAGTTGATTTAGATAACGAACGTACGTGTAGATGCTGATGTTCATATCGCCATACTCGGTGTTCACAACTTTGAATCCGAGGTTTGGCGTGTACTTACCGTCAAACTTGTTACCGTCGTCATCCTGCTTTGGTGGTGTTGCTTCAGCAGCCGAAGGTGAAGGGACGGACTCCGGCGACGGCGTTTCCACCGGCGTCGATGTTGCAACCGGCACGCTCGCGGGAGAAGCGTTTGCAGTTGCGGCTTGCGCGGCCTCGAGTTTGTCGACGCGTTCCTGAAGATTCTTGATGAGTTTGAGCAGCTCGGCGCGCTCCGCGTCGGTGAGTGGAGCTTTTTCGACCGAGCCGTTTGTTGCCTTCTCAGGCGTAGTTGAACTGGAAGGGCCAGGTGTTTGTGCACCTGCTCTCAGGTTGAAGACCACGAGACAGCTCATGAGTAAAGCGGCGCGCCACGTGATCATGTAACGCCGCTTTACTCCGCGCATTTGAGAAGGAGTTTGAGCCATTGCTGTTTTCACAATTCGCGCTATTCAGTTTTCAAACCAACCGAGCGTGGTGAAAACAAGTTGAAGTCGAGCTTGTTCGCCACGTACTCGATCACTTTCTGGGCTTTCACACTATTGCCGGCTTCATCGAGTGGCGGACCGAACACAGCAATCGCGCCCTTGCCAGGCACCACTGCGACGATGCCGCCGCCCACGCCACTCTTCGCCGGGAGCCCGACGTGCCAGGCCCAACCACCTGAGCCGTCGTATAGTCCAGCCATAATCATCGTGGAGAGAATGTGCGGCACGTTTTCAGGCTTGATCACCTGCTCGCCGGTTGCCGGGTTCTTCCCGTTATTCGCCAGCGTTGCGCCCATGCGCGCGAGTTGGACCACATTGACGCCGACCGAGCATTGCTTCGTGTAGACATCAACTGACTCAAACGGTTCGGCGTAGATGCGATCGTATTTCGCGAGCAGCATCGAGAGCGCTTTATTGCCGGTGTTGGTGGCCGCTTCTGATTTGTAAACGTCGTCGATAAGCGTGAGCTTCTCGCCCGCGGCGCGGCTGTAAAAGTCGAGGATCTTGCTCCACTTTTCATCCGCTGTTTTTGCGGAGATCAGACTGACAGTCGAAATCGCTCCGGCGTTCACGTATGGATTGCCCGTGTGCGTGGGCATATCAGCCACTGCAAACACGGAGTTGAAGGCGCGGCCGGTTGGCTCGTTACCGACTTTCTCAAATACCTTGTCTGGTCCAAGCTCTTCCATCGCCAGCGCCTGCGAGAAAACTTTCGAGATCGACTGGATGGAAAACGCGTACTTGATGTCTCCCATCGAGATCGTCTGGTTGTCGGTAGTGACGATCGCGATGCCAAAAAGCTTCGAGTCAACCTGGGCCAAATAAGGAATGTAATCAGCATTCTTTCCGCCGGTGTCGGTCTTAAACTTGTCGTACGCCTCGCGGACAACTGCCTCAACCTGTGCTTTGGCCGGCGCGACTGGACTGATCTTCTGTCCCAGTGCTGACAAGGGCGCTGTTCCGAATGTCATCACAATAAACAACGCAATGAGCATTCTTGTCTGGATCTTCTTTCTCAACATGACTCTCTTTCTCCTCTTCCTGGACCAGGTGGCCCAGGGTCATCTAAAGATCAATAGGTGAATGTCTTCGAGAAGTTGTATCTAAACGAAAACTGGATGCGGAAATCGTCAGACTTGAAGCCATCGAGGAAGTTTTCTCGCGCCTGCCCCACTGGAGCTCGCCGCCGATCATCACGTTGTCCGTGGGATAGAAGAGCCTGCGGCTTGGCTGGTTCTGCTGGAGTCGTCTCGGCCGGTCGAGTCGTCGTCTCTGAATACTTTGCTTCGACGATCGCGGGAGACGTCTTCTTTGTTTCTATAGCCTCGATCTGCCCCTTTAACTCTGTGACCGTTTGTTCGAATTGCTGTAAACGCTGCTTTAACTGTTCGACTTCTGATGTTGGTTTTGCAGTTTCCTGAGTTTGTGCGAGTGCAAAGCTACTCGCGAACAACAACACAACTGCTACGACGAAAATAAAAGCTGTCAGTTTCATGCACGCCTTCCTCCGAGCATTGGGTTTTGGGGCGGAGTATTAGCTCCTGAAAAATGTAGTGGAGGGGCAGCAAGTCGGTAACTGGCAAAACTTACAGGTGACCGGAATACCACGCGCTCATAGACTCAAAGCGTTTTATGAATCAACTTGAGGCCCCACTATCGGATTACGAGTTGACTCAGGCGATCGCGAGAGGCGCCGTCTCGGGCATCGGAGATCTGTATGAGCGACACAAGCCGAAGGTCTATTCGGTGTGTTTGCGCATGACGGGGAATATGAGTGAGGCGGAAGACCTGACTCAGGAAATCTTTATCAAGCTGCTGGGGAAGGCTGGATCGTTTCGTGGTGAGAGTCAGTTTACGAGTTGGTTATATCGACTCACTACGAATCACGTGTTGATGTACTTTCGCCAGGCGGTGCGGCGCCGAGAACGATTTCCATATCTTGAAGATGTTGAGGCGACCCACGGGTTGAAGGTTTCGTTTGGAGCGCAATTTCTGGATCGCATTGCGATCGATGCAGCCCTCGCGCGCTTACCCGCCGGATGCCGCTCGGTGTTTTTGAAGTTTGACGTTGAAGGTTATAACCACGAGGAAATCGCCGGCATCTTCGGCTGCTCGGTAGGAAACTCCAAATCCCAACTCCACAAAGCCCGACGTAGATTAAGAAAATTTCTTAACCGCGGATCTCCGCGGATGAACGCCGATCAGCGTTTATCCGCGAAAATCCGCGGCTAAGTTCTTCTTTAAAACTTGCGCACGCCCATCAGCTTGACCGGGCCGATTCCGTAGCTCTCCACGTCGATCTTATTTCCATCGAGCACTTTGATCTTTGCCGAGTAGAGAAGCGCTCCTTCTCCCTCTTCTCTGCCTTTGCTGTTCTTCTTCAGATCGAGTTGCAGGATTCCAAACGGGTAATCCTGCGACCTGCTACCCGAGTAAACTTCCAGGAAACCAACCGGACGATCGCCAACCGCGTAGATGCGCCGGCCTCCTTCAGTCTGGTGTGAGCGAATGAGCTTGAAGTCGTAAAATCCGGCTCGACCCGTCAGCCGGATCTTGCCGATCGTCTTCGCCTTTTCAAGCTGCTTGAGTAGAGCATCTGGGCCACCTTCAACCAGCGCGGCGGCCATTACCTTCGCGTCAGCGTCACTCGTGTAACTATTCACCCACAAATCAACATTGACGCGCGCCCCTGCACCCACCATCGCCGGACCGGCGCCGTGCGGCAAGTAGGCAAGCGCCGAAAACTTTTCATCACTTTTCTGCGCCGGCGCCGGCATCGACAACCCCAACGCAAACACTAATAACACAAACGTGGCGATTAAGAATCTTGCTTTCATGTTTTTGCCCTCAATGTTTACTACGCCGGCGGCGGATACTTCTTCAGGAGTTTCGCCATCGCCTTGTTCAAGTTCTTTTCGACCTTCTTCGGGTCTTTACCGGAGCCGAGAGTCTTGCTGGCTTCGCCACGCCAGACCTGCTTCTTGCTTCCGACGTCGTATATGTCGAGATTGAGTGTGCCGATATTGATCGTTGAGCTGGTGGTGGTCGTCGTTGACATACCGCCCCAGCCGCGCCAACCACCCCAGCCCCACATATCGCCGCCGGTGCTGTAAGAGTTCCACTGCTTCTCCTGGTTAACAGCGACCTGGTATGCGACGTAAAGGTTTGGATTGTCTTCCGTCTTCGTCAAACCCTTCAACGCCAGTTGCGCATCGATGGCGCGTTTGATCTGATCGTCGAGGATCGAGTTTGGATACTGGGCGTCAGGTACCTGGATCCACTTATACGTTTTGTATTTCGAGAAGTCGATGCCTTGTAAGAAGTTGTACTTTATGTCCTGCGCCGATGCGGCGACACACCACATGAGAACCAATCCGGCAATCCCGATCATCCGTGAAAGCCTTGTCATTCCACACACCATCCTTCCATCCGCAAATCTTTGCCTGAATTCTAAAAGCGCCGAACGGCACGGATAACTGTCACTTTTGACAGGCGAGATCCAAAGCCAAAGCATGCAACAAGTAGGGACACCTTAGGAGGTCGTTGCACGAGTATGAAACGTGGTCAGCAAAGAATTTGCCGTTCTGGCATGATCGTTCTTATCAACTTACTTTTCGTCTTAACCGCGCTCGCGAAGAACGTCGATGACGTTGTGGTACTAAAAAATGGAGACCGGCTGACGGGAGAAATCAAGGGCTTGCAAAGCGGTGAACTCAGATTCAAGTCTGACTATATGGCGGAATCAGTCCGTCTCGATTGGTCCCGGGTTGAACGACTCGAGAGCAAATCCACGTTCATGATCTGGTTGGTTGACGGCAAGCTTGTGACTGACGTCATGCGCCTGCTTCCGTCAAACTCGGACGAGGTGGCTAATTTTGTGATTGGCAGTTCGACGCGAGTACAACAGCTCGACGTGATTCGAATCGCGCCCGCCGACAGACACTTCTGGAAACGACTCGAAGGATCGATCGACTTCGGTTTTAGTTTTACCAGTGGCAACGATCAGTATCAGACCCAGCTCGCGGCAACCACGACTTACAGAACCAGCGATCATTCATTTACCGCGTCGATCGATTCATCTTTCAGCGGACAAACTGAAGGAGACAGCCTCAGGCGCAATCAATTCACTTTCGACTATCGAAAGCAGTTATCTCGTCGCTGGTACGTTGGGGGACTTTTCGATCTGCTTCACAGCGATCCGCAAAGTCTCGATTTGCGCACGACCGTCGGTGGTCTGGTTGGTCGAAACGTGGTGCAAACAGAAAATACGAGACTTTCTCTTTTTGGCGGCATCGCCGGCACGCGTGAACATTACTCAGAATCGATTGGGCGGCCGAGGACTACCAACGCAGATGCAATCGCAGGCGCTGACTTCGTAACCTTTCGCTTCAATCGAACTGACATCCGATCGCGCTTCAGCTTGTTTCCGAGTTTGACCACACCCGGACGCATGCGTTTGCAAGGAACTTCCGACCTGCGAATAAAAATCGTGAAGGATCTTTGGTGGGGATTTCACGTTTACGAAAACTTCGACAGCAAGCCACCGGTGCGAGCCGACCAGAACGACCTCGGCGTGAGCACCTCGTTGGGTTGGAAGTTCTGATTCTTTCACGCAAAGATCACAAAGACGCAAAGGCGCGCCCGTGCATTTAGCCCGCCTTTGCGTCTTTGCGATCTTTGCGTCTTTGCGTGAAAGAATCTGGCACTGACCGTGGCCAACAGTGATCTCTGACTGTTGAGATAAGCAATGGCCCTGTAACTTTTGCCAGTACGTTGTATTCGCGGACGACCATAGAATTGCAAATTACGTTGCGTTGCACTCTTTCCAGGTTCTGACGCCGGTTACAGGCGCCCGTCCAACCGCGTCTTTCAAGGGCACAGACATGATCACACAGAACGATTCGAATCCCGCCGGAAAGCTGAATAAAACCTGGACATCCCTGGAGGTTGATCTCGGCGCCCTCTCGCATCCCGGTCACGTCAGGGAAAACAATGAAGACAGTTACCTCGTGATGCGGTTCGGGCGCTCACTCGAAAACCTGATGACAAACCTCGATCAGGAATTGTTCGAGGCCAGTTACTTCATGAGCGGTTACGGCATGTTGGTAGCCGACGGCATGGGAGGCATGGCGGGCGGCGAAGTGGCCAGCCGTCTCGCGCTCACGAACTTGATTGAGCTGATTGTCGACACATCAGACTGGACTTTAGCGCTCCAGCGCGAGCACGACGTCACGAGAGTCCTGGAGCGCATGACCGACCGCTTTCTGCAAATAGATCAGATTTTAAGAAAAGAAGCTGACAAGGATCAGACGCTGCGTGGTATGGGCACGACGCTAACCGTCGCCGGGGCGTTGGGAAACGATTTGATAATCGGACACGTGGGTGATTCACGTGCATATCTATCGCGCGGTGATGAATTCAGACAATTAACAACGGATCACACACTGGCCCAGGCGCTGATCGATGCCGGTGTAGCGAATCGGGATGATCCGGCGTCGCGATCGATGCGTCACGTATTAACCGCTGCCGTTGGGTCGCTGGGACGAGAAGTCGATCCGCAAGTGCAGCGCTTTAAGTTGCGGGAAGGCGATCGATTACTACTTTGCACAGACGGACTGACCGAGATGGTCGAAGACGCCATGATCGCTGACGTACTGACCGATTCAAACTCAGCGCAGACTGCGTGCCAAAACCTTTTGGATCTGGCCCTGGCGGGTGGTGGCGTCGACAACATCACAGTTGTACTCGCCCACTTCGTATCTCCTGGGCAAACAGGACTGTAAGAATTGACAGTATTAATGGCATTTCATTCTCACTAAGATTCGAAGTTGAATTAACAGCAAGCCGGCCGCGTGGTCGGCGAAGCAGGACACCCCAAGCAAGTTGGACGTTGCTCGAAAAATAAGAAGGCTGACTCTTGCTTGACCACCCGAAGGAGAAACAAATGAAACACAGCGGAAATACATTATTGAGACTAGCGACAGTCGCCTTCGCTCTCGTGTTGGCGGGGGCCTTAAATGCGTCCGCGGCGACAAGGCCTACGCAACCTGCGGTTCAAGAGACCGTCAAGAAGATGAAAGGCGTGGTAGTAAAACGTGACCCTGACGCGTTCACAATGAGCGAAACCACTGGCGGACCGCAGACAACGGTGCTTCTTACTGCCAATACGGAAGTTAAGAGTCACAAACGTGGCGTTTTTCGCGGCTCTAAAGAGTATGGCGCCAGCTACATCCTGCGTGGACTCAGGCTCGAAGTTGACGGTACAAGAAACTCTGACGGCTCGATCACGGCCGACAAGATTCGTTTTGATGAACAGGATCTAAGGACCGCGCAGGCGCTCAAAGCGACACTCGATCCTGCCGAGGCTGAGATAAACGAGAAGTTGAAACAGCAACAAGCAGAGCAGGAACGACTCGCCGGCCAGATCGAGGAGAACCGCGCGTTGACTGCGCAGGCACAAGCTTCAGCAGAGAAAGCACAGCAAACAGCCGACTACGCCAACAATCGCATTAACGGGTTGGATGATTTCGACACACTCAAAACCATCACTGTCCAATTCGTCACCAATAGTTCGACGCTGGGTCCAAAGGCCAGGGCCACGATCGACGAAGCTGCCGCATGGGTGAAAACGCAGAACACCAAAGGCTGGGTGATGGCCGTAATCGGCTACGCAGATTCAACCGGCAACTCGCAACGCAACATCGATCTGAGTGAGCGCCGCGCCAACGCGGTCATTTATTACATCGTGAACAAGTACAAGATGCCGCTGAATCGTCTGGTCCAACCATTTGGTTACGGGCAACTGGAGCCGGTGGCGGAAAACAAGACCGCAGCCGGGCGCGCTAAGAACCGTCGGGTTGAGATTCGCTTGATGGTTAACAAGGGCATCGCGGGAACGGTTGGTAACTAGTTCATTTGGCCAGCTGGAGGTGGCTAGTGCGGGCGACGCGTGAAACGCACTGCACACCTCAATTGGGGCCGGGTCACGGGCGACCCGGCCCGCTTTTTATTAAGCCACCGCTCCTCACGTCGAATCATGAGATTCACGAACGGCAGGTGAACGTTAGCCGCGAAAGTTTCATCTTCAGAATCACACGCCCGGCCGGCTAGCGCTTTGTCTTCGATTTTTTTGATGGTCTTTGTTCTTTAGTAAGGTCTACGATTTTACCATCCTT
>Ga0207711_10002944_pt1 | contig 14891 bp, 12 predicted proteins | sample KBSS34metaG_FD_184401 | JGI IMG/M metagenome (GOLD analysis project Ga0207711, IMG submission 184401) | Switchgrass rhizosphere microbial communities from Kellogg Biological Station, Michigan, USA - KBS S3-4 metaG (SPAdes) (version 2) | ecosystem: Host-associated > Plants > Roots > Rhizosphere...
AATAACAGGAGATATCCAGACTGCGGGTGAAGTTGGCGCGGGAGGTATCGACATAGCGGCCCTTCAATTCCTCGCGGTCGGAAAAAGCCAGGGAGTGAACCAGAAAATCCAGCGTGCCCCATTCCTGTTTCAGGGCCGCAAACACCGCATCCAACTGTTCGTCGCTTTCCACATCACCGGGCATCACGAGTTTGGAACCGATGGACGTGGCGAGCGGCCCCAGCCGTTTCTTCTGCGCCTCGCCCTGATAGGTGAAGGCGATTTGCGCGCCCTGGCTGGACAGCATCTGGGCGATACCCCAAGCGATGGAGTGATCGTTGGCCACCCCCATCACAAGTCCACGCTTGCCTGCCATCAGGCCGGTTTTTGCATCAGCCAGGATATCCTCGCGCGGTGTGTCTTGTTTCATGAAGGACGTCACGCCTCGTAACGCTGGAACACCAGCACGGCATTGGTGCCGCCGAAGCCGAAACTGTTGGAAAGGGCCACGTCGATCTTCGCATTGTCGATGCGCTGGCGCACGATATTGGCGCCTTCCACTGCGGGATCGAGTTCGACGATATTGGCGCTTTCGCAGATGAAATTGTTCTGCATCATCAACAGCGTGTAGATCGCCTCATGCACGCCGGCCGCGCCCTGGCTGTGACCGGTCAGCGATTTGGTGGCGCTGATCGCCGGCGTCTTGGCGCCGAACACCCGCTTGATGGCGTTGATCTCAGGGATATCGCCCACCGGCGTGGAGGTGGCGTGCGGATTGATGTAATCGACCGGCGCTTTCACATTTTCCAGCGCCAGGCGCATGCAACGCTCCGCGCCCTCGCCCGACGGGGCCACCATGTCGGCGCCGTCGGCGGTGGCGCCATAGCCCACCATCTCGGCATAGATTTTGGCGCCCCGCGCCTTGGCATGTTCCAACTCCTCCAGCACCAGGATGCCGCCGCCGCCCGAGATCACAAAGCCGTCGCGGTGGAGGTCATAGGCGCGCGAGGCGTTTTCGGGGGAGGCATTGTACTTGGAGGACATCGCGCCCATGGCGTCGAACAAGTCGCTAAGCGTCCAGTCCAGTTCCTCGCCGCCGCCGGCGAACATCATGTCCTGCTTGCCCCATTGGATCAGTTCAAAGGCGTTGCCGATGCAGTTGGCCGAGGTCGAGCAGGCCGATGAGATGGAATAATTGTAGCCCTTGGTCTTGAACCAAGTGGAGAGATTGGCGCTGACGGTGGAGCACATCGCCTTGGGCACCGCGAAAGGCCCGACCCGCTTGGGCGAGTTGTTCTGGCGGGTGATGTCGGCTGCCTGGACGATCGCCTTGGTGCTGGGACCGCCCGAGCCCACGATCAGCCCGGTGCGCGGATTGGAAACGTCCGTCTGCTCCAGGCCGGCATCGGCGATCGCCTGGTTCATCGCCACCCAGCAATAGCCCGCGCCATCGCCCTGGAAGCGGCGGGCGCGCCGATCCACCAGTTCGTCCAGATTCATTTTCAGCGAGCCGTGCACCTGGGAGCGGAAGCCCAGGCGGATATAGTCTTCCGCCGCCACAATGCCGGAACGGGCATGACGCAACGAATCCGTGACTTCCCCGGCATTGTTGCCGATGGAGGACACAATGCCGAGGCCGGTAACGACCACTCTTCTCATATGCACCTCAGTGATATCAGGCGGAGGCGGGCGCCGCGCTGCTCTGCGCCAGGGCCACGGCAGCGTCGGTGAAAAGCCCGACCTTCAGGCCCTTGGCTTCATAGACCACTTTGTCGTCCACTTTCATGATGCCGTCGGCAATACCCAGCACCAGCTTGCGCATGATCACGCGTTTGAAGTTGACGATGTAAGTGATCTTCTTGGCGGTGGGCAGCACCATGCCGGTGAATTTGACTTCGTCTACCCCCAGTGCCCGGCCGCGGCCAAGTCCGCCCATCCAGCCCAGGAAAAAACCCACCATCTGCCAGAGCGCATCCAGCCCCAGGCATCCCGGCATGACAGGATCGCCTTGGAAGTGACATTTGAAAAACCACAGATCGGGATGGATATCGAATTCGGCCACCACCTGGCCTTTGCCGTCTTCGCCGCCGTCCTCGGTGATGGAGGTGATGCGGTCGAACATCAGCATGGGCGGCAGGGGCAGTTGCGGATTGCCCGGTCCGAACAACTCCCCGCGGGCACAGGCCAAAAGGCCCTGAAGGTCAAAAGAGGATCTGCGCAAGGGCTTGTCCACGACTTGGTTTCTTCCTTGAAAACACACTTGAAAGCGTTGGCGTTTCCGTGTCGGTTCCCTACCCGAAAAGAGGGGGCTGGGCTACCGCGAAAAGCCGGCTGCTTGCTTAGAAGCGTTCTAACATATATCCTTCACAGTTTAGCAGGGTTGGCCGGTCCCTTACAGCGGATCGCCCGCCGGCAGCGTTTGGTGCAAGGATTTTGGCCTATGGGCAAAACCGCGCGTGACAGCAAGACGTTGGCCGCCCTGACCACCGGGCGGTTGAGGCAGGCTGGGCTGCGCCCCACCCGCCAGCGGGTGGAACTGGCCGGGCTGCTGTTCAAGGACCATGACCGGCATGTCACTGCCGAAAACCTGCATGATGAGATCACCAGGGCTGGGGTGAAGGTTTCCTTGGCCACCGTCTACAACACCCTGCACCAGTTCACCCAGGCCGGCCTTCTGCGCCAGGTGATCGTGGACGCGGCCCGCAGCTATTTCGACACCAATACCGGCGATCACCAGCACTTTTTCCTCGAAAAAGAAGGTCTGCTGATCGACATTCCGGGCGAGACCATTGCCGTGGCCGGAGTTCCCAATCCGCCACCGGGACTTGCGGTGGACCGGGTGGACGTGGTGGTCCGGGTAAAGCGCGCCTGACGGCGTTTCGATCCTTTCCTGCGAGTGATTCTCATAGTTTAGAATTGTTCTAAACTAGTTGACGAGACTTGCCGTTAGGGACAGTCTTGCGGCCCGCGCTTCGCGTCTCTCGTTTCGCTGAGCCCGCCATTCTTTCACACACGAGGAGGCCCCAATGCCCGCACTGAAGAACACCAAGACCTGGGAGAATCTCAAAGAGGCGTTTGCCGGCGAGAGCCAGGCGAACCGCCGTTATCTCTACTTCGCACAAAAGGCCGATGTGGAAGGCTATAACGACGTGGCCGCGGTATTCCGCTCTACCGCGGAAGGCGAAACCGGCCATGCCCATGGCCACCTGGAATATCTGGAGGAAGTGGGCGATCCGGCGACCGGCGAACCGATCGGCGCCACCAACGCCAACCTCAAGGCGTCGATCGCGGGCGAGACCCACGAATATACCGACATGTATCCGGGCATGGCCAAGACGGCCCGCTCGGAAGGCTTTGACGAGATCGCCGACTGGTTCGAGACCCTCGCCAAGGCGGAGAAGTCCCATGCCGGCCGCTTCCAGAAGGCGCTCGACACGCTGGCTTGATCGGTAACGCACTATCAGCAGCCGCGCGGGAGATTGAGCTCGCGCGGCTGTTTTCCTTACACAGAGGAAGACTGCATGACCGGCGAAGGCAGCCTCGGCGCCCCGACCCGCGAGATCATCAAATGGCAGGATCCCGACTTTGCCGATGAGGCCAAGCTGGATGCCGAGATGCGGCGGGTGTTCGACATCTGCCACGGCTGCCGCCGCTGCTTCAATCTGTGCGATTCCTTTCCCCGCCTGTTTGACCTGATCGACAACAGTCCCAAGGAAGACGTCGAACATCTCGCTTCCGAAGATTTCAAGCCCATCGTCGAAGCCTGCACGCTTTGCGACATGTGCTTCATGACCAAGTGTCCCTATGTGCCGCCGCATCCCTTCATGCTGGATTTTCCGCACCTGATGCTGCGCCACCGCTTTGTCGAGGCCAAGAAGGGCCAGACCGAATTCATCCAGCAACAGCTTGCGGAAATGGATCGCAACGGCACCTTGGCGCGCTTTGTTTCGCCCATCGTCAACTGGGCGAGCCAGAACAAGCCGATGCGCGCGGTGATGGAAAAGACTGCCGGCATCGATGCCAAGGCGACGCTGCCAAAATTCCATGCCCGCACTTTTGTCAGCGCGGCGAAGCAGCAAGAAAATGAGGTCAACACGGCGGCGCCGGCCTTCGGCAAACGCAAGGCCGCGCTCTATGCCACCTGTTTTGTCAATTACAACAAGCCCGACACCGGCATGGACGCCCGCGCCGTGCTCAACCATATCGGGGTGGAGACCAAAATCGCCTATCCCGGCTGTTGCGGCATGCCCTTTCTGGAACAGGCCGAACTGGACCGCGTGGCGCACAATGCCGCCAAGGTTTCCCGGGAATTGGTGAAGCTGATCGACGAAGGGTACGACATCGTCGCGCTGACCGCCTCCTGCGGCTTGATGCTGAAATTCGAATGGGCGCTGATCTGTCCCGACAATGCGGATGTGAAGCGCGTGGCCGACAATGTCTTCGACATTGACGAATATGTGGTGGACGTCGCCAAGAAGGATGGCTTGCCGCCGGGCCTGACCCCTCTGCCCGAAGGCGTCACGGTGCATCTGGCCTGCCACGCGCGCGCCCAGAATATGGGTCCCAAAGCGGCCGAAATGCTGAAAATGATCCCCGACACCCCGGTGGACGTGATCGAACGTTGCTCCGGTCATGGCGGCACCTTCGGCGTGGTCAAGCCGACTCATGACGTGGGCGTGAAAGTGGGCCGCCCGGTGTTTCGCGCCGCCAACACGCAAAGCCGCGGCCATATCGTGTCGGATTGCCCATTGGCGGCCCAGCATATCGTCGCGCACACGCAAACGCCGGCCAGGCAGCCGGAACACCCCATCCAGATCATGGCGCGCGCCTATGGATTGAAAAGCGACGAATAGGAGGCATCGATGCCCGAAGCCCACCGCAAGATCACACCGGCTGATTTGTTGCCTATCCCGGAATATGACCAGCAGCGCAAATCGCTCAAGGCCAACTTGATTCCGATGAAGAAGCTGCGCCGGGTCGAGGTCGGGCCCTTTGCCACTTTCTATTTTGAAAACTACGCGACCATGTGGCTGCAAGTGCAGGAGATGCTGCGTATCGAGCGCGGCGGCACCGAACAGATCGCCGGCGAGCTGGAAGCCTACAACCCCCTGATCCCGCAGGGCGACGAGTTGATCGCCACCATGATGCTGGAGATCGAGGATGCAAACCGTCGAAACGCCGTGCTTCTCACACTGGGCGGAATAGAGGAGACGGTGTTCATGGAAATTGGCGCCGATGTGATCCGCGCCACCCCCACCGAATATGACGACCGCACCACAGCGGATGGAAAGACCTCCTCGGTGCACTGGCTGCGATTCAAACTGACACAAACGCAGATCGCGCGATTCAAGAATGGCGGCGAACGCGTGGTGTTGGGCGTGTCCCATCCCAGTTACGGCCATATGGCGGTGTTGGGCGCGGAGACACGCGCGGCGCTGGCGAAGGATTTTGCGTGAAGTTGCACTACTGGGCGGGCCGGGCCCGCCCATCCAGAGTCACGCGCTCAAGTATGGGACACTTATAAGGGCGCACTGGGATGGCCGGCTCGGAGGGCGGCCATGGAGAGTGAAGATCAAAGTTTCATTCGCCCGTCTATGATTTCCGCATACCGCTCCGGCGTCAGCCGTTCATACTTGCTGCTGTCGGGGTCCAGGAAATACAGCGGATCGGGGATGGCCGTTGGGTCGACGCCCTCGCGCACCAGATCCACCTTGCGCTGCTTGAAGGTGCCGGTGACTTCGATGCGGGGCGACAGGCGCAGGAAAATCGGCCGGGCATAAGCAGGCAACGCTTTCAGTCGCGCCGGCAGTTCTTCCAGGTTGAAATCGCCATCCACCACCAGCGCCGCCATGCCGGCACGGCCATCCAATCCCGGAACCGTCACGCCATAGACATTGGCCTCCTGGATTCCGGGCACGGCCGAAAGCGCTCCACCCACCTCGCCGGTCGAGACATTCTCGCCCTTCCAGCGGAACGTGTCGCCGATGCGGTCGACGAAATAAAAATAGCCATGCTCGTCGCGCCGCATCAAATCGCCGGTGCGAAACCACACATCGCCCTTGCTGAAGACGTCGCGCAGCATCTTCTTGTCGCTCTCGGCCTTGGCGGTATAGCCCTCGAACTCCCGGCCCGCCCGCTTGGAAATCCCGCCCAGTGCTTCGCCGACTTCATTGGGTCCGCATTCGATGCAAAGTCCGTCCGGGCCCCTGACCGGCATTTCCTTTTCCACGTCAAAACGCACCACCCGGGAAGGCAACAGCCATTCCAGATAGTCCGGCACCCGGCCCACCGCGCCCACCGTGCCGTCGTAATTGAGCATGGAGACATTGCCTTCGGTGGCGCCGTAGAATTCCACAATACGGGGAATGGCGAAGCGGGCCTGAAATTCGCGCCATATCTCGGGGCGCAAGCCATTGCCGGTGATGGCGCGTACGCGGTGGCCCTTGTCCAACGGCGAGGGTGACGCGTTCAGCAGATAGCGGCACAACTCGCCGATATAGACGAGCATGGTGGCATCGTATTTGTGCACGTCGCTCCAGAAGTCATGCACCGAGAATTTTCGCTTCAGGATCAGCGCGCCGCCGGTGAAAAACGCCATGCCCACGGCGCAGACCCCACCCGTGGAATGATACAGCGGCAGGGGATTATAGATGCGGTCGCTGGCCCGCGGTTGAAGCGCGCCAACGAAACCGCTCATCATGAACAGCATCCGCATATGACTGAAATTGGCCGCCTTGGGCAGGCCGGTGGTGCCGGAGGTGTAGATATAGAAGGCGCGCTCCTTCAGCGTGACCCCGGCACGCGCCTGTTTGCCGGGAGATGTGTCGGGTGCAGCCGTCAATGCGGCGCTGAGATTTCCACCTTCGCCCTCCAGCCAAAGCTCCGGCGGGCTTTCAAAAGACGCGGCCCGGAAATTGTCCGCCAGTTCCGCCCCCACAATGGCATGGCGGGCGCCGGAAATGACGACGGAATGCGCCAGCGCCGGACCGGTCAGATTGGTGTTGATCAACGCCACCTGCGCCCCGGCCTTGAACAGGCCCAGCCAGGCGCAAATGTAATCGGGCCGGTTCTCCATCAACAGCGCTACCGCCTGGCCGCGTCCGATCCCCTGGGACATCGCCCAATGGGCATAACGGTTGGCGCGGGCGTCCAGCTCGGCATAGCTGAGGCGCTGGTCCTGATAGAGGATGGCGATGTTGTCGGGCCGCTTGCGCGCCTGGCTCTCGACGATATCGACAATGCTGCGGGTCGCATGGGGCTTGACCAGGCGCAGCAGCCAAAGGGTGCGCGCGATGCTGGTCAGATAGATATATTCGCGCCGTATCGCGCCGATCACGCCCAGGCCTCCCGATTCGCGAAGCTTGAGCCGCACCTGTGTTCTAATCAAGATGAAGAGATGGAAGAGACCCTGGACCTGCGTGGCCTCAAATGTCCCATGCCCGCGCTATTGGCGAAGAAGGCGCTGGCGCGGTTGGCCCCCGGCGCCGTGCTGACCGTGCTGGCCGACGATCCCATGTCGGTGGTGGATATTCCGCACATGTGCCACAGCGAAGGCCACGCTGTGGAGAGCGTGGCCTCACGCGACAGCCATAAGGAATTTATCCTGCGGCGAACCTAGGTGTTGTTCGGCTTGGGAGCGGCTTCCGGACCGATATGCGCAATCACGTCGCCGGCACTGATCGCACGCGGCTCCTTGGCGGCTTGATCCGGCGTCAGCATCACGATCTCCGCATAGGCGTCGTAGTTGGTGTGCACCACCACATCGACGTTCGGTTCATAGGGAAAGCCCCAGCCGCCCCAATAGCCGAAGCCGCCGCGACGGCCCCAGCCGCCAAAGCCGGGCCCGAAATAGGGATCGGGACCGTAAGGGACAGTCTGGTAGCTGTGGTTGGCCTTGGTGTTGCGGGTATCGAACATGAAACTGGAATAGCCGGCAGCCCGGGTGACTTCGGCGGCCCGCAGCAACAGGTAACTCTCCACCGTTTCGCGCGGGGTGGCGCTGTTGCCGGTGAAAGTGACGCGGTAGCGGTTCTGGGTCAGGGCCCGGTCGGTATAGCCGGTGCGCTCCCCTTCCAGCCTGGGCTGATAGGGCGTCGGTGTCATGCAGCCGGCCAACAGGCCTGCCATCAAGGCGAGGGGAAGCGTCCGGGCCAGCCCCCGGCCGAGCCCCCGGTCCGACCTAAGGAAAGTAGGGTTAAATCGAATCATGATGCGCTCCTGTCCGTGCCCCTCACGGATGACCGATCATAATATGGGAACGGCTTGGGCCAAATCCCAGTTCCCGGCGCGGCTTTTTGGCCCCTTTTTGTCCCGCCGATGACCCGCAGCACCTTGATATCATAGAGCTTCCCCGGGACCGGGGCATGGTTCATTTTGCACTGCACCCTCTTGCTAAAGGCCGCCGGGCAGGAGAAGTTCGCAACTTCCGGTGCCTGAGAGCCGGCGAGGGTCTGAAAAGGGCCGTAAGCGGCCGGCTCGCCGGTTAAGAAAAACAACCCTTGTGGGGACCTGAACGATCGCCATGCACGGTCTTTCCCAATTTCTTCAGTTTGCCCTCTGCATCATTCTGGTCTGTGTTTGCACGCTTTCGGTGCAACTGGCAGGGCTGGCTTGGGTGCGCGTGTTCCGCAAGCGTCCTGCGTTGAAGCTTGCCGAACTGGGCGAAGCCCAGCTCCCGCATGTCCTGGTCCAGCTGCCGGTGTGCAATGAAGGGCCGTTGGCGGTGCGCGTCGCCGCGAGCGCCGCGCGCATGAACTGGCCGGCCGACCGCCTCACCATCCAGCTTCTGGATGATGGCGATGGCGACAATCACCAAGAACTGGTGGCGAGCGTGCGCGCCGTGGTGCCGCAAGGGATCAATTTCCACATTCTGCGGCGCGGCGACCGCAAGGGTTTCAAGGCCGGCAATCTGGCGTTCGGGCTCAATCATTCCGACGCGCCTTTTGTGGCGGTGCTGGACGCCGACTTCGTGCCGCCGCCCGATTTCCTGCACCGCACGGTTCCGGTGCTGCTGGCCGACAGCGGCCTTGCCTTTGTGCAATCGCGCTGGGGTCATGCCAATCGCGGCGCCAACTGGCTGACGCGCGTACAGGGCCTTTTGCTGGACGCGCATTTTTCGGTGGAACAGGAAGCCCGCTTCCGCGCCGGACTGCCGCTGTCCTTCAATGGCAGCGCCGGGGTATGGAACCGTACCGCGATCGAGCAGGGCGGCGGCTGGACCGGCGACACGCTGACGGAAGACCTGGATCTTTCCATGCGCTGCATGATGCAGGGCTGGCGCGGCGCCATGATATCGGACCTGGTGGTGCCGGGAGAATTGCCGCAGACCGCCGCGGCGTGGAGAGCCCAGCAAGCCCGTTGGACAAAAGGCCATGCGCAAGTTGCGCGCAAGCTTCTGCCCAAAGTCTGGTCCAGCACCATGCCGGCCTGGAAGAAAGCAGCCATGACGCTGCAGATGTGCCAATTCTCCTTCTATACGCTGGCTTTTTTCAGCGCCGCGATCTCGCTGACCCTGATGTATATGGGCGTTGTCTATTATCCTGGCGTCACCTGGCTGGGATTGATGGTGACGGCGCTGGGGATCGTGTCCTCCATCGGTTATCTCTATCTGGGCCAGCGCATGCTGGGACGCCAGCGCGAGTCCAAGTTGATATCTTCGCTGCTGCTGGCGGTGGTGTTCCCCTCCGGCCTGATCCTGGCCAACACGCGGGCCACCTTCGACGCCTTCTTCTCCAATCGCATGGATTTCAACCGCACCACGCGGGTGGGCGAAATCCAGAAGGGCGGCTGGCGCGGCATTCCGGAACTGGTGGTGGGCGTGGTGCTGCCGGTCTTTGCCTTTGCCGAATCCAATTGGAGCGCGTTGTTCTTCTTCTTCGCCGTCTCCGGCCTGGTCTCGATCGGCGCGATGGGCGCCATCGCGCCGCGCGCTGTGCGCCAACAGATTACGCCGGGCGAATAGCTCGCCACGACCTGCTCTTTGGGGCCTGGCTCGAGCGCCTTGGAAAAACACGGTTAGCGCCGTCTTAACGATGGGATTCGTTTTTGAACGATCCGTCTAACGCCGCTTTGAACCGCTTGAACTTAGGTTGGCGCTTTCGGGGTTGAGGACTGTGATCATGCGCGCGATAGGCAAACTGGCGGCAGCTGCGTTGCTTGCGCTTGGCCTGGAAGGCTGCGCCACCCGCGTAATGGATTATGACGAGAGCCCGATGCCGCGTGAGCACGGCCAGACGACCGTCGAGAATGACACCCACAACCCGCTGCAATGCGTGCCGTATGCGCGCGAACATTCCGGGCTGCGGATCTATGGCGACGCCTATACCTGGTGGGACAAGGCTGCGGGGAAATATCCGCGCGGATCGCTGCCCGAGCCCGGCACGGTGATGGTGTTGAACAATTATGCCGGCGCCAATCGCGGTCATCTCGCGGTGGTGCGCCGCGTGGTCGGCCCGCGCGAAATTCGCGTCGATCACGCCAATTGGCTGGATGACGGCTCGATCTATGTCAACAATCCGGTCGAAGACGTCAGCAGCGAGAATGACTGGTCGGTGGTGCGGGTTTTCAATCTCAAGACCGGCGGTTGGGGCTCACGGCTTTATCCTGTGCAGGGCTTCATCGGCGGCGGCCTGGATGGTCGCAAGCCGCAAGACCGCCCCGACCTGACGGCGGACAATGGCGGCGCCGGCCGGGGCGCAACCGCGCTGACCGGCGAAATATATTAGGGCCGGCAGAGACTTAAATCCGATCCTGCGCTATTCTGCCTCTCCCCACTGGGAGGTCGAAAGGACTGGGCCTATGGTCCCGCCCTTTCGCGCCTTTCAGGGCTGTAAGAAAACCAGGACGCAAGGGCGGCGTTGTCTTCTGATGCAAGATCGCACCCATCCGTGACCGCCCGCCCATCTGAGCCTTTACCACCGGCCGACAGCCATGTGGACGACCCATTGGCCGCGGCCTCGTCCGCTGCGAGCGACGGTAACGCGGCAAAATCGCCCGCCAATGACCGTCGCAACCTGTTCGGATTGATGCTGGGTGCGATGGGCGTGGTGTTCGGGGATATCGGCACCTCTCCCCTTTACGCCTTGCGCGCCACGGTGCTGGCCACCGAAGGCGGACTGCCCAACCATGTCGCGGTGATGGGCTCGCTGTCGATGATCTTCTGGGCCCTGATCCTGGTGGTGACGGTCAAGTATGTCCTCATCATCATGCGCGCCGACAATGACGGCGAGGGCGGCACCCTGGCGCTGGCGGCGCTGGCGCATCGCTCGCCCGGCATGACACGGGCAATCAAATCCACTATCGGCATCGGCGCCATTGTCGGCCTGGCGCTGTTCTTCGGCGACGGCATGCTGACACCCGCCATCACCGTCTTGTCGGCGGTCGAAGGCCTGGAGGTGGAAAGCAAGGGCTTCGCACCGTTGGTGATGCCGCTGACGCTGGTGATCTTGGTCATCCTTTTCCTGCTGCAGAATCGCGGCACCCACCGCATCGGACGCCTGTTCGGTCCGGTGATGCTGTTGTGGTTTGCGGTGCTGGCCGGATTCGGCCTGGTGTCGCTGGTCGAAACGCCAAGCATCCTGGCGGCGATCAATCCCTGGTACGGAATTTTGATGTTCCTGCATGCGCCCTGGGTGGCCTTTGTCTCGCTGGGCGCGGTGGTCTTGGCAGTGACGGGCTGCGAGGCTCTCTACGCCGATATGGGTCATTTCGGCCGCAAGCCCATCCAATATGCTTGGCTGTTCGTCGCCCTGCCCTCCTTGATGCTGAACTATTTCGGTCAGGGCGCCGCCTTGCTGCGCCGCCCCGAAGACGCGGGCATCGCCTTCTTCTCGGTCATTCCGCATTGGGCGCATATGCCGATGGTGCTGCTCGCAACCTTGGCCGCCATCATCGCCAGCCAGGCGGTGATCACCGGCGTCTTCTCCATGACCCAGCAGGCGGTGCAGCTGGGCCAACTGCCCCGCATGGAGATCCGCCACACCAGCGCCACCGATTACGGCCAGATCTTCGTGCCGCGCATGAACACCTTGCTGGCGGTGGGTGTGGTCCTGATCGTGCTGATCTTCAAGACATCCGGCGCGCTGACCGCCGCCTATGGCATCGCGGTGACCGGTGTCATGGTGATCGACACCTTCAACGCCGGGATTGTGGCGGGCAGGCAATGGCGCTGGCCCACGCTTCTGGTCATCGGCCTGTTCGGCGCCATGGGCATCAGCGACCTGATCTTCTTCATCGCCAACAGCCTCAAAATTCCGGAAGGCGGCTGGCTGCCCTTGTTCATCGCCGCCGGCGTCTTTGTCGGCATGGACACCTGGCGGCGCGGCCGCCGCGTCCATCTGGAAAAGGTGCGTTCCGAATCCCTGCCTCTGTCACTATTCCTGGAGCGTGCCGACAAAAGCACCACCCGCGTTGCCGGCCTGGGCGTGTTCCTGTCCTCGCGCACCGACATCGTGCCCGGCGCGCTGCTGCACAACCTCAAGCACAACAAGGTGCTGCATGAACGGGTCGTGATCGTGAATGTGACGGTCGATGATACGCCTCTGGTATCCCCCGAGCGGCGGCTTGAGGTGGAAAAGCTGGGCAAGGGCTTTTACACAGTGCGTGTGCACCACGGCTTTTTCGAAACCCCGGACGTGCCGGGCGCCTTACGCGAAGCGCGCCGCTTCGGGCTGGCGATGGACGTGGACACCGCTACATTTTTCATCGGGCGCGAAACCTTGGTGCCGGCTGAGCGATCCGAGCTTGGCTCCTGGAGAAACAAGCTCTATCGTGCCATGGCGTCCAACGCCCTGTCGCCGGCCCGCTTCTATCACCTGCCCCCCAACCGTGTGGTGGAACTGGGCACCCAAATCACCATTTGACCTTGAAACAAGACACCAACGTTCCTTTCCGTCGAACCCTGGGGCTGACACTGGGCGCCCTGGGCGTGGTGTTTGGCGATATCGGCACCAGCCCGCTTTATGCCATGCGCGAATCCGCGCTCGCCGTGGGCGGCCATGCCGCCAGTCCAGCTGCCGTCTATGGCGCGCTGTCCCTGATCTTCTGGGCGCTGGTGATCGTGGTGACGATAAAATATGTCGGCTTCATCATGCGCGCCGACAACAATGGCGAAGGCGGCGTGATGGCGCTGGCGGCCCTGGCGCATCGGGCGCCGGTGTCGCGCCGGGCCAAGACAGCGATTGGCGTCGCCGCGCTGATGGGACTGGCGCTGTTTTATGGCGACGGCATGCTGACGCCGGCCATCTCGGTCCTGTCGGCCGTGGAAGGTCTGGGCGCGTCTGAAGCCTTCAAGCCCTGGATCATGCCCATCACCCTTTCGATTCTGGTGGTGCTGTTCCTTCTGCAGAATCGCGGCACCGAACGGATCGGCAAGGTGTTCGGCCCGGTGATGGTGCTGTGGTTCATCGTGCTGGCGATTCTGGGTGGGCTGGAAATCGCCAAGCAGCCACAAATTCTTTTGGCCGCCAATCCGGTTTACGCCCTTGCGCTCTTCGTCACTGAGCCCTGGACAGCTTTTGTGGCGTTGGGCTCAGTGGTCCTGGCGGTGACGGGCTGCGAGGCCCTCTATGCCGATATGGGCCATTTCGGCAGCAAAGCCATTCGCTGGGCCTGGTACTTTGCCTTTCCGGCGCTGGTGCTGAACTATTTCGGCCAGGGCGCGCTGCTGCTGGCCAATCCGTCCGCGGCGCCGTTCCTGTTTTATGCGTTGGTGCCAGGCTGGCTACATTATCCCATGGTGGTGCTCGCCACCATCGCCACCATCATCGCGTCACAGGCGGTGATCTCGGGCGTCTTTTCCATCACCCAGCAGGCGGTCCAACTCGGCCAGTTGCCGCGTATGGAAATCCGCCACACCAGCGCCCAGGAGATGGGGCAGATTTATGTCCCCAAGAGCAACGCCATGCTGGCGGTGGGCGTGGTTCTGATCGTCTTGATCTTCAAAAGCTCGGACGCGCTGGCTGCGGCTTACGGCATCGCGGTCACCGGCGTGATGGTGATCTCCACCGCCCTGGTCGCGGTGGTGGCGCGCTATCGCTGGAACTGGAAGCGTTCCACCGTCATTGCCATTTTCGGCGCCCTGGGGCTGATCGATGTCGCGTTCATGGGTTCCAATGCGCTCAAGATCTTCCAAGGCGGCTGGCTGCCGCTGGCAGTGGCGGGCGCCACCTTTGTGGTGATGGACACCTGGCGGCTGGGGCGGCGGGTCCATCTGGATGCGATGCGCGACAATGGGCTGGCGCTGGATCTGTTTCTGGAGCGCGCCGACAAGTACAGCCAGCGCGTGGCCGGGACCGCCGTGTTCTTGAGTCCGCGCCTGGATGCGGCGCCCAACCCGCTGCTACACAGCCTCAAGCACTACAAGGTGCTGCATGAGCGGGTGGTGATCTGCACGGTGACGGTGGCCGACACCCCTTACGTCTCCAAAGCTAAGCGCGTCACGGTGGACAAGCTGGGCAAGGGTTTTTTCGCGGTGCGCATCTCCTATGGCTTTTTCGAGACGCCGGATATTCCCGAAGCCCTGTCTTTGGCACGCAACCAGGGCCTGGCGCTGGAGCAGGACGCCACCACCTATTTCCTGGGGCGTGAAACCCTGGTGCCTGGCGAGAAACCCAGCATGAAGAGCTGGCGCGTCGCGCTCTATATGTGGCTGGCCTCGAATGCGCTCAGCCCGGCGCGCTTTTATCGATTGCCGCCCGGGCGTGTCGTCGAGCTGGGCACGCAAGTCTCGATTTAGCCCACTCACCATGGCGACGAGCACACTGTTTGTAACTCTGGATGGCCCGCTCAAGGCCGGCCATGGAGAGTTTTGTCAATCCAGCGCGTAGACGATTGCCTTCAGATACGCGCTCTCCGGCAACAGCGGATGCACCGGATGATCCGGCCCGGCGCCCGCCTGGCGGATCATCGCCGCA
>Ga0207711_10002946_pt1 | contig 14886 bp, 13 predicted proteins | sample KBSS34metaG_FD_184401 | JGI IMG/M metagenome (GOLD analysis project Ga0207711, IMG submission 184401) | Switchgrass rhizosphere microbial communities from Kellogg Biological Station, Michigan, USA - KBS S3-4 metaG (SPAdes) (version 2) | ecosystem: Host-associated > Plants > Roots > Rhizosphere...
CGGCTCCGAAGGCACGCTAGGCGTAGCGACAAAGATCACCCTGCGCATCATGAAGCGCCCCGAGTGCGTGCAGACTCTGCTGGCCGCGTTCAACAGCACCAATGAAGCCGGCGCCGCAGTCAGCGACATCATCGCGGCAGGCATGCTCCCGGCGGCTATGGAGATGATGGACAACCTGGCGATTCAAGCCGCCGAAGCCGCCGTGCACGCCAACTATCCCAACTGCGGCGGACTCTTGCTCGTTGAAATGGACGGCCCGGTCGCGGAAGTCGACACCTTGATCGCGCAAGTCAGCGCCATCTGCCGCGAAAACGGCGCCACCGAAATCCGCGTCGCCCAGACGGAAGAAGAACGCGCAGTGGTGTGGAAGGGCCGCAAAGCTGCGTTCGCGTCCGTGGGCCGCATCTCACCCAACTACATCGTGCAGGATGGCGTAATCCCGCGCACCGCGCTCCCGAAAATTCTGGACGAGATCGAACGCCTGGGCAAAGCGTCCGGCCTGCGCGTTGCCAATGTATTTCACGCCGGCGATGGCAACTTGCATCCCTTGGTTATGTACGACCGTCGCATCGAAGGCCAAGAGAAGGCCGCCGAAAAACTCTCTGAACGCATCCTCGAACTCTGCATCGAAATGGGCGGCTCCATCACCGGTGAGCACGGCGTAGGCGAAGAGAAGAAACACATGATGGGAAAAATGTTCGCCGAGCCGGACCTGGCAACCATGCAGCGCCTGCGTTGCTCGTTTGATCCGCTCGCGCTCGCGAATCCGACCAAAGTGTTCCCCCGGCCGCGCCTCTGCGGCGAGACTCCCGGCGAGTACAAACCGCACCCACTAGAAATCGCCGGCATCGCGGAGAGATTCTAGACTCGTGCGTATCGTCGAGCCCCATTCAGAAGAAGAAGCCGCCGAGATCCTGCGCTGCGCCAACGAAGACGGCGCCTCCGTGATCCCGCGCGGCGGTGGGACGAAATCGGATTGGGGAAATCCCCCGCGGCGCACCGACGTGATGCTTTCGACTGCGAACCTCAACCGCGTGATCGAGCACGCCTGGGCCGATCTCACAGTCACGGTCGAAGCCGGCTGCACCATCGCGGAACTGCAGCGCACCCTGGCACAACACGGTCAAAGGCTGGCCGTCGATCCCTTGTGGCCCGAGAAAGCCACAGTCGGCGGAGTGCTTTCGACGAATGACACTGGTGTGCTCCGCCTACGCTATGGCGGCCTGCGCGACCTGATCATCGGCGTGACGCTGGCTCTCGCCGACGGCACCCTCGCGCGCAGCGGCGGCAGAGTCGTCAAGAACGTCGCCGGATATGATTTATCGAAACTGGTGACCGGCGCTTTCGGAACCCTGGGCGTCATCACCAGCGCCACCTTCCGCCTGCACCCTCTGCCCAAACACACCCACACCGTAACCGCCGCCGTGCCGGATTTGGGCGCGATGCAACAATTACTCGACAAGATTCTGGATGCGCAACTGGTCCCCGCAGCGGTCCAGGTGCGCGTAGGCGCGGGAGCCCCGCAGATCGACGTGCTCTTCGAGGGAACCGAAGAAGGCATCTACGCGCAAGTAGATCGTCTGCGCGAAATGACTCCGCTTACCGAAAATGACGCCGAAGTATTCCAGCGCCTCGATGCCAGCGCGAAAATCAGCGTACTGCCCGCACGGATCGCCGAGACCATCGAAGGCGTGGACGGCTACGCGGTGGTCGAAGCCACCGGCATCGGCTGGGTGCAATCGCCTCACCTGACGCAAATGCGCGAGAAAATAGAGAGTATGGGTGGCTCACTCCTTCTGATGCGGCCTTATAAATCGCTGGATGCATGGGGCAACACCGCGGGCGGCGACGCGCTCCCACTCATGCGCGCCATCAAGCAGCGCTTCGACCCGCGCGGAATCTTAAATCCCGGCGTATTCGTGGGGGGCATTTGATCAATCCCGACCTACTCAGCCAGTGCGTGCACTGCGGATTCTGCCTGCAGGCGTGCCCCACCTATGTCCTCTGGGGCAACGAAATGGATTCGCCCCGCGGGCGCATCTACCTGATGGACATGCTGAACCAGGGCGAGACCGCGATGACGCCCAAGTGGGTTCAGCACATGGACGCGTGTCTGGGCTGCGTGTCCTGCATGACCGCTTGCCCCTCCGGCGTGAACTACGGCAAGCTGATCGAGGAAACGCGTTCGCAGATCGAGCACCAATATTCACGCCCCTTGCGTGAGCGCCTGCTGCGGTGGGCCATTCTGCACACCTTCCCAAATGTCGCGCTGTTACGAATCGGACGCGTGTTCCTCTCCGCATATCAGAAGTTGGGACTGCCGTCGCCCAGCAAACTGATGCCGAAATTAGGCAAGCGCGAAGACGTTTCCAGAGTGACGCCGGCGCAAGGTGCCAAGCGCGCGCGCGTAGGCCTCATGCTAGGATGCGTGCAGCGCGAGTTTCTGCCCGAGATCAATGCCGCTACCGTGCGCGTCCTCGCAGCCGAAGGTTGCGAGGTAGTCGCCCCCGCCGAGCAGCCATGCTGCGGCGCCCTGCTAATGCACGCCGGTAAAGACCAAGCCGCGCTCGCCCTGACGCGACGCATGTTCGCCACCTTCGAGAAGTCTGGCGTCGACACCATCATCACCAACGCAGGCGGTTGCGGCTCGCACTTGAAAGAATTTTCCACGGAGTTCAAGGGACAAGTGAAAGACATCGCCGAGTTCCTGGTGGAACTGGGCCCGCGCGCCGAGCGCCATCCTGTTGCGAAGTGCGTCGCGTACCACGACTCCTGCCACCTCCAGCACGCCCAGAAAGTCCGCACGCAACCGCGCCAATTGCTCGCAGGAATCCCCGGCTTGACGGTTGCCGAGATGCCCGAGAGCGCCCTATGCTGCGGCTCAGCCGGAATTTACAATTTGGTGCAACCGAACACCGCCAATGAATTGGGTGATCGAAAAGCGCGTCATATCCAAGCGATCGCTCCGCATGCAGTAGCCACGGGGAACGTGGGCTGCATCCTACAAATGCAAGCAGCGCTCGGGCGCCAGACGGGCAGTCAACCTCCGGTCGTACATACGATTCAATTGCTCGACGAATCGATTCACCCCGTCGCACCGGCTCCGTAGCGGTTCCATATAACGGCGCCGATCCAGCCGAACAAATAACCGATGATCGCCGTCACCAGAATCAACGCTAACGCCAGACCCGGATCGAACGCGGCGATTTTGTACGGCGGTGTAATCATGTGCAGCCGGAAAATATAATCCATGACAGGCTGTGCGGCGCCGGCCCACACCAACCCGGCCCAGAATGCGTGCCACAGCCCTATTAGCATGCCCAATGCGAAGCCAGCCGAATGCGGTCGCAGGCGATTCATGGAGCACCTCCTCAATACTGCTGATGCGCACGCAGGATGCCATTCTTGGCGCGCCAGTTGCTCAATCCATAAGTGATGTTACAACTTCCTTTTCATGATCGCGCCGAGGCGGGCCGGATGTTGGGCGCGGAACTCGCCGCTTGCCCGCTGCCGAAGGATCCCATCGTGCTGGCGCTCCCGCGGGGCGGCGTCCCCGTCGGATTTGAAGTGGCGCGCGCGCTGGCGGCGCCGCTCGATGTGGTGGTGGTGCGTAAATTGGGCGTTCCCTGGCAACCCGAACTCGCCATGGGGGCCATCGCCAGCGGAGACGTCCGTATCCTCGACGAAAGACTGATCCGCCAGGAAGATATTCCGCCAGAAGAAATCGCAAGAGTCACGCTGCAGGAAGCGCAAGAGGTTGAACGCCGCGAACGGCTCTACCGTGGGAACCGGCCAGCGCTCGCACTGCGAAATCGCCCCGTAATTTTAGTGGACGACGGATTGGCAACCGGCTCCACCATGTTAGCCGCGGTGAAATGTGTGAAGAGCCTGCAACCCTCCGCCATGATCGTCGCGGTGCCGGTGGCATCGCGCCAAGCCTGCGTACTCATCCGCGATGAAGCCGTCGACTGCATATGCCTGGCCACGCCCACGCCTTTCATCGCCGTGGGCGAATGGTACCAAGACTTCCACCAAACCAGCGATGCAGAGGTCCGGGAGTTGCTTCAATAAGCTGCATGCTAGTTTGGTGTTGAATGTCTAACAGCCAATTTGATCTGCGTGCCATGGCGCGCCAGGAGATGCTCGCTGAGGGATTTCACCCGGATTTCCCGCCCGCCGTCGATCAACAAGTGAAGATTTTGGTGTCGCAGGCCGCATCCCCCACGACCAGCGACCTGCGCGACCTCCGCCCGCTGCTCTGGTCTTCGATCGACAACGATACGTCGCGCGACCTCGACCAAGCCGAAGTAGCCGAACGCGTGAGCGGCGGCATCCGCGTAATGATCGCCATAGCCGACGTCGATTCCGATGTTCCCATCGGCTCCCCCATCGATCAATACGCCGCGGATCAAACCACTTCCGTGTACACCGGCGTCCGCACCTTTTCCATGCTGCCCGAGCAACTTTCAATCGGGTTGACTTCGCTCAACGAAGCCGCCGACCGTGCCGCGATCGTGATCGATTTCGTGGTCGCAGCAGACGGAGCCGTTTCCTCCCAGGGAATTTATCGAGCGCTGGTCCGTAATCAAGCCCAGTTAACTTATAACGGCGTCGGCCCATGGCTCGAAGGAACTGCTGCCGCTCCCGCTAAAGTGGCGGCATCGGCCGATCTGGCGGCTCAGCTAAAGCTCCAGGATGAAGCCGCGCAAATCCTGCTCGACGAGCGCCAGCGCATGGGCGCCTTGAATATCGATCGCGTGGAAGCCGAGGCCGTAGTGACCAACGGCCAGGTCGAAGGCATCAACACCCGCCAGAAGAATCGCGCCAGTGAGCTGATCGAAAACTTTATGGTGGCAGCCAATGGCGTCATGGCGCGCACGCTGTCGGCGGCCGGAGTGAGTTCCATCCGCCGCATTGTCAAGACCCCCGAACGCTGGCCCCGCATCGTGGAACTCGCCGCGCGCTATGGCGAGACCCTGCCCGCGCAGCCCGATTCCGGCGCGCTCAACGCCTTCCTCGAAAAAAGAAAAACGGAAGACGGAGTCCATTACGCGGACCTGTCGCTGGCGGTAGTGAAGCTGATGGGTCCGGGCGAGTACGTCCTGGCCCGCGCGGGCGATGCTTCGCAAGGGCACTTCGCGCTGGCTGCGCATGACTACACGCATTCGACAGCCCCCAACCGCCGCTTCGCCGACACCGTTACGCAGCGCCTCGTCAAGGCCGTCATCGCCAAGCAGGCCCCGCCGTATTCCGACTCGCAACTCGACGCCACCGCGCGCAATTGCACTTTGAAAGAGGACGCCGCGCGCAAGGTGGAGCGCGTCATGGGCAAGCGCATCGCCGCCGTGGCGCTGCATTCTCGCATCGGCGAAATGTTCTCGGCGGTAGTGACCGGAGTCACGCCCAAAGGCACTTTCGTACGTGTGCTAAACCCGCCCGCGGAAGGATTGCTGATTCGCGGCCAGCAGGGCGTCGACGTCGGCGATCAACTAAAAGTGAAACTAGTGAGCACCGATCCGCGGCGCGGCTACCTTGACTTCGCCAAATAACCGGTCACTTCTTCTTTTCTTTTTTCTTGATCCCGTAATCCGGTGCGTGTTCGCGAATCTCTTCGATTTCGGCCACTTTCCTGTCTTTGACGTCGCTGCTGCCGGCATATCTGCGGCGCGCGGCCTGCAGATTGGACTGGCGCGTCGCCTCCGAACTCACCGCGAACCCGGAAATCATTTGCTCCAGTTCCTGGCCGTGGCAAGCCGGACACTCCGCCACCGTGCCCTTCAGAACCAGCAGTTCGAATTGCTCCCCGCACTTGCGGCATTCGTAATCGAAAATCGGCATAGCCTTGACTGCATGTTAGCAAAACTACCGGTTTATCGTGGGGATGGAAGTAAACGCCTGCCCATTGAAGCGCAGTCCCAAAACCGCAACATTCCCCGCTACTACGCTGAAATCGGCGAAGCCCCGCTTCCCCACCATACCCGCCAGCCCGGGAACATTTCGCAACACCACCGCCGTCTTCGCGTGCGCACCCAGCGAAATCGTGGGGTTTCCAATCAAGTTGCCGGCGTCGTCACGCACCGTGATGGTGACGATGTTGGCCACCGCACTCGGGTTGACAATCGCCACCGCCGTAATGTAATTGGTGTCGTCCCAAACCAGCGTCCTGAGCGTGGATGACGCCTCGGAGAGCGGCACAATTACCTCTTGATCGGGAACTCCTGGGTTGCTTTTGCGGAAGATACCGTAGCTGACCACGCCGCTCGGCAAAAATACCGACGCATATCCTTGCACCAAAGGTCCGTCGTTAGGCGCTTCCACGATGGCCGTGCCCTGCGGCGGAAGATTGATCGTGGTAGTCGACGCGTGCACCGAAGGAACCGTCAGCGGCCCCCCGGCATCGCCCGTAAAGTTGACCGGGAATGACACCGCCGTGCTCCCCGTATTCGCGAAGTAAATCGCCGAATAAAAGCCGCCGCCGTAAACGAAATCGGGAAGCACCGACGCCGTCAGCGCCTGCGTCTCCGCCTTGCCGGAGACCACCGTGCCGCTGTCAGTGCGCAGAAACAAAATGCTCCGCCCGTTATCCACCATGGCGAAAAGATAGTTGGCGTTGCCCGATTGGCTGGCGATGAAAGCACTCCCCGAGCAATCGCCGCGCAGCGAATAGTTTCCAGTCCCGGGATTGAGTAACGGATTCCCGTTGATATCCAGTACGCTGCTCACGCTTAGATTCACGTCTCCGTCGGAAACCATCTGCCCCTCCTCCGAGCGCAGCAGGCCACCGGCGCTTCCCGTGAATTGGAAAGCGTAGCTGCCGGTGAACAAGCCTCTCCCGCATTGCACCGTCCCTGTGGTCGCCAGATACGCGTGGCCCACAATCACCGCGCCCGGGCCCGAAAAAGCCATCGAAATGCTCTTGCCCCCGTCCAATATTTGAAAGTCGAACGGTCCCGCAGCGGGCGGATTCGCGGTCAGCGACAAACCGCCCTTGCAGCTCGCTTGCACCGAGTACATCCCCGCGAACGAAAAACTTGCGAAAACGCCGTTGTCGTTGGTCGCGGCTTGTCCCGTCACGCCTCCTTTTCCGTCGAAAACGAATTGGCTCAATTCCGCGAACGGCAGCGGCTGGCCGCCCGATATCACCGAGCCATTCGCCAAATAATAGTACGTTCCGGTAAGAGTCGAGTTGGAACAGGTCTGTTGAGCCTGTACGGAAATGCCGCCGGCAACGAAAAGCAGGAGGAGGGAAGCAATGCGTTTGCACATACTGAACATCATACGAGGTTCCTCGCGTGCAACTATTTCACCGCGCGCAGATGGCAGCGGATGTCCAGGGCAGGGAACACCCAGGCCGCGTGCCGCTCATACCATTTGAGATTCCCGCGAGCCAGCGCGCGCCCCACATTGTCCAGAATAAATTGCCGCCAAAACGTCAGCTCCACGCTCACGATGTCGAAGCGAAACGGCACGCCATGGAAACTCTCAAAATTCTTTCCCGTCAGATGTTCGAAGCTGGCAGCGGCCAGATGACGGACGTGCGTCGGATCGGCATACGAATTGTGCGAGCTGAAATGCGGCGTGGTCACGAACACACTCGCGCCCGCCTGCGCCACCCGGTGCACCTCCGCCATGGTCGCCATGACGTCATGCACGTGTTCGACGATGTGCGAGAGATGAATCCGCTCGAAGCGACCCGCTTCGAGCGGCCAAGGATAGTGGTCCAGATCCCAAACAATGTCCGTCTCCGGCCCCGCAGATCGATCGATGCCCAGCGCGCCAGGCTCAGCCTTGCGGGTTCCGCAGCCAACATCCAATACAGTGCTGCGCTGCGCCACAGCGCTCGGTCCAGGATTCATAGTTTGGTTGAAAGTATAGCGCGGCTGCGCACTTAGACGGTGTCGTCGGCCCCTGCAACTATTCGTGTCCTCACGCGTCCAATAACCTGTAGGGGAGAGCCACTTCCTCCGACTGGCTTTCGGTTCTTGCTGCCATTTCGAACCAGCGGCGGTTTCTTTATCCGTCGCTCCCTACCAACGCAAGTCCATCACCACATTGGCAAATTCAAGTAAACATTAGCTTACTCTTTGGCCTCTGTTTGCACTGAAGTGCATGGGGAAATGAAACACTTGGCCTGGAGTTTGAATCTGAGTCCTTTTGGGGCCGCAAACCATGCAAGACACTGTTCACATCCACGAAGATGATCTCGAACTGTACAACGCCGGGCGACTGGAGCCAGAGCGCATTCCCGCGGTGGAAGCGCACTTATCGGATTGCCAGACCTGCCAAGAAAGACTCTGTCAATGCATCGGGCCGGAGTGGATCTAAAATAATCCGTCAACAACCGTCGTACGGGGCGCTGGCAAGGCCGCATCCAGCAGCCATCCGAATTTCGGGGTTAATGTAACTTTAATCTGAGAATCCCAATTGCCCCTGGCCCCACTCGACCTACCCTCCCAGCTCGGTAAAAGACACACAGGCACTTTCCGCTGGCGTCAATTTCAAACTTGACCACTGCCCAGACTTGGCTGCGCTGGCCGTTTAAAGACGCCTGTGCTATCCTCAACACCTCGATTGATTGAGGGACCGCTGTTCGAGCAATCAACCGACTGTTCTTTTCCCCGCCAACGGTGCGGTCAGCAAAGCCGCCGCTGAACTCCAAACAGCTTCCTGCGAGAACTCAACGTCAGAAAAAGGAAAAGAGAACAATGCGAAGAATCGTAGCAAGACTGGTGATTGGCGTAGCGATCACGGCCATCGGGATGTTCGCGGCGGATAGCTCGGTCGGAACTTGGAAATTGAATGTCGCCAAATCCAAGATCACTGGCAATTACCCCATTAAGAGCCAAACAGATGTGCGGGAAGCAATGCCGGATGGTGGAGTGAAGGTGACAAGAACAGGACAATGGGCGGACGGTACTCCTAACAAGGGCAGCTACACCTACAAGTACGACGGCAAGGAATATCCAGCAACAGACGCACCATTCGATGTTATTTCCGTTAAGCGCCTCGACGCGAACACGACAGCCTTCGACGTAAAGAAGACGGGCGGAAAGTACCGCGTTACAGGTCAAAACGTTATTTCGACGGATGGCAAGACGTTGACGCAAACTTCCAAAGGCACCGGCACGGACGGCAAGCCCCTAGCCTCTACACTGATTTTCGATAAGCAGTAGGAGACCTGTCGCGGGGCATTTCAGAGACAGGGATGCCCCGGCTCCTTCCGCGTGGCCCTGCAGTTATATACTTGCTCATGGCGGACACCGTTATGAATCCAACTAAAACACTGTTGATGCTTGTGCTACTGGCCGCGCTGCTCGCAGCCCAAACCCAGAACTTCGTGAAGGCCGCGGCGGGAGCGCCTCCTGCCGCTATCCCCACCTTCTCCACTGAAGACCTCTCGCGCACCGGCATCTTCTACGCCGGCGGCAAGTACGTGGGAGAGCCTGGCAAAGAAGTGATGGGCGGCTCAGCGTACGTGGAAGTGTGGGTCCCCAAACAGATCCGCCACCCGTATCCCATCGTCTATCTGCACGGCGCCGGGCAAACCGCGACGGACTGGCTGCAGACTCCCGACGGCCGTCCCGGTTGGGCGTATTATTTCGCGAAGCAAGGCTACGTGCAGTACATGGTCGATTCCCCCACGCGCGGCCGCTCACCCTACGTGCCCGGCCACGACGGCAACCTGAACATCCGCACGGCAGCGAACCTCGAGGCCACCTTCACCGCCTCCGCGAGGAAAGGCGATTTCCCGCGCGCCCACCTGCACACGCAATTTCCCGGCAGCGGTCTCATGGGCGATCCCATCTTCGACGCCTTCGCCAAAACGCAAGTGCAGTTCCTCGGCGGCGGCGGACCCAAGTCGCAGGACGAACTGACCGCCGAAGCCATGGTTGCCCTCCTCGACATCATCAAGACCCCCGTGATCATCCTCTCGCACTCGCAAGGCGGCCCCGCCGGCTGGTTAATGGCCGACGCGCGCCCCAATCAAGTGAAGGCCATCGTGACCGTCGAACCCGCCGCCCCGCCCATCAAAGGCGTCGACACCGCGAAGCTCGCCTACAATAATGGCGGAGGCGGATTGAGCTGGGGCGTTACCTCCAGCCCGATCCACTACGACCCTCCCGTCAAGGACCCGTCCGAACTCCAGGTGGTCCTCGAAGAGAAATCGGACATCCCCGGCGACGTAGTCGCGTGCTACGTGCAAAAGGAACCCGCGCGCAAACTGGTGAACCTCGAAAAGATTCCCGTGGTGTATCTGTCCTCCGAAGGCGGCTATCACCGCGAGTACGACCACTGCATTCCGAAATGGCTAAACCAGGCGGGCGTGAAAACGCAGTACGTGCGCATGGAAGACGTCGGCCTCCACGGCAACGGCCATGAAATGATGCTCGAAAAGAACAGCGATGAAATCGCCAAGTTCATGGCCACGTGGCTCGACAAAAACGTTCATTCCAGCGACAAGCCCTCCATGGCGACGCCCCCGTCGTCGATCCCCACTTTCGCCACCGCGAACATCGCGCGCCAGGGATTCTTCTACGCCGGCGGCAAGTATGTCGGCGAACCCGGCAAAGAAATCATGGGCCAAGCCATGTACACCGAAGTATGGGTGCCGAAGCAGATGAAGCACCCCTACCCGGTAGTTTTCTTCCACGGCAACGGCCAGAGCGGAGCCGTGTGGCGCCAGACCCCCGACGGCCGTCCCGGATGGGCCTACTATTTGATCGATCAAGGCTATACCGTCTACATGGTCGATTATCCAGCGCGCGGCCGCTCGCCCTATGTGCCCGGAATCGACGGCAAACTCGGCATCCGCACCGCCCAGGATCTCTCGCAGATCTGGACCGGCCCCGTGCTCTCCGGCGGCAATTTTCCGCGCATGCACAAGTACACGCAATGGCCCAGTGACTCGCCCAAGAAAGGCACCATGGGCGACCCCGTGTTCGACTACTTCACCAAAGGCCAAATGCAATTCGTGAACAACCAAGCCGAGGTAGCCATCCCGGCCGGTGTGGCCTTACTCGATAAAATCGGCGCTCCCGTGATCCTGCTAACGCACTCGCAAGGCGGCGGCATCGGTTTCAACGTCGCGGACGAGCGCCCCAAACTGATCGCCGGCATGGTGTCGATCGAACCCGGCGGCCCGCAGATCGGCAACGTGGATACCGCCAAGGTAGCGTACACCCGCGTGAATCCGGGCTCCTGGGGCCTCACTCCCCAACCCATGAAATACGACCCGCCCTTCGCCACCCCCGCCGACATCAAGGTTCATCTGGAACCCAGCGAACGCCCCGGCGACGAAGTCGGTTGCTACATGCAAGACGCGCCCGTGCACAAACTAGTCGGCTACCAAAACATGCCGATCCTTTCGATCTCAGCCGAAGGAACGTATCACCGCGTGTTCGACGTCTGCATCCCCAAGTGGCTGAATCAAGCCGGAGCGAAAGACGATTTCGTGCGCCTCGAAGACGTGGGCATCCACGGCAACATGCACGAAATGTTTCTAGACCGCAACAGCCAGGACGTCATCAAGTTCATCGACACCTGGCTCAACAAGAATGTGAAGTGAGGAAGACCCAAATGAAAACCAAATTCTGGGGCACGACCCTAGTAGCCGCCCTAACCTTGACCCTAAGCGCCCAGCAAGAAAAGCGCACGCTTCCGCCCGACATCATCCCCGACTCCATGTCCCGCCTCCCGCTCGTGAAGCGCGCCGACATGGACGACAACGGCAAGCGCGTCTACGACCTCATCAGCGGACCCAACCGCACCAGCCCCTTGTTAGGCCCCGGCGGCGTGTCATTCTACAGCCCCAAGCCCGCCGAATATATTCATCTCCTAAACGAATACCTCCGCCGCGAAAGCCAGATCAGCGGCCGCTACTTCGAGCTTTCAGCCTTAGTAGCCGCCCGCGAATTCGACCAGCAATACGAGTGGTCCGGCCACGAACCCGCCGCCCTCCGCGCCGGCCTGGAGCAGAACGTAATCGACGTAGTGAAGTACAACAAAGAACTCACGGGCCTAAACGAAAAAGACCGCGCAGTGATTCAAATGGGCCGCGAAGTCTTCCGCCAGCACCACGTCAGCCCCGCCGTCTTCGCCAAAACCGTCGAGCTCTTCGGACGCCAAGGAACCATGGAAATCGTCGAAACCCTCGGCGACTACGCCCTGGCCGCCGTAATGCTAACGGCGGTAGATCACCAACTCCCCGCCGACCGCAAGCCGCTACTGCCGGTGAAGTAGCGTGAAGACTCGCATACTCGTCTGCGCGACTTTCCTCGCGGCTCCAGCGTTCGCCGCGACCTGCGAGAATCTATCCAGCCTAAAGCTGCCGTCTACCACGATCACCGCGGCGCAGTCCATCGCCGCTGGCGCGTTCGCATTGCCGCCAGGCACGCCGCCGTCACCTCCCGGACTCGGCCCGTCAGGTCTTTTCAAAGCCATGCCCGCCTTTTGCCGCGTAACGGGAGTCATCCAGCCGTCCACTGATTCCCACATCGAATTTGAAGTGTGGCTGCCCTCGGCTGGCTGGAACCACAAATTAGAAGGCGCCGGGAATGGAGGATTTGCCGGGTCCATTAACTATACGGACCTCGCGCAAGCGTTGATCGCAGGCTACGCGACGTCTTCCACCGATACCGGGCACAAAGGCGGCGCTACCGACGCAACGTGGGCTCTCGGCCACCCGGAGAAGATCATTGATTTTGGCTACCGCGCCATCCACGAGACCGCGGAAAAATCCAAATCGGTGATCCGCGCGTTCTATGGCGAAGCGCCGCAACACTCCTATTTCAGCAGTTGCTCGAACGGCGGCCGGCAGGCCCTCATGGAAGCCCAACGGTACGCCGCCGATTACGACGGCCTGATCGCCGGAGCGCCCGCCGCCAACTGGACGCGCATTATGGCCGGCTTTACCTGGGATGAACAGAGCGCCGAAGCTGATCCCGTAAGCTATATTCCAGCCGGTAAGTTTGCAGCGGTTGACCGTGCAGTCCTCGCTGCGTGCGACGCGCTCGACGGCTTGAAGGATGGTGTGCTCGACGATCCCCGGAAATGCCATTTTGATCCCGCGGCGCTGCTGTGCAAAGGAGCAGACACGGCCGCTTGCCTGACGCAGCCGCAGGTCGCGGCTCTCCAGAAAATCTACGCAGGTCCGCGAAATTCCAAAGGCGAACAAGTGTATCCGGGATTTGAGCCGGGGGGCCAATCCGGGTCCGGTTTTTTGGGTTGGGCGGCCTGGTTCTCTGGTCTGAAACCAGGCACCAGCGCGCAGTACGCCTTCGCCACGCAGGCCGGCGCGTACATGATCTATCAAAATGCGGCCTGGGATTACCGCGCCGCCAACTTCGACAAGGACCTAAAGGTCGCCGAGGATACGATGGGGGCCAGACTGAACGCGATTGATCCCAATCTGAAAGCGCTCAAAGATCGCGGCGGAAAGCTCATGATCTACCACGGCTGGAGCGACCCAGCATTGGTCCCAACGGCCACCGTAAACTACTACGAAAATGTAGTCGCCAAGATGGGGCCAAAGGACACGGCCGGTTTCCTGCGCCTCTACATGGTTCCTGGCATGAACCACTGTGCCGCGGGGCCCGGACCTAACAGCTTTGGAGCCGGACCCGGCCGCAGCGCCGACCCTGACTCTAGTATGTTCGCGGCACTCGAACGCTGGGTAGAGAAGGGCACGGCGCCGGAAAAAATCATCGCCACCAAATACCAGATGGACGGCAATCCCACCAGTGGCATCGCCCGCACCCGCCCGCTATGTCCCTATCCGCTGGTGGCGCGCTACAAAGGATCGGGCAGCACCGACGAAGCCGCCAACTTTGCCTGTGTTGAAAACAAGTAGGGGCTACTCTGACCATGGTAAGATGACCATGGTATGAAACAGCAGATCGCAGCCGGCGAATTTAAAGCTAAGTGCCTTCATCTGCTCGATGAAGTCCAGCGGACACGCAAAGAGATCATCATAACTAAGCGGGGACGCCCAGTAGCTCGCATGCTGCCCGTGGAGCAGCAACCACCGGCGGTCTTCGGACGCATGAAGGGCACGGTGGAAATCCTCGGCGACATCGTCGCGTCGACTGGCGAACAGTGGCAAGCAGATGAGCAGTGAGCCGTTACTGCTGGATACACACTATTGGATTTGGTTACAGGCCGGCACAAAGCCGCCGCTAACGCCCAAAATCGTGAGAATGGTCGAACAAGCAGCCGCTCGCGGGAACGTCCTGCTCTCCGTGATTTCGGTGTGGGAGCTGGGAATACTCGAAGCCAAAGGCAGAGTCCGCCTCCAATCGCCGTGTGATCAATGGGTCCGCGAAGCCTTGGCTACCCCCGGCCTCTCGCTCGCGCCCCTCACGCCCGAAATCGCCTTGGAGAGCAGTCGCCTGCCCGGTTTATTTCACGGTGACCCGGCCGACCGCATTATCGTCGCGACCGCACGTTCCCTCGGCGCCCGCCTGCTTACGCGCGATCAAAAGATGATCGAGTACGGCCGCCAGCGTCACGTCAAAGTAGTTTGAACTCAACGCCCGCTTACTTCCGCGAGTCCTTCCCCACAATGTGCGGCAAATCCCGCGCATTATTCTCGTTGCAAATGTACTCCATGATCTCCGTATTCACCAGCAGCGGCGAGTGCCCATACAACGTAAACGGTTTAGTGTAAGCCCCCGGATCGTCAATCGTAATCTCAAAGTCCAAATGCGCGAGATCGGGACGCCGGTAGCGCTCGGTAACATGCATCTGCTCTGTGTGCGGATGCGCCGCGTCATCAAACCAGAATTTATCGTTGAACCCCACCGTGTCCACCAGCAGCGTGTCTCCCTCCCACTTGCCGATGGAATCGCCAAACCAAGTCGGGTCCATGTCCTTAGGATGCCCGCGCCC
>Ga0207711_10002948_pt1 | contig 14881 bp, 17 predicted proteins | sample KBSS34metaG_FD_184401 | JGI IMG/M metagenome (GOLD analysis project Ga0207711, IMG submission 184401) | Switchgrass rhizosphere microbial communities from Kellogg Biological Station, Michigan, USA - KBS S3-4 metaG (SPAdes) (version 2) | ecosystem: Host-associated > Plants > Roots > Rhizosphere...
CCGGGGGCGCGGGCGCGTCAGCGGTCGGCGGCCCAACGGCGGTCGGACTCGTCCCACTCCTCGTTGCGGGCGTCGAGGCGGGTCTTCCAGTTCTCCGCCTGCTCCGCGCTGTCGTACGGGCCGAGACGGCGGTGCCCCGGCGCGTCCGGCGGGTTCTCGGCCCGCTCGTGGTCGAGGCACCACCACCAGCCGGTGGGATTCCACGCCGTGCTGTCCACCGCGCCGCCGCCATGCAGCATCCGCCGCAACCACGTCCTCATACCCGATCACTACCCGGCATTCGGGGTCGCGTACCCAAGCCGGGCCAGGAGGAGCCTGGCTAGAAGGTGGCAGCGACGGGGATGACCCGCTCGGCGAGCAGCTCCAGGGGACGCAGGGTCTCCACCCCGGGTACGGAACCGTGGTAGTGGGTGACACCGAGGGCGGCGAGCCGGCGCATCTCGGTCAGCAGCTCGTCGACCTTCTCGCCGTCGGGGCCGGGGTCCAGGGGGCCAATGACGGTCTTCTCGATCTCGTCGTAGTCGCGCCCGACGTCCGCGCAGTGCTGGCGCAGGACGTCGAGCTTGTGCTCGACCTCGGGGCCACCGAACAGGTTGCAGGCCTGGGCGAACCGGGCGACCAGGCGCAGCGTCTTCTTCTCCCCGCTGCCGCCGATGAGGATCGGCGGGTGCGGGCGGCGCAGCGGCAGCGGCACGCACAGGGTGCGCTCCAGCTGGTAGTGGCGGCCCTGGTAGGGGGCGTCCTTGCCGGACCACATCTGCAGGCAGATCTCGAGCGCCTCCTCCAACCGCTCGAACCGCTCGGCGGTCGGCGGGAAGTCCAGGCCCAGGCCACGGGCCTCGCCCTCGAACCAGGCGGCACCGATGCCGAGCGCGGCACGCCCCTCGGACAGGACGTCCAGCGTCGAGACGAGCTTCGCGAGCAGACCCGGCTCGCGGTACACCACCGCGGTGACCCAGGCCAGAAGCTCGATGCGGGTCGTGCGGGCCGCGAGATAGCCGAGCGTCGTGTAGGCCTCGAGCATGTCGTGCTCGGGCGGCCCGATCACGTGGATCTGCCAGAGATGGTCCATCACGCTGAGCTTGGCGAACCCGCCGTCCTCGGCCGCGACGGCGACCCGGGCGAGGTCGCGGGCGAGGGTGTCCGGCCCGCCGGACCAGGTGAAGTCGGAGATGTGCAGCCCGATATCCATGGGCGTCCTTCCCGTCAAGCCGGGGGTAGGCCGCACCGCGCGGCCTACGCCTGGTCGGGTGGAGGGTGGTGCGCGACCGGAGCGGTCTCCGCATCCGACCCTATCGCCCGTCCGACCGGCACTCGGGCAGGCCCGGGCGCGCCGGATCGGCACCGCCGTTCGGGTACCGCCGCGCGGCGGTCCCCCGAGGCGTATCGGCGGCGGCAGGCGTACCGATCGGGTAAGACGGAAGGAGGCGTGCGTGACGTCAGCGGTAGGGACGATCCGGGTAGAGACGATCCGGTCAGACAGGACGGCGATGACGCGAGCGGCATGGGCCGAGCAGACTATCCCGGCGGCACGCGAGTACCCCTCGAGCCGCTTCCGGCTGGGGATGGGATCGCCGACCGCGCGCGGGCTGCGGATCCCGGCGCGGCTCGGCCCGTGGCTGTCCGGGCCGGCCGGTGACCCCACGGCGGGGGCGCTGGGCGTGCTCGTCGACAACACGATCGCCGGCGAGGTCTACCGGGGTGCCCCGGCCGAGATGGGCTCGGTCACCTCGGAGCTTTCGTTCGACCTGGTCGCGCCACCGCCGTGGGTCGGCCCGGAGCTGTCCGCCGAGGCGACGCTGTTCGGTCGCGACGACGCCGGGGGGGGGATGGCGGGCTGCGAGGTCCGGGACGGCTCCGGCCGGCTCGTCGCGGTTGCCACCGGCCGGCTTCGCTGGATCCCCCGGCCGCCGCAGTGGCGGTGGCGCGGCGACGGGGCGGGCCTGCCCGCGCTGCCGCCGGCGCCGCACGGCAGCCTGCTGGCCGCGCTCGGCATCCCCGGCGCGGGCCCGACCCGGCACGGTGAGCTGGGCCGCCTGGTCCTGCCCAGCTCACCGGCGTTCGGCAACAGTGCCGGGGCGGTGCACGGCGGCATTCTGTTCTGCCTGACCGACCTGGTGACCGACGCCCTGGCCGAGCCAGGGCGGCCGGAACTCACCACCAGCCTGCGGATCAACTACGTGCGGCCGGCGGCGGTCGGAGCGCCGACCACCGCGACGGCGGAGACCCTGCACCGCGGCCGGACCGTGGTCGTATACCGGGTGACGACGGCGGGCCCCTCTGACCTCCCGTACACGATCGCCACCGTCACCCGGGCCCGCGCTCCCGAGGACTCCGCCTGATCCAGGCCCGGCGGGGCACAGCGGGAGCAGGCACAGCGGGAGCAGGCACAGCGGGGCGGGCTACGGGATCGCGGCGCGGATGGTCTGGCGCAGCGAGGACAGCGTGGCGGCCAGGGCGGTCGGCTCGTGGCCGCAGTGGGCCATGCAGTTCGCGCACCGGGGGTCGCGGCCGCGGCCGTAGCGCTCCCAGTCCGTCGTCTCGACCAGTTCCCGGTAGGACTTCGCGTAGCCGTCGCCCATCAGGTAGCAGGGGCGCTGCCAGCCATAGAGCGAGTACGACGGAATTCCCCAGGCCGTGCAGGGAAAGTCGAGCTTTCCTTCGAGGAAGTCGAGGTAGAGCGGCGAGTGGTTGAGACGCCACCGCTTGCGCCGACCCTCCGCGAAGGCCTTGCGGAAAAGCTCCCGGGTCTCCTCGACACCGAGGAAGTTCTCCTGGTCGGGGGCCTTTTCGTAGGCGTAGGCGGGCGAGATCATCATCCCGTCGACGTTCAGCTCGTTGTTGAGGTAGTCGAGCACCTCGATGACGGTCTGCGGGGTGTCGGTGTTGAAGAACGTCGAGTTCGTGGTGACCCGGAAGCCGCGGCGCTGGGCCTCCTTGATGGCGTCCACGGCCTGGGTGAACACGCCCTTGCGGGCCACGATCTCGTCGTGCCGCTCCTCCAGGCCGTCGATGTGCACCGCGAGCGACAGGTACGGTGACGGTGTCAGCTTGTCGATCTTACGCGGGATGAGCAGCGCGTTCGTGCACAGATAGACGAACTTCTTCCGCTTGACCAGGCCCTCGACGATCTGCTCGACCTGCGGGTGCATGAGCGGCTCGCCGCCGGCGAGGCAGACCACGGGGGCCCCGCACTCGTCGACCGCGGCGAGGGCCTGCTCGACCGGCATGCGCTGCTTGAGGACGTCGGCCGGATGCTGGATCTTCCCGCAACCCTCACAGGCGAGGTTGCACGCGAACAGCGGCTCCAGCTCCAGGGTGATGGGGAACTTCTCCCGACGCAGGAGCTTCTGCTTGAGGAGATACCCGCCGACCCTGATCGCCTGGCGTGGTGGAATGGCCATTTTCACCCTCCTGGAGTTGATCTCGGCTCACCGGGTGGGTGGAGTGTCGCTCTGCCACGTCCAGTGTAGATGTGAAGCCCGTCGGATTCGCCACCGTGCACCTGTGAGAGCTATATAACCAAGTGCCCCGGGGATTTCGCGTCGATCTCCGGAACGAGCAGCTGCCTGGCGGCCTGGCCTATTACCACCGGTCGCGGGCGCGGGCGGGCGAGAACGCGATGCTGGCCGGATCCGGTGAACGCTCGGCGAGACGGTGCGGAAATCCGCTTTCCGCACGGCTGCGGCGTGGAACTACGCTGGGCGGCGTGGAGACCGAATCGCCGAAGTCACCCGTACACGCCGGGGAGATCGTGCTCGCCTCCGGCTCGCTGCGGCGGCGCGACCTGCTCGGCCGCCTCGGTGTGCCCTTCGAGGTGGTCGTCAGCGGCGTCGACGAGTCGGGCGCGGTGGCCACCGAGGCGTCGGCGCTGGTGATCGAGCTCGCCGAGCGCAAGGCGCGCGCGGTCGCGGCGTGCCGCCCCGGCCGGATCATCCTCGGCAGCGACACCGTCGTCGAGCTTGATGGCCGGATCCTCGGCAAGCCCGCCTCCCCCGCCGACGCTCGTGCCATGCTCCGTGACCTGCGCGGACGCACCCACCGGGTGGCCACCGGCGTCGTCGTGCTCGACGGCTCGACCGGCGCGGCCCACCGCGGCGCCGCCACCACCGCGGTGACGATGCGCGACGTCGCCGACGCCGAGCTCGCGGCCTACGTCGCGACCGGCGAGCCGATGGACGCGGCCGGCGCCTACGCCATCCAGGGTGGCGCCGCCGGGTTCGTCACCCGGATCGACGGCGACCTCGACACGGTGATCGGCCTGCCCACCGCCCTCGTCCGCACGCTGCTCGCCGCCGTCGGGGTACCCGCGGGCGGGTAGCCGACGCGGCGGCAGCGTCAGGCGGGTCAGGACGTCAGGCGGGTCAGGACGTCAGGCGGGTCAGAGCGTCAGATGGAGAAGTCCTCGCCCTGCCAGACGCCCGAGGAGGGCGGACGGATCGCGGCGGGCTCGAGGGAGCTGTCCCCGCGGCGGTCGCGGTGCGCGTCACCGGTGCCGGCGTGGGTGGCGGCCTCGAGGCGGTCAACCCGGGTGAGCAGGGACTGCAGGCTCAGGCCGACGAGGTCGGGCTGGGAGTCGTCGTCGCGAGCCGGCCGCGGGCGGCTGCGGGTGATGATCTGTCCGGGCACCCCGACGACGACGGAGCCGGGCGGGACGGCCCGCACGACCACCGCGTTCGCGCCGATGCGGCTGTCCGCGCCGACGGTGAACGGGCCGAGCACCTTCGCGCCGGCGCCGATGACGACCCGGTCGCCGATCGTCGGATGCCGCTTGGTGGGCTCCAGGCTCGTCCCGCCGAGGGTGACACCGTGGTAGATCGTGACGTCATCGCCGACCTCGGCGGTCTCGCCGATGACGACGCTGGTGGCGTGGTCGATGAACACGCCGGTGCCGATCGTCGCCGCCGGATGGATCTCGACGCCGGTGAGCGTGCGGGCAAGGGTGGCCCCGACGCGGGCGGGCAGCCGCAGGCCCCGCGTCCACAGCCGGTGGTTGACCCGGTACGCCCACAGTGCGTGCACGCCGGGGTAGCACAGGGCCACCTCCAGTGCGGAGCGGGCGGCGGGGTCACGGTCACGGGCCGCGCGCAGGTCACGGCGCAGCTGGGCGAGCACGGCGATCCGTCCCGCCGTCAGTCGCCGAGGCCGGCGTACAGCGGCGTCGACAGGTAGCGCTCGCCGAAGTCGGGCAGTACGACGACGACGAGCTTCTCCGCGTTCTCCGGACGGGCCGCGACCCGCAGCGCCGCGACCACCGCCGCCCCGGAGGAGATCCCGACGAGCAGGCCCTCCTCGCGAGCGAGCCGGCGGGCGAGGTCCATCGCGTCGTCGGCCTCGACCTGGACGATCTCGTCGATGATGTCGGTGTCGAGCACCCCGGGCACGAACCCGGCGCCGATGCCCTGGATCGGGTGCGGCCCCTTCACCCCGCCGGACAGCACCGGGGACGCCGCGGGCTCGACGGCGACGAACCGCGCCGACGGCCGGCGCTCCTTGATCACCTGGGCGACCCCGGTGATCGTTCCACCGGTGCCGACGCCGGCGACCAGGATGTCGATCTGCCCGTCGGTGTCGCGCCAGATCTCCTCGGCGGTGGTGGCCCGGTGGATCGCCGGGTTCGCCGGGTTCTCGAACTGCTGCGGCATGACGTACCGCGAGTCGCTCTTGACGAACTCCTCGGCGCGCGCGATCGCGCCGGCCATGCCCTCGGGGCCCGGGGTCAGCACGAGCTCCGCGCCGTAGGCCCGCAGCAGCATGCGGCGCTCGACGCTCATCGTCTCCGGCATGGTCAGCACGCACCGGTAGCCGCGCGCCGCGCACACCATCGCCAGCGCGATACCCGTGTTCCCGCTGGTCGGCTCGACGATGATCGTGTCCGGACCGATCGCGCCGGCCTGCTCGGCGGCGTCGATGAGCGCGAGACCGAGCCGGTCCTTGACGCTGTGCGCCGGGTTGAACGACTCCAGCTTGGCGACGACCTGAGCCCCCACCCCGTCGGTGACCCTGCGCAGCCGCACCAGCGGGGTGCCACCCACCAGCCCCGTGATGTCCTCGGCGATCCTCATCGACGTCCATCTCCTCTCGTCCCGGGCCAGGGTATGTCGCGACCACCGACCGGAGCCTTCCGTGAACAATCAGGCACTTCCGGGCGGCGTTCGACGGCTTGGGCGGACCGGCGGACGGCGCCCGGGCGAGCGGGTTAGGTTCAACCGCGTGGCGCTGCGTCGAGCCCGGCTGCGGGCGACCGCCGGACGGGTCGGAGCGCGATGAGGATCGCGTTGTTCGTCACGTGCCTCGTCGACGCGCTGTATCCGCAGGTCGGGCAGGCGACGGTGGCGCTGCTGGAGCGGCTCGGCCACCAGGTGCTGTTTCCCGCCGGGCAGACCTGCTGTGGGCAGATGCACGCCAACACCGGCTATGCCCGCGAGGCGGTCACGCTCGTGCGCCACCATGTGGACGTCTTCGAGGACGCAGACGTGATCGTCACCCCGTCCGGGTCCTGCGGCGGCTCGGTGCGCCACCAGCACGCCGTGCTTGCCCGCGACGCCGGTGACGAGGCGCTCGCCGCCCGGGCGCGGGCCGTCGCGGCGCGCACGTACGAGCTGTCGGAGCTGCTCGTCGACGTCCTCGGCGTCGAGGATGTGGGCGCCTACTACCCGCGCCGGGTCACCTACCATCCGACGTGCCATTCGCTGCGGGTGCTGCGGGTCGGTGACCGGCCGCTGCGGCTGTTGAGGCAGGTGGCGGGCATGACGCTGCTGGAGCTGCCCGACGCGGCGACGTGCTGCGGCTTCGGCGGCACCTTCGCCGTGAAGAACGCGGCGACCTCGACGGCGATGCTCGCGGACAAGATGCGTCACATCGTCGGTTCCGGCGCGGAGGTGGTGACGGCCGGCGACGCGTCCTGCCTGATGCACATCGGCGGCGGCCTGTCCCGGCTGCGCGCGCCGACCCGGACCGTCCACCTCGCCGAGATCCTCGCGAGCACCGCGGCGGGCCCGCGATGAGCCGCGTCTTCCTCGGGGTTCCGGCACCGCCTGGCGTTCCGGCACCGACCGGAGTCGGCCAGCTGCGCGGGACGCGACCCTTCCCGGACGCCGCCCGCGACGCGCTCGCCGACCCACAGCTGCGCCGCAACCTCGCCCACGCCACCGGCGTGATCCGCGCGAAGCGGGCCGCGGCCGTCGCCGAGCTCGACGACTGGGAGGCCCTGCGCCTGGCGGGCGAGGCCATCAAGCGCGCGACGATGGCGTCGCTGGACACCCACCTCGTCCGCCTGGAAGCCGAGGTCAGCGCCCGCGGCGGGACGGTGCACTGGGCCCGCGACGCCCGCGAGGCGAACGCGATCGTCACCGGACTCGTCCGCTCGACCGGCGCGGACGAGGTCGTCAAGGTCAAGTCGATGGCCACCCAGGAGATCGGCCTCAACGACGCGCTCACCGCCGCCGGAGTCACCCCCGTAGAGACCGACCTCGCGGAACTGATCGTCCAGCTCGGTGACGACCGGCCCAGCCACATCCTGGTCCCCGCGATCCACCGCAACCGGGCCGAGATCCGTGACCTGTTCCTCCGCGAGATGCCGGGCGTCGACCCCGACCTCGCCGCCGAGCCGCGCGCGCTCGCGATGGCCGCCCGTGCCCACCTGCGCCGCACATTCCTGCGCGCCCGGGTCGCCGTCTCCGGCGCGAACCTCGCGATCGCCGAGACGGGAACCCTCGCCGTCGTCGAGTCCGAGGGCAACGGACGGATGTGCCTGACCCTACCCGAGACGCTGATCACGGTGATGGGCATCGAGAAGGTGCTGCCGCGCTGGTCCGACCTCGAGGTGTTCCTCCAGCTGCTGCCCCGCTCGTCCACCGGCGAACGGATGAACCCGTACACCTCGCTGTGGACGGGCGTCACCCCCGGCGACGGGCCGCGAGTCTTCCATCTGGTGCTGCTCGACAACGGTCGCACCGCCGCGCTCGCCGACCGGACCGGGCGCGACGCGCTGCACTGCATCCGCTGCTCGGCGTGCCTGAACGTCTGCCCCGTCTACGAGCGCACCGGCGGCCACGCCTACGGCTCGATCTACCCCGGCCCCATCGGCGCGGTGCTCGCCCCGCAGCTCACCGGCATCCACGGCACCCCGGACGGCGATGGCGGCAGCCTGGACTTCAACGGCTCGCTGCCGTTCGCGTCCAGCCTGTGCGGTGCCTGCTTCGACGCCTGCCCGGTGCGCATCGACATCCCGTCCCTGCTCGTCCGGCTGCGGGCCGCCGCCGTCGACGCCGCCCGCGAACGGGCGCTGCCCACCGCCGAGGCGCTCACGATGGCGGCCGCCGCCCAGGTGATGGCCTCCCCCACCCGCTTCGCCGCCGCCGAGACAGCCGCCCGCCTCGGCGGCAGGCTTGCCGGTCGGCGCTCGGGCCGGCTGTCCGCCCTGCCCTGGCCGCTGTCCGCCTGGACGGCCACCCGCGACGCCCCTCGCCCACCCGCGCAGACCTTCCGCCAGTGGTGGTCCCACACGCACCCGGACCAGCCGTGACCCCCGAACGCCAACCGGCCTTCATGCCCCCGCTCCGCCCGGCGCCGACCGCCCGCGACGAGGTCCTGGCCCGCATCCGCGCCGCCAACACCGCCGCCGGCGCGAACCCGACCACCCCACCCGATCCAGCCACCCCCGCCCCTCCCGCCAGCACAGCCCCTCCAGGAAGCACAGCCCCTCCAGGAAGCACAGCCCTGCTGCTCGATCTGTTGCGCGAGCGCCTCATCGACTACCGCGCGTCGGTCATCGACTGCGCGCCCGGCGGGGAGGCGGCCGCGATCCGCTCCGCGCTGGTCGCCGCCGGCGTCATGGCGGGCGACTCCGAGTCCGCGGCGGACGGCCCGGCGGAGTCGGAGCCGGAGGGGGGCGGGCGGGTGGTGATCCCGCCCGGGCTGCCGGTGGGCTGGTGCCCGGTCGGGGTCGTCGACGAGGGGTTCGGTGCCGCCCGGCTCGACGGCTTCGCCGCGGTGGTCACCGCCTGCGCCGCGGCCTGCGCGCTAACCGGGACCATCGCGCTCGACGGCTCCGCCGACCAGGGCCGCCGGGCGATCACGCTGGTTCCGGACGTACATGTCTGCGTGGTGCGCGCCGAGCAGGTCGTCCGTGGCGTTCCCGAACTGTTCGCCCGCCTCGGCCAGAAGCCGACCCGCCCGCTCACCCTCATCAGCGGTCCGTCCGCGACCAGCGACATCGAGTTCGACCGTGTCGAGGGCGTCCACGGTCCCCGCACCCTCGCGGTGATCCTGGTCCACTGACCCGGCGGTCCCAGACCCCCACCTCCCGGCGGTCGTGGTCCTCCCGGCGGCCCCAGTCTCCCGGCGGCCCCAGTCCGCCTGGCGGCCCCAGTCCGCCTGGCGAGCTCAGTCCGCGCTGCGAGCTCAGTCCGCCTGGCGGTCCCGGACTTCCGGCGCGCCCGGTCCGACCGCACCGCTCCGATCCGATCCGATCCGCGCCGACACGCGTTCCGCGGAACGCGTCTGGACACCGCATCGCCGACCTCCGGCCGCCCCCCCGTGACCATGTCACCGAGTGAGGCGCGCCCGAGGCGTTCCGCGGAACGTGTGGGGTCGCCGCGGATGGCGCAGGCCGACACACGGAGTCGGCCTCACGAATCCGAACAGGTGTTTGCCTTCCGCCGGCCGCATCATTAGGGTGATACCCGAGATCCATCAGGACCCGGCCCGTGAACCGGCCCGATTGTCAGGAGACGCACCATGGCACGCGAGGTCATCTCGATCGTCAACGTGTGGTGTGACAACGTCGGCCAGCATCCGCAGGACAAGGCCGCCGCCACGACGACCGCGACCCTCGCGTACGACGGCCAACTCGTTCGTCTTGATCTGTGCGATGAATGCCGCGACGAGATGTCGTCCGTGCTGGGCGAGTACGCGGGCTTCGGGGAGAGCTCGCCGATTCCCCGCACCGCCCGCCTCGACACCGCCTGGGTGCCGGTGGAGCAGAACGACGCGGTCACCCCACCGCCCTCCCCCGAACCGAGCCCACGCGCGTCGGCGGCGCGGGCTCGGCCACGCCGGCCCCATCAGTCCGCCGGGGTGGCCGAGGTCCGGTCCTGGCTGGTGGAGCATGCCGACGAGCACCGGCTTCCGCTGCCTGACCGCCGGGCGCGCGTCTCGGAGGAGCTCAAGGCCGTCTATGATCGCGCCCACGGCTGGGCCGAGACCGATGGCGCGTGGCATCCAGCCGCGGCGGCGGAGGCTGAGCTCGCAGGGGCGCCGGCCACGTAGGTAGCGCCTGGCCGGCGAGAAATCCACTGGTCGTCGCTCGCCCCGACCGCTAGAACCGGGGCATGCCAGTCGACGGCCGGAACGATCTGCGCACGCGGGTGCCGGATGCGGACGATCATTCCAGGGTGCAGCGGGCGCTGCGCGAATGGTGGGACGGGCTGGACAGCCCAGCCCAGGTCCGGGAACGTGAACTGCTGCTTCCGCGGCTGTTCTTCCAGCACTTCACACCCGGTAGCCGCGTGGTCGAGTCCACGGACAGCGCGCTCGTCGCCTTCCTCGTGGGCTTCCTGTCGGACTCGGATCCGGCCGGCGCGTACATCCATTTCGTCGGGGTGCGTCCGGACCATCGGCGGGCAGGTGTCGCGGCCTCTCTCTACCGCGGTTTCTTCGCCTACGCCATGGAGCACGGCCGAAGCCGGGTGCAGGCGATCACCAGTCCGGCGAACCAGCGCTCCATCGCCTTTCACACCGGGCTTGGGTTCACCGTCGACGCTGGCGACGCGACGGTGGACGGGGTGGCCGTGCAGCGCGACTACGACGGTCTGGGGCTTGCCCGGGTCGCCTTCACCGTGGATCTTCGCTGAGCTCCTCCTATCTTCTCGACTCCGCCGGGACGTTCGGCACCCAGAAGATCGACGGATGGCAGCCGTTCGGGAAGATGCTCTTCGACGCCGGGGTCATGACCGACTCGGACGGCAGGGCGCTGCGTTCCGAGCCGGACTATTCGAAGATCTTCACCGCCGACTACCTGCCGAGCTGACGCACAGGTGGTAGCGACAGATTCCGTTGGCACGGAGTCGGCGGCCGCGGGGGAACCGGCGTCGGCCGCGGCGATGGACGTGCCCGGGCGGCGCCGGCCCCGGTCGCGGAAACGCTCCGCGGCGCGCCAGGTCGTCGACCTGCTGCCGGCGGTGGTGGTGTTCGTCGCGCTGTTCGCGGGCTGGCAGATCTACGTGCGGGCGAGCGGCATCTCGCCGATGACACTGCCCGGGCCGGTGCGCATCGTGCGGCAGGGCTGGGAGTTCCGCGACATCCTGTGGCGGCACACCGTCCCGACGCTCAAGGAGACAGCGGCGGGGTTCGGGGTCAGCCTGCTCGCGTCCTGGCTGGTCGCGACGGTGCTGGACTTCTCGGCCCGAGGCCGCAAGGTGCTCTATCCGCTGATGGTGGCCTCGCAGACCATCCCGATCATCGCGATCGCCCCGCTGTTCGTGATCTGGTTCGGTTTCGGGCTGCTCCCGAAGATCATCTTCGTGGTACTGGTGACGTTCCTCCCGCTCGCCGTGAACCTGGCCGAGGGGTTCGCGTCGGCGGACGGGGACGCGATGCGGTTGCTGTGCTCGATGGGCGCCGGGCGGCTGCGCTGCTTCAGGGCGTGCCGCACGGGTTCATGTGCATCCCGGCCATCGCCAGCGGCGTGTACGCGCTCGCCACGGCCGCCGACCACCTGCGCGACGTCCTGTCCGCGCCGACGGTCACCCCCCTGGCCTTCCACGCCAGCCAGTTCCGCCGCCTCGCCGCCTCCTGACCAGCCCGCGCGCCGTCGCGTCGACCGCCTCCCAGCGTCTCTCAGCCCTCCACGAGCGCGCAGATCGGTGCGTACAGGTAGACGCCGTCGCCCTCCCCGGCCCGGCGAATCAGCCGGGAGGCGACGATGTTGCCCCGTCCGATGGCGAGCATCGCGGTCGTATCCAGCACCACGTGGGTCGAGGGCTTCACCACGACACCGGGATGCCGGCATCGGCGAACCACCGCCTGAGCTCGGCGTCGGCTTCGGCCTCCTCCTCGGGCGTCGGACTGTAACCGCTGAAGGCAAACAGGTCGGCCAGCGCCTGCTGCGCTCGCGCACGCCGCTCCTGCACAGGCCGCGTCCTCCGTCGTCCGCTCTGGCCGACCGGTCCGGCACCGCCGGCCACCACGCCCGCTACCGGCCTCGCTATCCGCCGCAGTTCCTGGCCGAGGTCGCGCGGCGCGTCCGCGCGGGGCCGGCTTGTGGAGCCGGTGCGCCTCACAGCCCTCTTCGCCGCACGGGACGCCTGATCATCCCGGCCCGGGCACGCCCTCGCAGGGTCGGAGGGCCGGCGCCGTCAAGCTGAGACAGTGCCGCGACGTCAGGGCGCCCCGAGTCGCGTCTTCGTACTCCGGGCGACGCATCGCCCAGATCATGATGACAGCGAGCACCGCCGCACCACCGGCTACGTGAGATATCGCGGCCAGAACCCGGACAGTGCAGCCATCGTGCCGAGGCATCGGCACGGAATCACCCTCGAAAGTGGGCCTGGCCCTCGGCACAATGGGTCGGCTGGCCGTGCGGGCGGGCCGATCGGGTACCGGCTGACAGGCCGGCACCCGATCGGCGCCACGAGATGTCGAGCGACAGACCGTAACCCATGATCCCAACCACCGCTGCCGTGGATGGGGACGAGGCACGTACGGCCGGCCGCCGCGGGTTCGTCAGACGAGCCTTCTGCCGTCAGGGCGCGAGCCTTCGAACCCTAGGCCAGCAGGGTGAGGGCCTCGTTGAAGGTGACCGAGGGGCGCATCACGGCGGTGGCCTTCACCGGGTCGGGCTGGTAGTAGCCACCGATGTCGACGGGTGAGCCCTGGACGGCGAGGAGCTCGTCGGCGATCGTCTTCTCCTGGTCGGTCAGGGACTTGGCCAGGGGGGCGAAGGTCGAGGCGAGCGCCGGGTCGTCGGTCTGCGCGGCGAGTTCCTGGGCCCAGTAGAGCGACAGGTAGAAGTGGCTGCCCCGGTTGTCGATGCCGCCGACGCGGCGGGCCGGGGACTTGTCCTCGTCGAGGAAGGTCCCGGTGGCGCGGTCGAGGGTGTCGGCGAGGACCTTGGCACGGCTGTTGCCGGTCGTCGTCGCGAACTGCTCGAAGCTGACGGCGAGGGCGAGGAACTCACCCAGGCTGTCCCAGCGCAGGTAGTTCTCCTTGACCAGCTGCTGGACGTGCTTGGGCGCCGAGCCGCCGGCGCCGGTCTCGAACAGGCCGCCCCCGTTCATCAGCGGGACGACGGAGAGCATCTTGGCGCTCGTGCCGAGCTCCAGGATGGGGAACAGGTCCGTCAGGTAGTCACGCAGCACGTTGCCGGTGACGGAGATGGTGTTCTCGCCGCGGCGGATGCGCTCCAGGGAGTACTGGATCGCCGCCACCGGGGCCTTGATCTCGATGACGAGGCCGGTGGTGTCGTGCTCGGGCAGGTAGGCGCGGACCTTCTCGATGAGGCGGGCGTCGTGTGCGCGGGTCTCGTCGAGCCAGAACACGGCCGGGTCGCCGGTGGCGCGGGCGCGGGTGACGGCGAGCTTCACCCAGTCGCGGATCGGGGCGTCCTTCGTCTGGCAGGCGCGGAAGATGTCGCCGGCGGCGACGGTCTGCTCGAGGATCGCCTCACCGGCGGCGTTGACAAGCCGGACGGTGCCGGTGGTCGCGATCTCGAAGGTCTTGTCGTGGCTGCCGTACTCCTCGGCCTTCTGCGCCATGAGGCCGACGTTGGGCACCGAGCCCATCGTCGCCGGGTCGTAGGCGCCGTGGGCGCGGCAGTCGTCGATCACGGCCTGGTAGATGCCGGAGTAGCTGGAGTCGGGCAGCACCGCGAGGGTGTCGGCCTCCTGGCCGTCCGGGCCCCACATGTGACCGGAGGTGCGGATCATCGCCGGCATGGAGGCGTCGACGATGACGTCGCTCGGTACGTGCAGGTTGGTGATGCCGCGGTCGGAGTCGACCATGGCGAGCGCCGGGCCCTCGGCGAGCTCGGCGTCGAAGGAGGCGCGGATCGCGTCGCCGTCGGGCAGCGCGGCGAGACCCTTGTAGATGCCGCCGAGGCCGTCGTTGGGCGACAGGCCCGCAGCCGCGAGCGTGGCGCCGTGGGCGGCGAACGTCTTCGGGAAGAAGGCGCGGACCACGTGACCGAAGATGATCGGGTCGGAGACCTTCATCATCGTGGCCTTGAGGTGCACGGAGAACAGCACGCCCTCGGCCTTGGCGCGGGCGATCTGCGCGGTGAGGAACTCGCGCAGCGCGGCGACGCGGAGCACCGCGGCGTCGACGACCTCACCGGCGAGCACCGGCAGGGAGGGCAGCAGCACGGTCGTGCTGCCGTCGTCGCCGACGAGCTCGATGCGCAGGGTGTCGTCCGCCGGGAGCACGACCGACTTCTCGGTGGTGCGGAAGTCGTCGGCACCGAGGGCGGCGACGTTCGTCTTCGACGTGGAGCTCCACGCGCCCATCCGGTGCGGGTGGGCGCGGGCGTAGGCCTTGACCGAGGCGGGGGCGCGGCGGTCGGAGTTGCCCTCGCGCAGCACCGGGTTCACCGCGGAGCCCTTGATCCGGTCGTAGCGGGCACGGATCTCCCGCTCGGCGTCGGTCTTCGGGTCGTCCGGGTAGTCGGGCAGGGCGTAGCCCTGCGACTGCAGCTCCGCGATCGCGGCCTTGAGCTGCGGGATCGACGCCGAGACGTTCGGCAGCTTGATGATGTTCGCCCCGGGGGTCCTCGCCAGTTCGCCGAGCTCGGCGAGCGCGTCGTCGATGCGCTGCGCGGGCTCGAGGTGGTCGGGGAAGGTCGCGATGATCCGCCCGGCGAGGGAGATGTCGCGGCTTTCGACCG
>Ga0207711_10002953_pt1 | contig 14871 bp, 18 predicted proteins | sample KBSS34metaG_FD_184401 | JGI IMG/M metagenome (GOLD analysis project Ga0207711, IMG submission 184401) | Switchgrass rhizosphere microbial communities from Kellogg Biological Station, Michigan, USA - KBS S3-4 metaG (SPAdes) (version 2) | ecosystem: Host-associated > Plants > Roots > Rhizosphere...
CTGGCATTTAGTGAACCGTTGCCGCCTCGGCGACCGGCTCCTCATCAGCTTCCTCGACCGTTTCGGCGACGGTCTCGTCGAATTCCGCCGCTTCCTCGGGCAACTCGTCGTCGACAATCTCAGCGATCGTTTCCGCCTCGTCCGGAACGGGGATTACCGGCTCGACCTGGACCGGCTGGCTTCCGTAAAAGCCGGTCAGGCCGGCAAGGCTGTCCAGCAATTTGGAGAAGCCTGGTCCGGGCTTCCCACTCCGGGCCGCGGGTTCCTCGTCAACCTGAGGCTCGTCTGCAGAACCATCGATGTCGTCGCCGCCTTCCGCTTCGGAGAACATTCCGTCTGCCGGCTGGTCGAGCTCGATAACGTCCTCTTCGACCTCGTTGACTTCATCCAGTCCAAGCTCCGCCTCGTTTGCGAGGGGATCCTCGACTTCCTCGACTATCGGTTCTTCGATTTGCTCGACTACCGGTTCCTCGATTTGCTCGACTACCGGTTCCTCTATTTCCTCGGCTTCCGGCTCAGGCGCTTTCCTGGATTTAGCGGTCTTTTCCACCTTTGCAGGCACGGCCTCGACGCTCACGAGCGCGTAGACATAGTCGACCCACGCGCCTCCGGCACTCAGCGGCAGCAACGTTACCCAGCAGTGCGCCGGCCCGTCCCCGCCGTCGAATTCATCTTCGAAAGCAAGAAAGTCGCGGCTGATTGCGACGATCGGCAACTTTTTGGCGATGCAAGAGAGGACCGACGGAGCGTCGGCATCCATGATTCGCTCCGGCCAGTCACCGCCGTCGCGAAGCGCCTCCCCCATGTGTCTGATCTCGGCGTCGTGACCGCCGCTGATTAGCTCCATCAGGATCGACTGGGGCCCGGCGTCGGACAGCTCGAGCGGGTCGAGATCGTGGAGCGGCGGGAATTCCTTCTCGCCGCGAATCGACAGCCAATAATTGAGTACGCTGGCGTGGCGACGCCGCTCGCCCGCATCAATCGTCTTAAATGCTGTCAGCAACGTCTCGGCCGACGGCAGGTCGGCCGCTTTGGTGCCAGTAACGGGCGCCCCCATTTGTGCGTGCCCCTCCGCTTGAGCAATGCTTGGGGACATCTCTTGCGCTCAGGGTGCTTAGAAAGGGTTAAGATCAGGGTCGCCAAAACGAAGACGTCGCCCGGTCACCCGGGCGACGACCTCGCCTTCCTCCTCCTGTTTTCAGGGCCTAGGCGAACTCGCGCTCGCGCTCATCGACCATGGCGCCAGGCAGGCCAGCGTCCATGTCGACCGGCTCAGCGACGCCAGCGAGGACATCGCGCTCGCGCTTGTCGAAAAATGCAGCTCGCCGGATGCGGTTTCGCAGGGAAGCCGAAGGATTGTTCGCGCTGGGGCCACGATAGGCGCGCTGGACCCAGGTTTCGCCCGGCATGCGGTCGTCGTCAGGATCCGCGGTCGACGGACTTGCAACGGCGGGCTGTCCATTACCCCACGCAAAGGCGGATGGCGCGGGGGCGACGATCGCAGGCTGCGCCTCAGCAAATTTGGGCTCAGGCTGCGGCTCCTCGGCAACGGCCATTTGGCGCGGTTCCTCGTACACCGCCTCCTCATCGACCCATTCCTCTGCATGTGCGCGACGCCGCCGGTTCATGGCGACCGCAGCCCCTCCGAGCGCGAGAAGTGCCAAAGCACCGCCCGCGGCGATCGGTATGCCATTGTCGGAGCTGTCAGGCTTGATGGCTGCCGGTGTGGGCGCCGGAGCTGGCTTGGCATTTACGTCGACGACGGGGTCCGTGGCAGGGTGCGATTCGACCGGCCTGACGGCGGAAGCCCGGGGCTCGGGCGCCGCGGTCGCCGCTTCGGCATGCGGTCTTAATGCAGGGGTGCGCGTCGATGTCGCAGGCTTCACGGTCGCGGTCCGCACGCTCCGTTTCACGGTGGTGGCTTTCGTTGTCGTAGACGGCTCCGTTGCCGGGGCCGGGCTGTCCGAGGGCGGGGTCGACGTCTCGTCCGTCACCGGTGGGGCTTCAACTGTCGGAGCTGGTTCCGCCGCTGCCGGGGGCACAGGATCGGTCGGAACTGGCTGTGCTTGTTGAGCAAGAGCCGTGGTTGATGTGAGCGCCAAGGCCGCGGCAATCGCGGGGAAAGCGCTGGTTCGCGTGTAATGGGTAGTTTTCCTCATGGGTAGGACAACCGATCCGGGCCGTCCAAGTTCTCCGATAACGCCAAAGCGCACCGAACGGCGGACAAAGTGAGATTAGTTAAGTCTCTGTTTTCGCTCTGATAGTGCCTATCGACGGAACCTTTGTTCCATGACTTCAAGGGCTTGCGGTATGCATAAGGTCAGCAGCGCACTAGGACGTCGAGGCCGTGAAACATTTTCTCCTCTTCTACGAAGGTGCTGCTGATTATCTGGAGCGCCGCCCGCAATTCCGTTCCGCGCATCTTCGCTACGCCTGGAAGTCCCAGGAGCGCGGCGAGTTAGTCATAGCCGGGGCGCTTGCCGACCCCGTCGATGGTGCCGTCCTAATGTTCCAGGGCAAGGATGCTTCGGCCGCGGAAGCATTTGCCCGAGCCGACCCTTATGTAATCAACGGCCTGATCGAGCGATGGCATGTTCGCGAATGGACAACGGTTGTCGGTGAATTCGCGGCGACCCCCGTCCGACTGGACTAGCAGCGCAAATCCGCCTTCGAAAACGAACATTCGGCACTTCCCATTACTCGCGTGGAGAAGGGTCAAGTCGAGCGCCGAGGCTCGAAGGTAACCGCAAGCGGCCAACCCCGCCATGACGAAGGGGGCGCCCACGGAAAGGCGCCCCCTCGCTTTGAACTATTTCGATTTCTTCTCGGTCGTGTTGGATGAGGAGTTCTTCAACGCCTCGGCCTTGTTCTCGCCCGCGGTCTTGATTGCCTCGGCCTTGTTCTCGGCCGCGTTCTTAACGGCGGAAGCCTTGTTCTCGGCGCTGTTCATTATGTTGGCAGCCTCATTTTCACCTGCCGCAGTGACGTTCTCCGCCGCGTTCTCCGCATTGGCCTCGACGGAGGACGCCTGGTTCTCGGCCGGGCTCTTTTTGTTGCACGCGGCGAGCGCCATGACTGCCACGGCGATGATCATGGTGGTTCTGGTCTTCATCGGCTTTCCCCTCTCGTGTGCCCGCTTAGGGCAGTGACGGGGAATTAGTCCTGCAACCATGACCGGCGCATGGCCGGAACGTGAACTGAGCCTACTTCAGGTCCTTCACAGCTGAGAGTGTTCTGGAAACATGCTCGCTGAAGTTGAGATCGTCATGGACCATGGCAATCTTGCCGTTCTTGCCGATCACATAGGATGTGCGGGTGGTGATCCCGGGATGCGCGGCCCAAGCGACGTCATAGGCTTTCTGCGTCTCTGGAGTCGCGGTAGCCACGGGGAACGCGCTGCGGCACTCCTTGACTGAAAAGTCCTTGAGCGTGGCGATATTGTCGGCCGACATGCCGATTACCTGCGCACCCGCCTTCTTGAAATCGCCAATCGATTCGCTGAATGCGTGGGCCTCGGCAGTGCAGCCGCTGGTGAATGCCTTCGGGAAGAAATAGAGCACCACCGGGCCTTTCTTCAGCTGGTCCGCCAAATGGAGCTTGAACTCCTTGCCGCCAACTGCGCCAGTCGTCGTGAAGTCGGGGGCCTTGTCGCCGACCTTCAAGGCAGCCGTCGCTGCAGTGGTGGCGAGCGTCGAGGCAACTAGAGCGAACAGCAACTTGCGCATGGCAGTCTCCCTGGGGTTCAGCTGACCCGTTGGGTGCGCTGATTACCGCTGTCAGTTCAAAAGTGCGAGGGTCTGTTCGTCAGGCGCTCTGTGGAATGCTTCGAGGGCATCCTTGAAGAGGCCGCCTGGTTGAACACGGTCGAACAATGTGAGGCTCGACCGGAATTTCAGCGTGTCGACCGGGCCGAAAATCTCCTCGGCTGTGCGCTGCTTCGCCCACGGCAATACGGCTTCGATGATTTGGCGAAGACGGTCCCCGAGTAGCGGATGCTCGAGAAAGGCACGCGCCTCCTCGAGAGAGACAATACCGTAGAATTTCGCAGTCTGACTGCGGCCGAGCTCGGCGAGTTGCGGGAAGATGAACCACATCCAGTGGCTGCGCTTGCGGCCGGCTTTCAGCTCTGCAAGAGCGGTGTCGAAAATTCCTTCCTGGGCTTCGACGAAACGCTGGAGATTGTAAGGGTCGCCCACATCGCCATCATGGCCCTATGGCCGCCGGCGGAAAAGGGCGGCTCGCGCTCCTATTGCCGCGGCGCGAGCAGCCCCGTCACAACGTAGAGGAAAATCATTACCGGACCGGTCATCAGCGTAAGGGCGATGAGCCCCAGGCGGACAATGGTCGGGTCGACACCGGTGTAATCGGCGAGACCGGCGGCGACGCCCATGACCTTGGCGTCGCCGCGGTTGATCAGGAAACGTTGGTTCATATCGGTTTCCTTCGAACTCCTGGTTTCACGCAATCGGCAGCGAGGTTGCGGCCGAAACGAGCAGAAGCGCAGAAACAAAAGCACCGGCGAAGATCGTGGCGGTTTCGCGGATGGAAGTAGCAGTGAACATTTTAAACCCCTTGTCTTACTCTCGCTGGACCCGACCATCGGGCCCATGCCAGAGTAAATGCATGGGGCGTGCCAAACTGAAAAAGTCGTTGTTTTTCAGTGATGGTAATTTGCAGATGGTGTCATTCACCAAGCAAAGATGCCGCGAAATGGGAAAAATTCCCAATGCGGTTGGCGAAGTTCATAGGGCTGGGTGTCCGAATGCGGACACACGCTACACTTGTAGCGTTCAATTCCGGTCAACTTGAGGTGAAGTCGCCACCGTTCGGGTGGAGCACCTGCCCGATCATATAACTGGAGTCCTCGCAGGCAAGGAACAGGAAACTCGGAGCCACCTCGTTGGGCTGGCCTGGTCGACCCATCGGGGTATCCTTCCCGAACTGCGGAACATCTTCCGGCTTCTGGCCGCCGAACGGGTTAAGCGGCGTCCATATCGGTCCGGGTGCGACCGCGTTGACGCGGATCCCCTGCTTGACGAGGTTCTTCGATAGCGAGCGAGTGAAGGCGGTGATCGCCCCTTTGGTCGCGCTGTAATCGAGCAACTGCGGCGAGCCCTTGTACATCGTGACCGAGGTGCAGTTGATAATTGCAGAACCCTTCTCGAGGTGCGGCAGGGCGGCCTGCGTGAGAAAGAACATGCCGAAGATATTGGTCTGGAAGGTCCGCTTCAGCTGATCCTCGGTAATGTCGCGAATGTTCTCGTCCGGGTGCTGCTCGCCGGCATTGTTGACGAGGATGTCGAGTCTGCCGAGCTCGCCCACGGTCTGCCTTACGGCCTCCTCGCAGAAATCCTTGTTGCCGACGTCGCCCGCAATCGTAATCGCGCGCCGGCCCTCACCCTCGACGATCTCCCTGGTTTTCGCCGCGTCGTCATGCTCGCACAGATAAAGGATCGCGACGTCAGCGCCTTCGCGCGCGAACAAGGCAGCAACCGCTCGGCCGATGCCGCTGTCTGCGCCGGTGACCAGCGCGACCTTGCCCTTCAGCCGCTCGGAGCCCTTATACTTCGGCTCCCAGTCGGGCTTCGGCTTGAGCTGGCTTTCGTGGCCCGGCAGCTGGTCCTCATGGACCATCGGCTCAATCACGTCGGACATGGCGCCTATTCCTTCGGGGCGACGCCAAGACCCTCGCGCCCGAATTCCTCGATCGTGGCCTGGTTCTGAGCGTCATTGTCGGGTGTCTTCTTGGAAGGCGTCTTGCCAATTGCACCGGGCTTGTCGGCCGGGCCGCGACCATCGGCAGAATCCTCCGACGTCGCACCGATCAGGCTCTGCGTTAGCGGCTGGTCGGAATGGTGGTTGCTGTCCTTGCCCATGAATCTTCTCCTTGGGCCTTCAAACCGTTGCAGGAACTCGCGGTTCCTACGCGCTAGCCCCGCCTCGCACCGACTAGCGGGGGCTTGTCGGGCCGGGCTTCAGCACGGTCGTCGGAATGGCCTGCACGACAACGGGCTACCAGCGTCGGATAGTCGAAATTGCTGTTGTTCTCGAGCGCCCCTGCAGTTGCTGCAGAACATTGCGCGACGCTTTCGTAACGCGTCTGAAGGGTGGCCACCGGCGTACAGGCACTACCGCCGTCCGCGCAGCCGAGAATGGCGATGACGAAATAACCCGGTCCCATTCGAAATTCCCCGACAAGTTGCTGAAAGAACCGCCGATTTTCGCCAGAGTTCCACGGAACTTTTCATGGTGTCGTTTGCTCCGCGCGACCCGCCTTCTTAAGTTAGGAAACAATGGCAGCCGCAGTGGAAACCCAGCCCAGCAGACCCAGCGCAGGCTTCGCGGCGCTTTGGCGGTTCCTGCCGATGCTCTGGCCGAAGGGCGAGGCCGAGCTCAAGACGCGCGTGATCGTTGCCGTGGCGCTGGTGCTTGCCGGCAAGGCCGTCACCTTGCTTGGGCCATACGCGCTGAAGCTCGCCGTGGATCGAATGAGCGGTGATGCTGCCTTCGCGATCGTTGCAGGACTCGTGCTGGCTTACGCCGCGGCCAGGTTCGGGGGTGTCCTGTTTGACAATCTGCGCAACGCAATTTTCGAAAAGGTCGGCCAGGACGCGGCCCGGCGCCTTGCCGGCAAGGTCTTTCGCCATGTCCACGAGCTGTCGCTTCGTTTCCACCTCGAGCGACGTACGGGATCGCTGACCAAGATCGTCGAGCGGGGAACGAAGAGCATCGACATGATGCTCTATTTCATCCTGTTCAACATTGCGCCGACCGTGATCGAGCTGACCGCGATCTGCGTCATCTTTTTCGTAAAGTTCGGTGCCGGGCTGGTCGTAGCGACGCTCGCGATCGTCGCCGTCTATATTGCCTTCACGCGGTGGGTGACGGATTGGCGCTCGCACATTCAACGCGACATGAACGAGGTCGACAACAGGGCGATCGGTCGCGCCGTCGATTCTTTGCTCAACTACGAAACGGTCAAATATTTCGGCGCCGAGGACCGCGAAGCCCGGCGCTACGAAGAGGCAGTGGGCGCCTTTGCCCGCGCCTCGGTGCGCAACGAGGTCTCGCTCGCCTGGCTCAACATCGGGCAGGCGTTGATTACGAACGTCATGATGGCGGGCGCGATGGCCTTTACCGTGTGGGGATGGAGCCGGGGACGGTTCACGCCCGGCGACGTGGTGTGGATCAACGGGCTGCTGTTGCAGCTGTTCAGGCCGCTCGACATGCTGGGCTGGGTCTATCGCTCCATCCGCCAGGGGCTCATTGACATGGAAGCGATGTGGAACCTGCTCGACACGCCCGCCGAGGTGACCGACAGGCCGGCTGCTCCATCACTCACCGTCAAACGCGGCAGCATCCGGTTCGACAATGTGCGTTTCAGCTATGATCCGGGTCGCGAGATCCTGCGAGGCCTCGACCTCGATATCCCGGCGGGAACCAGCTGCGCCATCGTCGGCCCATCGGGCGCTGGGAAGTCGACCATCGCACGGCTGCTCTATCGATTTTATGATCCGTCTGCCGGGCGCATCCTCATCGACGGGCAGAATATTGCCGAAGTCAGTCAGAAGAGCCTGCGCGCGTCGATCGGCATCGTCCCGCAGGATACCGTTCTGTTCAACGACACGATCGGATACAATATAGGCTACGGACGCGGCGGGGCTTCGCAGGACGAGATCGAAGCTGCAGCGCAGGGCGCGGCTATCGACACCTTCATCTGTACGCTTCCCGATCGCTATGAATCGATGGTCGGCGAGCGCGGACTGAAGCTGTCGGGCGGCGAGAAGCAGCGCGTCGCTATCGCGCGAACGTTGCTGAAGAACCCGCCGATCCTGGTCCTCGACGAGGCGACGAGCGCGCTCGACAGCCGGACCGAGCAGGCGATTCAGGAAACTCTGGACCGTGTGTCGCAAAGCCGCACGACGATCATGATTGCGCACCGTCTGTCGACGATTGTCAACGCCGACCAAATTGTCGTCCTCGACCAGGGCGAAGTCGCCGAGCGCGGGACGCACGAGGAACTGCTCGATCTCGGCGGACTCTATGCCGAGCTTTGGCAACGGCAGGCCGAAGCGCAGCTTGCGGAAGAGATTGCGCAGGCGGCTGAGTAGCGCCAAGGCTCGGATCCAGGCGCGGCGCTCGGTCGCAAGCGAAGAGTAACAATGACCGACCCGCACGACTTCCTCAAACGCGTCTTCGGCTTCGATCACTTCCGCGGTGTGCAGGAGCAGGTCGTCAACCGCGTCCTCGCCGGACAGCATACGCTAGCGGTGATGCCGACCGGCGCCGGCAAGTCGCTGTGCTACCAGCTACCGGCAATTGTGCGGGACGGCACAGCGCTGGTCATCTCGCCGCTCATCGCGCTGATGCACGACCAGATTCGCAGCGCCGATGCGATTGGCCTGCGCGCAGCCTCTTTGACGTCCGCCGATGCAGATCGGGAACGGACTGTTCAACGGTTCAAGGCCGGCGAACTGGACCTCCTCTATGTCGCGCCGGAACGCGCGACGGGCGATTCATTCCGTCGCCTCGTCAACCACGTGAACCTTGCCCTGATCGCCATCGATGAAGCCCACTGCGTCAGCGAATGGGGGCACGACTTTCGTCCCGACTACCGGCAGCTCGAGGCGCTGCTCGACGACCATGCCGATGTGCCACGCCTTGCGCTGACGGCAACCGCGGACAAGCGCACCCGAGCCGACATCCTGACCCAACTCGGCATTCCCGAGGACGGGCTGGTGATCGCCGGCTTTGACCGGCCCAACATCCGTTACAATGTCCGACCTCGCGACGGGATTTCGACGCAGCTGAAGACGCTGCTTGCGCAGCAACCGGGGCCGGGGATCGTCTACGCACCGAGCCGCGACAAAGCGGAGCGGATCGCCGAGCAAATCGCCGCGGGAGGTCGAAGCGCTGCCGCTTACCACGCCGGCCTCGATCCGCAGGTCCGAGCGCGAAATCAGGCCGCGTTCGTCCAGTCCGAGGACATGGTGATTGCCGCGACGATCGCGTTTGGGATGGGTATCGACAAGCCCGACGTCCGCTTCGTCGCCCACGCCTCAATTCCCAAGTCGATCGAGGCCTTTTACCAGGAAACCGGTCGCGCCGGACGCGATGGCGATCCCGCCGAAGCATGGCTGTTTTGGGGCGCGGAAGACTTTGCGCGAGCTCGCCAGCGCATCGAAACGGAAGTGGAACCGGACCGCCGAGCTTCCGAACGCGAGCGACTGAATGCCCTGGCGGCGCTGGTCGAAGCTCCGACTTGCCGCCGTGCGATCCTGCTGCGGCATTTTGGCGAGGAGCCGCCCGATCATTGCGGCAATTGCGACAATTGCCTCGAGCCTCCAGCGACCATCGACGCTACGGAAATCGCCCGAAAGTTGCTGTCGGCCGCGTTCAGGACCGAGATGCGGTTTGGCGTTGGTCATCTCGCCGACGTGCTTGGAGGAAACGACAACGAGAAGGTACGCAGCTTCGGTCATCATCGACTGTCGGTGTTCGGCATCGCGAACGCACAAGAGCTTGCGCTGGTGCGGCCCGTTGCACGCGCGCTGATTGCGCGGGATGCGCTGCGCGCGGACGCATACGGCGGCCTCAGCTTCGGCCCTGGTGCCAAGCCAATCCTCAAGGGAGAGCAGCTGCTCTCGATTACGGCCCCGCAGCCTCGCAAACGCTCGGCGCGAAAAAGACTTGAGGGTACGCCAGATCCCGTTTTCGACGCATTGCGCGAAGCCCGCCGCAAGCTCGCCGCCGAAACCGGCCTTCCACCTTACATCATCTTCCACGATTCGACTTTGCGGGAAATCGCCGAGAGAAAACCGCGCAGTCTCAGCGAGTTGAGCGAGGTCCAAGGCGTTGGCGCAGCCAAGCTGGAGCGTTACGGCCAAGCCATGCTCGCCGCCCTTTCGACGAACGGCTGATGTTCAGGCTTGCGTAACGCGCGACTCGGTTGAAGAGGCACAACAGCTGCAAAGCATCATTTGAGGAACGCAATGATCCGCACGATTTTGTTCGCGACGGCCGCGCTCGCCGTTGTCACCGCGCCTGCCGGCGCTGCAACCAAGAAGGCCGCAACCAAGAGCAATGCAACCGCTGTGCTGCCGGGGTCGAGCCCGTTCGCTAAGCCGAGCACGCTTCCGCTGCAGACGCCGGATTTCTCGAAGATAAAGGATAGCGACTACCTGCCCGCGCTGCTCGCCGGCATGGCCGAGCAGAAGCGCGAAGTGACCGCAATCGCCAATCAAAAGGCGGCGCCGACGTTCGGGAATACCGTCGTCGCTATGGAGCGCTCCGGCGCGCTGCTCGAACGCGCCGGCTTGGCGTTCAGCGCGGTCAACGGGGCGAACACCAACGACACGCTTCAGGCGACCGACACGAAGACGGCTCCGCTTTTCGCCGCGCACAACGACTTCATCTTCCTGAATGCCAAGCTGTTCCAGCGGTTCAAATATCTGCACGACCACCAGGCCGAGCTGAACCTCAATCCCGAGCAGGCCAAGCTGCTCGACGTTTACTACAAGCAGTTCGTGCATGCCGGTGCCGAGCTTCCTGCCGCAAAGCAGACGGAACTCAAGGCGATCAACAAACGGCTGAGTACTCTGCAGACCCAGTTCGGGCAGAAGCTCCTTGCAGCCGCCAAGGCGAGCGCGCTCCACGTCGCAGATGCATCCGAACTTGCCGGACTGTCGCAGCAGCAAGTCGCGGCCGCGCAGGAAGCGGCCAAGGAGCGCAAGGTTACCGGTTACGTCTTGCCGATGCAGAACACGACGCAGCAGCCGGCCCTCTCGTCGTTGACCAGTCACGCCACGCGCCAGAAGCTGTTCGACGCGAGCCTCAACCGCGCCGAGCATGGCGACGCGAACGACACCCGCGCAATTGTCGGCGAGATCGCGCAGCTGCGTGCGAAGAAAGCGGGCCTGTTCGGATCGGCAAACTTTGCCGACTATACGCTTTACGACCAGATGGCGAAGGACCGTGCGACAGCAGTGGGGTTCCTCGACCGGCTCGCTCCGGCAGTTGCTGCGAAGGAGCGCAAGGAGTGGTCCGACATCGCCGCGCTTGCAAAGTCGCAAGGCGCGAATTTCCAGCCGACCGCGGCCGACTGGAACTTCTACGCAGAGCAGATCCGCAAGCAGCGCTACGCGCTCAATAATGACGATCTGAAACCCTATTTCGAGTTCAACAAGGTGCTGACGGAGGGCGTCTTCTACGCCGCCAACCAGCTCTACGGGATCAGCTTCAAGGAGCGGAAGGACATCCCGACCTGGAACCCCGACATGCGCGTGTTCCAAGTCTACGACAAGGACGGCAGCGAGCTGGCGATCTTCATGATCGACCCATGGAAGCGCGACAACAAGAATGGCGGCGCGTGGATGTCGAACCTGGTCAATCAGTCGGCTCTGCGCGGTACCAAACCAGTCGTGTTCAACGTGGAGAACTTCACCAAGCCCGCGCCTGGTCAGCCCGCGCTGATCAGCTGGGACGACGTGACCACCATGTTCCACGAGTTCGGACACGCATTGCACGGCATGTTCGCATCGCAAACCTACCCGACGCTGTCCGGCACGAGCGTCGCCCGCGACTTCGTCGAGTTCCCGTCGCAGTTCAACGAGAACTGGGCACTCGATCCCAAGATCCTGCCGCACTACGCCGTCCATTATCAGACCGGCCAGGCGATCCCGCAGGATCTCGTGAACAAGATCCTCGCGGCCCGCACGTTCAATCAGGGCTATGAGGTCGGGGAGGCGCTGGAAGCGGCACGACTCGACCTCGACTGGCACTCCCTGGCTGCCAATGCACCGCGGCAGGATGTCGACAAGTTCGAGGCAGACGCACTCGCAAAGGGCGGGTTCGACACCAAGGACGTGCCGCCACGCTATCGCTCAAGCTATTTTCTCCACATCTGGAGCAATGGCTATTCCGCGAGCTATTATGCCTACGCATGGACTCGCATGCTCGGCCAGGACGCCTTCGCAACGTTCGAGAAGAACGGCGGCCTGACGCGTGCCAATGGCCAGCGCTTCCGAGACATGGTCCTGTCGCGCGGCAACACGCTCGACCTTGCGGAAATGTACCGGAACTGGGCCGGTCACGATCCGCAGATCCAGCCATATCTCGACTATTACGGGCTGACCGGCGGAACTGACGGCACCGCCAAGTAGGAAGAAAGCCATGATTCGCCAGCTCGACGACAAGGTGATGGTAAGCGGTCAGGTCTTGCCGCATGAAGTCGCCGGGCTGGCGGAGCGAGGCGTTACCGTGCTGGTGAACAACCGGCCTGATGGCGAGGAGCCGGGGCAGCCGCTCGCCGGCGATATCGAGGAAGCGGCCGCCGCCGCAGGAATTGCATACCATTTCGTCCCGATCTTGCGAGGCATTGGCCCGGCAGACGTCGAGTGCATGCAGGAGGCGCTGCGGGCCGCCGAAGGCGGCAAGATGCTGGCATTTTGTCGATCAGGAACGCGCTCAGCCCTGGCAGTCGCCCTGGCGAAGCGCGAGCAAGGCGCTTCGGCAGATGATGTTCAGCGCTGCCTGACGGAAGCCGGCTTCGACCCTGGTCCCATCGCCCACCTGCTCTAGCTACCAGGGAAAGGCGTCGCTGGCCGCTATTTCGTCGGGCCGCGCTGACCTGCCCAGCATCTTGTTCCGGTGCGGGAAGCGTCCGAACCGCGCAATGATGTCGTGATGCTTTTGGGCATAGCCAAGCTGGTGGTCGTCCCCGAGCTCGGTGAACAACAGCAATGACCGGTTCTGGTCGGCGAGATTCTCGCTGTGCTGGAAAGGCATGTAGAGGAACCCGCGCTCGCGATCCTCAAGGTCTTTGTCGAAATCCTTGTCGACAGCAGCCTTCGCAAGAGCGAGTGCGAGGTGGTCGGTCGCGAACTGTTCTGCGTCGCCGCGGAACATGTTGCGAGGAAACTGATCGAAGAGAACTACTGCTGCCAGCGCCGTCAAGGGATCGGGGAGAAAGGCTTCGACAGGAAGCTGCCGTTTCTCCGCCCAAAGCTTCAGGAATCGTTGCTTGATGCGATGATCAAGCTCGGGATCGTTTTTCCACCATTGCTCCGGCCGCAGCCCGAACCAGAATTTGAGAACGTCCGAACGCCAGTCGCTCACGCAGCAGTGCCGCCGACGGTGAGACCGTCGATAAGCAAGGTCGGTTGTCCAACGCCGGCCGGGATGCTCTGACCGCCCTTGCCGCAGACGCCGACGCCTTCATCGAGCGCCAAGTCATTGCCGATGCCTTTAACGCGGGTGAGCACCGTCGGGCCGTCGCCGATCAGCGTCGCGCCCTTGATCGGCTCGGCGATCTTCCCGCCGCGGATGCGATAAGCCTCGGTGCAGGAGAAGACGAACTTGCCGCTTGTGATGTCGACCTGGCCGCCGCCGAAACTCTTGGCGTAGATGCCGTCCCTCACCCGCTCGATGAGCTCGCCCGGGTGGTCCTTTCCGGCCAGCATGAAGGTGTTGGTCATGCGCGGCATCGGCGAGTGCGCGAAGCTTTCGCGGCGTCCATTGCCGGTCGCCTCCATTCCCATCAGCCGGGCGTTCAGCCTGTCCTGCAGATAGCCCTTGAGAATGCCGTCCTCGATCAGGCACGTGCGGCGCGTCGGCGTCCCTTCGTCGTCAATCGTGAGCGATCCTCGGCGCTGTTCCATCGCGCCATCATCAACGATCGTCACGCCCGGGCTGGCCACGCGCTCGCCAATCCGTCCGGAGAACGCCGATGTGCCCTTGCGGTTGAAGTCGCCCTCTAGCCCGTGGCCGATTGCCTCGTGCAGCAAAACGCCAGCCCAGCCCGAACCCATCACGACGGGCATTTCGCCCGCAGGGGCAGCAACGGAGTCGAGGTTTACGAGCGCCTGGGCAAGAGCGATGTCGATTGCCCGGCCCCATTGCGCTTCATCGAACAGGTGGTCGTAGAGGTAGCGACCGCCAAGCCCGTGAAAACCGGTTTCACGACGCCCGTTCTGTTCGGCGACTATCTGGATGCCAAGACGAACCAACGGGCGAACATCCGATGCGACGAACCCGTCGGCGCGGACGATATCGATCACGCTCCAGCTCGCAGCGAGACTGACACTCACCTGACATACGCGCGGATCGCGGGCGCGGGCCGCGGCATCGACGCGCTGGCACAGGGCGACCTTGTCGGCGAACGGAATGAGGCTCAGTGGATCGTCGCCCCCGTACATTGCCTGGTTGGTCCGGGCGGGCGGCGAGGCAGCATCACCCTTGCGCGGATCGAGCAGCTTCAGCGTCGCTGCCGCGCGCTCGATTGCGGCCTCGCTGATCTCGTTCGCATGGGCAAATGCAGTCGTCTCGCCCGCCACTCCGCGAAGACCAAAACCGGAGGTGGAATGATAGTCGGCTGTCTTCAGCCGGCCGTCGTCAAAACCGAAGGCCTCGCTCGCGCTATATTGAAGGTAGAGCTCGCCGTCGTCGTGAGCCGAGAGGTGGCGCGACGCCAGCCGCCTGGCATTATCAGGATCGAGCTCGCGATATAGAAACCGCCGTGGGTCGAGCGCGGTCATGCCGCCTGCTGGTCCGCCGGCCCCCCCTCAAGGACAAAGCGCCGATCGCAATAGCCGCACTCGACGAAACCCAATTCCTCGTCGATCCTCAGGAACACGCGCGGATGACCGAGCGCGGGGGAAATCTCTCCCGAGCCGTCACATGCGACCTGGAGGCTCGAGACTCGGATGATTTCGGGCGGCGGCTGGGCTGGCATGCGCGGCAGGTAGCAACGCCACCGCTTCGCATCAACTCGGGCAAGAGCTAATCAGGGATATTGAACGGTGACGTCGAACGTTCCGACGTAAGTCCCCTCCGCCTGGTTCGCCGCTACGTTCAGCGTTCCACCAACGCGGA
>Ga0207711_10002955_pt1 | contig 14865 bp, 16 predicted proteins | sample KBSS34metaG_FD_184401 | JGI IMG/M metagenome (GOLD analysis project Ga0207711, IMG submission 184401) | Switchgrass rhizosphere microbial communities from Kellogg Biological Station, Michigan, USA - KBS S3-4 metaG (SPAdes) (version 2) | ecosystem: Host-associated > Plants > Roots > Rhizosphere...
TTCCGGCGCATAGCGCCGCAGCACCTGGGTAATGCGGGCAGTGTCGCAATCGCAGCGGAAGATCACCGGCTCCGGCGGCTGGACCCGCACTTCGTCCTCATGGAACAGACGCCATAACAGGGTTTCCGGCGCGAGGGTGGTATCCACCAACTCCAGGTCCTCGACGGTCTTGAGCAGAAGCGACAGCCGATCCCAATCGTCGGATTGGGTTTCCTGCCCGTGCTTGGCGGATTCCGGCGTCATCTGCAGCATCAAGCCGCCCGCGCGCCAATGCGGATTGGGATCGCCCGCGACATAGAGCGGCGCCGCCGCCAGGCGGATCACGGTGGGAAGCTGCTCGCTTTGCGCGAAATAGGTTTCCGCCGAAGCGCCGATGCCGTGGGGCGAAAGTTCGACAATGCCCTGATAGGTCTTGCCGCCCACCCTGGGCTCGATGGTGATGGCAAGCGCGCCTTTGCCTGCCAGCTTGTCGAAAGCCTGGGCCTCCAGCGCCGCAAACCGTTCCGCATCCAGCCGGGCATAGCCGCGCACGCCGCGATGGCGGTTCTCGTCGGCGCCATAGTAGTCGGCGGTCACCAGATCGAGCGGTCCGTCGCCCTTGGTCTGGATGGTCAGCCGGCCGTCCAACTTCAACGCGGTTCCCAGCAAGGCCCCCAGCGCCACCATCTCCCCCGTTACCCGGGCGGCGGGTTCCGGCAGGATGTGGGCGCCCAGCGCCCGCGCCGACGCGGCATCCAAACGCACCAAACGCCCGCGCACGCCCGCTTTGGCGATATCGAAAGGCAGAACAAAGTCGCCATAGGGCGACGGCTCAAGATCCATCTTGTCAGGCATAACCGACCAATATGGCGATCAGGAAGGCTCTTTCAAGCTCGCCCTCAAGTAGCGAAGCGGTAGGGCATAAATCAAGAAAGCGCCCAGGCCAAAATCGCCTTTTGCGCATGCAGGCGGTTTTCCGCTTCGTCGAACACCACCGATTGCGGCCCGTCGATCACCGCGTCGGTGACTTCCTCGCCGCGATGGGCGGGCAGGCAATGCATGAAGATGGCGTCCTTTTTGGCGCGCGCCATCAGGTCCGCATTCACCTGATAGGGCTTCAGCAGATTCTGCCGCTTGGTGGCATTGTCGTCGCCCATCGATACCCAGGTGTCGGTGACCACGCAATCGGCGCCCTCCGCCGCGGCGTCCGCATCGGTGGTGAACGTCACCAGCCCGCTGGACGCGGCCCAGTCACGGGTTTCCTGGTCGACTGTCAGTTCCCGGGGCGAAGCCACGTTCAGCTTGAAGCCGAACCGCACCGCCGCATGCACCCAGCTGGTCAGCACATTGTTGCCGTCGCCGGTCCAGGCCACCGTCGCGCCCGCGATGGAACCCTTATGCTCCTCGTAGGTCATCACATCCGCCATCACCTGGCAGGGATGGGACCATTTTGTCAGCCCGTTGATCACGGGAATGGTGGCATTGGCCGCCAGTTCTTCGACCATTTCGTGATCCAGCAGGCGGATCATCACCGCATCGACATAACGCGAGATCACCCGCGCGGTGTCGGCGATGGTTTCCTCTCGCGCCAGTTGCATTTCATTGCCGGTCAGCATCAACACACCGCCGCCCAACTGCCGCGCCGCCATGTCGAAAGAGATGCGAGTGCGGGTGGACTGCTTGTCGAAAATCATCGCCAGCACCTTGCCCAGCAGCGGCTGGTCGGTATCAGGCATGCCCTTGGGCAGGCCGGTGCGGGCCAGCTTGCGCTTGCGCGCATCGGCAATGATGGCCTTCAGCGTGGCGCTGTCATGGTCGGACAGGTCCAGGAAATGCCGGGGCTTATTAATCAGTGGCGCGTTCATTGGTTTGCTCCCTCCGCCCTGCGCACCTGATCGGTGCTCCGGGGCTCGGCTGGCTTATCCGCCAGCCTCGACCCATCGCCGGCGCTGGCGCGCGCCAAGGAGGGGGCAGCAGCTTTCTGCGCTTCCATTTGGGAAGCGGTCTTGTTCAACAATTCGATTCCCTCACGGGCTTCGGCTTCGCTTAAGGTGAGCGGCGGCAAAAGACGCACGACATTGTCACCCGCCGGCAAGACGACCAGCCCATTGGCCCGCGCTGCATGGATGAAGTCCGCGCTGGAAGGCTTCATCTTGAGCCCGATCATCAAGCCCTGCCCGCGCACGCTTTCAAAGACATTGGGATGCGCCGCCACCAGCGCGCCCAGCTGTTGATGCATGTAATTGGCGACTTTGTTGACATGATCCAGGAAACCTTCTTCCAGGATCATGTCGATGGCTTCGCTGCCCACCGCCATCGCCAGCGGATTGCCGCCATAGGTGGTGCCGTGGGTGCCCACCGTCATGCCCTTGGCCGCTTCCGCCGTCGCCAGTACCGCGCCGACCGGAAAGCCGCCGCCCAGGGCCTTGGCCACCGTCATGATGTCAGGGGTGAAACCCAGCCAGTCATAGGCAAAGAACTTGCCGGTGCGGCCCAGGCCGGTCTGGATTTCGTCAAAGATCAAGAGCAGACCCTTGTCGTCGCAAAGCTTGCGAAGGGCGCGCAGAAACTCCGGCGCAATGACGCGCACGCCGCCTTCGCCTTGCATCGGCTCGATGATGATGGCGGCGGTCTCGGAGCTCACAACCTTGTTCAAGGCTTCCAAGTCGCCAGCGGCGATCTGGATGAAGCCCGGCATGCGCGGGCCAAACCCTTCCAGATATTTCTCGTTGCCGCCGGCATTGATGGCCGCGTAAGTGCGGCCGTGGAAGGCGCCCTCGAAACTGATGATGTGGAAGCGCTCGGGATGGCCGCTGACAAAGTGGTAGCGCCGCGCCATCTTGATGGCGAGCTCGATTGCCTCGGTGCCGGAGTTTGTGAAGAAGCAAGTGTCGGCAAAGGTATTGGCCACCAGCTTCTTGGACAGGCTTTCCTGGCCCGGCACCCGGTAGAGGTTGGAGGTGTGCCACAACTTGCCCGCCTGTTCGGTCAGGGCCTTGAGCATCCGGGGATGGGCGTGGCCGAAGGCGTTGACGGCGATGCCGGCTCCAAAATCCAGGTATCGCTTGCCATCCTCGGCGAAAAGGTAAGAACCCTCGCCACGGACGAAGGCGACATCCGTCCGGTTATAGGTGGGAAGCAAAGCCGGGAACACGACAGCAACTCCTCTTTCTGGGGCGGTCCGGCTTTCGCCTAACGCCTTTTGGTTTGGGCGGTCCGGCTTTCGCCTAACGCCTTTTTTGTTTGGGCGGTCCGGCTTTCGCCTAACGCCCGGGCGGGATTGAAATAAAAGTACAAATCAAGGTCGGAAAGACCTGCGTTTATCTGCTTTCCGTGACGCTCCTACAACCCCAGCGCCGGCATCGCTGCCCCGCCCCATCTCGATAGGTTCCCGCAGATGGCAGCATTGGAATCATGTGGACAAGGGCTTGGGAAGCCCCCGCAACGCTTGTGCGGCGCAGCCCGAGAGATACTGTATCTAGCGACCGGGGGGTTGCTGGAGCCCTCCCTGGCAGCCAGGAGCGATAGTCATGACACAGGCAAATTGGTCGGACGACCGGGTTGAGCAACTCAAGACATTGTGGACCGAAGGCCTCTCGGCCAGTCAGATCGCCCGTGCCTTGGGCGGGGTCACCCGCAACGCGGTGATCGGCAAGGTGCATCGCCTAGGCTTGGCGGGCCGCGCCAGCCCTTCGCGCAGCGAACGCCCCCGCCTGCCAATGGCGCCCAAAGTACCCAGCGTTCGAAGCCACGTGCCCGCCGCTCCCATCGTGGAGGAAGATCCGCTGCAACTGGAAGACGGCAGCCACGCCACGGTGCTGACCATCAGCGACCGGATGTGCCGCTGGCCGATCGGCGATCCCGCGGGTTCCGAATTCCATTTCTGCGGCCATTCGCCCAAGCAAGGCTCGCCCTATTGCGAAGCCCATGCCCGCAAGGCCTATCAGCCGCAGCAGACCCGTCGCGAGAGCAAGGACAACAAAGGTCGCATGGTGGGGTGAGATGCGACCGGCATAGCCGGGCAAATCGATCCTGCGGATCGATTTGAGCATCGAACGCCCTGAGCGCAAGCGAAGGGCCGGAGAGGTCTTGCCCCAAACAACGGCCTAGGCGCGTGGCCGGATAGCGCCGGCCACACAAGTTGTGGCAAAATTCCGCCATGAGCGTCTATGAACACACAGTCATCACCTTGGCGGGCGAAAAGGCCGCGCTGGAAAGCTGGCGCGGCCGCGTTCTTTTGATTGTGAACACGGCCAGCCAGTGCGGATTTACGCCGCAATATGCCGGGCTGGAGGTGCTGTATAGAAAGCTGCAGCCCAAGGGCCTGACGGTGCTGGGCTTTCCCTGCAACCAGTTCGGCGCCCAGGAACCGGGCACGGAAGCGGATATCGCCGCCTTCTGCCGGGAGAATTATGGTCCGACATTTCCCATCTTCGCCAAGATCCACGTGAACGGTCCGAACGCCCATCCGCTCTATCGCTATCTCACCCGGGCCAAGCCGGGCATTCTGGGCACCAAGGGGATCAAATGGAATTTCACCAAGTTCCTGATCGGCCGCGACGGCAAGCCGGTGGCGCGCTATGCGCCGCAGGTGAAGCCGGAAGAGCTTGAAGAGCCGATTAGAAGATTATTGTAGCGAAAGACAAAACGGGATCAGGCGGCCGTGGTAGCGCCGACGCTCGCCGCATCCAGCGAATAGCCCGCCGAGCGCACCGTGCGGATCGGATCGGGCGCGCCTTCGATATTCAGCGCCTTGCGCAGGCGGCCGACATGCACGTCCACGGTGCGCGCCTCGACATAGACGTCGCTGCCCCACACCGCATCCAGAAGCTGCTCGCGGCTGAACACCCGGCCCGGATGCTGGATCAGGTGGTCCAGCAGGCGGTATTCGGTCGGGCCCAGATGCACTTCGACGCCTGCCCTGCGCACCCGGTGGGCGGCGCGGTCCATCTCGATGTCGCCGACGCTGACCACATCTTCCGCGAGGGAGGGACGGATGCGGCGCAACACGGCGCGCAGCCGGGCCAAAAGCTCGGTCATGGAGAAAGGCTTGGTCAGGTAATCATCGGCGCCGGTATCCAATCCACGGATGCGGTCGCTCTCCTCGCCACGCGCGGTGAGCATGATGATGGGGACGTTGCGGGTTTCCTGGCGGCCGCGCAGGCGGCGGCAGACTTCGATGCCCGAAAGCTGCGGCAGCATCCAGTCCAGCACCACCAGGTCGGGCTGTTCCTCGGCCGCGACCAGGAGCGCTTCTTCGCCGTCGCGGGCTTCCAGGACCCGGTAGCCCTCGCGCTCGAGGTTGTAGCGCAGCAGGGTGACCAAAGCGCTTTCGTCTTCGGCGACCAGAACCGTGGGTTTGCTCATGCGTGGGTCTCGTAGGGAACCGATGTTTCGCTGGTGGTGTCCGCCTTGGGACGGTTGGCGGCGAGATGGCCGGCGCGCACCATGTGGTACACGACCTCGGCGATGTTGGTGCAATGGTCGCCGCAGCGCTCGATATTCTTGGCAACGAACAACAGGTGCGTGCACAACCCGATGGTACGCGGGTCTTCCATCATGTAGGTGAGAAGCTCGCGGAACAGGCTGTTGTAGATCTCGTCGATCTCGCCATCGCGATTCCACACCGCCTCGGCTTCTTCGGCATTGCGGCTGGTGAAAGAATCCAGCACCTGCTTGAGCTGGTTCTGTGCCGCCTTGCCCATGCGCGCCAGGCTCTGGGTGAGGCGGATGGGCGGCTCGCGGTTGAGCACCAGCGCGCGCTTGGCGATGTTCTTGGCAAGATCGCCGATGCGTTCCAGTTCACCCGCGGTCTTGATCGCGGCCAGGGTCTCGCGCAGGTCCACCGCCATGGGTTGGCGTAGGGCGAGCAGCTTGAGCGCCCGGTCCTCGATTTCCTGCTGGATTTCATCGATGCGGCTGTCGCCGCCCACGGCGCGCTCTGCCGCCACACTGTCGCGGCGGGCGATCGCCTCGATCGCCGAGGCGAACTGGGCTTCGGCAAGGCCGCCCATCTGCGCCACCAGCGCGGACAGGGCTTCCAACTGTTCCCCGAAAGACTTGACCGTGTGCTCTGTCATCTCGCGTTTTCCAATCAGGGCCAATCGGGCCTTTGTGCGCCCCGCTTAAGCGGTTCACGCCACTCCTATGCGACCGTTTTATAACATTTCCGTGACAGGCTCCGGTACGGCCGGTTTTGGCGGTGTTTCCGGCCGCGCGGCCGGCAGAAAAACGGTAAATGTGCTGCCTTCCCCCAGCCTGCTCTCGATGGCGAGTCGTCCCTGATGGCGGCTGATGATGTGCTTGACGATAGCCAAACCCAGTCCGGTTCCACCCTTTTCCCGGCTGCGTTTCACGTCCACCCGGTAGAACCGCTCGGTCAGCCGGGGAATGGCATTCGCCGCAATCCCCTCGCCATCGTCATGGACCGCGGCAAAGACCTGGCCGTCCGCCTGGCCGACCCTGATCTCGACCTTGCCCTTTTCGCGGCCATATTTGATGGCGTTGTGCACCAGGTTCTGGAACAGCTGCACCAGTTCGTCCTGTTGGCCGATCACCGGCGGCAACTCGGGCTCAGCCTTCACCGTCACCACCATGCCATCCTGCGCCGCCAGAGGCTTGAGCGCGGCGGCGGCCTGGCGCACGACGCCTTCAAGCTCGATGCGCCCCTCCGGCTTGACATGTTCGTTCATCTCGATGCGGCTCAAGGACAGAAGATCATCGATCAACCGGCGCATCCGCGCCGCCTCGACCGCCATGATGTCGAGAAACTGGTCGCGCGCCACCTCGTCCTGGCGCGCATGGCCCCTTAAGGTTTCGATGAAGCCCGACACCGCCGCCAGCGGGGTGCGCAATTCGTGACTGGCATTGGCGATGAAATCGGCGCGCAACTGCTCGCTGCGTTTCACCACGGTGAGGTCATGCAGCAGCAGCGCCGTCACCGAAGGCGACAGGCTGATGCGCGCCGCATAGGCTTGATAATACCGTTCGATCGGCACCGGCAGGCTGAAGGGCACGTTGGTGGCAAAGCCGCGGCGCGCTTCGGCGATCGCCGCGAGCACCGTGGGATTGCGCAGCACCGACGAGGCGCGCTTCCTGTCCAGGCCGGGGCCCAGCACATCGCGCATGGAGCGGTTGACGAACAACACGCGCTCGTCATCGTCCAGCAGCATCACCGGGATGGGCAACTGGTCCAGCAGCACCCGGGTCATGGGCGGAAGCGAGGCGAGCGGATCGTCGACGGTCTGTTCCTGAGCCCTGAGAATGGGTTCCTGGAAGGAGACGAAATGGACGATCAGCATCGCCGCCAGGCCCAGGGCCAGCAACGCCCAGAACAGGCCGGGACCGGCAAAGAGCACCACCGCGCCGCCGGCAATTGCGCCGATCATCAGGGGCCAGGCTATGGCGCGCAGCCGCGCGAACGATTCCAGCATCACCCCATCATAGCCCCGATTGCGACGATTCGGTAACGCGGCTAATGGTTTACCGTGACGATACTTTATTCGTACACGGATCAGACCGGTCCGCGACGGCCCGCTGATAGGAAGTGCAACTTTGACGGGTGGCTTTGTGAAAAAGCGGCCAATCGGCATAGAATTCAAGCAAATAGGGACTGGAGTTGACGCAGGTAACGCGGGCAGAACCTAATTCGCCATGAGGGGGGCGTGTTGATGAGTCAGGTCATCCTTGCCGAGGACGAAAGCCAACTGCGCAGGCTGATTTCCGCCATGCTGGCCGACCGGGGCATCACCGTAACGGAGGCGGCCGACGGGGTGGAGGCCCTCAAGCTGCTGCAGGACGATCCCGCGGCCTCCCTCCTCCTCTCCGATATCGTGATGCCCAACATGAACGGCTATGAGCTGGTGGAGGCGTCGCTGAAAGTGCGCCCCGAGCTCAAGATCCTGATGATGACGGCCTATGCCGCCGAACGGCCGCCGCCCTCCGCCCTGAAGGCGCGCGAGATCCGCACCCTGATCAAGCCGTTTGACCCCGACCGGATGTGCGACCTGGTCGTGGACATGCTGGCGCGGCCATAAACCTCAATCGGGTGTGCCGCGGCCGCGTTTGATCTCGGCGCGATGCTTCTTGTTCTCCAGCCGCTTGCGCTTGCTGGCCTTCGGCACCTTGGTCGTCCGGCGAGCCTTCTTCGGCGTCGCCGCCCGGCGCAGGATTTCGCTGAGGCGGGCACGGGCATCCGCGCGATTTCTCTCCTGCTCGCGAAACCGCTGGGCGGTGATGATCAGCACGCCATCACGCGTCAGCCTGCCGCCCAACAGCAGTGCCGCGCGTGCCGCTTCGGGCAGGCTGGGGGAATTGCGCACGTCAAAGCGCAACTGCACCGCGCTGGCGACCTTGTTGACATTCTGACCCCCGGGACCGGAGCTGCGGATAAAGCTTTCCTCGAGCTCCTGGTCCGGAATCATGATGTGCTGGGTGACGACGAGGGTCATGCGCCGAACACTTTGCGCAAGCTGCTCTTCACCAGCTTGCCACCTTCGTTGCGCGGCAGCAAGGCATGCGAAAGATGCATCCTGACCGGCACTTTGAACGCCGCCAGCCTTTGCGCGGCAAAATCCTGAAGCGCTTTTTCGCTGACCTCCGCGCCCGCGCGCATCTGCACCCAGGCCGCCGGGACTTCACCCAAAATCGCATGCGGCAGGCCGACCAGCGCCGCATCGGCCACCGCCGGATGCTGGGTCAGGACGTTTTCCACCTCGGCGCAATAGATGTTCTCGCCGCCCCGGATCAGCATGTCGTGCGCCCGGTCCAGGATGGTGCAAAACCCCTCGCTATCCAGCATGGCGAGATCGCCGGTCTTGAGCCAGCCGTCCCGGAAAATCTCCGCCGTGGCTTCGGGGCGGTTCCAATAGCCTTTCACGATATTGGGACCGAAAGCCCATAATTCCCCGGCGGTATCCGGCGGCTGCTCCACGCCATCCTTGATGATTTTCAGGCGGCTGACCGGCAAAGCGGGGCCGCAGCTGGAAGGACGGTTCAGATAATCCTCGCCCGAATGGGAGGTGCAGGTGGCGGAGGTCTCTGTCATGCCCCAGCCCTGGCCCGGCATAGCACCGAACCGCTCGCGGATCCGGCGCGGCAAAGAGGATGGCGACGGCGCCCCGCCATAGGTGACCAGTTGCAGCGACGATCCGTCATGATCCTGCGCTTCTTCCAGCAAGGACAGCGCCACGGTCGGCACCCCGCCCGTCACCGTCACGCCTTCGCGGGCGATCAGGTCCAAGGCTTCCCTGGCATCGAACTTGCGCATCAGGACCAGCTTGCCGCCGGCCGCCATGTTAGGGAGCAAGATGGAGAGGCTGCCGATGACATGAAAGAACGGCACGGCAATGAGAGTGATGCGCTGTGCGCTCGCCGCCGCTGGCTCCTCGCCCCGACGCAGCGCGTTGCGCGCATTGGAAAATGGCATCGCATAGATGTTGGTGGTGAGCGAGCGGTGCGTGCCGAGGGCCCCCTTGGGCGCGCCCGTGGTGCCGGACGTATAGAAGATCGTCGCGTCATCTTCCGGCGACAACGCCACATCAGGCATGGGACTGTCGGGCAAATCACACCAATGGGACGGCGCGCCGATCATGTCTTCCAACACCATGACACCGGGCGGCGGATTGGCGGCGCGGGTGACAAAGAGCTGCTCGACAAAAGGCGGCAGATCTTTCAGCCGCGCCAGCCGCTCGGCATCGGCGAAAACAAAGCGCGCGCCGCTATCCAGGATGCCATAGGCCAGTTCGGTGCTGCTCCACCAGGCGTTCAACGGCACCACAATGGCGCCCGCCAACAACGCTCCCATGAACACCACCGGCCATTCGGGCAGATTGCGCATCACCAGCGCCACCCGGTCGCCCTTTTTCAGACCTTTTGCGACCAGCAGGTTGGCCAGCTTCAGGCTGGCGCGCGCAAAGCCCTCATAGGGTACGCGCTCATCCTGGTAGACCAGGAATTCACGGGGCCCATAGGCCCGCGCCCGCGCGAAGGCTTCCGCCGCGGTCGCCGGCACGTGCTTCCACACAAGCAGCGGCACGCCGCGCACCGTGATTTCGGCGGTTTCGAACGCCGCACCCGGCGCGGTGAGGCGGGCATGTGCCTCTTCCAGCGACAGCGCCGGCCAGTTTTTGGACCTGTCATTCATGGCAGGGCTTAGTATAACCGGCAGGATGACGATGCCACCGGGATTTTCAGAGGAAAGGCTGGCGCGCATCCCGCGCTTCCTTGAGGGCCAGGTGGCCGCCGGCCACTTGCCGGGCGCACTGACCCTGATTTGGCGGCGCGGCGGCGTGGCGCATTCCAGCATGGTCGGCCAGATGGACATGGGCCGCGCCACACCCATGCGTGCGGATGGGATATTCCGGCTTTATTCCATGACCAAGCCGGTGACGGCGGTGGCGCTTTTGATGCTGATGGAGGAAGGCCGCATTGCGCTGGACGATCCCGTGGCACGCTTCATTCCCGGTTTCGCCAACCTCAAGCTTGCGGACGGCAGCGCGCCCAAACGCGCCATGACGGTGCTAGACTTGTTGCGCCACACCGCCGGCTTCACCTACGGCTTCCACAACCGCACGCCGATCGACGCCCAGTACCGGCGCATGCGCATCGCGGAATTCGACACCGAAGGCGGCCTTGCCGCCATGATCGCCCAACTCCAAACGCTGCCGCTGGAATATTCGCCGGGCGAAGCCTGGATCTATTCGGTGGCTATCGATGTCGTGGGATATCTGATCGAACGCGTCTCCGGCCAGTCCTATGCCGCCTTCGTGCGCGAGAAGATTCTTGCGCCTCTGAAAATGATGGATACCGATTTCCAGGTCGCCGCTGGCAAGCGCGAGCGTTTCGCGGCCTGCTATATGCTCAAGGACGGCAAGCTCGATCTGTTTGATGATCCGCAAAACTCTCCCTGGTTTGCGCCGCCCAGGCTGGAATCGGGCGGCGGCGGGCTGGCGGGCACTGCCGACGATTACCTGCGCTTCTGCCGCATGCTGTTGAACAATGGCGAGTTGGACGGCGCGCGCCTTTTGTCGCCCAAGACAGTCCAACTGATGACCGCCAATCACCTGCCCGGGCTTCAGGAAATCGCCGATCTTTCGCCGGCCGCCGATGCTTTCAACGAAAGCGGCTATCGCGGCATCGGCTTTGGACTGGGGGTGGCGGTGACTTTGGACCCGGCCCGGGTGGGCATTCCCGGCACGCCGGGTGAATTCGCCTGGGGCGGCATGGCCTCCACCGCCTTTTTTGTCGATCCCAAGGAGGACATGGCGGTGGTATTCATGACCCAGGCCATCGTGGACACGGCGCGGCGGGTGCGCCTGCGCCGCGACCTGCGCAGCCTGATCTATGGTGCCATGACGCAAAGCTATGCTTGAAACTTTGGCGATCGAAGGTTGGAACGGACCCTATGATGCGGGCCTGAAGGCGCGCGCGGTGTCGGCGCTGGAACAAGGCGCGGTGCTGTTCTTTCCCAATCTCGCCTTCAGCCTGTCGCAGGCCGAGAAACTGTTCCTGGATGCGCGCGTATCCGACGGCAAGGCCAAAAACATTTCCCTGGATCACACCACCGGCAAGATGCAAGCCAGTTCGCTGACGGGCGAGGACGCAAAAGCACTGGCGGCGATGATCGAACGCTTCGGCACCCAGGCGACTCAACTGGTGCATGATCTTCTGCCCTATCGGGATGTGGAGCGCGCCCGCACCTCTTTCCGTCCCGTCCAGGTCAAGGACCGGCACTATTCCAAGATCAACGACGACCGGCTGTTGCATGTTGATGCCTTTCCCTCCCGCCCGATGCGGGGCCGCCGCATCCTGCGGTTCTTCGCCAATGTCGCGCCCACGTCCGCGCGCCGCTGGCATGTGGGTGAGCCCTTCGAGGATTTTGCGAAAACCTTCCTGCCAAGAATTGGTCCCCATCTACCGGGCAAATCCTGGCTGTATGACAGGCTGGGCATCACCCGCGGCCGGCGCAGCCTGTATGACGAGCTGATGCTGTCGCTGCACGATGCGGGCAAACTGGATTCCGATTTTCAGCAAAACAGTCCGCACCGGCAGATCGAGTTTCCCCCGGGCTCCTGCTGGCTGGTCTTCACCGATCAGGTGCTGCATGCGGCACTGGGCGGGGAATTCGCCCTGGAGCAGACCTTCCACCTGGATGTGCGCGAAATGGCGGAGCCGGAACGCGCGCCCATCAAGGTTCTGGAGCGGCTCAGCGGCAAAGCGCTGACCTAGACGCTTTGCAAAAAAGCCAAAATAGCCAGGTAGGGAGTGCTAGCCGGCTGTCAGCTCGACCATGCCTTCGGTGGGCACGACCTTCAGCGTGGCGTTGACGGAGCGCGACAGTTTATGGGTGAGGAAAGGCTGCACATGGCGGGCATCCACATTCTCTGCATCTCCCTTGAGCGCCAAGTCCACTTCTTCCGTGAGACGCGCATGGGGGCCTTGGGCGCGGATATGGAAAGATGGCGCCAGGGCATCGGAATTGGTCTCCACCGTCACCACGCCGCCGCGCGGCAGGCAATCGGCCGCCAGCAAGGTAGCGTTCATCAACAGCTTGGCCCAGTCCTTGCCCCAATAGAGGCGCTGTGCATTCCAGACGAGTTGCACTTTGCCCCCCTGCAAAAGACCGCCGATCAGCCGGCCGATCTCACCCAGGTCCAGTTCGGCGCCCGCCGAACCGGCGGCACCGAAAGCGATGCGCATGAACTGGATGCGGGCCAGCGCCTGGTCGGCGCTCATGGTCACCAGCTTGATGGCGTCGGCGCGCATGGCAGGGTCGCGCTCATCCTCCAGCACTTCCATGCCGTTGACCACGGCTCCCAAAGGCCCGACAAGGTCGTGGCACACACGGCTGACCAGCAAAGCGGCGAATTCGATCTCTGTCATGGCGGATTCAATGCGGCCCGTTTGGTTAGCAATCGGTTAACGCGGCTGCAGGTGTTAAGGAATTCTTAGTATGGACGCAACGCTTTCGCCGCGCCTGGAGGCCCTGGTCCGCATCGTGCGCGCGGCGGGAGAGGTGGTGATGCGCCATTATGAGGCCGGGTGTGAAACCCGGGTGAAGCCCGACCGCTCACCCGTCACCGACGCCGATGAAGAAGCCGAACGGCTGATCCTGGCCGAACTCGCCAAAGCCTTTGCGGACGTGCCGGTGGTGGCCGAAGAAGAAGCCGCCGCGGGACGCATCTCAGAAGTGGGCGCGCGTTTTTTCCTGGTCGATCCGGTGGACGGCACCAAGGAATTCGTCAAGCGCGGCGGGGAATTCACCGTCAATATCGGTGAGATCCGCGACGGTGAACCGGTCAGCGGCGTGGTGCTCGCGCCCGCCATCGACCGGTTGTTCGTGGGCGCGGTGGGTGAAGGCGCCTTCGAACTTTCCGGCGGCCGCTGGCGCCCGATTGCGGCGCGGACGCCCGCGCCCGATGGCCTGGTCGCCGTCTCCAGCCGCTCACATCCCGATGCCAAGACCGAGGCCTTGCTCAAGACCCTGTCCATCAAGGGCCATACCAATGCCGGGTCGTCGCTGAAATTCTGCCTGGTGGCGGCCGGTGAGGCCGATATCTACCCCCGCGCCGGAGAGACAATGGAATGGGATACGGCCGCAGGCCATGCCGTGCTGAAGGCCGCCGGCGGGAACGTCACCAACTGGGACGGCACGCCGTTCCTTTATGGCAAGCCAAATTTCCGCAATGGGCCGTTCATCGCGCGTGGAAAATAACTACCGGTCCATATCGTGACGTGAAGAATAAAAGACGAGCGCCATCAAGCCCGCACCCAGCGCGACGGTCACGACAATGCCCAACACCAGGAACAGCCAGCCCCAGCCGCTCATATGCACGCCGGCCATGGAGGTCCAGACCTTCACTGCATACCAGAGCGAGACGAAGAAAAAGGCCGCCAGAACCGCCAGCGCGACCCATCCCGCGGCCGAAAGCCGCGTCTCCCCGTCCTTTTCCGGCGCGTTCATTTTCCAATCCTAGTCGCATTTCACCTGCAAAAAAGCCCCAATCGGCGTAAAGATTGCGGGCGAATGATTCGTTTTCCACATATGTGGAAAACGCCCCAAGAAGGGAAGTCGCGATATGAACCGCAAGAAATTCATCGCTGGTCTGGTGGCGCTGGGAACCGCGCCTGCCGCCGCGGGCTCGCTGCTCTCCATCCTGCCAGCGCATGCGGCTGACGAGCAGCGCGGCGCCGATTCCAAGGACACTGCATCCGACCTCAAATACACCGCCAATGAGATCACCGAGGCCGGCTCGAATTTCTTCGGCATCACCACCGAGGCGATGGCCAAGGCGGTGCAGCATGTGTTCGGCGACCTGGGCGAGCCGGACGCCTACATCAAGGGCGACGAAGGCTCCGGTGCCTTTGTGGTGGGCTTGCGCTACGGCTCGGGCTGGCTGATCCGCAAGACCCGCGAGCCCAAGCAGGTTTATTGGAAAGGCCCCTCGATCGGTTTCGATATCGGCGCCGACGCCTCCAAATGTTTTACGCTGGTCTACAATCTGCGGGAGGACCGCCGGCTGCTCCAGCGCTTCCCGGGCGTGGAAGGCAGCTTCTATCTGGTCGCCGGATTGGGCGTGAACTATCAGCGCAGCGGCGGGGTGACGCTGGCGCCCATCCGCAACGGCGTGGGTCTGCGCGCCGGCGTCAACGCGCATTATCAAGTCTATAGCGACAAGCGCGACTGGTTCCCGCTGTAAGTGGCGAACCGCCCTGCCCCAGCTCTGGCTGCGGGTGCCGTGTCGGCAGGCACCTTGGCCCTGGGCGCGTTCGCGCTGGGGGCATTTGCAGTCGGCGCATTGGCGATCGGCTTTGTCGCCATCAAGCGGCTGGCGATTAAACAGGCCACGATCAAGCGGCTGGAAATCGACGAACTTGTGGTGCGCC
>Ga0207711_10002958_pt1 | contig 14859 bp, 8 predicted proteins | sample KBSS34metaG_FD_184401 | JGI IMG/M metagenome (GOLD analysis project Ga0207711, IMG submission 184401) | Switchgrass rhizosphere microbial communities from Kellogg Biological Station, Michigan, USA - KBS S3-4 metaG (SPAdes) (version 2) | ecosystem: Host-associated > Plants > Roots > Rhizosphere >...
TGGGGCAGCTGTTGCGGGTCGCCGAAGAGCACGAGGTTGCGGGCAGACGGCGCGACGGCGATGGTGTTGGCCAGGCTGTACTGGCCGGCCTCCTCGACGACGAGAAGGTCGAGGCTGCCGCGCGGCACTCGCCCGGCATTCGCGAAATCCCATGCGGTGCCACCGATCACGCAGCCACCGGATTGCGCGATGAAGGCCGGATAGTCCTTCTCGGCGACGTCACACCACCGTGCACCCGAGCTCTTCTTCTTGCCAACCCGATCGGGATCCACCCCTGCTTCGATGACGCAGCCGAGCAGGTTCTCGACGACGGCATGCGACTGGGCCACCACCCCGATCCGCCATCCGTGCCCAGTGACGAGCGAGGCGATCACCCGCGCCGAGGTGAACGTCTTGCCGGTGCCCGGCGGTCCGTGCACGGCAAGGTATGACGAGTCGAGGTCCAGGAGTCCGGCGGTAATGTCGTCGGCGGGGCTGCCCCCATGTGGGAGCGGATTGCCGCTGACGGTCCGCGGAGCGCGCCGCAACAGGATGTCGGTGACCGCGTCGGCGGGCAGGTTGGGGAGCCCTGCGGCGACCATGGCCGCGGTATCTTCGATCGACTCCTGCAGCGGCTTGGTGTTGATTGGCGAACCTGGCGTCAGCGCGAAGGGCAGCCGATCGAACACGTCGCCGTCCTTGGGCTGCCGTTCGACGATGACGGCTTCGGTGGGAGCCTCGGGGTTGTCACACTCGACGACCGTGACCGAGGCGAAGGCCCGCCGGTCCGGATCGTCGGAAAGACCTGCGGGAGTGGGCGGGTCGTATAGCGCGAACATGTCCGTTGCCAGGTCGCCGTTGGCGAGCTCGCCGGTCAACCGCACGTGCCGCTGAGGTTTGCGCGCCCGCGGCGGGGTATGCCAGTCGTTGACGATCTCGGCCCGCTCGGCGATGAAGACGTCGGCGTTGTCGGCCCATTCGTCGACGGGATTGTTGACGCGGTCGAAGTGGGCCCACCAGAAGGGTTTGTCCTCGCGCTTGTGGAATCCGCGCGCCGCGGCGACCATCGCCACGGCGGTCTGTTCGGCGGTGCGTTGCTCGATGCCGTCGCCCGCGAATTTCAGCAGCGTGCGTTCGAGCGCGTCTGCCGGTTCGGCTGGGCCGCCGTCGACAACCGGCTGAGGACCCCGCGGCGGCACCCCGGATTCGATGGCGCGGGCCATCATCCAGTCGCGCAGTCGGCGGGTCGACCGGCAGTCGTAGCGGTTGTACTCCTCGATCTCCTTGAGCACCGTGGCCGCGTCGTCAGTGCGGCCCTGGTCGCGCAGCGCGCAGAAGCGGGCGTACTGGGTGATGGAGTCGGCGGCGGTCGTGACCTCGCCGCTTCGCAACTCGTTGCCCATGTAGAGCGGCTCCAGATACTTGATGCTGTAGCTCTCGGTGCCGACGCGAATGCTCTTGCGCACCAACGGATACAGGTCCACCAGTACGCCGTCGCGCAGCATCTCGTCGACGTCCTGTTCGCCTACGCCGTAGCGGCCCGCGAGCCGTAGCAGCGTGCTCTTCTCGTAGGCCGCGTAATGGTAGACGTGCATCCCGGGGTAGCGCTTGCGTCGCTTGCGCACCATGGCGAGGAAGTCGACGAGGGCTTCGCGCTCGCTGGCCCGGTCGTGCGCCCAGTACGGGGTGAATTCGTCGGTGGTGGTCAGCACGCCCCACAGGTATTCGAGGCCCCACTCGCTGCCGTCGACCGTCCACAGCGGGTCGCCCTCGAAGTCGAAGAAGAGGTCGCCCTTGTTGGCGTCGGGAAGCACCATGAGCGGCTGAGGATCGATTACCTCGTACGGCGGCTTGCCGTCCACGCGTTCGGCGACCTGGAGTCTGGCCTGCGCGGTGAGGGACTTGGTCGTGCGGGCCGACAACTCGGGTACCTGGCCGTCGTGTGTCGCCAACTCCGCAATGGTGGTGATGCCCGCGTCGAGCAGTCGCGCGCGCTGGCTGACTCGCATCCCCGCGACGAGAAGGAGGTCCTGATGGGCGCGGACCTGGAGCGTGCACTCGGGACACCGGAAGCAGGCACGGACGTCTGCGTCCTCCCACGAGACAGCCGCACCTCGGGCGAGGTGGCCGTCGAGCAGTCGTTCGAGGGCTTCTCGGCGGGGCAGGTATATCGGTAGCAGCTCGTCTGTGCGGTAACTCGCGACGACTCCGTCGCCGAGCACCAAGTCGACTTCGGCCGCCACAGGGATACCCGCACGCGCGAGCGTGTCGGCGTAGGCGGCCAGCTGCAGGAGCGCCTCGACCTTCACCGAGCGCGCGAGTTTGGTGTCGCGCAGCCGGTACCGGTCGGGGCCTGCGCCGTTTTCGAGGTGCTCTAGCACCAGAAAGTCGGCGAAGCCCAGGAACCGACCGTCGTACATGGCGGCTTGGTAGACGACGGGCGAACGGTCTCGAACGGCCCGCAGCGTCTGATCGTTGGCCGCGCGCAGCGCTGCGTCGCTGTAGCTCGGCCTGCCGATCACCGTGATCTCACCGCCGAATTCCGCGCGGAGGTCCTCTAGATGGCGACGTTCGTGCTCGTCGCCGAGGGTGGAGGTGCGTGCGAGCAGTTCGTCCTCGACGGCGACCTGTGGGCCGCGACCCAGCTTGGCGTCGAACGCGCGCAGCAGCGCGTACTCACACCGCGCGGCGGCGGCGAGATCGGAGGCGCTGTAGACGACGCGGTCGTCGGCCCCCTCGGACAGGACGAACACGCCCGCAACTGTAGGTCAGCTCACCGACGTCGACGCCCGACCGCAGGGCACTTAGCCCGTATTGCCGATCAGCTCGACGCCGTTGCCGTTCCAGCGGAATCGCACGACGCTGTCCAATCCGGTCGTGCCATTCGAATACTTCAGCGCCACGGTGTCGCCGGTCGAGACGGTTTCGTCGATGCCGTTGAACCCGTACGTGTCGGGCACACCGGTCGGGATGAACTTCCCGAGGTGGAACATCACCGCGCGGGTGTTCGGATTGGCCGCGTTGGTGTTGGCCCTGATCACCACCACCGACAGTTGAGCGCATTCGTTGTAGTTGCCTGCCAACGGCTCGGGGCTCCACGGCTGCTGGCTGCGTGGATCGCGAGGCAACTGGGCGACGGCGTGGGCGATCTCCGGTGCGGCGAGATTGACCGCGCACGGGTCGACGGGTCCGGCCGTGGTGGTCGGGCCTGCCGCGATGGTCGGTGGCGGGGACGGCGGGGCAGCTGACTGCACGGTCTCCGTCGCCGACGCCTCCGGTGTCTTCGAGACGGTCGAATCGCTTGATCCGCAGCCAGCGAGGACGAGCGCCGCCGCCAGGATCGCCACCGATTTCACGTCGCGTTTCGGGTCCGATCTCACAGAAGGGCACCGTACCTGTCGCTGCTCGACGTCGTCGTAGAGGCGCGCGGCGATCAATGAGCCGTTGAGCACGTAGACTGCCAACTCGATGACGACGCCGGAACCGGACGCGGACAACGCCGCCCCTACCTTTGCTGACCTGCAGATTCACCCGTCGGTGCTGCAGGCAGTCGTCGACCTGGGATACGAGTCGCCCTCGGCCATCCAGGCGGCGACGATTCCCGCACTGATGGCGGGCTCTGACGTCGTCGGTTTGGCTCAAACCGGGACGGGTAAGACTGCGGCCTTCGCGATCCCGATCCTCGGCAAGATCGACACCTCCAGCAAGGCCACTCAGGCGTTGGTCCTTGCGCCCACCCGCGAGCTGGCCCTGCAGGTCGCGGAGGCGTTCGGCCGCTACGGAGCGAAGCTGCCGGGAGTCAACGTGCTCCCGATCTATGGCGGCCAGTCCTATGGCGTCCAGCTGGCCGGCCTGCGCCGCGGCGCCCAGGTGGTGGTCGGGACGCCTGGCAGGGTCATCGATCACCTGGAGCGCGGCACCCTCGACCTTTCCAAACTCGACTACCTGGTGCTCGACGAAGCCGACGAGATGCTGGCGATGGGCTTCGCCGAGGACGTCGAACGCATCCTCACCGGAACGCCGGAGTACAAGCAGGTCGCACTGTTCTCTGCGACGATGCCGCGGGCCATCCGGGCGATCACCTCCAAGTACCTGCACGACGCCGTCGAGGTCTCCGTCGAGGCGAAAACGACTACGGCCGAGAACATTTCGCAGCGCTACATCCAGGTGGCCGGGCCGCGCAAGATGGATGCGCTGACCCGCGTTCTGGAGGTCGAGCCGTTCGAGGCGATGATCGTGTTCGTCCGCACCAAGCAGGCCACCGAAGAGGTTGCCGACCGGCTGAAGTCGCGCGGCTACGCCGCGGCGGCAATCAACGGTGACATTCCCCAGGCGCAGCGCGAGCGCACCATCGCTGCGCTCAAGAACGGCACCGTCGACATCTTGGTCGCCACCGACGTCGCGGCGCGTGGCCTTGACGTGGAACGCATTTCGCACGTGCTCAACTACGACATCCCGCACGACACCGAGTCGTACGTGCACCGCATCGGCCGAACGGGCAGGGCGGGCCGGTCGGGTGCGGCCCTGCTGTTCGTCTCGCCGCGAGAGAACCACATGCTCAAGGCGATCGAGCGTGCGACGCGGCAGAAGATCACCGAGGCGCAACTTCCGAGCGTCGACGACGTGAATGCGCAGCGGGTCACCAAGTTTCAGGACTCGATCACCGACGCCCTCGGCGCGCCGGGGTTCGAGTTGTTCCGCCGCATGATCGAGGACTACGAACGCGAGCACGACGTCCCGATGGTCGACATCGCCGCGGCGCTCGCCGCCCAGCCACGCGATGGCGAGCACTTCCTCCTGTCGCCCGACCCGCCTCCGTCGGAGCGTCGGCGCCGCGACGACGACGATCGTCCGGACCGCTCCGCCAAACCACGTCGCACGACGGAGGGGCTGGCGACCTATCGCATCGAGGTCGGCAAGCGGCACCGGATCGGCCCGGGGGCCATCGTCGGTGCGATTGCGAACGAAGGTGGCTTGCACCGAAGCGATTTCGGCCACATCACGATCCTGCCCGACCACTCGTTGGTGGAACTGCCAGAGAAGCTGTCGGGCGAGACCTTGAAAAAGCTCGAGCACACCCGGATCTCGGGTGTCCTGATCAATCTGAAGCCGGACAGCGGAAGCGCGCGCGGCCCCCAGTCGCGCGGCGGGGGCAAGCCTCCCGGCAAGAAGCATCCCAAGTCGTCTGGTAAGCCCTACCGAAAGCCGTGATGAGCTCTCCGCCCGCCGCACAGGTCGGCGAAGACCGGGCGGTCGCATCGCGTCGCGTCGATTCGCTGACCGGCATCCGCGCGGTCGCTGCGATGACCGTCGTCTTGACCCATGCCGCGTACACCACTGGCAAGTACGTCCAGGGCTTCGGCGGAGTCGTCTTGTCCCGCATGGAGATCGGCGTCCCGATCTTCTTCGTCCTGTCCGGCTTCCTGCTGTTCGCCCCGTGGGTGCGCAACGCCGAGGCGGGGAAGTCTGCGCCATCGGTGCGCCGATACGCATGGCACCGAGTGCGACGGATCATGCCCGCGTACGTCGTCACGGTGTTGATCGCCTACGCCCTCTACCACTTCCGGATGGCGGGACCGAATCCCGGCCACACCTGGATCGGTCTGTTCCGCAACCTGACGCTGACCCAGATCTACTCCGACAAGTACGTGTACACGTATCTGCACCAAGGGCTTACGCAGATGTGGAGCCTCGCGGTCGAGGCGTCGTTCTACGTGGCGCTGCCATTTCTCGCCTACCTACTGTTGGTCGTCTTGTGCCGAAGGCAGTGGCGGCCAGGGCTATTGGTGGGGGGACTGTGTGGGTTGGCGCTCATCACACCGGCGTGGATCGTGTTGTTTCACACGACCCACTTTCTGCCGGATGGCGCGCGGTTGTGGCTTCCGACCTACTTGGCGTGGTTCATCGGCGGCATGCTGTTGGCGGTACTGCAGTCGATGGGCTTTCGCGCGTACGCGATCGTCTGCATACCCCTTGCGCTGATCTGCCTTCTCATCGCTTCAACGCCGATCGCCGGTGCGCCGACGACGTCACCGGCAGAGTTGCGTGAGGGCTTGGCCAAGGCGGCGTTCTACGCGGTGATCGCCACCCTTGCGGTCGCACCCCTCGCGCTGGGGAATCAGGGTTGGTATGCGCGGCTCTTGGCGACACGACCGATGGTCTTCCTCGGCGAGATCTCCTACGAGATCTTCCTCATCCATCTGGTGACAATGGAATTGGTGATGGTGGAGATCCTGCGATACCCGATCTACCACGGCTCGTTCATATGGCTGTTCATTGGGACGATGGTGGCGACGATCCCGCCCGCGTGGCTTCTACACCGGTTCACGCGGGTGAAGAGCTAGACGGGCGACTCGTAGGCCCAAATCCCCGTGCCCGCACACCTCCCGCCATAGGCTGTGGCCCTCGGACTCGAGGAGAGTGGTTCGAGATCGCCGCGGTGGCGATTACTTCGGCGAGTGGACACATCGTGAGTTCTTCCGACCAAGCACCATCAGTCCGACGCGACGTCCTTCCCATTCCCGACGTCGCCCACGTTGGGTTGACGACGTACGACGCCAAGGATCCGGACACGAGCTACCCGCCGATCAGGGACGTGCGACCACCCGCGACAGCCCCCAACGTGCTCGTCATCCTGATCGACGACGTCGGCTTCGGCGCCAGTAGTGCCTTCGGTGGTCCGTGCCAGACCCCCAACTTCGAGAAGCTTGCCGCAAATGGGCTCAAGTACAACCGGTTCCACACGACGGCTCTGTGCTCGCCCACCCGCCAAGCGTTGCTGACCGGGCGCAACCACCACTCGGTGGGGATGGGCAACATCACCGAGACGGCCACCGCCGCGCCCGGGTACACGTCGGTGCTCCCGAACACGAAGGCACCACTTGCGCTGACTCTCAAGCTAAACGGCTACTCGACGGCGCAGTTCGGCAAGTGCCACGAGGTGCCGGTCTGGCAGACCAGCCCGGCAGGCCCGTTCACCGCGTGGCCGACGGGCGGTGGTGGGTTCGAGTACTTCTACGGCTTCATCGGCGGCGAGAACAACCAGTGGGATCCGGCCCTGTACGAGGGTACGACGCCAATTGAGCCACCGAAGACCCCGGCCGAGGGCTATCACCTCACCGAGGACCTGGCCGACAAGGCGATCAACTGGGTGCGGCAGCAGAAGGCGCTGCTGCCCGACAAGCCGTTCTTCATGTACTTCGCGCCCGGTGCGACGCATGCGCCGCACCACGTGCCCGCCGAGTGGATCGAGAAGTACAAGGGCAAGTTCGCCCACGGCTGGGACCGCCAGCGTGAGCTCACGTTCGAACGGCAGAAGGAACTGGGCGTCATCGCACAGGATGCCGTGCTCACGCCCCGCGATCCCGAGATCCCTGCGTGGGACGAGATGGATCCTGCACTGAAGCCCGCGTTAGAGCGCCAGATGGAGGTGTACGCCGCGTTCATGGAGCACACCGACCATCACGTCGGGCGGTTGCTGGACGCGATCGAACCCATTCTGGACGACACGCTCGTCTATGTCATGATCGGCGACAACGGTGCGTCTGCGGAGGGCACGCTGCAGGGTGCGTTCAACGAAATGGCGAACTTCAACGGCCTTGCCGACATCGAGACTCCCGAGTTCCTGATGTCCAAGATCGACGAGTTCGGCGGCGAGGGTTCATACGGCCACTACGCGGTGGGCTGGGCGTGGGCGATGGATTCGCCCTACCAGTGGACCAAGCAGGTGGCATCGCACTGGGGCGGCACGCGCAACGGCACGATCGTGCACTGGCCCAATGGGATCAAGGACAAGGGCGGTCACCGCAACCAGTTCACCCACGTGATCGACGTGGTACCGACGGTCTTGGAAGCAGCAGGCATACCGGCGCCGACGTTCGTCAATGGAGTGATGCAGAGCCCGATCGAGGGAACGAGCATGCTCTACAGCTTCAACGATGCCGACGCTCCCGAGCGGCACGAGACGCAGTACTTCGAGATGTTCTGCAACCGCGGCATCTACCACAAGGGTTGGAGCGCGGTGACCAAGCACCGCACGCCGTGGGCGATGGGCGACGCGGTGATGCCCGCCTTCGACGACGACGTCTGGGAGCTCTACGACGGCAACGTCGACTGGACGCAGGCCAACGACCTCTCGAAGGAGAACCCGGAGAAACTTCACGAACTGCAACGCCTTTGGCTGATCGAGGCGGTGAAGTACAACGTGCTCCCGCTCGACGACCGCCAAATCGAGCGCATCAACCCCACCACCGCCGGGCGGCCGTCTCTGATCAAGGGCAATAGCCAGTTGCTGTTTGGAAACATGGGTCGGCTCTCGGAGAACAGCGTCGTCGACATCAAGAACAAGTCGTTCGCGGTCACGTCGGAGGTGGACGTCCCCGCTGACGGCGCCAACGGCGTGATCATCGCCCAAGGTGGCCGATTCGGCGGATGGAGCCTGTACGCCAAGGACGGTCGAGCGAAGTTCCACTACAACGTGCTTGGCATCAAGTCATTCGACGTCGAGGCGAGCGAGCCCGTCCCGACCGGTACCAGTCAGGTGCGGATGGAGTTCGCCTATGACGGTGGCGGAATGGGCAAGGGCGGCAACGTCACCCTGTACTACGACGGAAGGGAAGTCGGCAGCGGTCGCGTCGAGCAGACCCAGGGCTTCATCTTCTCGGCTGACGAGACGACTGACGTCGGTCGCGAGACGGGCACCACGGTCAGTCCGGACTACACCGCCCACACGAGCAAGTTCAGCGGCAAGATCGACTGGGTGCGCATCGATCTCGGCGAGGACGCGGAGGACGCCGATCACTACATCCATCCCGACGAACGCTTCCGGGTGGCGATGGCGCGGCAGTAGCTCAGCGCGCTGCCTTGGCGGGGCTGGGCGTGACCGCCGGCAGGACGAACTCCTCGAGCATCGCCCGCTCGTCCGCTTCGTCGTGACCGGGGAACACCAGAAGGGAGATCATCACGCGGACGACCCAGCGGGCCTTCTGCTGGACGTCCGCGATGCCGAGGGACGTCAGGTAGGCCTCGGTGAGGGACCTGATCAGGTCGGAACGCTCGGCCATCTCGCCGCCGATCGGTCGCTGTGATGGCGCGAACCACGATGAGAGAGCGGGGTTTTCGCGGACGAGGCGCAGTGCTCCCAGGATCGCGTCGACGAGCCGCTGGGCTGGGGTAGCCGTCGGATCCAGACGTGCTCCGAGGTCGCGGAAGACGCGGTGGGTCTCGCGGTGCACGAACGCGGTGTAGAGCGCGTCGCGGTTCTCGAAGTACCGGTACAGCGTGGCGCGGGAACAACCTGCTGCCCTTGCGATCTCGTTCATGCCGACCGCGGCGGCGTCGTGGCGGACGAATAGTTCGTCGGCCGCGTCGAGGATCTTCTCCGCGGCGACGTCGCTCCGGCTGGCGGACAGCCAGTCACCTGCCACTACGTCACCCTGAACGGCACGGACAGCGGACGTCGCACGTAACTCCCACCGGCCCAGACGATCTGATCCTCGTCGACCTCGAAGTCGGGTATTCGCGTCATCAGCTCCTCTAGCGCCACCCTCGACTGCATGCGAGCAGCAGCGGCCCCGAGACAGTGGTGGGCGCCGTGGCTGAAGGTGAGGATGTTGCGCGGTCTGCGTGTGACGTCGAGTTCGCCTGCATCGTCACCGTATTGGCGTTCGTCGCGGTTGCCCGAGCCGTAGAGGAACATCACTCGGCGGCCTTCGGGAATGGTCGTGTCGCCGACGGTGACGTCGCGCGTCGCCGTGCGGCCGAGCATCTGGACCGGCGACGTCAACCGGAGAAGTTCGTCGACGGCGTCGGGGATCAGGCCGGGGTTCTCGGCGAGCATCCTGCGTTGGTCGGGCCGCTGATGCAGCAATTGCACTGAGCCGCCAAGCATTCCGGTCGTGGTGTCATTCCCTCCAGTGACCATCGTGAAAGTGAAGGCCAGGATCGACAGCACGCCCGCGATGTCGCCGTCTGCGCCGATTCCCGCGGCTACCAGATGCGACACCGTGTCGTCCTCGGGCTCGACCCGACGCCGTTCGACGAGCGCGGTGAAGTACGCCATCATGGCGCCGAGCGCGTCGCCGAGCGTCTCCAGCGCACCACCGATGCCGCCATCGGCCGTGTTGGCCGCGACGATGGCCTCAGTCCAGGCGTCGAACTGGTCGCGGTCGGCTTCTGGTACGCCGAGGTAGTGCGCGACGACCATCGATGGCAGTGGCTTGAACAGTTCGCCGACGATGTCGCCGCCGCCGTTGTTTCGGATCCGCTCGACTCGTTCCCCGACGTACTCCCGCACCTTGGGCTCGACCGCCTCGACCTGGCGCGGGGTAAAGCCGCGCGACACCAGCTTGCGAAACTCGGTGTGCACCGGCGGATCCTGCATCACCATCGGCGGATTGTCGGCCAGCCCGATCAGCTCGAGCTCGCCGTAGTTGACGGTGAGTCCCTGCGCCGAGGAGAAGGTCTCGTGGTCGCGGGCGGCCGCGAAGATGTCGGCGTGCCGGGACAGGACGTAATAGTCGTGGTCGGGATTGTCGCGCGGCACGACGTGGTGCACGGGATCGCGGTCGCGTAGAGCCCGGTACATCGGCCACGGGTTGGGCCACGTCTCGGCCTTGGCCAGCTGGAAGACCGCAGGGACGCCGTGAGACAAAATAGCTGTCATGTCTTATTCGTACGACAGCGAGCGTCCAGTGTCAATCCTCGTGTGAGGGTGGGTCGACCAGCGCGAGCCAGAAGAGCGCCGCGAGCAAGCCGAAGATGAGCAATGCCGAGACCAGATCGAACCACTGGAAGGGGTACAGCGCGCCATCGATCGACAGCACGAGCAGTGTCTCGACGACGCCGAACAAGAAGAAGAAGACCGCCAGCCTCACCCCTGGCAGCTTGTGGTGCAGCTCGGTCCGCCGAAGTTCGACCGTGAGGGTCAGTAGCAGGATCGGCAGTATCTGCGCTAGTGCCGTAGCGGTGGCACTGTCCACCAGCACGATCGAGTGGCTCGGGTCGCCCATCCCTGGCACGCTAACGGCTATGGGGCGATACCGCGGCCGAATTCGGCTGTGCGTCTGCTGAATTCGCCCAGGTTTTAGATCGCGGCGCCCGGGTTGAGAATGTTGTCCGGGTCGAGCGCAGCCCTGATGGCGATTGAGCTCCATCGCCTCACCGAAATGCCGTCTGGGCCCGCTCCGCCCCCAGCATGGTCGGACGGGTCGAACACTATCAACGGGGTGGGTACTGGTGGTGAGAATGCCACTCGCCCTCGTGCCGCTGTCGGCCTTCGTGCCACGTCACCAGCGGAGGACGGCTCGGCAATCATCTGCGGACGCCGACCAGATTCTCTAGACGTACGTGCATTGCGGCTTCCAAGCCCATACTTGATGCGCCACTCCGGCACGGGGTTGACATCAGGGGGAGACATGAAGCGAACGCGGTATGCGGTGGTACTGAACGGCGGTGTGAGCCTGGCGATTTGGATGGGCGGCGTCACCAACGAACTCAATCGGCTCAGGCTTGCGTCAGAGGCACTGACCAACCCCGATCTTGGACTCGATACGTCGAATGCCTGGGCGGCAATCCTGGAGGCGTGCCAACGAAGGGTCGCGATCGACGTGGTCGCCGGCACCAGCGCAGGAGGGCTCAACGGAACGCTCCTTGCGACGGCCGTCGCTCGCGGCGCCGACATGCCCGTTATGGAAGAACTGTGGGCGAACGTTGCGTCACTGTCGGTGGGAGCCCTGACGAGAGACGTCCAAAGCATCTCTGGCGCAACGTCCTTGCTCGACGGCGACTACTTCACTCGTCAGGTGGAAGACGTCGTCGATTCAATCGTCCCCCAGGCCAACTTGGCCAGAGAATGCACCTTACTGGTCACCGCCACCGCGCTCGATAGCGATCCCATCCCCACCGCCTTGCAGAGTGGAGCCATGTATACCCGCGACGGACGTCGGGTGTATCGGTTCGACCGCACCGAAGCTGCGACCGAAGGGAGTGACGGGACGGACGACTTCGTCGTAAGCGCACCGACTGTGGAGGCGCTCAAACGTGCCGCGCGTGCCTCCGCCTCCTTCCCGGTGGCGTTCGCTCCGGTCAAAGAGACGGTTGTCCTCGCCAGCCAACGGGTGAACCCCCACGACGATGCCGTGGGGCGGTGGCTCGTCGACGGTGGCGTGCTAGACAACGCGCCCTTCGAACCACTGTTAGACGTGTTGCGTGAACGACCCACTAACGAGCCTTTCGAACGAATCCTCCTCTACGTCACGCCGGGCATCAGTGCCGACAACCGCGTACCGCCTTCGAACGCGACACCGACATTGCGGAACACGCTGGGCTCCGTGATCGCTGCGATGCGCGAACCCGACGAACGCCTCGATGCTGATGCCTTGCACGACCTGTTCGCGCAGATGAGCCAGACGAAGTCCCAAGCATTCCGAACCATCGCCGACTATCTCGAAGCTCCTGGAGACGCCGCTACGGCCCCCTTGTTGCAGGCGGCGTCGGATCTCTTCGAGGCATACCGCACGACTCGTGCCGAGGCCACCGAGCGATGGCTAATCGGACAGGGCAGCGGGCAGGAGCAATCGTTGAGACCCGCCCCACCTGCGCTCCTCAAACCCAACCAGATACCGGGGATTCCATCTGATGATTTTCCTGCCTGGGACGGCGGCGAATGGACGTGGGGCTGGGCGGCAGCCGATCGCATCCTTCGATGGTGGGGCAGGGCGCTTTCCACCATTCCACCCGATACTGCCGACGCAGCGACGGCGCTGACTGCCATCGGCACCGCGCAACGACGAGTCACTGCTCAAGACAGCGCATTGATCGACGCCGTAACGGGTACGGCGGCCGCCCCGTTGAACCTCCCAGAACAGCTCGAAGCCATGACGGGCGTATATGGGGGTGGGATGGCCGAGGTCCTCTCCAGCGTGATGGGCCCGACTGCTCGAGCAATCGCTGCGGCAGTTCCAGGCTCGGACCCTTCGGTTCTGATGAACCTTTCTCTGGCCATCGAGGTGGTTAGCGGAATCTTCTCGTGGGCCGGGGATGACTACGACGCGCCGATTCTCCGATTCCAGCGCGTCACACCCGCCGCCGAGACGCCGCAAGGTATAACTCTCGGCCCGGTCGGCGACAACGCGGATTGGCCGTCGAGGAAGCTCTACGGTGAACGTCTGGGCCACTTCGGAGCGTTCGTCAGCGAAGACGGGCGCCGTCACGACTGGCTCTGGGGGCGACTCGACGGCGCGAGCGAGTTGAGCAAGCAGTTGCTCGACGCCGCTGGGATTTCCGAGGACGACGCCGCCGACCTACGAGAAGCACTTACGAACGAAATCTTGAGTGCGGAGAACACGGACGTCGTCGAGGTGGAGGAAGGCGCCACGACGGTGTATGGCCTGAGCTCGGGAGCGCTGGTGCAGACCATGGCGCAAGCGGATGGCGGTGCATCCTTCCGCCAGCTGGAATCGACAGTATGGGAACTAAGTGGTCAGTTCGGCGCGATGGGCGCATGGCTTCGAGCTGTCCTCGCACCGAGTTGGTCAGCATCTGATGCAAGCAACGTTCCATTTACGCAACGCGTCGCAATGCAGACGGTCCGTACCGCACTTGCCCTGCCGCGCCGCTACTTTCGATCGAAACTGCCCTACAGCTGAGTGGCTTACTCTCAGGACGCAGTCGCGAACGGCGCCGACCTAGATCGCGGCGCCCGGGTTGAGAATGTTGTCCGGGTCGAGCGCCTTCTTGATGCGGTGGTTGAGCTCCATCGCCTCGGGGCCGAGGTAGCCCTCTAGCCATGGCCGCTTCAGCCGGCCGACGCCGTGCTCACCGGTGATGGTTCCGCCGAGGCCGACGGCCAGGTCCATGATCTCCCCGAACGCCGTCTGCGCACGCTCGGCCTCCGCGTGGTCGGTCGGGTCGAACACGATCAACGGGTGGGTATTGCCGTCGCCCGCATGCGCGATCACCGAGATCATCAGCTGGTGCTGCTCGGCGAGCTTCTCGACCCCTGCCACCAGATCGGCCAAAGCAGGCAGTGGCACCCCGACGTCCTCCAGCAACAGCGAGCCCTTGGCCTCGACGGCGGGGATGGCGAACCGGCGGGCGGCGACGAAGGCGTCGCCCTCGTCGGGGTCGTCGGTCGAATAGACCTCCGTCGCACCAGCTTCGGTGAACACACGCGCCATGAACTCGGCGTCCTGGATGCCCGCGGGGCCCCTGTCGTCGGTGGCGGCCACCATCATCGCCGCGGCCTTGCGGTCCAGTCCCATCTTCAGCTTGTCCTCGACGGCATTGATGGCGACGGCGTCCATGAACTCCAACATCGACGGCCGGATCTTGCCGGTGATCGTCACGACGGCGTCGGCCGCAGCCTCGACGCGATCGAACGACGCGACCACGGTGCACCCGCGGTGTTGCGCGGGCAACAACTTCAGCGTCACCTCGGTAATGATGCCGAGCGTTCCCTCGCTGCCGACGAAGAGCTTCGTCAAGCTCAGTCCCGCAACGTCTTTCAATCGCGGCCCGCCGAGGCGCACTGCGGTGCCGTCGGCAAGGACGACCTGAACCCCGAGCACGTAGTCAGAGGTGACGCCGTACTTCACGCAGCACAGGCCGCCCGCGTTGGTGGCGATGTTGCCGCCGATGCTGCAGATCTCGAACGACGAGGGGTCGGGTGGGTACCACAACCCGTGCTCGGCGACGGCCTTCTTGACTTCGGCGTTGAACAGTCCAGGTTGCGCGACGGCGGTGCGCGTGACCGGGTCGACGGCGATGTCGCGCATCCGCTCGGTCGACAGCACGATGCCACCGTCCAACGCGGTCGCCCCTCCGGAGAGCCCGGTGCCCGCGCCGCGCGGAACGACGGCGATCCGATGAGCGGTGGCCCAC
>Ga0207711_10002967_pt1 | contig 14829 bp, 11 predicted proteins | sample KBSS34metaG_FD_184401 | JGI IMG/M metagenome (GOLD analysis project Ga0207711, IMG submission 184401) | Switchgrass rhizosphere microbial communities from Kellogg Biological Station, Michigan, USA - KBS S3-4 metaG (SPAdes) (version 2) | ecosystem: Host-associated > Plants > Roots > Rhizosphere...
GTCTGTCTTCTAGTTGCTTGAAAGTTTCGCTAGGCGAGTTTCTGAAATTGAGAGTTACCACTCCTCCGAGATCGCTGGGGATTTCAGCAGTCTGTTGCTTGAGGATAATTAGGCGCCGCAATCCTCCACCTGCCCCGAGCGCGATTCCCAATTCCAGAATTACGTTTTGTCTGGGGTGCCGAGTTTGATCGTGCCAGTTGTCGTCGGCGGTGCACAAAACGACAATCGCGCGACACTCCGCCATCTCTTCCAACAGAGTCCGAATGATTTCCCCACTGATCGCCATTTCATCTAGTGGTTTCGTGTCTTGACCATGCTGGTTCAGCCAAGTTTGAACTTCAAGGGCCTCAGGCGAGAGGCGATTGTTAATCATTGGCGCGACGAGAAACGTTTTTTGCGGATTTGTATAGGCGCCGCGCAAACGCAGTTCGTCGCGGATAAGTAGGGCCATTGGATACGGGTCAGCAATCTTGTAACGCACATTGACGTTTGAGGGGAGACTGTCAAATAGTTGAGGAGTCAAAAGCGATGCTTCGCCGGTGATAACAAAAATAGGGAAAAATGGATCCGCGGCCCTTGCTTTGGCCACGTTCCGCGCCAAGTCAACTCCTCGCATGCGAGAAGGTTTGACTGACTCGTCGTAGAGGTCAAGCACAACAAAGCTCCATGATTCTGAATCAAATCGGCTTTGGAATTCATCGCTTTTCCTAACCACTTCCATTTGAATGCCGAGTCTGCCCAAATTCTCGGCCAAGACTTCCATGTAATGAGGATTGTCATCCCACGCCAAGCCTGCCGCTTTGTATATTTGGGTCATTTTTTTTACTCCATCTTAATCAATTCAAGACTGGCTGTTACGATCGTCGGACTCTCCCGGTATCGCAATTCGCCGCCGTACCGTTTGATTTCCTGCTCGTGACGGAACCAAGTATTTGTCTTGGTTGGTTTTCCTGACGATGAGTTAGCCGGGGAAATTACTTCAACGTGAACTCTAGCGCGGGTGCCTGCGGTAGTCTCCCCGGAGAAAGAGATCGAGCATTCTACCCTTGCGGAATTTTCGCTGGTGTTTCCTCCGTTACCCAGTGTGGGAAGTCCATATCGTACATTAGTAAAAAGGTTCCAAAGGATTTCCTGAAGCAGCAAGGGGTCAGCAAGAACGAAACAATCCTTCCCCTCATTTTCCAATTCCTTTGCCTTCCTGGACCAGATGTTTCCACACTCGTTCATAAGCCGGAGATCAGCTGATCGCATCTCATCTATGATCTTATTTGTGAGATTCGGTTCGTAATAATCAATGGCGCTCCGCAAAGGGGAAAGCGACTCCTCAGGCGCTTCATTACGTCTGAATTGCCTTACCGCCAAGTCATACTCAATTCTGTCATACGCAGCTGTCAGTAGTGTGAGCTCGGCCGCGGAAACCCGCGAGTCGCGGCGAATTACCGATAGCAGAGTTCGCAGGAAATCTACGTCTGCTCTAAATCCTTCTTTTTCTTTAGGATTACGAAATCTATCTTCATCTTGTTTCGCAGCTAAGCGGTACCAATCAAACAGCTCAGCTGCGGCGTCTCCTACCAGAGTGAGAAGCGCTACTGCCTCAGTTGCTTTATCAACAGCAGCCTTCCATCGGCGCGCGCGGTCTCCAAACTGCGGGAGCGCTACCTGGTGCTTTGGTGATAATAGGACCCCTCCCGCTGCCACCCGACGCGTATCGGTGAGAATAGTTATGGCCTCCTTTGCATCCTTACAAAGTGCATTGTGATGCGAGAGCTGGCCGACTCGATTGTGGAGAAAGATCAGCACACGGTCTCTGCTATCGAGAGCATGTTCGCCCAGATCCATCAGAAGTGCGTCGAACGGATAGGCGAGCCGCCGCTTCAAGGTTTTCGGATCCTCGGGGGAAAAAGGTTTGAACTCAATATGATCATCAGCGATCATGGTTTCAAATCTGTGTGACAGAGCAATTAATTCCCGACATTTTATTCCGAAATCTTCATTCGTGAGTGCGCGCTCGAGATGGGCGAAAAAGAGTAGGAGGGAAACGCACCAAAGCGTCCGACTGTCACCGTAGTAGGCTTGGAAATTGAGGGGATACGATTTCCATTCTTCATCTGAGAGGCCGCTAGTAAGCGTAGTCGCTAGGTCTACAAGAGTTTCCGGTGTTTCCGGAAGACTATCGAGATAAGAGATTAGTGCATAAGAAAAGAGCAGGGCCGTTTCTTCCAAAACAAGATCTGCGATCTTCTGAAAGATTACTTCATCGTTCCCATCAGCCTCATCTTTCTGTTCTAGGCCGAGCCTTTGTCGTCTTTTTGAGGCAAGAGCAGTTGTAATTTCGGTCTTGATTTCGATCACCTGCTTCTGAGAGCGAAGGAAACTGATCTCGGACAGGATCATCAACAACACCATGTACGTCGAGGAACGATCTATTTGGTTAACCAGCATTCGCCGGATCTGAAGATTGCGCTCAGGCAGGGACCGATCTTGAGCAAACCACGCATATAACAACGTATCGAAAGATTTAAGGACAATCTCGTGTCCGTTAACGGACAAGCGAGTTGGCTCGAATAGCTTGATTCCTGGCTCGTTTTCAATCGTCCGGTTTAGAAACGACTGAACGCGGAAATAGCGCATCTCTTCTGAAAACAGACTGCGAAAAACAGGTGATAACGAATCCTTTGTATAAACGTCTGCGAGGTGTTGGATTGATTCCAAAGTTTCGACCAGTTCATGACCATGAAGATCTTCCAACATGTAAATCCAGTGAAAACTGAATCGGTGAGGTTGGTCGCGGCGCTGTGGGCCAATTCCACTGGTCATCTGCTTGATACGCGCAACAAAGTCAGCTGAGTGGTCCCCCATGCGATTGAGCAGACAAATTACATCTACACTCCTGACCGGGCTTTGTGCGAGCAGGGAAATCAACCGGCGAAGTTTTTCCGAAATCTGCGCTGAGTGAATCAGAACCACCACGCGTTTATCGACCAGGGCCGTGCGAGCTGTTTGAGGCAAGAAATATGGAAAGTCGAATTCGAGTGAATCGTAGCGCGGTATTAGCAACTGCTTGAGACCCGGATATTCCGACTCAACCCAACGTTGTACAAAATCAAGAAATCTCAAATCATCTCGGTCAGTAGTGGTGACCAACAGGTCCTGATCTTTTAATGCCGGTTTCATTCGTTCCCAGATCTCTCGGCCAAACCGCTCAAACAGTTTCGGCAGGCGGACCCCGGCGGTGAAATACCGGCTATTGGCTTCGAAAATCCCCATTCGCAATGCGCCTGATTCGTCGAGATGTTGGAGAGTGGTCGCGAAGTCGAAGGGTTTGAACGCGCGAGGCTCCAACTCTAATAGATACCCCACCGCTGGCGCTGGCTTTTCTCTGGGTAAAATAGTCTCTGGATCGATATCTACCGACGTGAACCCAGGCGGCAGTTCGGCCACCTTCTGGACATCGAAGAAACATAAGCTCTCGATCTTCGCGGTGCGGTTTGGCGCATACTCAATGTCGGCCTGCACCTGCTCGCCTTTGGACAAAGTGGTCACCACGCTTAGAACGGCAGAAACCTCACCCCCTAAGCGATGGACCACCGAGGCGATATTCCTTACCAGCGTCATCGATGCGACGACGTCCGTCAAAATGAGCACCGACTTATTCTTGAACTCGTTCTCTTGTAGCTTGGTAAGCGCGTGGTAAGGATATGGTCCGAGATACACTGCCTCTACCAAGCTCTCAGACGTTTCGATCCTGGGTTGAAGGTGTTCGAGCAAATGATGTCCAGTGGCAGTACAGGTGACTATTGTAGAAAAGTATGTGTCGCTGTGGTTCCTTAATCGCCGCGCGTAATCGGCGAGGTGATTCATGAGATCTTCGAAGCAAAGCAATTTTTCAAATAATGGCCAAAGCGTCACGAAGTGCCGCTGGTAACCTCCCGACACACGTCGAAAGAGAATTTTTTCACTGAATCCAAGACTACCGTCTTCGTTCCTCGAAACTTGTGGTCCGAGGAGCATGTTGTTGCGAACATCCGCGATTAATCTGTTCAGGATCGTGCCGGGGGTCACCTCGATCAAGGTCGACGGGTCACGTCCTGTAGGATCCGAATCTGGCAGTGACAGATTAGTGAGGCACACGAGCGGAATCGAGATGCGTTCGTCTATTCGCCGGGTACCGTCGGATCCGTCCGCGTTTGTGGTGTCGACTACGCCTACACATCCGAGCACTTCCGCCTGCGCGTCAGAAAGTCTCTGACTCATCTTTCGTACCCATGTGCCCGTTGCTATTACGTCCGTAACGATAAGGCAACGCTTGCCAGCCAGATTCTCTAATGAACCCTCGTCACAATGCGGATATGAACCCAGATAAAGCGTGCTTGTTTGTGACGGATCAGCCTGATGCAATCGAGGCAACAAGTACTCAACCAAGTATCTCCCCGTCGCTCCGCACGTGACCAAGTAATCGATCTGTTGGCCATCATCCGCAAACTTTCGTACGGCGTCTGCTAGTGCACTTAAACATTCATTAAGGTGCTCGCGTCCACGAAAGAGTCCCGATAGCGTGACATAGTAGCGGCGACTTATGCTGGCCTGACCAGGCTCCCTCGCCGGCAAATAGAACGCCAATTCCGGACGATTGGTCAAAACCGCATCAGCATCTCGGTGTTCGCATGCGTCTATGATCAGTCCATTCTCTTTGTTGAATATTAAGTTCCGCAGACGTTCGCGGTAATCATTAACAGTCATTTCACAGTCTCAGTTTTATGTAAGAAGGTGGAAGTTGTCTTAGCTCTACCGATACAAGTGAACCATGACAGTCGACCACTTTCTGGTAGTAGGGTCGAAAGTGATTTCAAAGTCGACACCTTTTGCCAAAGAAACTACTTTGCTTTTGGTTTCTTAACGATAGGGCCGTCGTTAGGTCCGGCTACGGCAATGTCACTGGAATCGACTTCATTTTTCTCAAAAACGTAAACCGCATGGCTGACTCGTCGATTGAATCAGCACGCTCAAGTGTTTAAAAAGTTATGCAAGGTTAGCAGTGAACTCATTATGGGCCGCCTTCTCTTTCGGGATTTGAGTTGAAGCGAAAGAGATTCGAGGAAGCGTAAGCCTCAAACGCGAAGCGACAGTCTGCGTATACATCCCCGCTTTAGCGTTGTCAAGCTAACAAAGTTGTCCCCTTTGACCTTGCGGGCTAGATGGTTCCAATCCTCTGACCTTTTTTCTAACCAAAAGGAGGTTTAGTGGGGACTACTTGGCAAACAGGAACATCTTAACAAACCAAATTCGGACTCGAGATTGTGGATCAAGTCAACGACGCTAGATTTTTTGCCAGCGTAGGTCCGGGACTTCCCTCACTTATCTAATTGACATCAAATCACACTCTTGCGAGCCCCTTTTGAAACGCTGCTACTCTGCTGTTTCTGCTCTCAATGTATTTGGCATAGGAGGTCTTACAAATTTTATGTTGACCGAAGCGTTTTAGTCCACCTATGTTCGAGGACGAGAAAGGCTGCAAGGAACAAGCGGAAAGTAGCCGTAACTTTTACAAGTGTCAATCTCAAGGCAAATGGATCCAGCTGAATCGTACTCAGTAGAAACCTATCAGTTTCCGCTTAGCGTGGAGGACCACAAAGAAATTACCCAAATGCTTCGCGATCGCAGAGCCTTTGTTCCGAGTTTCATTTCACAAAATGATGCAGATGCCTACGATCCGCTTGTGTACCGGCGTGAAGCTCTTCAACACGATACCACTACGATTCTTCTTGCGGATCGCAATGTCGTAACTCGCTGTCTGTCGCTTTTGTCGGGAGAATTTCTTCGCCCCAGGATCGTTTAGTTGCTGCGATCATGGCGTTCGCTCAGTCGGCCAACATACTCGTTGAACCGAATCTGGCTCTGTATGAGGCGACTGTGGCAGGCGAATCTGAAGCTACAAAGCAAGAACTCGCTCAATTTCGAATAGCCGACAATCTTGACATCAAACATTGGGCAGACTTGGCAATGGGGCGCAAGTCCAAACTGTCCCTTACAGATGATGAGTTATCAACTATCCCTAAAAGATCTGCGGAAATCGATTTCGAGATGCGCCTACGACGCTGGGTACGCAATTACATTATCCTTTTGAAACTTGCCGAACTGGAATTGAAAGGACTAAACCGGAACCGCCAAATTACCGAGCTGGTGACATGGATGTATCAAGATTTCATCATTGGCGGTCCTGCTCTCATGTTTGCTATCCATTACTTGGCTCCCAATTCCGAGCGAAGCGGGTTGCTCAAGAATTTACGGTCCGCAGATCGCGAACGAGCTCTTCGCGGAATTCGCAATGCTAGCTGGGACGTGACATGGTTAAGCGAGTGGATTCGCCGTGCTGGTGAGCAAAAGCAGACGAACACACTGACTCTGCTTTGTTCGTTAGATCGTAAACTCATACACCTTGCTCGGATGCTTGCCGGGAACTTAACTGACGAAGAATTTCGCAGGGAAGGTTTTATGAAGATTTTGGAACCATGGGGCGCAAAGCAAGCAGGTCAAATCGTAGAGTTGCTTGAAGGGTTTTTTAAAGACAATCCGTCGCGACAAATTCATCGAACAGCCGAAGTTGATCTCGATCAAATTACACAGGCTGGTGAGAAGTTCGTGAAGGACTGGCAAGTCTAGTAGTTTGACTCGGCTATTACGAGCTAACGCCCCCCACCCTTTGCAACGGCTCATCCTTCTTCAGCACTGCAAACATCGTGAACGTTTTGCTGCACAGAAATTAATTTGGCCCACGCCGTTTGAATAATAATCGTAAGCGTGAAAGCGCTGCTTTCAGAGCTGCATTAGCGGCTCTTGTCGACTCTATTAAGCCGCAGCGAGGAAGGCAGTCAAGGGCGGAGTGAACTGTTTTGTGTTCGCGGAGTTCATCGGAGCGAGGCTTTGCGAGCGAAGACCCTTGACGGCTGACGCAGCGAAGGCTCGGTATTGCGCTCTTTATGTGGGTGGGTAAAAAGTTCCGTAGCAGAGGTTATTGAATTAACTGAAGCAGGAATCGTGGAGAATTCATATCGACTGTGTGAGGGCCAAGTCGACTGGCGTTTGGGAAGGGAATTGTGGGTAGGAAACGATCGCGGGCTTGCGGAATTCAAATTGTCAGCTCAAGTTCGTCATCAATGATTTGTTCGATGGGAATTCCTGCGAGGTGAGCATAGGCGAGGAGGATAGCGAGCGGCGGTTCGTTCTTGTCGAGTTCGTACTTGGAAATAGTCGTATGGTCGATCAGATTTTGGACACCAAGTCGTCTGACCATTTCTCCTTGAGACACTCCTAAGCCGCGTCGGATTTGCAAGACCTTTTTTGCAAGATGTTTCGGACGGGGTCGCGAGTGTCCCATAGTTTTTAGCTTTCGGTGAAGAGGTTGATCTGTGTGAATGACTGAGGCTGCTACTGCCGGCAGCCAAGAACAATGAGTGCAATTTATCCGCTGGTAGCATTACGGGCAATCGAGAATCTGCGGATTGTGTAGCTCGTCTGCGAACTCAGTGATAAAGGTTTCCGCTTGCTCTGTATTCCTGAATATAAACGCCGTATTGAAGTCTGTTGAGAACAGAGTGGGAATGCCGGATATGTAACCTTGGAATGTCACTATTATTACGCTGGTCTCCGTTTCTCCACTTGCTGCATCAATCCGCCGTAGTCGTTCCAACATTGCCTGATTGATCGCTTCGGCATAGAGCTCGTCCGCATCTGGAATGCGACCGACCTCTAACAAGTGAACGTTCGTCCCAAGAATTGCCAGCAAAGCTAGTCCAGCTCCGTCAGTTCCTATTTCGGCATCTTCTGGCACATCCATTAACCAATCGAGCAGTTCATGTTTAGTCGTTGGCATTAGTTGCCTTTCTTTCTTCTCGAGCAGAAGAATTGACTCAAAGTAAGGTTTGACATCGCGGTCCAACTCACTTCCAGCCGTCACCTGAATATGAAAAGCTAGCCGCAAGTTGGCCCGCGATTATTTTCTGGTATCTATTTGGCTTTCGCCTTCTCGATTAACGCGATCTCTTTAACGAGCACGTCACGAAAGCGCGTGAGGATGTTGATAAGCAAATTGATCTTGGCCAGAGACCGGCGACGCTCGCGCTTAGTTCCCAAAAAGAATTCAATCTGAACTCGGCGTCGGCAATCGGCAATGGTAAGCATGTTGTGACCCCACCTGTATTCGCCCTGGTTGGAGGATTCAACCTCAGCGAGGATATGCGACGTAAAACCGGTTGAGACAGGTGAAAGGAATGAACGCTTGCGAAGAGAGAAAACATTTTTCATGTTAGCAACCTCAGAGGAAGTGATTACGTGAAACCTCCGTGTCTCTGGACAACGGATTGCAGTGTCGCGCCTATTGAGAGACAGGGAGGCTGGATACGCAGGAACGCAGCGTGTGGCTTATTTGGTCCATGCACTAGCTTTGACTTTATGGACCAGGACCTACGTAATTCTTCCTGTTTGTGGTAACCCCAACAGAATAGCCGACAACTACTTCCTCTTCAGGTGCAGGAGTTTGGTCGATAATCAAGTCGGGTTGAACGGCAGGATCGTAACGTGTCGCCAACAGACGAATGTTCAAGTTAGCGGCATGAAGCTTCTTCTCAGCGTCTTCATAGGTCAGTCCTTTGAGCGCTGGCGCCTTGGTTTGAGCTGGTCTAGACCGGCGCTCACGTTGGACGTCAATACTGAGGCCCAAAAGCGCAATTGCCGGCAAGACGACATACACAACCAGTGCCAGCGTCACAAGAACTCTGATAAGCAGTTTCTGTTTGCCTCGTACGGTGTAACCAACGAGGACGCCAAGTAAGAATCTCATTGCGGCGGTTCCTTCGGAGATTTCCTAGTGAATCACCCGCTCGGTAACCGCCTCTTTTTTCTTATTGGTTGTGTTCAGGAATGTCGGTTGAAGGAAAGCGTGGGGAGAGGCATAATTTCGCGGCAATGGAGGTGAACTCAGCAAGCGACGAAACCTACATCTGTACGTCGTCTATGGAGAGGGCTAGTTATGAGTTCGTCAGCCGCGGAAGGTGGAAAACCCCGGATACCGTTTCGCCTATTTTGCAAACCGGTCAAGAAACCGTCAACTTGAATCCAGCAAGTCTGCAAACACAGAAAGGGAAACGGTTGTGATGCCGCTTCCCATCTCGATACATGCCGGCCAGATCATCATGTTAACGAAGATGATGATCTCCGAGGATCTTTGTTTTTATGAATTTGAAGAGGATGTACTTGTAAAGCGTTGGCGTTCTGATCGTTCTGATTAGCTTTCAACATGTCAACAACCATTGTGCGTCATCTCGATTTCTCCCGCGTTCTGTCAAGGTTGAGGTTAGGACGGCTTGTGTTGGTAGCACCAAGTCGGTCCGCTTCGTCTTTATGGGCCAGCACGTATACCGCTACGATTTCGGTTGTAAAGCGGAAAGTTGGGGTTGCGTCCAGCAAAGAAAACTAAAACTTTAGTTCAACGAGGCTGGCAGGAATGTTCTGCAGTGATATCCTTTGTGTTCGGGTTGCATCCTCAATAGAGAGTTTTTGCAAATTATTCAAATTTTGGATCGACAATAAGTCGGGGACTTGGCTACCGCCGACTCCGCGAAGATAGAGCGTTAGTTGCTGAAGTTCGTGAAGTTGGCCCAGCGGCAGCAAATCGCGTACTTGGCTACCGCTGAGGTCGAGCGTCAGTTGCGTCAGGTGCGGTAGTTGTTTTAACAGTTGCAAGTCGGTTATTTGGCTATCGTTGAGGTAGAGCGTCAGTTGGTGAAGTCTCTGAAGTTGGCCCAGTAGTAGCAAATCGCGCACTTGGCTACCGCGGAAGCCGCTAAGATTCAGCGTCAGTTGCTGAAGTCCCTGCAGTTGCCCCAGTGGCTGCAAATCGGGCACTTGGCCATGGCTCAGCTCGAGCGTCAATTGCTGAAGTCCCTGCAGTTGGCCCAGCAGCTGCAAATCGCGCGCTTGACTATCTCTGAAGTAGAGAGTCAGCTGCGTCAGCCCCGGGAGTTGCTTTAGCAGTTGCAAATCGGCAACTTCGCTATTACTAAGGTAGAGCGTTAGTTCCCGAACTTCCCGCAGTTGCCTCACCGGCAGCAAATCGCGCGTTTGGCCACCGCTGAGATACAGCGTCAGTTGCGTCAGTCCGGTCATTTGCTCTAACAATTGCAAATCAGTTGCTTGGCTATCGCTGAGGTAGAGCGTTAGCTGCTGAAGTCGCTGCAGTTGGCCCAGTGGTCGCAAATCGCGCACTTGACTACCGCTGAGGTCAAGCGTCAGTTGCGTCAGTAGCGGTAGTTGCTCTAACAGTTGCAAATCAGTTATTTGGCTACTGCTGAGGTAGAGTGTTAGTTGCTGAAGTCCCTGTAGTTGGCCCAGCGGCCGCAAATCGTGCACTTGACTACCGTTGAGATTGAGCGTCAATTGCTGAAGTCCTTGCCGTTGCTCCAGCGGCAGCAGATCACGCACTTGACTATCACTAAGGTCGAGTGTCAGATGCGTCAGCCCCGGCAACTGCTTTAGCAGTTGCAAATCGGGCACTTGGCTATGGCTCAGATCGAGCGTCAAATGCTGAAGTCCCTGCAGTTGCCCCAGCGGTCGCAAATCGCCTACTTGACTATTGCGGAGATTGAGAATCAGTTTTTTTAATGAATGACATCTTGACAAAGAAGTGAGTCCGGCAATTGAATTCGATGAAGTTGCGGCATTGAGCGAAAGTTCTTCGATGGAATTAGAAGACAGCCAAGTGAAATGCTCAAGGTCGAGGGGCTCGGTCATCTCCAACTTTTTTAGTTGGTGTTGAAAATCGTACAGCTCAGCCGGGTAGCCGCTTTCAGTCACGTATCTTGTGTTCTCAAATCGCTGATATTGCAGTGTCGAGAACCAGCCAACGCCAATCAGAACCAACACTGTTGCCATCGTTGCTGCCAAAAGAAGCTGGCGGCGGCGTTTGCTTCGGAATAAAAAGCTCTTCTTTTCCTGTTCGTCTTGGCCCCACGGGATTTGCGTTTCGTAGCGTTGGACCAGACGAAGTTCCTCTCCCTTCAACAGGTAACGCGAACGTTTGTCGTTGGTCTGCCATGCTTGGAAGGCGTTTTGGAATTTCAGTTTAGCTTGATCCACTTCGGTCAGCAGTTTGCCCGTCAGCCGATAAAGTGCCGGTATCAGTCGTTCGTGGGGCAGGCGATATCGCACTGCCGAACCATCCGTCGGCGTGTCGACTTCGAGCAAGCGGACGTCTCGATCAGCCAAACGATTCAGTTGCAATTTCAACACGCGAGCATCCGTGCGTGCTTCCACAGCCAACTCATCAATAGTCAGCCCGGTGGCTAGGCGCTGTCGGTTTTGATCGGGATCGCGGAGCGCGAGCATCGCTTTAAGGATCGCTTCCTGACTTTCTTTGGGAAAGGGTTCCAGGCAGCGGCTGATGTATTGCGTCAGCAATCCTTCAGCGCCACCGGCAAACTGATAATCGCGGTTAGTAATAGTGTGGCCGCTCTGCCGCTCGTGTAACTCTTTCAGCACTAGCAAGCCGATACCGATGTCCACAGGCGACACTTCGCCATCGACGGTGGCGGCTTCGACCAGGTTGTCTATGACGGATTGTTCGATGGAACCTTTCAGATCGGATTCGTTGATCAGTTGACCGATGACTTCACGCGCCTGTTCAGTGGTGAAAAGTCGCACCGAAACATCCTGGGGCGAGCGGACGCCACTTTCTAGTTCCGGGCTGATGAAATCGAGCCACTCAGCGCTGAATTCTCGACGAAAAGCAATCACCCATTTGATGCGGTGCGGCGGTTTGGATTCACGGACGATGCGGCGTAGCAGTTGGAAAATCTTCCGGTTGCCGCGTAACTGCTCAAACTGGTCCAGCACAATGACGTGCGAATGCCTTCCGAGCGCATCTGGCGGATTGAGCAGTCCATCCAGCATGGCGGGTTTGGCTAGGCCTTCCGGCCAGCTTTCCTGAATAGCGCGGAGTAGCCCTTTGTCTGGTTCGGACGGCACAGCTTCCCAGTAATGAAAGACGACGCCGTCACCAAGAATGTGCTTTAACCCCGCACGCAGCAACGAAGTTTTGCCAGCGCCAGAAGCTCCACGGACCACGACCATGAGGACTTGATCGTCCAGCACCAACCCCAAAAGCTTTTGCAGTTCACTTTCGCGTCCGAGCTTGCGAAACAACTCGCCGTCGGTTTCAGTGAAGGCCATCGGCCCCTTGATCGCCGAGGGCCGATCTTTGGCGGGTGTCAGTTCAGGCGGATTAACCAGTCGCCAGACACGCACGGCTCCGTAAACAAGAGCGATTGCTCCAATGGCATACAAGGCAATCTGCAAACTTGCGATCCATTTGCCATCTACTAGCTTGCCGAGCGCGAAGCCTGCTGAAAAGCAAAGCGCCGCGACGAAGAATGTTGCCTGTTCGCGGCGGTGTATTGCCCTTGTTACGTGATCAAGTAACCTCGCTGTTTTCAGCCACCTCGAAAACCAAAAAGCGGTTATCTGCGTGGAACGGGTGGCATTTGCAGGAAGAGCCTTTAGTGGTTCAAATGCCCTTAATCTAGAGTTAATGAGTTGGGCCAAAACTGCATAGGCGTGACTAACGCTACGTATGTCAGAAGTGCTTTCCTGGGTAACTGGCAGCGGTTCTCCTAATTCTGGGAAAGGTTCACTAAAACTCCAATAGGGAATATTTGGTATTAGAAGTCCGTCTACAACCACACTTGAAGGTCCAGTAAACCAGGCACGGTAAATGTCGGAAAAGCTAGTTGAAAACACGTTTTTCCATTGACTCGCCCGTTTATATTCTGTGATGTTTTCAAAGCGCGAAGGGACGGGAATTCCAACCAATTCTCGGCGATCAAAGGGCAAAGTTTGATGTTTCTCTTTAGCGCTTTTCATTACATCCAGCGCCCCCTGAAGGCTCTGCCAATTGGCAGTGAAAAACAAAACTAACGCGTCCGGCAAATGAATAGTGCAGATTCCGCCAATGTCAGTGATTCCAGTCCGACTATCTACCAAAACAAAGTCGTACTCTGTTATCCATTGGTTTCTAAGTTGTTCCAGATAAGTCCCAAACTCTTTATGTTCAAACAGGTCTACCCAAGCTATTTGTCGGACTCTTCCGTTGTAATCAGCTCTTTCTCTACCGGCGGTGATGATGTCAATCTTCGAATCATCGCCGAAGGGAAACGCTTTGACTAAACACTGACGCCAATCGAGAGGTTGGCCCTTTGTGTAAGCAAGAACCAGATCAACAATGCCATCTGTTTCTTTACGAGAATTTGCGAGTCTGGAAGGAGAATTCAGAAAATACCGCTCTATCCCCGGGGCTTCTATATCCCAATCCAAAATGAGTACTTTATTGCCCCAGCCGGCTAAAAGTGCCGCAACATTGGCCAGTGCCATGGACCGTCCGACACCGCCCTTGAACGAATAAAAAGTTAAAACTAAGCCGGGCTCTTTCATTTAGAGTGTCAAAAGCTGTGATGAAACATCGGATAAATCGTCAGGTTCAATCACGCTTGAACCAATAAGGATGCGAATGTCTTGAGCAAACTGTGCCATTGGCCACGACTGTTGGAATTTGGGAGCATCCTCCAATGCTTTTGCAATAGCAGGAACCAGTTCCCGAATCCTTTCTTCAAAGATCATCGCTTTGGGATGGTTAGGAAATGCTGGCATTACAGATACACAATCTGAAAAATTCAATGTCTGCAAATCTTTCGCGTCTTGGGGAAAGTGTTTACCATCGTTATGCGTAATTGGAATTCTAAGCCGTCTACCACCGATGACCTGCTCTCGTAAGGCAAACGTCTCCCATTCGAAGCGACACCAAGGCGAGCGAAAATAACTAGGCGAACAAACCGCCAGAAGTACCTTTGAAGAATTCAATGCTTCTTGTAGTTTATCTTTCCACTTTTCTCCCCAATCAATACATTCTTGGTCGAAAAATATTTTTGGCGGTGTTCCCCCTATTTCTTCTTTTAACCAATCACGAAAGTTGGGTAGAAAGAATTGTTTTACCCAAGGCTCAACAGGAGGATTACGTTTGTAGCTTAAAAAAACGTCATAGGTATAACCATCAGCCATATCAATTATCGCCTTCCTAAAAGCACAACCCGTTACCAAAAATGCTGCCTGGTCGATCTGCGTCCCTTTAACATTCGGATCGAAGTTTCACGAATAGCTCGAGTTGCAGGCAACTGATCATTGTCTAAAGAATTTGGGTTCTGAGTTTCCAAAAGTAGCGTTTGAACTGGTCTTCATCCAAGAGAGGACTTGCTACTTCGGACCTATAACAGCAGGTAAAAGCAGGCTAATTGTACATGATAAGTCAGAAGAAACCCAGGAACGAAAATAATGATGTGGTATCTCTGCGGTCAGTCTAGAAGAGGGAAAACTGGACTGTTTTTCCCAATTTTGCAACCGTCAAGAAGCCGTCAACTGAGATTCAGTGAGTCTGGAAACACAAGATAGGGAAGCGGTTGTTAGCTCGCTTCCCGTTTCGATGCACACCGGACAGATCATCATGCTGACGAAGATGATGACATCCGACGACCTGCGCTTCTACGAGTTTGACGCCGGTGTGCCAGTTGTGCGCTGGCGCTCTCGCCCGTGAAGTTATTGGATCACATCTTTTACGGAGTCGTGGGCTTGGTCGCTGGCGGCATATTGAATTTCGACTCATCAATAGGCACATTCAGTTTCAATTCAGTGAAGGTTCGCGTCGAGGTCGGATTTCCGACTTCAAGCGTTGCAGCGCGAGCGGTGAACGGAAACTTTAGCCCATCGGCTTCGCGGTAATCTTCCAAATCG
>Ga0207711_10002976_pt1 | contig 14806 bp, 14 predicted proteins | sample KBSS34metaG_FD_184401 | JGI IMG/M metagenome (GOLD analysis project Ga0207711, IMG submission 184401) | Switchgrass rhizosphere microbial communities from Kellogg Biological Station, Michigan, USA - KBS S3-4 metaG (SPAdes) (version 2) | ecosystem: Host-associated > Plants > Roots > Rhizosphere...
CCGGGCCAGGAGCTTCCGAAGCGGTCCCCCCGCCGTTACTTCTGGCCCGGGGGCCTCTCCGCCCGTCTGCTGGTGCTCACCGTGCTGTTCGTCGCCCTGGGCGGCGCGCTGACCCTGCCGCCGTCGCTGGCGGCCTACGAGCGCCAGTGGCTGCTGGACCGCGTCCGCGCCGCCGAGCTCGCCTCCCTGGCCCCCGAGGTCGCGCCCGACCGGGTGGTCAGCGAACAGCTGAAGGCCCAGTTTCTCAACGGCGCCGGCGTCGACATTGTGGCGGTTTCGGTCGACGGCATCCGCTCGCTGGTGTTCGCTCGTCCCAAGCCCGGACAGACGCCCGCGCCCTATCTCGTCGATCTGCGGCATCGGGCCCCCGGCCTCGGCTGGCTGGCGCCTTTCCAGACGCTTTTCGGTCCCGACGGCCGGCGCGTGCGGGTCATGGCCGAGCCGCGGTTCCGCAAGGCCGACTTCGTCGAGTTCGTGGCCTCCGACGGCGAGCTGAAGCGGGCGCTGGCCGCCTATCTCTGGCGGCAGGTCTTCATCACCGCCTTCGTCTCGACCATCACCGGCATCTTCGTCTACCTGGCGCTGAACCTCTTCCTGGTGCGGCCGATGCAGCGGATCACCCGGGCGATGGAGCGGTTTCGCGCCGATCCAGAGGACCCCGAGGCCCACATCGAGCTCTCCGGCCGGCGCGACGAGATCGGCCGCGCCGAGGCGGAGCTCGACCGAATGCAGGCCGACGTCCGCGCCGCCCTGCATTCGCGCGCTCGGCTGGCGGCGCTGGGGGAGGCGGTGGCCAAGATCAACCACGACCTGCGCAACATGCTGACCAGCGCGCAGATCGCTTCGGAACGGCTGGCGGCGCTGAAGGACCCCAAGGTGAGCCAGGCCCTCCCGCGGCTGGAACGGGCGCTCGATCGCGCGGTGCGGCTGGCCTCCGACGTGCTGACCTACGGCAAGACCCAGGAGGCCGCGCCGGAGGTGCGCCTCGTGGCGCTGGGGCCGGCGGTGGACGTGGCGGGCGAGGAGGCGCGGCTGTCCGACGACGGGGTGCGGCTGGTCAACGCGGTGGCCGAGGGCGAGCAGGTCAGCGCTGACCCCGACCAGCTGCACCGCATCCTGGTCAACCTGCTGCGCAACGCTCGCGAGGCGATCGAACACCAGGCCCGCGCCGACGTCGGGACCGTCCGCGTCTCGGCCCAGCAGATCGACGGCGCCACCCTGGTGCAGGTGGCGGACGATGGGCCGGGCGTGCCGGAGCGATCGCGCGAGCGGCTGTTTCACGCCTTCGCCGGCTCCAGCCGGCCCGGCGGCGCGGGCCTGGGCCTGGCCATCGCCCGCGAGCTTGCGCTGGCTCACGGGGGCGACCTGACGCTGGCGGACTCCGGTCCGGACGGGGCGGTGTTCGAACTGCGCCTGCCCGGCGCCCCGGCGCGCGCGACGCGGACGAAGGCGTAGGCGACCGTCCCCCTCAGAACCCCCGCGCGACGCCCTCGCGCCGCGGGTCGGCGCCGCCGCGCAGGCCCTGCGGGGTCGCCTCGATCCCGTGCAGGCCGGAGCCTTCCGCGCCGGTGCCGCTGACCAGGGTGACGCCGCGCGCGGCGAGGCCTTCGACCACGCCCGGTGCGAACTTGCCGATCTCGGCGTCATAGACGTCCTTGCGGGCGATCAGGTTGGGAAGGTCGATGGCCTGTTGCACCGGCAGCTTCCAGTCCAGCATCCCGACCAGCGCCTTCAGGTCGTAGGCGATGATCCCCGGGCCGCCCGGCGAGCCGACGGCGGCGACGAAACGGCCCTGGCGGTCCAGCACGATGGTCGGGCTCATCGCCGAGCGCGGCCGCTTTCCGGGCGCGACGGCGTTGGCGGCCGGGGCGCCGTCCGGGTCCCTCGGCGAGAAGGAGAAGTCGGTCAGCTGGTTGTTGAGAAAGAAGCCGCCGACCATCCGGCCCGAGCCGAACGGGCTTTCCACCGTGGTGGTCATCGAGACTACGTCGCCCTGGGCGTCGACGATCACCAGGTGGCTGGTGCCGCCCGGCTCGAGGGTGCGGTCCGGCGCGCGCACGGGCGCGCCGGGCGGGATCCCGGGCGCGGGGGCGGGTCCGGCGACGGGGCCGATCAGCCGGGCCCGCTGGTCGAGATAGGCCGGGCTGAGCAGCCCTTCGACGGGCACGGAGACGACGTCCGGGTCGCCGATGTAGCGGTCGCGGTCGGCGTACGTCAGCCGGCTCGCCTGGGCCAACAGGTACCAGCCCTGCGGGTCGGACGGACCGCGGGCGGCGATGTCGGTGCGTTCCAGCAGGCCCAGCGCCTGCAGCACGCTGGGGCCGCCGGCCGGGGCGGGCGGCAGGCAGACCAGGTAGATCCGGTAGGGCCGGCAGAGCCCCTGCTCGGCCTTGGGGCGGTAGCGGGCGAGGTCCTGAAGGGTCAGCGTCCCCGGCAGGTCGCCCTCGCGGGTGCGTGCGACGATGGCCTCGGCCAGCCGCCCTTCCAGCAGACCTTTCGGCCCCTCGGCGGCGATGCGGCGCAGGCTGTCGGCGTAGTCCGGGTTCTTCAGCCGGTCGCCGGCCTGGATGCGGGCCCCGTCCGGCTTGGTGAAGTAGCGCGCCGCGTCGGGCGCCGCAGCTGCCGGGTAGCGGCTGTTGGCGGCGGCGGCCAGCCGCTGGGGCACGGGAAAGCCCTGGTCGGCCAGCCGTTCGGCGTCGGCGAACAGGGTGGGCCAGGCGAGCTTGCCGTGCTGGGCGTGGGCGAGCGCCAGCATGGCGACCGCGCCGGGTACGCCGGTCGAGCGTCCGCTGAGCACGGCGGTAGGGAACGGCAAGGGCTTGCCGTCGGGGCCCTGGAACATCTCCGGCGTCGCGCCCGCCGGCGCCGTCTCGCGACCGTTGTAGGCGGTCACCGCCCGGGTGCGGGCGTCGTAGTAGACCATGAAGGCCCCGCCCCCGACGCCGGAGCTCTGCGGCTCGACCAGCCCCAGCACCGCCTGCACCGCCACGGCGGCGTCGACCGCCGAGCCGCCGCGGCGCAGCACGGCGACGCCGGCGTGGACCGCCATCGGATTGGCCGCGGCCACCATGGCGTGGGCGGCGAGGCCGGTGGTCTCCGGCGCTTGGGCGTACGGGGCGGAAGGCGGCGGCGCGGGAAGTGTGCTGCAGGCGCCGAGGAGAGCGGCGAGCGCGAGGGGGATCAGGCGGGACTTCAGGGACAAGGCGACGCTCCGGACTCGGCCCCGACCATAGCCGCACGCCGATGGACAACAACCGCGGATGGCGCCAGCCCTTAGCGTCATGACCAGTCCGCCCGCCCGCGCCCGTCCCGGGCCCCGCAACCTGATCACCGACGTGCCCGGTCTGAAGGTCGGCCAGGCGGAGGATCTCGCCGTCCGCTCCGGCGTCACCGTCATCCTGCCCGAGGCGCGCGCGGTCTGCGCCTGCGACGTGCGCGGCGGCGGGCCGGGCACGCGCGAGACCGATGCGCTTGCGCCTGAGAACCTGGTGGATGCGGTGGACGCGGTGGTGCTCTCCGGCGGCTCGGTCTACGGCCTGGCCGCGGCCGACGGGGTGGCCGCCTGGCTGGGTGCGCGCCGCCGCGGCTACGTCGTCTCGCCTGATCCGGCCGTCCCGCCGTCGCCGGTGATCCCGGCCGCCATCCTGTTCGACCTCGCTAACGGCGGCGACAAGGCGTGGGGCGAGGAGCCGCCCTATCGCCGCCTCGGGCGCGCGGCGGTGGCGGCGGCGGACGAGGCGTTCGAGCTCGGCTCCGCCGGCGCCGGCTGCGGGGCGATGGCCGGGGCGCTGAAGGGCGGGACCGGCTCGGCCTCGGTGGTCAGCGCCGACGGCTACACGGTGGGCGCGGTGGTGGCGGCCAATCCCTGGGGCTCGGTGATCGCGCCGGGCGGCCGCAGCTTCTGGGCCGCGCCGTTCGAGATCGATGGGGAATTCGGCGGCCTCGGCTCGGCGGGACTGGCCGCGGCGCCCGACGACTGGGGGCTCTCCAAGGCGCCGGCCGGCGGGCTGAACACCACCATCGCCTGCGTGGCGACCGACGCCCTGCTGACGCCGGCCCAGGCGCGGCGGCTGGCGGTGATGGCCCAGGACGGGCTGGCGCGCGCCATTCGGCCGGTGCACGCCCCGTTCGACGGCGATGTGGTCTTCGCCCTGTCGACCGCTGGCCGGGCGCTGGCCGAACCGGCGCCCTACACCCTGGCGCGGCTGGGCGCGCTCGCCGCCGACTGCCTGGCGCGGGCGGTGGCGCGCGCGGTCTACGAGGCGCGGCCCTGGCCGGGGGTGGATGTTCCCTGCTGGCGCGACCTGACGGCATAGCCGCGGTCGTGCAACGCGCCGCTTCGTGACAGAGCTGTTGCGTTGGGGGTTGAACCCAACCCGCGACGAGGCTAGATAGCCGCCCTCGTCGCAAGGCGACTGCGCGCCCGTAGCTCAGCTGGATAGAGCATCAGACTACGAATCTGAGGGTCGGACGTTCGAATCGTTCCGGGCGCGCCATTTTCTCCTTGAAAATCCAATGCCTGGCTCGTGGCGATTTATCCGCCCCGTCTTAGAATTGCGATTAAGACGGGTTTTAAGGCGGGGTCTCGAGTCGGAACGCCCGGGAACACGATTTCGTGCGCTGTTGCGCGAAGGGCTGCTACGCCGCGCAAGACTGCCTGCTCCGCTGATCTGAAGCTCGCGTGATTGCCATTTGCAGCAAATCGCGGCGGAATTCCTGAAATGGCACGGTCGCGCTGACAACAGGCGTTCCGGCCGCACCTGCCCCCCCACACACGCACCTCCGTAGGAACCCTCCCTGAGGCTCAGGGCAGGGTCGTCTGCGCGTGGTCAATCGAAGATGAGGAGCTCGGATGGACCTCGACGGTTCAAGCGGCGATGCACCCGGTGGCTGGTCGCTCGACGATATCAAGCGCTACTTGACCCTCCAACGCTACCTGCCAAAGAACGGCGGCCTATTCGGGAGCGGATGGGCGCGGTTCATGGCAGACCAGGAATCTGCCACGCCTAGGCGGTCGAGCGCTCCGTTTGTGCCGAATCCCCCGACGGCCGGCTTCAGGGCGGTCCCGTCTAGCCCGGCGATCTTCGGAGGCCAGGTCGCCGGCCCGCTTCCGACGACGAGCATGGCGGGCGCTGCCATGCCGGCGAGCCGATCGGCCACCTACCTAACCCAGGCAGCCCCGCAATTCGGCAACGGGCCAACGCCATTACAGACAGACTACAGCAACGCTGTATGGTCAGGTGGCTCCGGTCCCGACGGCAGCGTGTTTCTCGACCGGGGCCTCGCCGGTCCTGCCGATGGCGCACAACTCTTCGATGTCGGCTGGAAGACCCAACAGCACCGGCGTGGCTGGGAGAAGCGCGAGGGCCGCGATTGGCCGACGACGGCGACGGGTCAGAATTACCACGTCTCCCACAAGATCGCGAAAGCGGATGGCGGCCCGGACACCCTCGACAATGTTGAACCTGAGCATCCGGCCGAGCACATAGCGCGGCATAAGGCGAATGGCGACTTTGCCCGCTGGGGCGCGAGAGGCGGCCGTCCCCAGCCGCAAGTACCTGAGGAAGGGCTGAAGATCAGAGGTCTCGGCTTGCTCGGCTTCCTTCCCGACATCACAGGGATCCTCTCCGGCAGGATCCGCACCGACACGTTCCAACACTTCATCTCGGACATGGGAGGCCCGCCGAGCCCGGACGACATCGAACGCGAAAACGAAGCGCGGTGCCGCTCTCTCGGTTTTCCCTATAGGCGGGGCGACATCTGCACCTGATCTCAGTTTGGTGATGGCGGCTAGTCGCGTACAGTTCCAGCATGCCGCCCGCCATTGACACCTCTGGTTTTCAGGCCGTGCCGGAGATCGCCGGGGAGGATGAGGAGGACACAAGGCTGCTCGAGCAGCTCGCCGCCGAGGCCGACGCTTACGTTCGATCGTTCAAATGGTGTCCGCCGGTCCAGCGGATGTATCTCGCGTTCGGTGTCGGCGGGATCATCGGCTTGTTCCTCGTCAGCTTCGGTCGCCCGGTCGCAGGCTTCGAGGATCAAGAGCTATGGGTCATCGTGGGCGACCTCCCTGCGGCCTATTTTGTGACCGAGGATGCGCGAACCGCCCCCGACGCCTTGGAAGTCTATTGCGAACTGATGGAAGACTGGGCGGAACGTGTGCTTTCGGGAGGCGATATTTCCGACTGTTTTCCGATAGCTGCGCAACCGACCGACGAACACGCTCGCATGCTCCTCAGCCGGCTAGAATATGTCCGCCAGGAGTTTGTGCCGATCGCAGGAAACGCCGCGACGCTCAAGTCCCACGATATCAACTGAGCTGCGCTGGAGCAGCAGACCCGGACGGATCGCCAACGGCGCGGCTCTGCGAGCGCTCCTTTCCGCGGACAATAGTGTGCAGGACCGGAGCCGCAGCAGGTTTCAATTTACGGCAAGATTAAAGGGTGCGCACGGTGCGAGACGCACAAGTCGTTGTCTACACACTGGATTTTGCAAGGTACGGGCCGCCTTGGCGTGTTTGATCTACGCTAGCGTTCGCTGCGGCCGCCGATCGCTTCTATTTGCTCGCTGAGGCCCTCTCAAGCCTCGACGAGGCTTGCGCGCCGCGATCGTTCGTCCTGGCGTGGGCGCATGGACGACGAGTTCAGCCTTCGCGTGGGCCGCATCCGCTACCAGCGGGCGCCTACAGCCGGCCGGCTCACGCCGAGCCGCCTAGCGCGCCGCGGCCGCGGCCAGAAGGCGGTCGCCGCGCTGCGGCAGGCGAGCCGCAGTCGGGCTCTCCGAAGGGTGATCGTCAAAGCGCGGATCGTCCGGCTGAAACCCGGCAGCGCAGCCGTCCGGGCGCATCTGCGATACCTCGAACGGGGCGCCGGCAATCCGGAGGACGCTCCTGGCCGGCTCTATGACGCAGCCGACGAATGCGTCGACGGGCGCGCTTTCCTGTCGCGCTGCGATGGTGATCGGCATCACTTCCGCTTCATTGTCTCGCCAGAGGACGGCGCCGACCTCGATCTGCAGCGCTTCACGCGCGAGCTGATGCGGCAGATGGAGCAGGATCTTGGGACCGTCCTCGACTGGGTGGCAGTCGACCACACGGACCCCGCGCATCCGCATTCGCACATTCTGATCCGCGGGAGAACGGACCGCGGCACGGACCTGTTGATCTCACAGGACTACATCACCGAAGGGCTGCGCCTGCGCGCTCGCGAGTTGGCGACCGAAGAACTCGGGACACTCACCGACCGGGAGCTCGACGAAAAGCTGCTGAAGGAGATCTCGCAAGAGCGCTTCACGCGCATGGATCGGCAGCTCATCGGCCGGTCACGCGATGGCGTCCTGGACCTCCGCGTGCCGCTCACGTCGCAACGGACCGGGTTTCGGGAGGGCATTGCAGGCGCGAGGCTGGAGGCCCTTCGCGGCTTCGGCCTGGCGCGACCGCTTTCCCGGGATGTGTGGCGGCTGTCCGGCGACCTGGAATTCGAGCTGCGCCAGCGCGGCGAACGCGGTGACATCATCAAGAGCATGAACCGGGCGCTCGCTCGCGAGGGCCAGGCGCGAGGGGCGGAAACCTTCGTCACGCACGACCAGGAGCAGCTCCCCGTCATCGGGCGCGTCATCGACAAGGGCCTGGCGGGTCCGACCGAAGAACGCGCGGCGCTGATCGTCGACGGGGTCGATGGCAAGGTTCGGCGCGTGGAGATGCCCCTGGCCGCCGCTGACGCGATCCCGATGCGCGCCATCGTCCAGACCGGGTCAGGCGCGACCGTAGCGGATCACACCATCGCCGACATCGCCGGTCGCTCCGGAGTCTATGACACCACCGAGCACCTGCGTCGTCTCGGCATGTCAGGCGACTTGGTCATGCTGCCGACCAGGCTTCGGCGGATGTTCTGTTCGATGCCGCGGACGAAGGCCGCGGTCGCCGGATCGAACCAGCCCAGGAGCGCATCGTCCGGCGTCAGCGCCGGTGGCGTGGAATGGGCGTGCGACAGGATCGTCGCGGCCAGGGGGGAAGATGATCGGCTTCGCTGGGCGGCAGGAGACGGGCGCGCGCGACGATGATCATCACCGGGTTCAGGTCGATCCCGATGGAGTCCAGGCCCAGCGACGTGGCGATGTAGGTCGTCGTCCCGCTGCCGTTCCACGGATCAAGCACGACGGCGCCGTGTGGCAGCCGGGCGCTCTTGAGCAGCTCACGAGCGAAGAGCTCAGGGTAGCCAGCGTAGTAGGGGAAGAAGCCCTCCCAGCCGGTCTGCAGACGTTTGTTCCGCTTCGGCGAAACGATGCGAAGTCGTTTGGCCATCACCGCGCCCCAGGATCAGCGCACGGATCATGCGCTGCTCTCTTCACGGCGCATACCCCCGCCCGCGCCGCAGCGAGATGTTCAGCCGGGTGATTTCGGCCGGCAGGAGGGCGGCCTGCATGAGGGCGATCGGCGCCGTCGCCGACAGCGCAGAGAAGGCGCGGTCGTAGATGGCGACGCAGGCGCCGGTCGTCAGGCGCGAGTCAAACAGGATCGCGTCGACGTCGGGCAACGCGTCGTGCACGCCCTGGGAAAAGGCCTGCCCCGCAGTGTGGTCGCGGGCCCGGCTGGCGTCGGTGTCGACCCCCAGCTCGTAAGCCCCGGCGCCCCGCAGATCGAGCAGCACAAGCTCGCGGCTGGAGCTGACCGCCGTCAGGCAGGCCTGCTCCAGGTGCGGCCGGTAGAGGTAGCGGTGCGCCTTGCCCTCGAATCGGTCGCGCACCACCGCTTCGGCGAATGCAGTTGGGAAGTCCTCAGCCGCGTACAGCACGCGGAAGGCGTCGGACGGACTGGAGTAGCGGCTTGAGCCGAACCCCGCGCCGACCGGCGTCGCCCTGTACTTTGTGGGCAGGATGCGAGGCCAGTCAGAGAGCTTGGCCGCGATCACCCGTTCGCGGAGTTTGGACAGGGCGAGCTTCACGCGTAATCAAAGGCTCCCGCCGCGGCGCTGATGACGGCCTTGACCTCGCCGGCATGCAGGGCGTCGATCGGAGCCTTGCCGTCAGTCATCCGATTGGGGGCGACCAGCCACTCCCATGCCTCCTCGGGTGATGTGAAGTGCTCGGCCACCTGGTCAAGGCCGTCCACGGGCCGGCGTCGATCGAACTGCCGGAGCGGATAGACGAAGTTCCGCAAGCCCTTGCGCAACGCCACGACCTTGCCGCCCTTGCGCCAGTTGTCGAGCGTGCCCCGCGCGATGCCGAGCCGCTCGACCAGAGCACCCGCCCCGACGAGCGCGCTCTCGGCCCAATCGGCCGCCTCGTCGTCGACGGTGATCGCATCCAGGAGCCGGCTGCCCTTTGCGGCCGAGACGACCGGGCCGACGCCGGCGCCCCGCAGCACACGCCCCCCGGGCGCGGCCGGCGGCGCAACCGTCTTCGCCTCGCGTCGACGGATCGTCTTGGCGGCGGCGGGCACCGTCACCTTCAGCGTCGAGGCCAGCTCGACCAGGTCGTGCAGGGGCATGCGCTCGACCTTGCTCTCGATCGCCTTGGTCAAAGCGGCCCGCGTAAGATGAGATGGCTTTGCTGCGCTCATGACTCGTCCTCCTTGGGCAATATAGGCAATATGGGCAGAATATGCAATGCGTGCCCTGCAAACGGGTTTCACTGAGGCGATTGGAGCGCTAGCTAAATCGGTGAAGGACTGGGGGCTCGACATCAAGATCGCGGTCGCCTGCGCGATGGTTTCGGCGAGCATGGCTATCCTCCGGCTGGCGCGGCAGCGCTGTCGCTCGGCAGGGGCTGGCGGATCGCCGATGCCCAGTGCGGTGAGGCGCAGAGCTCCGCTACGCCGGCCTCGGCTTCACGCCGGACCGCGAGATCTGGGGATTCCCGGACCTCGACACCCTCACGTCTTGTGGGCCTCGCACGCTTAAGCACAACAGCCAATCCGGGATGGAGCTCGTCGACGTCGAGGGACGCCGTTGGGTGGTACGGTCCGTTCGCCGCACGGGGCGCGGCGAGCCGCTGCTGGCCTGGCTCATCTCGCATCTGCTCTCCACGCCGCAGTCGCGTATCGAGCATGACCTGGATGCGATGGCCGCGCTGACGCTTTGCGAGGTCAAGGCCAGAGTCTGCGCCTCGCTGGAGGCTTTCCCCCAAGACTATTGTCACGCAGATGAACGGGAGGACGCCATCTTTGCAGAACTGCTCGAAAGCGTCCGCGCGGCAAAAGATATTGTGACGATTCATGAGCTGCTCGGATTGGACAGCTTCATGGCTTACTAGGCGCCCGGTCGCGTCGCTCTTCCCAATGCTGATTGAGGAACTATCAGCTGATGTTGGAGGAATTTGCGATGGCCCTTAGCGCCTTGCGGTCTTCCTGCGGGTTGTGAACACCTGGCCGGGCGCGAGGGCCTCGCGGCGGTGATGACGTCACGACCTCAGGGCTGTCGGCCGATCTGCAGCGTTCGATAGCGCTCGACTGTGACGTTTCCATTCGCCGGGTCGATGGTCAGCAGGTGCCCGGCCATCGAGCTTTCCCGCCAGCGGGTGGTCACGATCCAGGCGCCGCCGCCCTGGCGCTCGGTGCTCAGGATCTCCTCGTCCAGGTGGGCCGACCGGAGCGTCCTTTGGGCGATTTCATTCGCCTCGCGGGGCGTTCGCACCGGCCCTTCGACCTGCGGGCGTCCGCACCCCGCCAGCAGCGCGAGCGCGCCGACCAGCGCCAGCCTCAATCGCCGCGGGGAGCGAGCAGGGACTGCGGGTCGCCGCCCAAGGCCTGGACCTTGTCGCGCCACCGCTGCAGCGCCTTTTCGTAGTAGTCGAAGATGCACGGGCAGCAGCCGCGCCGGCAGCATTCCCAATCGGCCGGGCGAACGGGCGGAGGCGGCAGGTCCGGATGGCTCACGCGCCTGTTCTAGCCGCCGGCGTGCGGCGACGCCACCGGCTGGCGCTCCCGGCCGCGGAGCCATCCGAACCTCCAGAATGGTCGACCTTCAGCGCCCGGGCGGGCGATAGTCGCGCGCCACGCGGCTGGCCTTGCCAAGCAGCAGCGAGGCGTCGGCGGTGGTCATCGCCAGGCTGGTGGTCAGGTTGGTCACCGCGCCCGAAGCCGCGGCGGCGAGCATGGCGCTGAGCACCTCCTGTTCGCTCGGCGAGTCGGCGATCAGCAGAAAGTCGCTGTCGCCGGTGGTGAAATACATCTGCACCAGCCGCGCGCCGGCGGCGGCGAGCAGGGCGCCGACCGCCTCGGAGCGGTCTTCCGGCCTGGCCAGCAGGTCGGCGATGGCTTGTGGCGTGTAGTTTCCGCGCGTGATGTAGAACGCCATGGCGTCCTCCTTCATTCTGCTCAGCTGTCGAAGCAGACGCGAAGCCGCGGGGCCGGAGGATTTGCAACGCCGGCGACTTCCCGGCCGCGGGCCGCGTCCCGACGGCGGCAAGTATAGCACCTTCTCCGACCCGACCCGCGTGACGCCTGATCACGCAGATCCGTCTTCGCCTCGGCCGGCATGTCGCGCTATCGTGCGCTTGGCGGGAGGGCTCCGAGGTTGGAGATCGTCCGTGCGCCATCCGTCTCTCGCCGCCGCCGTCCTGGCCACCGCGGCCTTCGCCGCCCTGGCCGCGCCGGCGCGCGCTCAGCTGCTCGCCGACTGGCATAGCTGCCTTGGCGACGACCGCGCGGGGCCGCTCGAACAGGTCGACGGATGCAGCGGGGTGATCCTCTCCAAGAGCGAGATCCCACGTCACCTGGCCGTGGCCTATTTCAACCGCGGAGTCGTGCGGCAGGATCAACACGCCCTGGGTCTGGCGCTCGCCGACTATGAGGATGCGCTGCGGCTCGATCCCGCGCTCGCCGAGGCCTACGCCGGACGCGGCGGGGTGCGCTTCGCCAACGGCGACTACGCCGGCGCCGAGGCCGACTATCGCGCGGCGATCCAGCTGAAGCCGCAATTTGTCGACGGCTGGCTCGGGCGGGCCGCGACGCGCGCCGTCCGGGGAAACGGCGGCGGCGCGCTGTCTGACTACGATCAGGCGGTGGGATTGGCCAAGGCCTCGCCCGAGCTGCTCGACCAGCGCGGCCTGGCCTATCAGCGCCTGGGCGACACCGAGCGGGCGCTGGCGGACTTCGCCGCCGCGCTCAGGCTGGAGCCTGGCTATGCGCCGGCGCTGACGCATCGGGCCGCCCTGGCGGCGGGGCGCGGCGAGTTCGCCCAGGCGCTTGCCGACTATGACGCCGCGCTGGCGGCGCAGCCGGATCTGACCGAGGCTCTGCTTGGTCGCGCCGCCGTTCGCACCGCCAAGGGCGAGTTCGCCACGGCGGCCGCCGACGCCGATGCCGCCCGCCGGGCCGCGCCGAACGACGCCCGGCCGGCCTTCGACGTCGCCTATCTGCAAGCCGCGCAGGGCCAGTACGAGGCGGCGGTCCGGACCTATGGCGAGGCCATCGCGCGGGATCCCCAGGACGCCGCCGCCTACAACAACCGCGGCGACGCGCAGTTCAGCCGCGGCGAGCTGGCGGCGGCCAAGGCCGACTTCGATCAAGCCCTGGCGCTGCGCCCCGGCTACGGCCTGGCGCTCGCCAACCGCGCTCGCCTGCGGCTGCAATTGGGCGACGACGTCGGGGCGGCCGAGGACCTCACCGCGCTGCTCGCCCAGATCCCGCAGGACGTGACCGCCCGCATCCGCCGCGCGGTCGCCTATCTGGCCGCCGGCGACGTCGACCGCGCCCTGGCCGATGCGAACGAGGCGGTGCGGCGATCTGCCGGCGCGGCCGAGGCGCTCGCGGCGCGGGCCTGGGTCCGCGCCCTGACCGGCCGCGACCTCGACGCCGCCCTCGTCGACGCCGACGCGGCGATCGCGCGTGATCCGCAGCTCTCCGAGGCGCGCGACATCCGCGCCCTGATCCACCTGCGTCGCGGCGACGCCGTCGAGGCCGTCGCCGACTACCAGGCGGTTCTGGCGCTCCGGCCGGCGATGGCCAGCGCCCTGTTCGGCCGCGGCCTCGCCGAGCAGCGGCTCGGCGACATGGCGCGCGCCCAAGCCGATCTCTCGCAGGCGGCGGCGCTCGACCCGCAGATCGCCGCCAATTTCGCGCAATATGGCGTGACGCGCTGACGCCCGCCGGCTGGGCATTGCGGTTCGATCTAGCGTCCCGCGCGGCGCGCAAATATTGAGCTTGGCATTATCGGCTACCCCAGGTAGGCGGCTGCCGATGCAGGGCCTGGCCATCTTCGCGCTCGTCCTGGCCGGGTCCGGCTGGGGGCTGGGCCTGCCGATGGGCAAGCTGGCGCTGCGGGAGATCGATCCGGCGCAGATGGTGCTGCTGCGCTTTACGGTGGCTGCGGTCGCCGCGGCGCCGTTCGCCCTCGCCAGGCGTGAGACCCGCGCCCTCTTCCGGTCGCCGGCGGTGCTCGCCGCGGGGTCGCTCTACGGCCTGGGCTTCGTCATGCAGTTCGAGGGGCTGGCCGGGGTCAGCGTCACCCTGGCGGCCCTGCTGGTCGGCCTGATGCCGGCCTTGATCGCCATCTGCGCCAAGCTGATGGGCGAGAGGCTGAACCGGCTGGTCTGGATCGGGGTGGTGGCCGCCACCCTGGGCGCCGCGCTGATCGCCGGCAAGCCGCAGGGCGCGGGCTCGCCCTTCGGCATCTTCCTGTCGCTGGCGGCGCTGTTCGTCTTCCTCGGCTGGCTGATTGCGCTCAAGCGCGCGCCGAAGGGGCCGACGATGATGGCGATCCCGGCGGTGATCATCATGGTGGCGGCGGCCACCATCCTGTCGGTGGCGCTTCTGCTGCACGGCGTCCCGCAGCTGACCCTCAGTCCCGCGGCCTGGGCCGGAATCGTCGGCCAGGGCCTCTTCTCCACCCTGTTGGCCACGGCGGCCTGGCAGTACGGATCGAGCCGCGTCGGCAGCGCCACGGCAGGCGTCTTCATCAACATCGAGCCGCTGCTCGGCGCGACGCTCGGCGTGATGGTCTTCGGCGACCATCTGCACCTGGGCCTCGCTGTCGGCGGCGCGCTGATCCTGATCGGCAGCTTCGTCGTGGTGCTCGGCGAAAGCGCCACGCCGCCGGGAACCCTGGCGCACGATCCGCCGGCGACGCCAGGCTAGGCGGGCGGGCTAGGCGGGCGGTCGGCCGCTACGGCAGTTCCTTGCGCGGGATGGCGGCGATTTCCTCGGCGGAGAGCTTGCGTAGGCCGCGAGCGATCAGCGGCTGGCGGAAGCCATGGTGGTCGGAGATCGCCAGATCCAGGTCGAGCGGCGAGCAGATCCAGTTGGAGCCTCGCACGATGTTGACCAGGAACTGGTCGCCGTACCGCCGGGCATGCGTCCCGGGCGTCAGGTCGACCCGATAGACGTCCTTGAGGTTGACGCGCAGATAGAGCGCGTCGCCGCCTGCGGCGGTGCTCCAGCCGTTCCAGCTGCTGCTGGTGAAACAGCTGGTCGACTTGGCCGGGGCCTCCGTCGAGGCGCGAGCCTCGGGGGCCGCGAGGCCCAGGGCGGCGATGGCCGCCACGAGGCCAATGAGATGTGTCCGCATGGGCATTCTCCACGAGAGTCCTAGATGTTGGCGCCCGCCGGGCGAGAGCAAGGGGCGCAGGCGTCCCTCCGAGCGAATTTTGCGCGACTCCAGCGGGATTGTCATGCTGGCGCTCGCCCGGCGCCGACCGTCCCCGTGACCGCCGATCCGCAGCGGTCGCCGCAAGCCATGCGCCGGAACCGCGGCCCTCGAGCGTTCTAACAGCTCGAGCTTCGGTTCGCGGACATTGGAGGCATGATGGACGAGCTGGTCGCTGAGCGGCGCCTCGGGCGCGAGAGCAAGATCTCGTCGCGGCGGCCCTG
>Ga0207711_10002977_pt1 | contig 14805 bp, 8 predicted proteins | sample KBSS34metaG_FD_184401 | JGI IMG/M metagenome (GOLD analysis project Ga0207711, IMG submission 184401) | Switchgrass rhizosphere microbial communities from Kellogg Biological Station, Michigan, USA - KBS S3-4 metaG (SPAdes) (version 2) | ecosystem: Host-associated > Plants > Roots > Rhizosphere >...
GAGCATGGTGCCGTTGCGGAATGGCAACGCGAATCCGTGGCGTGCCACGCCGTCGCGCAACGCATGCCGCTCGGCCATCGTGAAATCCTTGACGAGGTCCCATGCGGCATCGAGCGCGGTGTCGTCATAGAGCAGTCCGACCCAGAACGCAGGCAGCGCGCACAGGCGATTCCACGGCCCGCCATCGGCGCCGCGCATCTCGAGGTATTTCTTGAGGCGCACTTCGGGGAATGCGGTGGTCATGTGGTCGGCCCAGTCGGCCATGCGCGGTTTTTCGCCGGGCAACGCGGGCAGTTTCCCGGCGAGGAAGTCGCGAAAGCTCTGGCCGGAAGCGTCGATGTATTCGCCGTCGCGGTAGACGAAATACATCGGCACGTCGAGCAGGTAATCGGTGTAACGCTCGTAACCGAAGCCATCGGCGAACACGAAATCGAGCATGCCGGTGCGGTCCGGATCGGTGTCGGTCCAGATGTGCGAGCGGTAACTCTTGAAACCGTTCGGCTTGCCCTCGGTGAACGGCGAATCGGCGAACAACGCGGTCGCGACCGGCTGCAGTGCGAGCGACACGCGGAATTTCTTCACCATGTCGATTTCGTCGGCGACATCGAGGTTCACCTGCACGGTGCAGGTGCGCGTCATCATGTCGAGGCCGAGCTTGCCGACCTTCGGCATGTACGCGCGCATGATCTTGTAGCGGCCCTTGGGCATCCACGGCATGTCTTCGCGCCGCCATTTCGGCTGGAAGCCCATGCCGAGGAAACCGAGCTGCAGTTCGCTCGCGACCGCCTGCACTTCGTCGAGATGGGTGCTGGTCTCGCAGCACGTCCCGTGGATGGTTTCGAGTTGCGCGCCCGAGAGTTCGAGTTGGCCGGCGGGTTCGAGCGTGACCGACGCGCCGCCCTTGAGCAGCGCGATCAAGTTCCCATGCTCCTCGACCGGTTGCCAGCCAAAGCGCGTGAGTCCCTGCAGCATCGCGCGGATCCCGCGTTCGCCATCCCACGTCGGCGGGCGCAGGTCGTCGAGTCGGAAACCGAACTTCTCGTGCTCGGTGCCGATGCGCCATTGTTCCCTCGTCCTGCCGCCCGACGCGAGGTAATCCACCAGCGCGTGGCGGTTCTCGATCGGTGCATCCTTGACATTGCTCGGACCCGACACGGTGTTCTCCTGCGGACGTGCGACGCGGGCGGCCTGCCCTACAATCGCGAAGCCCGCAGTGTACTGCCAGCCGCGATTCAAACAATGTGAAACCTTGCCGTGTGAAACACTACGTCCCACCGCCAACACGAATGCGCATCGCATCGCTGCTGGGCGTGTTGCTGTTCGGGTGCGCGGGCGCGTCGCCGCGCGATCGCGTGCTCGATCGCGGCAACGGGCCCGAGCCTTCGACGCTGGACGCGCACCGCTGCCAGGAAGTCGCGTGCGGCAACGTGCTGCGCGATCTGTACGAAGGACTGGTCGCGGAAGGCGCCGACGGCAAGCCGATCCCGGGCACAGCGGAACGCTGGGATGTGTCCGCCGATGGACTGACCTGGATCTTCCATCTGCGCGGCGGGTTGCATTGGTCGAACGGCGAAGCGCTCGACGCGCAGCAGATCGTCGCGAGTTTCCAGCGCGCGTTCGCGCCGGCCACGACCGCGCCGTTCGCCGAACAGTTCGGCGCATTGCGCAATGCCGACTCCGTGCAGCAAGGCAAGTTGCCGCCGACCGCACTGGGCGTGGAAGCGCCCGACGCGCGCACGGTGGTGTTCCATCTCGTGCGTCCGGCGCCGCTTCCGCGCCTGTTGCTGCTGCCGATCGCGTACCCGGTGTATTTGCCGGCGGTGCAGAAATTCGGCGCGCAGCACACGCGGCCTGGCAACATGGTTTCGAATGGGGCGTACCGCTTGCGCGCATGGTTGCCGCAGGCGGCGATCACGCTCGAGCGCGATCCACACTTCCATGCGCCGGCATCGATTGCCGTCGTGCGCTACGACGTCACCGAGGATGCGGGCAGCGAGCTCAAGCGTTTTGAAGCCGGCGATCTCGACCTCACCGAAACCCTGCCGCCGCAACCACTGCCGCAATTGCGCGCGCGCTTTGGAAACCAGCTGAGGATCGAGCCCTATCTCGGCGCGTTCTGGTTCGGCTTCAACGTGACCAAACCGCCGTTCGATCATCGCGACCGCAAACATTCCGCGATCGCGCTGCGCCAGGCGCTATCGCTCGCGGTGGATCGCGACAAGCTAACGCTGTACCTCACCGGGTTCGGCGAAAAACCCGCGTTCGGGATCGTGCCGCCGCAGGTGTCCGGTTATACAGCGCCAGCTATTCCTTCGGCACGCTGGACGCAGGCGCAGCGCGAGCACGAAGCGCGGCGCCTGTTCCGCATCGCCGGTTACGCGAGCAACGATCCACCGACGATCGAATTGCGTTTCAACACCTCGACCCTGCATCGCCGGCTCGCGCTCGCGGTCGCCGCGATGTGGCGTGAGACGCTCGGCGTGCACGTCACCTTGCGCAACGAGGAATGGAAAGTGTTCGTGCAGAATCGCCGCCAGCGCACCATCACGCAGGCATTCCGCGGCGGCTGGATCGCCGACGTCGACGACGCGCGCAATTTCCTCGCCGCGTTCGCGAGCGATGGCGCATTGAACTGGACCGGCTGGCGGGATCCGGCGTTCGATACCCTGATCGCGAAAGCGGATGTCGAGCCCGGTGAAGCGCGCCGCAACGCATTGCTCGCGCAGGCCGAAGCGAAACTGCTTGCCGCGCAACCGGTGCTTCCGTTGTATTTCTACACATCCAAGCACCTGGTGAAACCGTGGGTTGGAGGCTATACCGCGAATCCGCTGGACCATCATGCGAGCCGCTTCCTCACGTTGAAGGCCGCGGCGCAATGATCCGCCGCATCGCGCGCGCACTGCTCGAAGCAGGATTCACCCTGTGGCTGCTGGCGACGTTGTGCTTCGCGCTATTGCACGCCGCACCGGGCGGCCCGTTCGATACCGAGAAAGCCGCGCCACCCGAAGTGCAGGCCGTTCTTGCCAAGCAATACCGGCTCGATCGCCCGCTGCCCGCGCAATACGTCGCGTGGCTCGGCGACATCGCGCACGGAAATCTCGGGCCGTCGTTCCAGTATCCCGACTATCGCGTCAGCGAACTCATTGCGCTCGGCCTACCGGTATCGGCGTTGTGCGGCGGCATCGCGTTGATTCTCGCGATTGGCATCGGCGTTCCGCTCGGGCTTATCGCGGCATTGCGCCGCGGTCGCGCGCTCGATCGCGTGTTGATGGGATTGTCGGGACTGGGCCTCGCGATGCCGAAGTTCGTGGTCGCGCCCTTGCTGGTCTTGTTGTTCGCGGTGACATTGCACTGGCTGCCAGGCGGCGGCTGGGATCCGGACACGCCGTGGACCCTGCTGCGCAGCGCACTGCTGCCCGCGATCGCGCTCGCTCTTCCGAACCTCGCGTATTGCGCGCGCATCAGCCGCGCATCATTCCTCGACGTGCTATCCAGCGACTACCTGCGCGCCGCGCGTGCACGCGGCTTGTCGTCGTCGCGCATCTTGCTTTCACATGCGCTGCCTCCTGCGTTGCTGCCGGTAATCGCATGGCTCGGCCCCGCGCTGATCAATATCGTCAGCGGCTCGGCCGTGGTCGAGCAGGTATTCGGCATTCCGGGCATGGGTCGCTACTTCGTCCAGGGTGCGCTGAATCGTGATTACACGCTGGTGCTGGGCGTGGTGCTGGTGGTCGGCGCGTTGATCGTGTTGATCAATGCGATGACGGATGCGTTGCGGGTTTGGATTGATCCCCGGTTGCGGGATGCGTGAAGTGTTCCGTTCGTGATGAGCTTGTCGAACCATGGGCGATTCGCACAAAGGCTGTGAATCAATGGCTTTCACACGCTGCGCGCGCGAGTCACTTTTCTTGACCTTCGCCCCATCCATGAGACTCACCCTCGCTTTGCGAGGGCGCCTGCGGCGGTTCAAATCGTTCCAGACGATTTGTCGGGAAAAGTAACCAAAACCATTTGCGCCGGACACTCGCCGAGACGATGAAGCCGTCCCGGTCCCCTGCGCTCCTCAGCGAACGGGGGCCGGCCCGAACTCGCACATCCATGTGCTCAAACATGCGGGCCTTACTCCCCGTTCGCTTCCGGTGCTCGGCTCGCTTTACGGCACGAAGATCAAGATCACAGCAACAGCCAAATCACGAGATAGCAGCTTGACCCCTGCCAATCGGGCACGCACGATAAGACTTATCGCTCCGAATGCGGGGTGTAATTGTAATTAGGCAGCAACAACAGTGAGTCGTGCTTCTATTTTGTTATCGGTCGCTCTCGGTTTGACCGCACTTGCCGCGGCAACGTGTTGGCTCACGCGCTATGACCCTGCCACCTTTAAAGGTGCCGGCCCGATGAAGGACAACGGGTACTTCGCGTACTACCGCTATCACGCCCCAATCGGAGAATTTCCGTTAGCTGCAGCCGGCACCTACTCGTTCAAGTTCTCAGGACTTCCGAATGAAAGAATGGGGCTTCAGCTCTACGTGCCTGGACGTACAACGTCGAACCGCTCAGAGCTTGAAAACCTTTCAACAGAGTTAACAGCGGTCATTGCGGACGCATCCGGTAAGACCATCTGCTCCGTCAAAGGAACGCCAGCGGGACATTCTGAAGCCGACAAGTGGACGCTTATGTCCAGCTTCATGGAAGCAGGATATTGGCACCGTGGCTGCCTTGAGCGTCCTTTTTCGCGCCGCACTAATTACACGCTTCGAGTCACGGTGGCCAACGTGGACCCCAAAACTCCGCACGTATCTCTCAGAGCATGGCTTGAAGGAGGTGGCTCTGAGTTGCCCTAAGCTGACTAACTCGGAGCTTCAGCGGGCTGAATATGCCTTCGGGGTGCCGGCCGCTGAGCTTGGTCGTTGAGAAAAGCTTTGGCTTGGAGGGCAGAGCCCGCTGATCTTCGGGCCCCTGTGGAGCGGCGGGCGGCGGCGGAAAGACCCGCAGGGCGATATGCAGGATGCATGTCGTTTTTCGTCGGCACATGGATGTGACGTCGAAAAATCCCGTCGTCGCACGCGTACCCGTAGCGCATGGATGCGCGAAGGGCGCGGAGCCCGGGGTGTCTTCTTTCTGGTTCCGTCTTTCTTCGACAAGGAAGAAAGATGAACCCGTCCGCTTTAGCGGACGGAACGCTCTTGATCTGCTTCTTGAAGCAAAAGCCGATCATGATTCGACAGGCTCACCACGAACGGCTTCTGCTTGCTGGCTCCACAAATTGCGAACGCCAGTTCGTCAAACCTCCAACCACCCCGCCACCACCGCCCTCGCCTCATCCACCCCCTGCTTCGTCTCCGACGAAAACACCTGCGCCGTCGCGCGCTCAGGCAACTGCTTCCGAACGGCGAGCAACGTCTGCGCCTGCGGCCCGCGGCCGATCTTGTCGCATTTGGTCAGCAGGCAATGCGCCGGCAGGCCGCGGTCGGCGGCGAAGCGCAGCATATCGAGGTCGAATTCGCGCAGCGGATGGCGGATGTCCATCACCACGACGATGCCGCACAGCGCGATGCGGGTGCGGAAATAGTCGTTGAGGAAACCCTGCCAGTGCGCGCGCAAGTCCTTCGAGACCTTGGCGTAGCCGTAGCCGGGCAGGTCGACGAGGTACTTGCCCTTCACGACCTCGAAGAACACCAGTTGCTGGGTGCGACCAGGCGTCTTGGAGGTGCGCGCGAGCGCGTTCTGGTTGCAGATGGTGTTCAGCGCGCTCGACTTGCCGGCGTTGGAGCGGCCGGCGAACACGACCTCGCGGCCGTCGTCGGCGGGCAGCTGTTGCGGCGTGTGCGCGGCGGCGAGGTAGGCGGTGCGCGCAAGTGCGTTCGAGGATTTGCTCATGCCGCATCATCGCCCGGGCAGGGTCGCAGGGCCAGCGTGGCCCGTCCGCCATCGAGATTCCGTCCATGGTTCGACAAGCTCACCACGAACGGATCGAGCTGTTTCGTTGACCGTGCTTGGGGGCGCGGGGATAATCGCAAGGTTGCGCGCTGCGGGGGATTGCAGCGCGCCGCCCCATCGATCCGGAGCTTTCCATGACCTTCAAGCGCACCCTGGGTGTGGCTGCCCTGCTCGTTACTGCCATCGCGTTCACGCAATCACAGGCAGCCACGACCGTAGACGCGAAGCCGCCAGCGACCGTGACGGCACTGCCGGCAACGCCGCCCGCGCCGACGGCAGCGCTGACCGATGCGCACGCGCTCGCCAAGCCCGGCGACGCCAAGGTCGGCCAGGTCAAGGCCGCGGCCTGCGGCGCCTGCCACGGGCTCGACGGCAATTCGTCGGATGAGCAATACCCGAAACTCGCCGCGCAACAGGAACGCTACATCGCGCGCCAGCTGGCGATGTTCAAGACCGGCGAGCGCGAGTCGCCGATCATGATGGGGTTCGCCAACTCGGTCATGCCGCAGGACATGCGCGACATCGGCGCGTATTTCGCCAGCCAGAAGGTGCTGCCCGGCGTCGCCGACGACACCGTGATCAAGACCGGCCCGAACCAGGGCCTGAAGTTCTACGCAGTCGGCGAGCGCCTGTACCGCGGCGGCGATGCCGCGCGCGGCGTCCCGGCCTGCATGGCCTGCCATGGTCCGACCGGCGCGGGCAATCCGGGCCCGGCCTATCCGACGCTGGGCGGCCAGCATGCGAAATATGTTTCCGCGCGCCTGACCGCGTTCCGTGGCGGCCTGATCCTCGGCAAGGGTGATTACGCGAACCCGGTGATGGCCGGCGTCGCGAAAAACCTCACCGACGAGGAAATCCAGGCGTTGTCGACGTACGTGGAAGGCCTGCATCCGGCGAAGGACGATGTCGCGAACAAGAAGGTGGCGAGCGCCGCGCCTGCAGCGGCCCCCGCTTCGAACGCAGCCGCGCCTGCACAGCCTGCCCCTCAACATTGAACCAACCTGCGTGGCCGGTGGTCGGTGAAGCTGGCACGATTTCCCGCAATACAGCAGCGCCTACAGCCATGCTGATCACAGCTTGATCTTCGAGGATCCATCCATGTCCCGACGCGCCATAGTGCGACACACCCTGCTGGTTTCCACGCTCCTGCTGGCCACGGCCTGCACCGCAGCGCCGGATGCAACGACGGCCGCAGTTGCCTCCCCGGCAGCGGCCGCGGCACCGGTCGCTGCTGCAAGCACCGCCGCGACGGCGGGCGCAGCTGCCGTCGCGTCTGCCGCCGCCGACACGTCCGCTCCGGTTGCGGCATCGGCGGCCGCTGCCGCCGTGCCGAAGGACATGCCGGCCGGCCCGACGCCGGTGGAAGGCACCGACTATTTCCTGATCGACACGCCCGACCAGCCCAGCGGCAGCAAGGTGCAGGTGGTCGAGGTGTTCGGCTATGGATGCCCGCACTGCAATTCGTTCCAACCGACCCTGGTCGCTTGGGAGAAGAAGCAGCCGGCGGACGTCGAATTCAGCTACCTGCCGGCGGCGTTCGGCCCGGGGTCGCCACATTGCTGGGATGAGTTCGCGCACGCGTTCTACACCGGCCAGGCGCTGGGAGTGCCGCTGTCCAAGAGCCACGATGGCATCTACAAGGCCGTGTGGGACCAGCATCGTTTCACCGGCGAATGCTCGGTCATTCCATCGCTGTATGCCGATTACGGCGCGGATCCGAAAGTCTTCGCATCGACGATGCAGAGTTTCGCGGTCAGCGCGAAGGTCGCCGCGGCGCACGACCAGGAAACACGCTGGGGCATCGAGGGCACGCCGACCGTCATCGTGGACGGCAAGTACCGCGTCCTTGAAACGGCAGCTGGCCCGACCGCCTTCCTGCACGCGATCGATTGGCTGATCGCCAAGCAGCGCCCGTTGCACGCAAAGAGCTGAGATGAGGACGGCGCGAGGCATCGCGCGAACGCGATCCGCAGACCGATGACCGCGCGCCGCCTGCGACTGCTGAGCTGCAACATCCAGGCCGGGTCGAGCACCCAGCGCTATCGCGACTACGTGTCGCGCAGCTGGTCGCATGTGCTGCCGCACGGCAAGCGCGACAACATCACGGCAATCGCGGAACTGTGCAGCGGCTTCGACATCGTCGGCCTGCAGGAAAGCGATGCCGGCAGCCTGCGTTCGGGATTCACCAACCAGACCCGTCACATCGCCGAACTCGCGGGTTTCCCGTTCTGGAGCCACCAGTCGAATCGTCGCGTCGGCGGCATCACCCACAGCGCGAACGGCTTGCTCAGCCGCGAACGCCCGACCGAAATCCTCGACTACGCCTTGCCCGGCCGCGTTGCCGGGCGCGGCGTCCTGCTTGCGCGTTTCGGCGAAGCGCATGACCAATTGACGCTCGCGGTTGCTCATCTGTCGCTCGGGGCCCAATCGCGGACAGCTCAATTGGGTTTTCTCGCCGACCTGCTCGCCGACGCGCGGCATGTGGTGCTGATGGGCGACTTCAACTGCGGGCCAGACGCACCGGAAATGCAGAAGCTCTATCGCCACACGCGCCTGCAACCACCCTCGGCGATCGCGGCGACGTTCCCGAGCTGGAAGCCGGTGCGCGCGCTCGACCACATCCTCTGCAGCGACGGGCTGGTAACGGACCAGCCGCGTGCATTGACCGCAGGCCGCTCCGACCACCTCGCGATCGCGCTGGAGTTGTCGCTGCCGGCGACGCAATAGAAACTTCTGTTCCCGTTCTCCGTTCGTGTGATCCAGGTTCTCCGTTCGTGGCGAGCCTGTCGAACCATGGACGGAAATCGCCGCGATCTCAGCCATTTGCGTGATCGCGACTCGACAGACATCAATCCCAGCAAACGAACCTGCGAATAAATGCGTGGTTCGACAGGTTCACCACGAACGGCAAGAAGAATGTCTCGGGCATGGTCGCTCACGGCATCCTGCCTCCCGCGACATTAGTGCATCCATGCACGTCAGTCGCTCCCGGCTTCCTGCCTCCCGCGACATTAGTGCGTCCATGCACGTCAGTCGCTCCCGGCTTCCTGCCTCCCGCGACATTAGTGCGTCCATGCACGTCAAAAAAAAAGCCGGCGATCGCTCGCCGGCTTCTTCGTTTGCGCTTGAAGCAAGGCTCAGAACTTGTAGTTCAACTCCGCATAGACGAAGCGGAACGGCAGGTCGTAGGTACCGGCGTCGTAACCGTTCAAGGTGCAGGTCACGCAGGGCGGCGGATCCTTGGCGAACACGTTGTTGGCGCCCACCGAGAGTTTCAGGTCCTGCTTGCCGAAGGCGTGATCCCAAGCCAGTTGCACGTCGTTGTAGACCGTCGATCCCAGCTTGTGGAAACCCGTCGAACTGGCGGCACCGGACGAGTCCGGGCAGAAGGTCGTATCCGATCCCGCATTTTGGCAGTTCTCGGTCACCGAGCTGATGTAACGCACGTTCCACTCCGCATTCCAGTCGCCGTATTTCCAGCCGAACTGGACATTGGTCTGCCAGCTTGGAATCGCGCTGTTATCGGTCTCCACGCCAACGGCGCGCTCGAATGCGAAACCGATTTCGTCGACGGCCCGGTAGCTGATCGTGTGGGTCGCCTGCAATGCGGCGCTGAGTTGGCCCCAGCTCGTCTGCGGACCGACCCAGTTCGCCTTCAGGTCGAGGCCGCTCGTGGTGATCTGGCCAAGGTTGGCAAGCGTGTCGATGATCGGCCCGAGATTGCCGCCGCTACCTGCCGGTCGCACGAACAGCCCGCATTCGCCGGCGACGAGGGCGCCGGTCGAGCATGCATTGATGATGGCCTGGATGTCCGGGGCCTGGATCGCGTTCGAAATCTTGTAGTGGAAATAATCGGCTTCGAAATCGAGCTTCGACGACCATCCCGTGTTGTCGGCCCACGACGGACTCCAGACGCCGCCGAGGTTGAAGTTCCTGGATTTCTCCGGCTTCAGGTTCGGATTGCCGCCGGTGACCGAAGTGACCTGGGTATTGGCCTGGTTGAATCCGACCGGAACGCCCTGCGCTGCGCAATAAGCTGCCGTTCCGGGCGCAGCGTCCGCGGTACCGAAGCCATCGCAAGGATCCTTCAGGGTCGGTCCGAACTGGGCGAGTCCGTGCAACTCGCCGATATTCGGCGCGCGGAAGCCCGATGAATAGGTGCCACGGAGTACGAAGTCCTCGATCGGCTGCCAGCGGAAGCCGGCCTTGCCCGTGGTCGCTCCACCGAACGTCGAGTAGTTCGAGTAGCGCACGGCGAAGTCGGTGCTGAACTCCTTGAACCACGGCACCTGCAGCTCGGCATAACCTTCGTCGACGGTATAGCTCGACGAAATCGGCGCCGCAAACGCGTCCTGCGACGCCTGCTGGTTCGGGATCGCACTGAACCGCAGTGGGTCGGGGCTGAAATCGGCGGCGTAACGACGATGCTCGTATCCAACGGCGAACCCGGCGTTGAGGTTGTCGCCCATGTGCCAGAGGTCGCCAGTCAGGTTGGCGGTCGCCACGTCCAGCACCTGCTTGCTTGCGTCGTGCTGCGTCACGACCACGTAGCTCAGCATTTGCTGGGTGATCGGCCGCGCTTCGCCACCGAACAGGTCAAGCGGCACGCAACCGCTGATCGTCACCGCGGGGGTGCCGCAGAAGAAGTTGCCACTCGCATCCTGGTACGCCGGACCCAGCGCAGCCTTGAGCTTGGTCAGGTCGAAACCATTGTTGAAGACCTGCGCCGCCTTGTTCTCCGAATGGACGAAGTCAACGCTCCAGTCCATCCCGTTGCCCCAATTGAGGGCTCCGTTCAGGCCGAGGTTTATGTAATAGGTTTGCACGTTCTGGTTGTAGATACGCGGACCGAGTTCGATCGGGCGCTTGGTAAGGAAACCCATGTTCGCGACATTGTTGCCGGCCCCGGTGCCGCAGTTCGGTGACGCGACCGCGCACAAGTCGATGCCGAACGGGTTATAGGGATTGGTCGCTGAAACCGAAATACTGTCGGCGATGCCGCCGGATTGGAAGAACGGCCCGAGGAAAATGGGCTCCGGCGCGGCCTGGTTGGCCGAGTCACGCTCGTTGTACAGGGCCTTGCCGTGCAAGGACACCGAGTCGTTGATGTCGTAGACGGCGCTCGCGAAGATCGACTTGCGCTGGTTCGGGGTCAACAACAGGTTGTATGGAGCATAGTTGAACCGGGTGGTGAAGGGCGCGTAATTGCCCGGTGCACCGTTCGAGTTCGCAACGCCGCCGTTGTAATTCGGTACGACGCCATTACCGACGGTGATGTCCCACGAGTCCGCCGAACTGTTGACGTCCCCGCCGTCGCAGCTGCCGAGGCTTCCGGTGGCGATGCGCGGATCGCAGAAGATGAAGCGTCCCTGTGGCGTTGCGGAACTGGCGCCAGGCGCCGCACCGGGTTCGGCGATGGACGACTGCGGCCATACGCTGGAACTGATGCCATCGGTTTTCACGTAGCTGGCACTGAAAACGCCATGGAAATGGTCGCCGCCGCCGCCAATGGTGATGTCGCCTTCCTTGTCGTTGCCGCCGTGGCCGTAGCTGCCGTATTTGACGTGCACGTCGGCGCCATCGAAGTTCTTGCGGGTGATGATGTTGATCACGCCCGCGATCGCGTCGGAACCGTAGATCGCCGAGGCGCCATCTTCCAGCACTTCGATGCGATCGACGATCGACAGCGGAATGGTGTTGAGGTCGGCGCTGCCGCTGACGCCGGAAGCCGATGACTCGTTGACCCAGCGGATGCCGTCCACGAGCACGAGCACGCGATTCGATCCGAGGTTGCGCAGATCCACTTCCGACGAGCCCGCGCCGATGCCGCCGCCATCGGGTGGATAGCCGAAGTTGCCCGACGAGTTGAACTTCGGATTGAGCGCCTTGCCGCTGGCGGTCAGGGTTTGCAGGTACTCACCAACCGAAGTCGAGCCGCTCTTGTCGATTGTCTCGCGGGTGATGATCGCCACCGGCGCGCTGGTGACCTTGTTCGTCTGCTTGATGCGCGAGCCAGTCACGGTGACGCGGTCCAGCGTCTTGGCTTTGGCGGTGTCGGTGGTGCTGGCTGCGTCCTGCGCCAGTGCGGGCAGCGCGGCGGGCAGCAATGCAGTCAGGACAGCTGCACACAAGCGGCTACGGCGGATCGCGGTCATCGAATTCTCCCCAGAATGGTGGCGCGCCGGACTCAGACCGACGCGTCGTGCAGTTGTAAACAAAGTGTGAAGTCAGCGCAAGAGTCATTCGTCCCAAATATCATTAATTCTGCGTTTCAGGCATCAAGGTCCAACGACGGACCGACCAGAGCTGGTGGCTTGGTGGCAATGGCCAGCAACGGAAGGACCATGGCGAGTCTTCCAAGGCCACTTCCCGCGCCCGAGGCGCAAGCCGCCGGCGGGTCGCGCAGCGCGCTTCGGCTACACTTCGACCCCATGCGAACGATCCTTCTGCTGGCGGGCTGGTTGCTGCTCTCGTCCGCTTCAGCACAGCCCGATGCCGGCCAGCCCGCCATGGCGCGCGAGGCGCTGGCGCAGGCCGAGGCCGGACAGCTCGATCCAGCGCTCGCCCGCCGGCTGTCGAACGATCCGCTGGCACCGTGGATTGGCTACGCGGCATTGCATCGCAACCTGTCGACCGCCGATCCCGGCCAAGTGCGCGAATTCCTCGATCGCTACGCCGGCCAGGTCGCCGCCAGCATGCTGCGCGATGCGTGGCTGCAGGAGCTCGACCGGCGCAGGGACTGGAAGAATTTCCGCGCATTCCATGCCGCGGACAGCAGCGCATCGTTGCGTTGCGCGGACCTTGCCGCGCGACTCGACGCGGGTGAGCCCGACTCGAAAGAACATGCAGCGGACTGGTTCTCCGATGCGCTCGCGGTATGGAAGAACGGCGATGCGGCGCCCGCCGATTGCGATGCGCCGTTCGAACTGCTCGACGCGCGCGGCAAGCTCACCCCGGAGTTGCGCTGGAAGCGCATCGACGCCGCGGCCGCGGACGCGAACACCGGCGTGATGCGCAGCGCGGCGCGCGGATTGCCGCCGGACCAGGCAGCGCAGGCCAACGCCTATGCCGCATTCATCGATGCACCGAACGACGGCGCGGCGGGATGGCCGAAAACCGAACGCAGCCGGCACATCGTCGCGATCGGGCTTGCGCGACTGGCCAAGCATGACCCCGGCGCGGCGGAAGCGCGGCTGTCGCGGCTCGCGCCTGCATTGCAGATGGACGACGCCGACCGCGGCCGCGTGCTGTACGCGGTCGCGCTGTGGACGGTCGGATCGTACCTGCCCGGCTCCGCGCAACGTCTCGCCGCGGTCCCCGCGTCGGCATTCGATGCGCGCTTGCACGAATGGCAGGTGCGCGAAGCGATGACGCGCGGCGACGACCCAGCTGCGATCAAGGCGATCGTGGCGATGGATCCGGTGCAGCGCAACGATCCGCATTGGCAATATTTCGAAGCGCGCCTGCGCGAACGCCAAGGCGATGCGAAGGCCGCGAACGCGTTGTACGCGCAGGCTGCGCGCACGGCGACGTATCACGGATTCCTCGCCGCCGATCGCCTGCACCAGCCCTACGTCATCTGCCCACTCGAACTGTCGGCGACCGGCGCCGATCGTGCGCAGGTCGCGGCAACGCCCGCCTTGGTGCGCGCGCTGGAGTTGTTCCAGGTCGATCGACTGCCGTGGGCCGAGCGCGAGTGGAAGCAGGCCGTGTCCGGCTTCGACGATCACCAGCGCCAGATCGCGGTGGCACTCGCGCAGGACGCAGGCTGGTACGACCGCGCGCTGTTCGCGCTCGGCAAGGATGCGCCCGACGAATTGCGCCTGTACACGCTGCGCTTCCCGATCAACGACGTGCGCACGGTGCAGGAACAGGCTCGCGTCAATGCGATCGATGCGGCGTGGATCGCTGCCGAAATCCGCGCCGAAACCGGCTGGATGCCGAACGCGCGTTCGGCCGCCGACGCGCGCGGATTGATGCAGCTGCTGCCGTCCACCGGCGCGCGGCTTGCACGCGCGCTCGGCATCGCATGGGGCGGTGCCGAAACGCTGTACGAGCCGTTGACGAACATCGCGCTTGGCAGCGCGTACCTGCGGCAGATGCTGGATCGTTTCAATGGCCGCACCTATCTCGCGATCGGCGCCTACAACGCGGGCAGCGCGCCGGTGGATCGCTGGCTGGCGCAGCGCCCGCAACTCGATCCGGATTTCTGGATCGAAACCGTGAGCTACAAGGAAACCCGCGAGTACATCGCGCGCGTGCTCGCGTTCTCGGTGATCTACGACTGGCGCTTCGAAGGCAAGGCTGTGCCATTGTCGGAGCGCATGCTCGGCCGCACCGTGACGGATGCGCAGAAGAAGCGCTTCGTCTGCACGCCCGCGCCATCGCCCCCTCCCACCGTGGCATCGGGCTCAACGGACACGACGCAATGACCACGCCATTGAATATCGCCGTGCTCGGCGGTACCGGCTTCGTCGGCCACGCACTCGTCGAGCGATTGACGGCCGATGGCCACGCGGTGACCGTGATCAGCCGCAACAGCGCGCGCCACCTCGACCGTTCGCTGCCGCCGAACGCGGCGATCCGCGATTGCAACGAATACAACCCCGCGAAGCTGGCGCAGGCGATCCGCGGCAGCGATGCGGTGATCAACCTCGTCGGCATCCTCAACGATCCGGGCATCGGCGACTCGGATCGCGGCTTCACTCGCGCGCACGTCGAACTTACGCGCAGCGTGATCACCGCGTGCAACACCAGCGGCGTGCCGCGCCTGCTGCAGATGAGCGCGCTCAACGCCGGTCGCGGGCGCAGCCATTACCTGCGCACGCGCGGCGAGGCCGAGGCATTGGTGAAGGCATCGACGCT
>Ga0207711_10002979_pt1 | contig 14801 bp, 10 predicted proteins | sample KBSS34metaG_FD_184401 | JGI IMG/M metagenome (GOLD analysis project Ga0207711, IMG submission 184401) | Switchgrass rhizosphere microbial communities from Kellogg Biological Station, Michigan, USA - KBS S3-4 metaG (SPAdes) (version 2) | ecosystem: Host-associated > Plants > Roots > Rhizosphere...
ACGGCCGCCCTCTTCCCCCTGCGGTGCGGCAACCATGTCATTCAGGGTGACGTTCTCGTCGGGTGTCTGCTTTCGCCAGGTTTCGATCTCGTAAACCTTTTGGGTTTTATCTTCATCGGTTACGGTAAACCGGATCCGGTCGTTTCGATAGGGCGATGCGTCGCGTTTAAGAAACTCGTCTACGATCTGCTGTCCGCGATCAGCCGGCGTACTGTGGGTCGTCGGGTTTGAACCCGTGCTGCCCCCACAGCCAAACGCCAGACATACACCAAGCAGACAGGTTACCAATAGTTGAAACTTATGATTCATTCTTTCGAAATGGCTAAGTCTTCTAGCCAAACTCTTTGCTTTTTCGGGATTCTATTCTTATATTATCGTTTATCAAAGTGCTGCAATCAAAGAACTACTTAACGCTGCCCGGCTTCATTTTGGGTTAAATACTATAGTTCCGGACATTTCGACCGCGAAACAATGGAAAACCATCAAACAGCTCCCATCCTGAGGTTGGATGCCGTAACCAAGGTGTTCGACGGCCTTTCTGCCGTTACTGCCCTGCGCGGCGTCAGCTTTGCTATCAGCGAGGGTGAACGCGTTGCCATAATGGGGCCATCAGGCTCGGGAAAATCCACTCTCCTAAATTTGATCTGCGGACTCGATGATCCATCATCGGGTTCCATATTCTTCGATGGAAATGACCTGGCCAGTCTCAACGACGACAAACGTACTCGGCTTCGTCGTGAAAAGATCGGAATGATCTTTCAGACCTTCAACTTGCTGCCGACCCTGACGGGCATCGAGAATGTAGCACTTCCCCTGCGGCTGAAAGGGGTCGCGTTGCGCACTGCAAATGAAAAGGCTGTCGCGATGCTCGAGCGGGTCGGATTAAGCGGCCGTAAAGAACATAGGCCGGATGAGATGTCGGGCGGCGAACGCCAGCGGGTTGCGATCGCCCGCGCACTCATCTTCGATCCGCCTGTTCTATTGGCTGACGAGCCGACCGGGAATCTGGATTCGCACACGGGTGACGAGGTTCTTCACCTTTTGGACGATCTTCACGGCGAATTCGATACAACGATCATTCTTGTTACCCACGACGACCACGCTGCGGCCCATTGCGACAGGCATATCGCTCTTCTCGATGGACAAATCGTCTCCGACGCGCCGTTCGCCGCACGAAGCGCTGATTTGAAGAACGCAGGGGCATAAATGATAGGCGCTCTCACATTAGTTACAAGGCGACAATGGCGGCTCCATAAACTCCGGGTCGCGCTGACCACGCTTGGAATTGCGCTGGGCGTCGCGATCTTCTTTGCGATCCAGATAACAAACACAACCCTTGTCGCATCGCTTCACGAAACGATTGAAAAACTCGCCGGTAAGGCAAGTCTTCAGGTAACCGCAGGCGACACCGGTTTTTCCGAGGAATATCTGCGCACTGTCCGTTCAACTCCCGGCGTTGCCTTGAGCGAGCCTGTCACCGAAACGATGGCTGCGACACGGCTGCCGGGAAATGAAAAGCTTCTGATCCTCGGCCTCGACACGAGCAGCGAACTGAAGATCTATTCGGATATGTTCGAAGAAGGAGGCGTGACCGTAAAAAACCCGCTCGCCTTTACGTCTCGCAATGACTCGATCGCTCTTTCGCGAAAATTCGCCGATCGTTTCAGGCTAAAGGACGGTGACAGACTTACGGTGCAGGTTCAGGACGGCATAAAAGAGCTGACCGTTAGAGGATTTTTCAAATCGGTCGGCGCCGGAGAGGTCTTTGACGGCAACGTCGCGGTGATGGATATCTATGCGGCACAGGAGGTGTTCGGCCGCGGGAAGCGGATCGACCGCATAGATATCATGAACTCCGACGACGTAAGTGTTGACGATCTGCAGCAGCGTCTTGCGGCACAATTGCCTGATGGTATACGCGTTACCCGTCCCGAACTTCGCGGCCAGAGCCTGGATAGCTCGGTCTCGTCAGTAAACTTTGGGCTGACGATAATGAGTTTTCTTGCGTTCATTATCTGCGCGTTTTTGATCTTCAACTCGTTCAACATCAGCCTCAACCAGCGGTGGAAGGAGATCGGCATTTTGCGTTCGATCGGGGCTACCCGCGGCGCAATACAAGCAATGGTTCTTGGCGAAGCCGTTGTGATCGCGGTAGCTGGTTCATTGGCGGGAATAGCAGCGGGCTGGCTGCTTGCCAAAGCAGCGATCGGGATTGTCACAAATGTTTCGCAGACGTTTTATGGACTCGCTTCCTCGCCTAAGTCGCTGGAATTTGACTCCACGTTCGCAGCCGAAGCGTTCGCTGTCGGTATCATCGGTTCTATGTTGGCTGCCTGGCTTCCGGCACGGGCGGCAGCCAACCTTGAGCCTGCCGCTGCGCTTCACAATATTGAAACGATAAAGCACGGGCGGTTTGCCAGAGTTCTCCGACTAACACTCGGCGTAATATTCGTCCTCACAGGCCTCCTGCTTACAGAGTTTTCGCCATCCGCGGCGGGTGCGAGATATCAGCTTTTTTATGTCCTGCTCATCCAGCTCGGTATGATCCTTCTCGTACCGAAGCTAATCGAATATGGCGGAAGGATCCTTCGGCCGATCATGAATTTCCTGTTCGGTGCTGAAGGCTTGATAGCGGTCGAAACCATGGCTCGAGCACCGCACCGAACCGCGTCAACGGTCGGCGCTCTGATGATCGGCCTTGCGTTTGTGTTCTCGAGCGGCGCGTTCATCGTCAGCCAGAAGGATGCACTGTATCGCTCGCTCGATAAATCTCTTAATTGCGATATCCAGGTTGCTTCGTCAGAGCAGCTCCAATCCAGCACGTATCATTTCTCGAAGGCTACAACCGATCGTGTCCTGTCGCTTCCAGGGGTCGCCACTGCTGATCGAATACGAGTCGCTTCAGTGGACTATCGCGGAGACACGATCTCCGTGCTTGCGCATAACATGAACTCGTACTTTACGATGTCGCCTGACCTGCTCGATTCCGGAGATCCAGCCCGGGCGCGTGCGGCTGCAACAAGCGGCGAAGGAATATTAGTTTCGAACAATTTCGCACTCCGCTGGAATCTGAAGGTCGGCGACCGCATAAAGCTCGATACACCGGGCGGCCCGTTCGAATTGCCCATCGTAGGCATGCTTAATTATTTTCGTTCTGAGAAAGGCACGATATTTATCGATGAGGCGATCTACACGAAATTTTGGAATGACACAGATTCCGATTACATTTTTTTGAATCTCGAACCCGGGGTGGATAAAACCGTTTTCAAACAAAAAGTGTTTGAAACTTTAGGGCCGGATATCAATGCGTTCGTTTACACCCATGAAGAATTCAAACAGTGGGTCAGCCGCCTGATAGATGATTTTTTCACGCTACTTTATCTACAGATGGTCGTCGCTATATTTGTTTCCGCCTTGGGCCTAGCGAACACCATGATAATTTCGGTTGACGAACGAAAGCGTGAGCTCGGCATTTTCCGCGCTATAGGCGGTTTGCGAATGCAGGTAGTCAAGATGGTCTTGCTCGAGGCCGTTGCAATATCGCTTATCGGTCTCGCGGCCGGAGCGATCACGGGAATTTTCAACGCGTATTTTCTTGTCAATACGGCCGCAAAAGTTGTCGCAGGATTTACGGTACGCCTCTCGTTTCCCTATTCGCTCGTGCTAATGGCCGTGCCACTCGTGATCCTCGTAGCGATTGTCTCCTCATCGTTGCCAGCGATCAAAGCTGCTCGGCTGCGGGTGGTAGAGGCAATAGGATACGAATAGGTTTAGGCTGCCGATTCACACCATTCTTTCGTCACCTTGTGTCTGAATCCGAAGAGCTTCTCCAGCCTCGGCGTGATCGCGAGCGGAGCTGCCAGCGGGCCAAATATTCTCAGCGGCATCTCATACTCGATCTCATCTCTTAAAACCGCGCCATCCGGATGCGGCTTGACGTGGTGCCTGTGCCGCCAGTTTCGAAACGGCCCCTCGATTTGAATGTCCTCAAACATCCTCGGCGGATCATACGCTGTATGTTCCGCAACCCACCGCGTGGTGAACACGCCTAAGATCTTCGTTTCGATTATCGCTTGCGAACCGACCTTTGAAATGTCCGCCTTCTGAATGATCGTTGCTTTTTCCCATGGCGGCATCAGGCGCTCGAAAGCGTCTGGCAGCTCGTGAAACGCAAAAACACGTTCGGGTGTTGCCCTGATGACGCTTTCTTTGGTAAATCGCATTTACCGTCAACAATATCACGACGCCGTTTTGAAATCCGTCCGTTTTATTGCTTTAATACCTCATTCTTTTTTTACCGCTTTTTCCGAATAGCACACGAAAAAAACCGAACGGAGCCAGATCAAATGCCGCAAGCCGAGCAGGATACAAGTTCGTTTTCAACCGCTGATATTTCGAAGACAAAGATCTGGCAGGTCATTGGTGCCTCATCCATTGGCACGATGATCGAATGGTACGACTTCTACATTTTCGGCAGCCTGGCAGCGGTCATTTCTCCGCTGTTCTATCCGCCCGGCAACGATACGTTCGCGTACATTGCTTATCTCGCGACGTTTGCCGTCGGGTTTCTCGTACGGCCTTTCGGTGCGTTGTTCTTTGGCAGGATCGGCGATCTCGTCGGCCGCAAGTACGGGCTTCTGATCACCATGCTCATCATGGGCGGCGCAACGGCGTGCATCGGGCTTCTTCCGACCTTTAGTCAGATCGGGTATGCCGCGCCAATTATACTGCTCCTGATTCGCGTCCTTCAGGGCCTCGCTCTCGGGGGCCAATATGGTGGGGCCGCCGTTTACGTCGCGGAGCATGTACCGGACAACAAACGAGGATTTTACACGTCATTCATACAAATTACCGCATCGCTCGGTTTTTTCCTTTCGCTCACCGTTATTCTGATCGTTCAAAATACGATGAGCGCGGACCGGTTTGCGGGAAGGGCAGAAGGCTTCGGAGGCTGGCGATTACCCTTTCTGATCTCGGTATTCCTTGTTGGTATCTCGCTTTACATTCGCCTGCGAATGAAGGAATCGCCCATTTACCAACAGCTCAAAACCAGCGGCATGACCTCCGCGAGTCCGCTTATCGACGCATTCACAAAATGGGAAAACCTTAAACTCGTTTTGATCTCGCTTTTTGGCGCGACGGCGGGTCAAGGGGTTGTTTGGTACACCGGTCAGTTTTACGCGCTCTTTTATTTGCAGTCGATACTTAACGTCAACGCAACCTCCGCAAATTATATAGTCGCGGTTGCCTTGCTGATGGGCATGCCGTTCTTTATTTTCTTCGGAGCGTTAAGCGATCGGATCGGCCGCAAATGGATAATTCTTGCCGGATGTTTGCTGGCGGTCGTAACCTATTTGCCTATTTATAAAGCGATGCAGGCAGCCGCGGGGTCAGACGTAGTAACCGTGACTTCGCAAAAGAGTCCGGCGACCGGGGCCATTACGCTTACACCTATGTCGCCGGACCCGTCTACAGACAAAGCGGCTAACACGAAAGTTGCGCCAAAGGTATTCCCATACACGTCGTTTGGCGAGCTTATTTCCGATCGGAGCGCATGGGCCCTGATCTTTTTAGTTTTCGTCCAGGTCATTTGGGTCACAATGGTTTACGGGCCGATAGCCGCATATCTTGTCGAGGCGTTCCCGGCAAAGATACGCTACACGGCTCTTTCGCTGCCCTATCACATCGGTAACGGCGTGTTTGGAGGATTGCTGCCGCTGATCGGATTGTCTGTTGTCGCAGAGACGGGAAATATTTACGCGGGATTGTATTATCCGATGATCATTGCCGGGATCACATTCATCGTCGGAGCTGTGCTTCTAAGAGAAACTCACGGTCACCGCATATGGGCTGAGTTTGAGGATAGATAAAGCTACTTTCTCTTGACCGCCCATTTCTGAAGGAACGCTGTAAACCTGGCGAGGTTGTATCCCTTGTCTTCTTCAAGGGCGGACGTATCTTTTGACTCAAGCAGCGTACCTGATTTATCGAGCACAAAAAGATGCGGATATCCCGAGATCTCGGGATAAGCGCCGAGAAAAGGCACGTTTTCATTCTCCTCGCTCATGTTGATCTTCACCCAGACGTAATTCTCATCACGAAGCTTGGTGAGCTCCGGGTGCTGGAAAATGAATTTGTCCATGTAAACACACCATCCGCACCACTCGCCGCCGACATCGAGAATTATACGCTTGTTCTCCTTCGAAGCGGTTTCGATCGCTGCCTTAAGATCATCAGACGGATTTCTGGCCGGATCGAATTTTTCCCGGACAAACGCAGCCGGCGGTCTTTCAGAGACGGTGGCGGCGCCCTTTGCCTTCAGCTGCGCAAAACTGCTGGCCGCAGTCAACATGACCAAACCCAACGCAAGAATGTAATTCCTCATACTGCTGCTCCCGACATCGTTTCTGCGATACGCTCATTTAGTAGTTCCCAGACCTTTATGAGATGTCTTTCCTCGACGCGGATACTTCCCACTGACAATCTGAGCGTAATCTTTCCATTGAGCTTCGTGTGCGAAAGATAAGCCTTACCTGAAGCATTTATCTCGTTCATTATCCGCTCGTTCAAAGCATCGAGATCCTTTACGTCTTTCGGTCTTGCTCGAAAACAAACAAGAGCGAAAGGAACCGGTGCCATCATCTCGAAATTTTCCGATTCCTCCACCCACGATGCAAACAGGTGAGCAAGGCGGCAATGCTCCCGCAGACGCGCCTGCAAACCCTCGCGTCCGAAATAGCGCATTACGAACCAGAGCTTTAGTGCGCGAAAACGTCGGCCGAGCTGTATGCCATAGTCCATTCCGTTCTTTACGGTCTGTGTATCGCTCGTTTTCAAATACTCCGCGACCAGAGAAAAGGCCTGCTTCAATTCGCCGAGGTCCTTGCAATACAAAACAGATAGATCAAAGGGTGTGAATAGCCATTTATGCGGATTTACAACAATTGAATCAGCACGCTCCCAACCCTTGAAATGTTCCCGAAATTCGGGGATTATCGCCGTCGGCCCGGCATAAGCCGTATCGACGTGAAGCCACAGGCTGTATTTCTCGCAAATATCAGCAATTGCATCGACGGGATCGACGCTCGAGGTAGATGTCGTGCCGATGGTAGGTATAACGCATATCGGCAGATATCCTTCGTCGATGTCCTCCTCGATCGCTTCGGCAAGCTTTTCGGGGATCATCTCAAAGCGTTCGTTGCATTCGATCTTTCCCAAGCTCCGCAACCCGAGACCAAGCGTTATCACGCCCTTATCAATAGATGAGTGAACATGCTCGGAGCAATAAACCCGCATCAGCGGCAGGTCGTCCCGCCCGCTCATTCCCTTTTCGCGGATCTCAAGGTTTGCCTTTTCGCGCGCTGCTGCGATTGCGTGCATCGTCGAAACCGAAGCCGTATCGTAGATGATCCCTTCGAACTGATCGGGCAAGCCCATCATCTGCCTAAGCCAGTCGAGAACGACGTCTTCAAGTTCCGTTGACGCCGGCGATGTGCGCCACAGCATCGCCTTCATATCGAATGCCGCAGTAAGCATTTCACCAAAAACGCCTATGCTGCTCGTCGATGTCGAAAAAAGGCCATGAAAATTCGGATGGTTCCAATGCGTAACGGCCGGAAGGATCAGTTTTTCAACATCGCCAAAGATCTCACCGAAATCCTCGCCCGCTTCAGGCGCCGTTTTGGGCAGATTGTTTTTAAGCTCATCCGGCTCGATCTGCGACAGAACGGGAAACTCCTCAATCCGTTCAAAATAGTTCGCGATCCAGTCAACGACTGCGTAACCGTGTCGCCGAAAGTCCTCGGCGCTCATGTCCCCGAGTTTCGAGTTTCCTTCGCTCATATTGCTTCTGAAGAATTCTGAAATTTAATGAAAATGTCCTTAAACACTCGACGGTTCAGCGATAAAAGTATATTATGCCTTACGAATATCTCGCCAAACGGTAAATATTGCAAAAGATCTTCCAGTTCACGGATTAAGCATTTCTCAATTCAACGAGGAAACATATGGCGGCTGAAGTTGCCGAAAACGAGCAACAATCTAAAGAAGGATTTATTCGCGGGCTCGGGCTGCTCGATTCGACGATGATCGTTGCCGGATCGATGATCGGTTCGGGCATTTTTATCGTTTCGGCAGATATCGGGCGTCAGGTGGGAAGTCCCGGATGGCTGCTTGTTGTCTGGCTCGTAACGGGCTTTCTCACGATCGTCGGCGCTCTCTCATACGGCGAGCTTGCCGCGATGATGCCCAAGGCAGGCGGCCAGTATGTTTATCTGCGTGAAGCGTATTCACCTTTCTGGGGCTTTCTCTATGGGTGGACGCTGTTTCTGGTCATTCAGACGGCAACAATTGCCGCCGTGGCGGTCGGTTTCGGCCGGTACATCGGCGTGTTGTTTCCGTCGATATCCGAAAGCAATTACATCATCGAGCCTATCCGTATCGGTACGTCGAGCTACGCTTTCTCGTTATCGACGGCGCAGCTCATCGGGATCCTGATGATCGCGTTGCTCACATGGATGAACACGCGCGGGCTCAAGCTCGGCAAACTCGTCCAAAATGTTTTCACGTTCGCTAAGACTGGCTCGCTCATCGCACTCATTCTGCTCGGTTTGATCGTCGGCTTCGCCTGGCATGGCGATATCGCCGCGGCTAACTTCGGCGATCTGTGGACCGTGCGCGGCCATCTTCAGGACGTCGGCGGAGGATTGACTGCAGCTGCAGCATTCGGCTTGTTTGTCGGAATTTGCGTTGCTCAGACTAACTCACTCTTCTCAGCCGATGCGTGGAATAACATCACGTTTACAGCCGGTGAGGTAAAGGACCCAAAGAAGAACATTCCCCTTTCGCTCGCTCTGGGAACGGGACTCGTCATTACTCTATATTTGCTCGCTAATGTCGCCTATCTCGTAACACTGAAGTTTGAAGCGATCCAAACTGTCGCGAGCGACCGCGTGGCCTCCGCCACCGCGGAGGTCATCTTTCCCGGACTGGGTGCGGCGATAATGGCCGTTGCTATCATCGTCTCGACCTTTGGCTGCAATAACGGGCTTATTCTTGCGGGCGCGCGGCTCTATTACGCGATGGCAAAGGACGGCTTGTTTTTCAGATCTTCGGCCGAGCTAAACAAATTTCACGTGCCGGCTTGGGGATTGGTTATACAGGGAATTCTCGCTGCGTTTTACGTTCTTCCCCGCACGATCAAGGCCGACGGCGGCTATGGCAGCCTTTACAACGACCTGCTTACGTATGTAATATCTGCCGCGTTGATATTTTATATCCTCACGATCGCCGGCATTTTCGTACTCAGAGTGAAACAACCCGATGCCGAGCGGCCGTATAAAGCATTTGGATATCCGATCATTCCTGCACTCTACATTGTTGGCGCCTCGGTGATCCTGGTCGTTCTCTTCGTTTATCAAACGACTGCAACCTGGCCCGGCCTGTTGATAGTTCTCACGGGAGTGCCCGTCTATTTCATTTGGAGAAGCTTGTCGTCTAAGGCTCCTGAGACGATCGAAGCGTGAATAGTTAATCAAAAAACTTAGGAGGTTTTCATGTCCCTTTTTGCGACAAAACCAATTGGAAGGATCATCGCCGAAGCCGAAGAATCCGGTGAACATACCTTTAAAAAGGCTCTGACTTCGCTCGATCTAACGATGCTTGGCATCGGAGCCATTATCGGTACCGGGATCTTTGTGCTTACCGGTCAGGCTGCGGGAAAACACGCAGGTCCTGCCGTTATCATCTCGATGATCATTGCAGGTATCGTCAGCGCATTTGCGGCCCTGTGTTATTCCGAGTTTGCGGCCTGCGTACCCATCTCGGGCTCAGCCTATGCCTATGGCTATGGAACTCTCGGCGAATTCGTCGCCTGGATAATCGGATGGGACTTGATCCTTGAATATGCTTTTGGAGCGGCGACGGTTGCGGTTGGCTGGTCGGGATATGTTGTCAGTCTTATTAACGAGACTTTATATCCAAAGACAGGTATATGGTTTCCACTCGCATTGAGTAAGGGTCCGTTTGACCCGCCTATACAGCTCGCCGATGGAACAACTGTGCATGGCATATTGAACGTGCCCGGCGTCCTGATCGCTATCGGTGTGACGCTCCTGTTGATACGCGGCATCAAGGAATCGGCGAGATTCAATTCCATCATCGTACTGGTGAAGGTGTTGGTCGTCGTTCTCTTCATCATCGCGGGTATCGGCTATGTGAATAAGAGCAATATTGGGATCGGCTGCGTGGCAGGAACTCCCGGCTGCGCGGACTTCATGCCATTTGGATTTAGCGGTGTAGTGACCGGAGCGGCAGTTATCTTCTTTGCATATATCGGTTTCGATGCGGTTTCAACGGCCGCACAGGAGGCAAAGAATCCTCAACGTGACATGCCCATCGGTATACTCGGCTCCCTTGCCATCTGCACGGTCCTTTATATCCTGGTGGCCGGCATTATGGTCGGGTTGGTCGATTATCATGCGTTGACCAATGCTGCGGCTCCGATCGCAGTTGCGATCGATGCCGCTCTTAAACAGGCACAAGGTACGACGATGGGAACGGTCCTCGCGGTCTTTCCGACCATTATTAAGGTTGGTGCTGTGCTTGGCTTGAGCTCAACAATGGTCGTGATGACCATGGGACAGCCTCGAGTATTCTATTCGATGTCAAAGGACGGGCTGCTGCCAGGATGGGCGGCAAAGATCCATCCAAAATTTCAAACACCGCATATCACGACCGCCATCACGGGAACGGTTGTCGCGATACTGGCGGGATTCGTTCCGATCAGTTTGCTCGGCGAGCTCGTCAGCATCGGTACGCTCTTCGCGTTTGTTATCGTCGGAACGGGAATTATCATTCTGCGCTCGTCAAACCCCGCATTGCATCGGCCATTTAAAGTGCCGCTTTCACCCTTTGTTCCGATCGGTGCCGTTGTTTCGGCGGCTTATCTTATGAACAGCCTGCCGTTAGACACCTGGATCCGCCTAATCGATTGGATGGCGATCGGTCTGGTCATCTATTTCGGATACAGTTATACGCACAGCCTTCTGGCGGTTGAAGGTGAAGCGCAGGAGGAAGTTGCCGGGTACAAGCCGCCGATGGCGGCGATGGTGGGCGTTGTTCTGGTGGTCATCCTAACCATTTACCAGGTCTTGGCGCCGTCGTCGATGCTCGGTCTGGACCTGCAGCCCGACAAGAAGCTTACCGACAACATCGCTTTGAATCTTGCGATACGGCTCTTTGCGTGGGTGCTTACTGGAGCCCTTGTCTACATGCTTATGTACAGCCCCAAAACTCCGGGCCGGTCGGATAGCACGCGAAAGACAGGGTTGATCGCTTCGGTCGTTAATATAATACTCTGGGCGGTGATCACGGCCTGGTACTTCATGAACATTCACGGACAGTCGATGGCGGGCTAGTTCGATAGCTCAAACAAAAAAGGCGAAGTCGGAATTCCGGCTTCGCCTTTTTTTAACCTTTATTTTCGCCTTACTAGTCGGTATCCTCGTCGCCCGATCCCCCGGGTAAACCAGGTGCCGGACCATCGATCTTTTTGAGGACGTCCTTGTAGATCACGATCTGGCCGGACGAATCCATCTTCTGCCGCGTAGCCCCAAGATAGTCGGTGAAGACTTTGTTTCGCTTTTCCGCGACCATCTGCTCGACCAGGTCGTCATGTTGTTTGGCATAATCTTCCATGTTGGCATCCTGGCGTTTATTTACCGCAACGATGAAATAGCTATCTCCGGCCTGTACAGGAGCGGCCGTGATCTGTCCCTCTTTCAACGCGTAGATAGCGTTATCGAGATTCTCATTTGTGGTCGCGGACGGTCCCTGTCCGAGAGGCGAGCCAAGCGTATAGCTCTTTGAATCTTCAGCTTTCAGCCCGTGGGCCTGGGCCGCGGCGGCCAGTCCCGCCGCATTGGCTGCCCCGCTTGCTATCGCTTTGGCGATATTCTCGACCTCGGCTTTTGCCTTATCGAGTTTAACGACCTCAAGTATCTGGGCCTTTACCTCATCAAAATCAGCATCCCGCGGTTCCTTTTTATCTGCAAGCTGTGGTACCGCAAAACCGTTTTGGATCGGAGTCTTATCGCCTACATCGTTAGCATTTTCGAGCTTGCCTATTGCATCCTCAAAATCCGGTGAAACGCCGATATCCTTGATGTCATCGCCCGGCTTTACGTAGGGAGTCTCGCGGATCATATCGGCTACACTTTCATTTGCCTGCGGAGCAAATTGGGTTGCAATCGCCTGGATGTCTTTGCTCTGTTTGAACGCATCGGCCATCTTTTGCGCGAGCTCAGCGGCAACACCGTATGCACGGCGGTTACGAAGGCTGACCTCGATCTCTTTTTTCGCCATTTCAAAGGTCTTCGGCACGTCCTCGCCGCGGCGCAGGATGAAGTAGTAGCCCTTGTAATTGATCGGTTCGGTGATCTGCCCAGGCTGCATTTTCAAAAGCCGCTGATACGGGTCGGTCGGATTCTGAGCGTTTTCGCGAACCGGGCCCGGCAGTGCACCGCCCTTAAATGCCGTCGCCGGATATTCCGATTGGCCCTTGGCCGCGGCGGCAAAGGCGTCCTCAGCAACAGTTTCGCCATTCTTTTTCAGGTCCTGAGCAATACTCGTGGCCTTTTCAAGGACTTTTCCGTCGTCTTCCGGTTTCGCGATCTTCAGGCGGATCTCTTGCCCGAGCACTCCGGCCGATTTTTTGTCTGCAGGGATCCTGTCATACTCAGCCTTGAGGTCCTCGTCAGATATCTGCAGCTTTTCGCCGATCTTTGAGGTGTTAATAAAGAGATATTTGATCTTCTTTTGCGGGACGCTTATGTAGTACGCAGCCTTGTTCTTCTCGAAATAGTCGCGCAGCTCCTGGTCGCTCGGATTCATCGTCTTGGCCAGGTCCGACGTATTTACTGAAACGTAGCTCACATCAAACTTTGTGTTTTTCCGCTGATAATCGCTCAGGACATCTGTTTCGGAAACCGTTACACCTGAGGTGAGAAAAGCCTGCAGCTTTCTAGCGCTCAGTTCGTCGCGAACCGTCTCCTCATAGGCGCCGACACTTCCGTATTGCGACGCCATGTTGTCTTCGTATTTCTTTTGATCAAACGAGTCACCGCCCGCCTTGAGCTGGTCGCGTATCTCCGCAGCCACCTCGGCGTCGCTTGCGGTCAGGCCGAGTCTTGCGGCCTCAACCCGGACAATACGGCTGCCGATCAGGCTGTTTACCAATAGTGATGCAGGGAAGGTCCGGCCCTGTGCAAACTGGCCGTACTGCTCTTTTTGCCGGTAAACCTCGCTAACGCTGATCTTTTCACCGGCGACCTTGGCGGCCGTCTCCTGGCTGTGGGCCAGGTCGAGCCCCACGTCACCCCCGGTCGAGTTTCTGCCCCAAAATACAAGGCTTACCACCATGAGGATGGCAAAGATCAAAATGAAAAAATTACGAGTCTTCTCTAAACGATTGAAAAACTTTAACATCTCTTAAACTATCTATCTCTATTATCAGATTGGAATCTTCCTGTACGGATAAACCGAAATTCTAGCAAAAAGCCCACGTAAATCCAACGCGAGGCGCCGTAAATACGGCATTTCTGCTCCAACAAGGCATTTTCAATATCCGTTGTTGGATGCAGGTCACGGCCTTGCAGTTTGAGCCCAATTAACTGAATATTGTCCAAATGCCAGCGAAAGAGATCAGATCTGTCGGCATTGTCGTCAAGCCGAACAACGACGAGGCCCTAAGGACCTCGAACGAGTTGTCGGAGTGGCTTAACGCGCGCGGCATTAGCGTCAGATGCAGCCCTTTTGTCGGTGATCATGAATGCCGCGAGGGTGAATTCGATCTAGCTGCCGATCTTGTCGTTGTTCTCGGCGGGGACGGCACGATGATCTCTACGGCCCGATTGGTCGGCGACGCACAGATTCTTGTTTTGGGCGTAAATTACGGCAGCCTGGGTTATTTGGCCGAATTTCGCATCGAGGAAATGTTTCCCGCCCTGGAGGCGATCCTGATCGGCGACTATGCGGTCGACCGCCGTGTCATGCTCAAGGCCGAGCATTGGCGAAATGGCGAGATGCTCGCCGCGGGCCGGGTTCTTAACGACGTCGTGATCAACAAGGCCGCGATCGCCCGCATCATCGGGATTGACGTCAAGCTCGACGGCCAGTTCGTCAACGGCTTTCGCGCCGACGGCTTGATCGTTTCGACCCCGACCGGATCAACCGCCTACAACCTCTCCGCCGGCGGTCCGATAATCTATCCGTCGATGAACGCAGTTGTTCTAACACCCATCTGCCCGTTCACGCTGACCAACCGGCCGATCGTTGTTCCCGACACCGCGATGATCGAGCTCGAGCTCGAAAATGAAAACGAAGGTGTCGTCCTGACACTCGACGGCCAGACCGGCTATCCAATGCGAGCCCGCGACCGCGTCCGCATCCGTAAAAGCTCAACTACGTTTAACATAGTTCAGCCAGCTAACCGCAATTATTTTGACGTTTTACGCAACAAGCTGAAGTGGGGAAGATAGATGTGTTTAACAATTGAACGCAATTGAACACGATGAACAAGCGTGAACACTTTGAACAGAATGAACGGATTGAACGGTTTCGAACACTTGAACATTGAACACCGGCCATCGGCTGCTTGTTTAGCTGAAAAGCCTGGTTTGCCCGTCCGGCTCGGGTTCGTAGCCTTCCGGATGCCACTGATACATCCCGAGATCGCATTTCCCCTTGTTAAAGACCACGCCTTCGCTTTCCAATATGCTTTGCTGGAGGCTGTGGGAGAGCGT
>Ga0207711_10002981_pt1 | contig 14789 bp, 16 predicted proteins | sample KBSS34metaG_FD_184401 | JGI IMG/M metagenome (GOLD analysis project Ga0207711, IMG submission 184401) | Switchgrass rhizosphere microbial communities from Kellogg Biological Station, Michigan, USA - KBS S3-4 metaG (SPAdes) (version 2) | ecosystem: Host-associated > Plants > Roots > Rhizosphere...
CTTATTCTGAATGGTTCTGCATTTTCCTGAAAGTCCGGTTTTATCCTAGGGTGAGACCAATAGAGTAGGTACCTGTCATTATTGACAGGGCTTTGCACGAAAGTACGTGCATGCCGAGAAGGAGTCTCGCGCAAAGGCGCAAAGGCGCAAAAAAAGCCCGTTAGAAACGCGGTAGCGCTTTGCGTCTTTGCGCCTTTGCGCGAGAGATCTTCTTGTAAAGAGGTACTTTTCGTGTAAAACCGGATTAAGGCCTTGCCGCGATGAGGTACAACCGGCGCGCGGTGGCCAGGTATAGCGCATCTCCGATCAGCGCCGGAGGTGAATATAGCGGAGCATCCATCTCGATCTGCGCCAGTAATTCCTTTCGCCGTCCGGCACGAAGAACGGTCATGCTACCTGCAACGTTCCCAACATAAAGCCGGTCGCCGGCCAGCAGGAGACATCCCCAGATTGCTTCGAGGGTATCGTGTTTCCAGACCATTGCGCCGGTGGCCGCGTCCAGACAATAAATCGTTCCGCCCAGGTCCCCAACGTATAGCAGACCATCCTTCACAAGGGGCGTTCCCACCACGCGGCCAACCTCGCGAGAAGTCCAGAGGAGCCTGCTCTCGGTGACGTCTCCTCGTCCGTTGGGACTGATCGCATAAATCAACGAAGGTCCGTCGCCGTGCGTAGGGTCCATCCCCATAGCAATGAAGACGCGGCCGTCGGCGAAGACCGGTGAAGCAATGATAGAGCTGCGCGAAAGGACGCCGGGGCGCGGGAGCCAGCGGGCATCTTTCGGGTTGCCGTCAAATCGCCAGACTTCATGACCCGAAGCCGCGTCGTAGGCGCGCAGCCAGCCATCTCCTCCGCCGAAGAGCACCTGCATGCGTCCGTTGACATCGGCCGCCACAGGGCTGGACCACTGGCCGTGCAACACCTGCTCGCCGGCGCCAATGGCTCGCCACACCACTTCGCCCGAGTGCTTGTCCACCGCGATCAAACTCGGAGCGCGCGGTGAAGGGACGCGCGTATGGCCTTCATTCTGTCCGTTGGAAGTAGAGACTAGCAGCAGATCACCGACAGACAACACTTCGCTGTTGGTGGCTTCATGCGGAAAGACACCCAGACGGGCGCACATGTCCAACTCCCAGACGATGTCGGCCGCAGTGTTGTCTCGGAAGACCTCTTCCCGATATGGACCACTGTTCTCGCCATCACGAAAACCTTGTGTGTCGAGGCAACGGAGTTGGCACTCGGCGGTGACATAGTACAACCGGTTTCCTTCCACATACGGAGCACTTGTCGTCGAAGGCAGCAGGAACTCCCTAAGTCCTCGCTCCACTCGCGGAGCCACGTCCTGCCAAAGGAACTTGCCGTCGGTTGCGCGAAAGGCCATGAGCACGCCGGACTCTTCCTGGTAGGCGGGGTTCATTTGCCTCGTGTTGTCGGTACCCACGTAGACCGCATCGCCGGCAACTACTGGACGGCCAAACGTCTCGTTTCCCAACTCGACACTCCAAACGATGTTCCATCCTGTGCGTGTATTCCAGTCAACCGGAGGATTGCCCGGCGAATTGCTCATTTGGGCTACCGTCGTCTGAGGTTGGGCGACGGAAGGCGCGGGTACAGGGTGTGAGACGACAGGTTCTGCGGATTCGACGCCGGCGATTCGATTCAACGCCCACTCCGCTTCGTCACGCAGTGAGGGATCATTTGCGGCCGCTCTCAGCGCCTCGCGGGCCGTCTGTGCTTTCGGCCCGATGCTTCCCAGCGCGCCGGCCGCGCAGATGCGCACATAGAGGAATTCATCCTTCAGAGCTTCGATCAACTGCGGCACAGCAGACAGTGCCGCTGGGCCAATGCTTGCAAGGGCCTCAGCCGCCGCCCAGCGGACACCGGGAATCGGATCGCCCACGGCTCTGGCGAGCGCATCGGTCGCCGCGCCCGCTTTCGGACCGATTGACGCCAGGGCCTCCGCCGCGTAGATGCGGACGTGTGGCTCCTCGTGCGAGAGAGCCTTGACCAGGGCGCCTACCGAAGGACTGGCCCTCTCGCCCAAAGCGCCGAGGGCACGTGCGGCATCCCGCGCGACCAGCGAATCCTCGTCTCTCAGTGCTTGTCTCAAGGCCGGTTGAATCCATTCTGTATTGGGCGCCAGGTCGATCAAGGCATCAACGGCGCTGCGCCGGAAGTCGGTCCGCTCATCCCGAAGCAGGTCCACCAGCAACGGAATAGCCGGTGGACCGATCCGCCGGATGATTTCAAAAGTCTGCACCTGTAGATCTTCATTGCGACGGTTGAGGAATCGTCTCAGCAAAGGCAGCGAACGCCCTGCCCCCTGGACCAGGGCGTCTTCGGCCATTGCCCGGACCTTTGGGTCGTTGGCCATCACGCGATTTGCCCAGTCAAGCACCAGGGCAGAGTTTCTGGAAGGGCGCGGCTGATGGAGTGAACGCGTAGTTTGAGCGAGTACTGGTGTCGGTAAAATAAAAAGCAGCGTGCAGATGAACAAGTGTCGCATGGTCGCAGCGCGGATCGTTTACTTCGTGGATAACTCGACGATCTTTGAGCCGCGCAGGATCTTGGCCCGGAGGGGAGTTTTTGAATCGGCCTTTCCAATTTTGGAGAGCACGTTGAGATAACTTTGTCGACTACCTTCGACGACAACTCCGTTGACTTCCAGAATCACATCGCCTCCAAGCAATATGGTTTGCGTGTCGATCACAGCGCCCAGCTCTCCACCTTTTAGACCCAGACGTTCGGCGAGTGATTCCCTTTCCACATTTGAGACGAGGAAGCCGGCCGGTTGCGGCAGATTCAGAGCTCTTGCAAATGGGCCGAAGATCAAAACTCCTTCGATTCCGGACTGGGATGATGCACCATCAAACAACTTCGCTCGGGCTGCATTAACCGTAGCGGCAAATCCAACTCCCTGAAATTCGCCGGAGTCAGTCAGTATGCTGCTTACTATGCCGATCACCTCTCCGTCCCTGTTGAATACGGGACTGCCGGAGTTTCCTGGATTAATCGCGGCATCGGTCTGTAGAAATTCCACCGAGCTGAGAATTCCGTTGCGCCCCTGGTCCGGCCGGCGCGCGCTTATCCGGCCGACAGTGAGTGTGTTGCTCAGACCATAAGGTGCTCCAACGATGAAAATATCGTCTCCGGTTTCAACCAGATCCGAATCACCCAGCTTCGCCGCAATCGCAGATCCTGGAACTCGATCGCACTGTATTAAGGCCACGTCTGCCGAGGCGGATGAGGCTATGACTCGAGCCGGCACCCGTTCTTCATTTGCAAACTCTACGAGCAAACGTCCTTCGCCCTCAATCACATGAGCGGCAGTAAGAATTTTTCCATCAGAGGAAATCAGCACGCCTGAACCCAACCCGGAATCATCGACTTCGCCGGAACGGTTAGGACCGGGTCGTCTTGCTTCTTCTGCATGGACGATTACTACAGATGGTTTTACACGACGGAAGGAATCACGCAGTTGTTGTGCATTCGTCAGGACGGAGGTTCCTACGATCGTAAATAAGATCAATACCGCTGTGGACAATTTGAACATCTGTGCACTCTACCTGGCTGCGTATTTAGTCAGTGCGAGGTTTTGATTGAGTATGACGCCAAACTCAGTTCCGGATTTGACCTTTACCTCACTACCTTTCTTCAGCCGTCCGGCAACAGCGCCCGTGATCGCTCCGACACCGGCTCCGATGGCCAAACCTTTGCCACCACCAGCGATGGCGCCAATCACTGCACCGCCGGCTGCGCCGCCGCCAATAAACTTGGCCTTTCTATGGCTGGTTTTCTTGGCGGTAACGGTGCCTTCGTTATCGCTTGTTCCGCCAGACTCGGATAAGTCTGTCAAAGAGCCGTTGAGATGCCTTTGAATGCCATTTGGCAACGTTATGGAAGTGAATTGCACGTCCAGAGTCGCGGGCGTTCCCTTCTTGGCTGCTCGCTGTACTGCTGTTACCTGGCCACTTACCGTGCTTCCTTGCGGAGCTACAAGCACACCGCCGCTCGAATAGACCGGGTCGACGAGCGTCGTCGTAAATACATCGCCGACACGCGCCTTTTCTGAACCGAGATCCGAGTTGAGCCTGACTCGCAGGACATGACCGGACTTAACGGTGTAGTAAACCGGCGGCTTTTTCCTGCCAGTCTTCTTTTGCGCAAGCAAGACGTCAAAATTACCGGCCAGCACCAACAGCAGCGTCGCAACAATGATCTTCTTGTTTGAAATCCGAATCATGTGCGTCCTCTCTTCCAGTTGCATCGACGGAGTGTATCGACCTGCAGCTTGGGTCGTTACTGTCATTTTTAACAGGACATAAACTTTCATTTGCCCTTGCTTATATAACGACAAGTTGATCATTCTAATGTTGCGGGATCCAGTAACGCGCAACTATTGCCGTTACGTTGTCGTCGCCACCGTTATTTAGTGCGAGATCTACCAGACTTCGACAGGCTGCTACCGCAGCTTCCTCTTTATTTAGAATTGCTTCGATCAATTCGTCATCGACCATGTCATGGAGACCATCGGTGCATAGAAGCAATTGGTCGCCGTTCTCCAGGACATAGTCATGAACATCGGGTCTGCAATCGCTTTGACTTGCGCCGAGCACCTGCGTCAGCACATTACTTAGCTCGGCAAGCAATCGATCGCTCTGTGGGCCGATCGTTTCCGGAAATAAAGTCTCGGCCACTGTGTGATCTCGTGTAAGTCTTTTCAGTTTTCCGTCACGCAACAGGTAAGCGCGCGAATCACCGATGTGACCGATAACAAGATCCTTTCCGTGACTGAGTGCCGCGGTCATCGTCGTGCACATTCCACGGAGAGCTGCATGTGCCGTAGCCTGTTCGAGCAGTGCTGCGTTGATGTGACGGAATCGATCCTGCATCCGCCACATCACTGTATTCTTTTCTTTTGGTCCCCAACGGAATTGCCAGTCAGGCGTGTGCAAGGCAAGACTAAGAAGGTTGAAGATTGCCTCTCGGCTCGCGACCTCCCCTGCAGCTTCACCACCGACACCGTCCGCGACAATCATCCCATACCCTGTTTCTTCAAACCGATTTCCAGGACGGCTTTCAACCAGGTTGCTGAAAACAGTTTCCAGACTTCTTCCGCCGCGAGCCACAAGGAAATGATCTTCGTTCTTTCTTCTGACATGCCCCTGATGCGACATGGCAAACACATCGACATCGATCTTCCCGGAAAACGGTTCTGGGAGTGCTCCTTGCCGCTCCGAATCAGGCCCACCGAAATCTGATGTATCGTTGTTCATTGCTTTGTCGGATTGGATCCTCGCCTCCAGTTCTAGAACTTTCTCACTGCTATCAGCTTCGCTGTTGCACCAGGCGCGGCCTTGTCAGACTGAGAGCAGGGACAGCGGCAGCCATAACAGCGTGGTGATGACGATTGTCCGCCGGCGAAGTAGTTCCAACGCACTGCCGGACAGGGACGCCCGACTCAAGATTTGAAATAATGGACCACCCAGGACCAGAGAGAAGTCCTCGGTAGTCTCTCGTGATTCAATCGTCAGCGCGCTCATCGTTTGTACAGACCGGCTGTTTAACGTGTAGCGGCGCGCGCAAGTGGCGCATCAACCTCCACTACTTCCCGCTCAGCCAGGAGCAATCGATGTGCTGCTCCGGCCAAAAATGCACCGGCGATGGGGGCCACCAGAAAGAGCCACAATTGACTGATGGCCCAACCACCGACAAAGATCGCTGGTCCAATGCTTCGTGCAGGATTTACTGACGTGTTCGTGACGGGAATACTGACGAGATGGATCAACGTCAGGGCCAACCCGATCGCGATTGGCGCAAAACCTTTCGGCGCGCGCTCGTCAGTTGCGCCCAGAATTACGATGAGAAAAAAGAAGGTCATCACCACTTCGCTGAGCAAGGCAGCGACTAACGTGTAGCCGCCAGGCGAATGCGCGCCATAACCGTTCGAAGCGAAACCCGCGCTCACGTCGAATCCAGCCTTGCCGCTTGCGATTAGATAAAGAATTCCGGCGCCGGCAATAGCGCCCACAACCTGCACCACGACATACGGGAGAATGTCTTTCGCGGGAAAGCGCCCGGCTGCGAAAACGCCCACCGTCACTGCCGGATTAAAGTGCCCCCCAGAAACGTGGCCCACCGCATAAGCCATCGTCAAGACGGAAAGGCCAAAGGCGAATGAGACGCCGAGCAGCCCGATTCCGACCTGCGGAAACGCCGCCGCCAGCACCGCGCTGCCACAACCACCGAAGACGAGCCAGAAGGTTCCGAGGAATTCCGCCGACATTCGTTGCGTCAAGTTATGCTTCATGATCACCTCTTTCGGATTTATGCTCGTGTTTGGGGCATGAACAGTGCGAAGTCTTAAACAAATTGACCGGGGTCACAATCAGGTGAAGTCGGTATTTCGTTGGGTGGGATTCTGTAGTAGCGGTTCTCTGGTAAGGTTTTCTCGCGCAAAGACGCAAAGAAAAAGCGACTCGTTTCCGGGGGTCTTCCTTTGCGTCTTTGCGCGAGAAAACTTAACTGACGGGGCGCGCTTCGGGAAATTTCCACGTACCGTCAAGAACTTCCCTGCGTGGGCGATAGAGGCGCACCATGTAATTCCAGCCGGCATAGATCGGCAGGCAATTCGCAACCTTTGCTACTTCACCAATGAGACAAGTCTCCGTAATTTTACGGATTGTTGCCATTCGTCAGTCCGTGTAGCTTGTCCGGTATCGTACAAAACTGAGCTCGCCCCGCTCAATTATCGCTGCTGTAAGTGAGATCCCCTGCAGATCGATTTCTTAAGATCGAGACTGACCGACTTCTGTCAAATCCTTATCGTGCCCGCCATGATTCCGTGTCGGGAGTCGGAAGCCGGGCCGAAGAAATAAAGATTCTCCAATAACTTCGCCCACCATTCGGAGAATCTGAGGCATCGCGTCACTGGACCACGCGTTCGTGGTTACCTGCCGTTTTCAAGCTATGAAGTGCCGCCGAAAATCGAGGGTTTTCATTGCCGGATACCACCTCGCTCAGTTACTGACGTGGGCCATTTTGGTGTGGTTGGTTTTGTGCCCGACAGTCCTGGACACGTTGTCTTCGGTGGCAAGTGTTCCTGTTTATTGCTGGCCTGAGATGACTATCGCTCACGGGATCGTAAGTAGGAATTTGCTTAGCGAGGAGCGGCTGGCGCAACAAACGGCGGAGTTGGCACTGCGGGTGTTGCACGGAGAGAATCCCGATGGCATTCCGATCGCAAAGATAAAACCATATGTCAATGTATGTAACTGGCAACAGCTACAGCGATGGGGCATCAACGAGGATCGCTTACCACCCGTAACGTTGTGGGAGCAATATAAAGGTCAGATTTTAGTCGTTATCGCAATTATCGTTTTTCAGACATTGCTCAATTGCGGTCTTCTAATTGAGCGCAGAAGAAAGAGGCAAACTGCTCACAGCCTCGCTACGAGCGAAGAGCGGTTTTCGAAAGCATTCCGAGCAAATCCGCAACCGATGTCGGTCACAACGCTCGCAGAAGGACGATATGTTGACGTCAACGAAAGTTTCCTCCGAATGAGCGGCTATACGCGCGATGAAATTATCGGCCACACTTCCAGTGAGCTCGGAATTTTTCAAGATGCTGCCGATCGCGAGGCCCAACTGGTCCAACCGCTGGTCCATACGAAGGGTCTGCAGAATTTCGAATTTAAATTGCGGACGAAGAACGGTGTTTCTCGTACGCTGCTTTCCTCCGCTGAATTGTTGGAACTCGCCGGGGAAAAATGCATCTTCGTTGCCTCCAGCGACATCACTGAACGTAAGTCACTTGAGCAGGAACTGATGCACCTCACGTCGCAACTCTTCCGCCTTCAGGATGAAGAGCGCCGGAGAATAGCGCGAGAGTTACATGATGGCACCGCCCAGAACCTGTTTGCCATATCCGTAAACCTCGCAAGGGCGGATCAACTCGATGGGACGCAAAAGGAGGAAATGCACAAGCTAATTGCGGAATGTGTTTCGCTGGGAGATGAGTCTCTCCGGGAAATACGTACGCTATCGTATCTGCTGCATCCTCCGTTGCTCGATCAGGCTGGTTTAGTCTCAGCACTGCAGTGGTACGCTCAAGGATTCAGCAAGCGGAGTGGAATCTATGTTGGCGTTTTTGCAGAACCGATAGGTCGTCTACCTGCCGACTTAGAGTTGGCCCTCTTTCGGATAGTGCAGGAATCGCTTACAAATGTGCGGCGACACTCAGGAAGTGAGACCGCTAGTATACGGCTCGAAAAAAAATCCCGTGAGATATTCCTCGAGATCCAGGACAAGGGTCGAGGCCTTGCCACAAACAAAAATACCAACGAACCGAACGAGACCGACGAGTTGGTCGAAATGGGTGTAGGCATTCCCGGGATGCAACAACGCTTGCGTCAGCTTGGCGGCAGACTCGAGATACATTCAAACGGTGAGGGCACTAAGATAACAGCAGTAGTGCCAATGGTGAATGGAGCAAGCCATGGTGCAAATTCTTCTGGCTGATGATCATGATGTTGTGCGGCGCGGCTTGCGCGACCAGCTTAACCAACACGAAGGATGGGAGGTCTGCGGCGAAGCCAGCAACGGACGTGAAGCCGTGAACCTGGCGTTGAAGCTAAAGCCCGATGTGGTGGTGCTGGACCTTTCAATGCCTGAGTTGAATGGTCTCGAGACCACTCGTCAAATTCGGAATGAGTTACCGCACACCGAAGTGCTCATATTTACGATGCACGAAACGGAACAACTGATCCGTGAGGTGCTGTCAGCAGGCGCGCGCGGGTACGTCCTTAAGTCAGACGCTGCGCGCCATCTAACCAGCGCTGTTGAGGCGCTCTCTCATCACAAACCATTCTTCACCGCCAAAGTTTCGCAAGCTCTCCTCGATGCGTTTCTAAATTCCGAGGCTAAACTCGACGGAGGATCGGCATTTCACACTCTGACAAGCCGGGAACGTGAAATTGTGCAGATGCTCGCCGAGGGAAAGAGTAACAAGGAAATAGCAACCGCGTTGTCAATTAGTGTAAAGACCGTCGAGACTCACCGCGCAACCGTCATGCGAAAACTGGAGATCAACTCAATTGTAGAATTGGTTCATTACGCAATTCGTAATCAATTGGTGGAGGCTTAATGCCGCCTGGTTTTCGTGTGGATTTTCGTGACCTGCCGGCGCTTTACATTAGCTCCCCGCCTAAAATACACAGTCCACCCTATTCTTCCGGCGCCGCTGGTCTTCTATTCTCGCACTTCCAGGTCAGTAAGAGTTGTTAGATGTGATCTGAAGCGAGTACGAACGTGAGTGAACTGATTGCCTTTGTCTTTCGAGATCAGTATCGAGCCCCTGAAGTATTGAACGAACTCAGACGGCGAGATTGGCCGTGGGTTCGAGATCTCGATGATGCCGTCGTAATAACCCTCAATGAAAAAGGTAAAGCGAGAGCCCAATTAAATGTCGACCTCTCAACCGGTGAAGCAGTTCGCTGGGCCCGGCTGTGGAGTTCATTGCTGAACACAACTCTCTTCTTACCGTTGGCCGACCTCATTGTAGAAGCTGCGGGTGAAATCGCCGTACCAGGTAAACCTTCGGTACCGCTAAAACAAACGTCGCCTGAAACAGTCGAGGCACGCTGGTGGCGCGAGGCATTGGAACATTCCGGAAACTTCAAACGAGACGTGGCGTCGCTCATGAACGCCAACGGCTCAGCCATCTTCATTTTGTTACGCGCAACTGATGCGACAAAGGTATTGAAACAACTAGGCAACTACGGCGACACTATCGTTCACACGTCGATCAGTTCCAAACATGACGAAGCGATTCACGCCATCTTAGGGGGAGACTAGCAAGTACATCATGCGTATTCACCCTCGTTTTGGTGTGAGGGCCTGAAAGGCCGACCGGGTGTCGGCCCTTTGGTTCTAATCCAAGCAAAAATCACCACACCAGCTGATTGCGTTAGAGCTTCTCCGTCGAACTTCGTCAAACCTATCAGAAGATTTTCTTGAATGCTCTTGTGAACCAGTTGCCCGCCTTCTTCGCGCCTTTCGCGGTCTTGTTACCGACGTCCTCGCCCTTATCCGCCGCCTCCGCGCCTACAGCCTTCGTCTTTTCGGCGGCCACTTTCGCACCCTTGACGGTCGCGTCCTTCGCGTCTTCAGCCTTGTCACCGGCCTCAGCGGCTACGTCTTTTGTCTTCTCGCCAGCGGCCTTTGCACCCTTGACGGTCGCGTCCTTCGCATCTTCAGCCTTGTCACCAGCCTCAGCGGCGACGTCTTTCGTCTTCTCGCCAGCGGCCTTTGCACCCTTGACCGTCTTGTCTTTTACATCTTTCGCCTTGTCCGCCGTCTTTTCTGCGGTGTTCTTGTCTTGCGTGCGGTTTTCCTGTCCTACAGCCTGACCGCCTATCGCGATCAAAAGGACAAGCCCAAACAATCCTGCCAATAAATCCTTACGCATACTGAGCCTCCATGCAATGAATTAGAACGGTTATCTTCTGCCTTCATTACGCCGCAACTTCGATGCCACGTACAGACGAAGAGGAGAAGTTATCAACCTTATTGACAGTCTGTCACAACTAAGGCACAACGGAGTGCCGCAGGATGCAAAACGTGAAACTGTGCAGAACCAAAATCACTCAAACACTCAGTATTGATACGTTGTGCTGATTTACTCAATGAGTGTGAATCCTGACTGCTTGCAGCCTGTAGGAACCTTGGCCTTCTGCGAGGCGTAGTTTGTGAACAACCTAAAACCTTTCACAGGAGAGCTAATGAAGAAAGCGATCGTTATTTCACTCATCGCCTTGCTACTGAACTCGGCCAGCCCTTTCGTTTTCGCTCAGGCCTTGCGCCAGGCATCTGAAAAGGACTTTAACGCAGCTTACGATGCTCAAATCCGTAAAACGATGGAAACATTTCCTGACCTCCCAGGCATCGCGATCGTCGTAATCAAGGACGACCAGCCGATCTTTGTCCACGCGTACGGGATGGCGGATAAAGAAGCCGGCATAAAGGCCGATAGCGACACGCTTTTTTATACCGGCTCGTCTACCAAGTCTTTTACAGCGCTTGCAGCCGCGATGCTCGATCAGGAAGGCAAGATAAAGCTCTCTGATCCTGTTACGAAATATACTCCGGGAATTCACTTCAAAAATGAGATACCGGATAAGATCACGATCCGAGATCTCCTGACACACACGAGCGGCCTGCGGAACGATGCGCTGGTCAACCGGCTCGCGTTTACGGCTGAGATCGACCAGCGTGAGATCGATCACGTCTTTGCCGAAGGCACCACTTTTAATGAGGCCAACTTTGGCAAGTACAACTATACAAACCTCGGCTATAACATTTACGGGCTTGCGCTGCATTACCAGTTGCACAAAAAATGGCAGGACGTGCTGCAAGAACGCATATTCGATCCCGCAGGTTTAAAACACACGACTGCGTATGTTTCAAAGGCGCGAGCCAAAAAGTTCAAGATCGTAGCTCCTTATGTTATTTCCACCGATGGATCCGATGCGGGCAAGATGGTCCGAAGCGGGCTGGAAAAGACTGATGAGAACATGCAATCGGCTGGTGGAATTTTCATGAGTATTTCGGACCTCGGCCGGTGGCTTAATCTGAACATGAACGGCGGTAAGCTCGACGGCAAACAGGTAGTGCCCGCCGATGTTATCCGCACAGTGCAAACAGGATACACAAAGAGCACGCGGAACCAGCCGCCCTTCTCGGGCGACGGCGACTACGGGCTCGGGTGGCAAATCGGCAAATATCGCAACGACAAGGTGGTCTATCATCATGGCGGCTATCCCGGCTATCGCAGCCATGTCTCATTTATGCCTGAGAAAAAGATCGCTGTCGGGGTCCTGGTGAATAACAACACGCTTGGTGGACGCCTGGCAGATATGCTCGCCGCGTACGCATATGACTGGTGGCTGCAGACGGAGAATCTGGATGTCGATTACGCCCGGCAGTTGCAGGAAACTCTTACGTCCCATGAGAATCGAAAGCAGGGGATTGCTGATGAAGCCGCGGGCCGGGCAAAGAGAGAGTGGCAACTTACAAAACCGTTTACTGACTATGCCGGTAAGTATCGGAATGACATCGTGGGCACGATTGAGATCGTGGCAAAAGAAAAAGCGCTTGCCGTGCGAATGGGCGACCTGAATACAGTCGCCACACCTTTTACGCAAAAGGACACAATTCGCGTCGTGATGGTGCCCGGCGGAAACGGTGAGATAATCGCCTTCGTAAAGGACGCTGAGGGAAAGTTTGGCTCAATAACTTACGACGGCGCCACATTTACGAAGCTGGCGCAATAATCTCTCCATACGCCGGTTGCGAAGATGCGGAGAATTACTGACAACAGAACTCAAAAAGGAATTCGAGATCAAGTTGTTTCTCGACCGGCCTCATGGCATCGGTCCGGAAGTGACGACGATGACCGTCGACTTCTTCAAGCGCCGTCTGTTACAAGCGAACAAAAACTGACGAGATAAACTAATTTTGAGTGTCACTGCCGTTGAGTCGCAAATAGCAATCTTTCTCAGAAAGTACACACCTGCCGTCGAAGCGCAGTTGCGCGAAGCCCGCGCGAGGCTTCGCGCTATGTTTCCTCGTGGCTTCGAGTTGGTCTACGACAACTACAACGCTTTGGTGTTCGGCATCAGCCCAACTGAGCGAACATCCGACGCGTTCATTTCCGTGGCCGGCTATCCGAGCTGGGTCACGCTCTTCTTCCTCCATGGCGCAGACTTGCGCGACGCGCATGGTCTACTCGAAGGTCAGGGCAAGCAAGTCAGGAGCGTCCGACTCACGGAACCCAAAGACATCAACACACCCGAGGTCGAAGCGCTCATTGCACAAGCCGTTCTTCCCTATGAGTCGGCGTTTCTTGCTGCTCCGAGCCTTTCCACTATCGTCAAGTCGGTGTCAGCCAAACAGCGGCCACGACGTCCGCGAAAGTGACGCTAACTCTTCCCATCGCTCGAAGAAACTTAGCGGTTAAGTTCTTGTCTCATGATTCGTGAAGGTGGTAAGTTGCACCCGCTCGCACCTAATAGGTTGGACAGGTAAAAGCATCGACAATTCGTGGGGATGGAGGCAACGATGGCGAGAGTTACCGGAATCGGTGGGGTTTTCTTCAAGAGCAGAAACGACAGCGCCGCACTTGTAGCCTGGTATCAAAAGCACCTGGGCATGTCGCTGGAAAGCTTTGGTGGCGCGGTTCTGAGATGGCCGGATGACAAGGCCGGAGACAAGGGCCTCACCGTATGGCACGTTGCGGGAAAAGAGAGCCAGTGGTTCAGCCCCAGCGACTCCCCTTTCATGATCAACTATCGGGTCGACAATCTCGACGAGATGATTGCTCAACTCCGTGCGGACGGAATCGAAATCATTCAAGGCCCCGAATCCCACGAAAACGGGAAGTTCGCGTGGATCATGGATCCGGATGGGAACAAGGTGGAGTTGTGGGAGCCGATGGCCTGGGACGAGAACAACAAGAACGCCTGAGTTCTGCCCAAAGCGCAATCAATTCAACCAAGCCGACACAAAGAAAGGGGCAGGCCACTTGAGCCTGCCCCACTTGAAAAAACAGTTGAACTGTCGAATCGATCTTAGTAATCGATACTCCCGACGAGGGTCATTTCGTAGGCGCCCGTTATGACATTCTGTTCGATGACAGTTGACGTGTGCCCGGTAGCATTAGCGAAGCGACCGGTTCCGCCAGTGAATTCAAAATCTCCGGTTCCGATGCCTGTAGTTAAGTCCAAATCACCATTGATGATGATGAAGTTGAGTTTGTCGCCGTTGGCTGCCGTGAAAACACCCCCACCAGTCGGATGAAGAATGTTTGGATTGGATGCGTCAGGTGTGAAATTGACTTTACCCGTGTTTGTGAACATACCGAGATGGGTTGCATTACCGGAACCACTTGGTTCAGCGCCAACCACGTTCCCGTTGCCATCAAAGATTGGAGTCGCGATACCTCTTCCGTTGGCTGAAAAAGGGCGTTCGGTTGCTGTAACTGCGAGACTTCCGACGAGTAGCGTCAGCGTAAGTACGAGGAATTTCATAAATAATGAACGTTTCATTCTTTCTTCTCCTTCAAGGTTTTCATGCAATGCAAGTGCATTACGTTCTAGAGTGGCGCGTACTCGCAAAACATCACATTCCTCACTTACCCTCATCTCACCGCTTAGAATTTTCGCTTAGAATTGTACGGAAGCAGGGGATCAAACGGCCCTATTTCGCAGGAATTTCCTATTCAGAACGGTTGTGATGGACCATTCTGTTGCAACTCGTGAACATCATATAAGCTTAATTGAGACAAGCTCAAAAATGTTATACTTTCAACGCTGAACGAAACTCTCAAACCGGAGAGGGACCATGGCCGCAAATCTGGAAGACCAACTGATCGACAAAGTGCGAGCACTGCCACCTGACAAACAACAGGAAGCGCTACGACTCCTTAATAGTCTTGCCGCAGGCACTAGTTCTGAAGAAAGAGGTGTGGATCGCAGATCCATTTGGGAGGTCGTCGACGAAATAAACGCTGGCTTACCCGCAGACACTTGGGAGAACGTACCCACCGACGGCTCGATCAATCTTGATCACTATCTCTACGGAGCGCCGAAGCAACAGCCGTGAAAGTGGCGTTCGTCGATACGCTCTACTTTGTGGCTCTCTTCAATCCCAGAGACCAGTGGCACGAGCGCGCTATCGCCGCCAGTAAACTGGTTGCGGAAACCAAATTAATGACAACCGAAGATGTACTC
>Ga0207711_10002983_pt1 | contig 14788 bp, 13 predicted proteins | sample KBSS34metaG_FD_184401 | JGI IMG/M metagenome (GOLD analysis project Ga0207711, IMG submission 184401) | Switchgrass rhizosphere microbial communities from Kellogg Biological Station, Michigan, USA - KBS S3-4 metaG (SPAdes) (version 2) | ecosystem: Host-associated > Plants > Roots > Rhizosphere...
CAGATGGTCGAAGACGCGCAGACCCACATGCTTCCGCTGGACCCCGCGAAGCTCGAGAATGTTGCCAAGCTCCATGGTCTGAACAGCGGCCCGGAGCTGGTTGATATTCTCAAGCCGCACGCGAAGCGCGCCGGCGCGATTTTCGACGGCCTGGCGCCTGACGGAAAGGGGCAGCTGTCGAACGACCTCGACATCCTGAAGCGCGAGCTGACGGCCATGGGCTTTCTCAATGACGCGGCCGCGGCGCGGCATGTCGCCCACTGGCGGTCGGGCAAAGCGCGATCTTTGCGTTCGCCCGCAGCCCAGCAGGCTTTCGAAGCGATGTTGCCTGGCCTCATGCAGGCGATTGCCGCGGGCGCAGACCCCGAGCACGCGTTGAATCGACTCGGTGATATCGTTGAGCGATTGTCCACTGGAGTGAATTTCTTCCGCTTGTTGCAAGCCCGGCCCAGCCTTGCCCGGCTGCTTGCGAAAATCCTGGCCCATGCGCCGGCACTCGCCGACCAGCTCGCACGGCGACCCGAGCTGTTCGAAGGCCTGTTCGACGCATCGAGCTTCGAAATGCCTCCGGAGGCCGAGGAGTTCGCGGCGTCTCTTTCTTCCGAGATGCGTGGCCATCCTTACGACGTGGCGCTCGACCGCGTGCGGCGACGAGTCAATGAGCGGCGGTTCGCGCTTGGCGTGCAACTGATCGATCGTCGGCGCGACCCCCTTGAAGTAGCAAACGGGTATGCCAGGGTCGCGGAAGGAACGCTGGTTGCTCTGGCTGATGCCGCAGTGCGCGAGTTCGAAGAAGTTCACGGCAGGTTCGACGAGGGCGAGCTGATCATTCTCGGCCTCGGCCGGCTTGGCGGCTGCGCGCTGACCCACGCGTCGGACCTCGACCTGATCTACCTGCACAGCGCCCCTGCGGGGTCCGCATCGAGTGGGCCAAAGCCGCTTGGTCCCAACGACTATTTCAACCGCCTGGCGAGCCGGGTGACGGCGGCGCTGAGCGTGCCAACCGCGGCTGGCCCGCTTTACGACGTCGACCTGCGACTCCGGCCAGAGGGCGCCAAGGGCATGCTCGTCGTCTCGCTCGACGCCTTCGAGCGCTACCAGCGCGAGGAAGCCTGGACTTGGGAGCATATGGCGATGTGCCGCGCGCGGCCCGTGTTCGGCTCGCGGGTTGGGAGCCAGCGTACGTCGGCAATCATCGACGAAATCCTGCGCCTGCCACGCGACCCTGCGAACATCGCGCGCGACGCGGCGAAGATGCGCGCGGACATGCAGAGGCACAAGCCGCCGCTAAGCGCGCTTGACGTCAAGCTCGGGCCGGGCGGGCTCGTCGACCTCGAATTTGCCGTGCACGTGCTCCAGCTCACTCATCATGTCGGGATGGATCCGAAGGTCGATGTCGCCATGGAAGCACTCGCGGCGGATGGATTGATTGAAGCAAACATTCTCGATGCGCAAAGGTTGCTTACACGAATGCTTGTCATGATGCGCCTGGTCGCGCCGGGGGACGTCAAACCGACGGGAGCAACCTGGCAGCTGGTGGCCGAAGCCTGCGGCGCAGGGAGTTGGGATGAGCTGCTTGCCCAGCATGACTCCGCCCGGCAAAGCATTCGCGAACTTTGGGAATCGATCAGGAAAGAGGCGTGAGATGATCAATGAGGGTGACAAGGCGCCGGCCATCGCGGTGACGGCGAGCGACGGCAGCAGCATGGACCTCTCGGCGCCGGGTCGGCCGCTGGTACTGTACTTCTATCCCAAGGACGACACGTCAGGCTGCACCCGGGAAGCGCAGGACTTCACCGCGCTCGCCGACGAGTTCGAAAAGGGTGGCGTAAAGGTTGTAGGCGTCTCGCGCGACGCGATGAAAAGTCATGAGAAATTCATTGGCAAATATTCGCTCGCGGTGCCGCTGGTTTCCGACGAGGACGGCCGAATTTCGGACGCTTTCGGCACCTGGGTCGAAAAGTCGATGTACGGCCGCAAGTATATGGGAATGGAGCGCGCGACCTATCTAATCGGCGCCGACGGCCATGTGCTTAAGGCGTGGCGCAAGGTCAAAGTGCCCGGCCATGCTCAGGAGGTGTTGAACGCTGCGAAGGCGTCCGCCTAACCCGCCAACGCCTTGAAGATCATCTCCCAGTGCAGCACGTCGTCGTACATGGCGCGGACGGGCAAGCGCTCGTCGAGGCCATGGGCCCGCTCATCGTCGGGTGAAATGCCCCAACTGCCGTCGACGTCGTAAACGGGTATCCCCTGCGCGCGGAAGAACGAGCCATCACTGGCGCCGGTCGACATGACCGGGAAGACATGCATTTCAGGGCCGTGGAAACGCGCCGCCGCGGCCTTAACCGCATTCATCACGTCGGGCCTCGGCGGTGAGGCTGGGGTCGGCAAGCCGATGTACAGCGGATCGGCGGCGACTTCGACATTGGGGCCGACCATGGTCTGCAGCTCCGCCTGAACGTCCTTCGGCTGCACGCCCGGGAAGATGCGGCAGTTGACGGTCGCCTGCGCCATCTGTGGAAGGGCGTTGTCGGCGTGGCCGCCTTTCAGCATCGTCGCGACGCAACGCGTGCGGGTGAGGCCGACCTCGAGCGGATTCGCCTCGATTGCATCCGCCGCCGCTCCGTCGTTGGGGTTAGCGAGCCAGGCGCGCATGGCCTGCCCCAGCGCGCTATTGCCTTCCTGCCGCGAGCGCTCCTCGAAATAGCCGCGCGTAATCTCGTTCTGCATCGGCTGGAAGCGGTGTGTCCGGAGCTTCTCGAGCGCGTCGGCGAGGTCGTAGATTGCATTGTCGGGCCGCGGCCGCGAGCTGTGGCCACCGCGATTGTGCGTCGTGAAGAAATAAGTCTGGAAGGTCTTTTCGGCCATCGAGATGCCGAAGCCGAGCGGGCGGAAATTGCGGTCGTAGGACGCTCCGCCGCCGTCGGCATTGAGCCCGAATTCCGCGTCGGTGAGGTTGCGCCACTTGGTCGAGCCGAGCGTTGCGCCGACACCACGCGTCTCTTCATCGCCGCTATAGAAGAAGATGATGTCGCGGTCCGGCTTGAAACCCTCTGACATCAATTTGACGGCGGCCATGGTCGTGGCAACGTCGCCGTTCTTCATGTCGCTGGTGCCGCGGCCTAGGAAGTAGCCCTCCTCTTCACGGAACACGAACGGGTCGTATTTCCAGTCCTCGCGCTTGGCTTCGACCACGTCCATGTGCCCCAGGACCAGCATCGGCTTCTTGGTCGCATGCGGCGAGCGCCAGCGGACGATCAGGGCTGCCGTCTGGTCGCCGGGAAGCGCCTCGTACGGCATGACGTGGATGTCGGAATCCGGAATCCCCGCGGCCCGGAATTGGTCGGCGAGCAATTTCGCCATTCGCGGGACTTCGCCCCGGTTGTGAACCGTCGGGATTTCGATCGCCTGCTTGAACAACTCGCGGGTCTTGGTCTGCCAGGCCGCGGGGAGCTGGCTCGGGACCGTCCGCGGATCGGTCGCGGCAAGCGCCGCGCTCGAAACTGCGGCGGCGAGGATAACAGCAAAAACGCGCTTCATTGGACCACTCCTATTTACCTGCGAGGTCGCGCAGCATCAGCTCCCAATGCACGACATTGTCGTAAAGCGATTTGACCGGCAGCCGCTCGTCCTTGCCGTGTGCGCGATTGTCGATTGGCGTGACCACCCAGCCGCCGTTGGTGCCGTAAACGGGAATACCCGCGACGCGGAAGGGGCGCGCGTCGCTCGCCCCGGTCGACATTTCTGGGAACACCGGCATTCCGGGATGAAGAGCCTGGACGGCGCGGGTGTAGGCTGCCGTGACGTCGGGCCGCAGCGGCGAGGCGAGGGAGGCGACGTAGTCGTCGTTCCTCGTGACCACCACTTCGGGATCGGCCACGACGCGCTCGAGCTCGGCCTTGATCGCGTTGGGGTCCACGCCGGGGAAGATGCGGCAATTGATCATCGCCGTGGCGAGTTGGGGCAACGCATTGTCCGCGTGGCCGCCAAACAGCCGCGTCGGCACGCAGCGGGTGCGCGTCAGGCCGACTTCGCTCTCGCTCGCCTCGATAGAGTCAGCCGCCTCACCGTCGTTGGGATTGGCGAGCCAGCGGCGCATCGCATCGCCGAGCGGCCCCTTTTCGAGTTTTTCGCGGCCGGCGAAATAGGCTCGCGAAGTCTCGCTCATCATCGGCGTGAAGCGATAGGCTTCGATTTTGTCGAGCGCGTGGGCGAGGCTGTAGATGGCGTTGTCCTTGCGCGGCTTGGACGAATGACCGCCGCGGTTGCGCACCGTCAGCGTAAAGCCCGCATACGTCTTTTCTGCGGTTTGCATGGTGAAGCCAGCCGGTGTGCCGTCCGCATTGAACCCGCCGCCACCGCCGTCGGCATTGAGCCCGAATTCGGGATGGCCGAGCAGGTCGAGCCACTGACTCGCGCCGTTCTTGGCGCCGATCCCGTTGGTTTCCTCATCGCCCGTGAACAGCACCACGATGTCGCGCTTCGGCTTGAACCCCGCGGCCTTGAGGTTGATCATCGCCTGGGTGATCCCGACGATGCCGTCCTTCATGTCGATGGTGCCGCGCCCGTAATAATAGCCGTCGCGCTCGGTCATCACGAAGGGGTCGGTGGTCGAATCCTCGCGCTTGGCCTCGACTACGTCCATGTGGCCCATCAGCAGGATCGGCTTGGCCGCCGGCTTGCCCGCGGCGCGCCAGCGGACGATTAGGGCGGCGGTATCGTCGCCGCCGGTCGTCGCGCTCTCGGTGTGGTAGGGCATGACCTGGACATCCTCGGCCGGGAAGCCCGCCGCCTTGAACTGGTCGGCGACGAATTGCGCCATCTCGGGCACGCGATGTCGGCCGATCACGGTCGGCGTGTTGATCACATGCTCGAACATCGCGTGGGCGGCATCGTGCTGCGCCTGGGTTAGCGCGGGCGGCGCGGCATGGAGCGCAGCGGCGGTGGCGAAAAGCGAGACGGCGGACAGTGTGGCGCTCAAGCGGCGCATAATAGAATCCCTTCCCCGGAAATTGAGTTGCGGCACGCTACCTTCCTTGTTCCAGCCGTCAAGCTGCGATGCCGTGGCCCTCGGCGAGATAATCCGCGCTTCGCATTTCCTCCAGCCGGCTGACGGTTCGTTGAAATTCGAATGAGCCGTCTCCCGCTGGGTAAAGCCCGGTCGGCTCGGCGTCCGAGGCGGCGAGCAGCTTGACCCGGTGCTCGTAGAACGCGTCGATCAGGGTGACGAAACGCGCGGCTTCGTTGCGCATCTCGCGTGTCATCACCGGGATGCCCACCACGATGACCGTGTGATAGCGCCGGGCGATCGCCAGATAATCCGCCGCCCCGCGAGCCGCGCCGCACAGCCGCTTGAAGGAGAAGACTGCGACGCCCTTGAGACTCTTGGGAACGTGGATCGTTCGGCCGCCTCCCACCTCAAGCTCTTCGGAAGGGACCTTGGCACGATCTTCGACCGGATAATCAGTCAGCTGGAAGAAGGCGCGGCTGAGTGCCGCGGTCGCTTCGGGGCCGTTCGGCACGTGCCAAACCTCGACGCCCTCGAGGCGATCGAGCCGATAGTCCATCGGACCGTCGATGCGGACCACCAGCATTTTGGCGTCGATCAGGTTGATGAACGGCACGAATAGTTCGCGGTTGAGTCCGTCCTTGTAGAGATCGCCCGGGGGCCGGTTAGAGGTCGTGACGATCTTGACCTCAAGTTCGAGCAGGTGACTGAACAGGCGCGACAGGATCATCGCGTCCGCGGGATTAGTGACCTGCATCTCGTCGAAGGCCAGCAGCCGCGCACCCTCGGCGATCTCCGCGGCAACGCGCTCGATCGGGTCGCCCTCCTCGCTTTCGCGCGCTTTTCGGAGCCGGGCATGCGTTTCGAGCATGAATTCGTGGAAATGGACACGGCGCTTGGGTTGGACGTCGATCCGTTCGAACGCGAGATCCATCAGCATCGACTTTCCGCGCCCGACGCCGCCCCAGAGATAGACGCCCGCCGGACCGTCAGCTTGCCCGCCAAGCAACCGAGAGAGAATGCCCTTGTCCCGCAAGCTCGCGGCAAGCCGGTCCAGCGCGGCGACCGCGCGCTCCTGAGCGGCGTCGGTCTTCAGCTCGCCCGCGTGGAGGAGCTCGGCGTAGGCCCGCCCGACTGGCCCGATCATGCTGGAGCGTTGCGCTCTCGGATGCGCTTAAGCGTGCCGGTAAAGCTGTAGCAGGGCTGATCGTTCTGCTTCACGACGCCCTGGAGAAAGGCATGGCCGCGCGTCTGCTTGACCAGCTCCACATGAGCGTCGAGCGGTGCGCCCGGCTTTCCGCGGGCCAGGAAATGGGTGGTCAGGTCGAGCGTCACGTAATGACCGCGCTCCATTCCCGCGCATAGCCCGCCGGCGAATATCGACATGTCGATGAAGCTCATTACCGACCCGCCGTGAAGCGAGCCGCCCATATTCATATGCTGCTCGGTCGGGAACATCCGGCAGACCGCGCGGCTGGGCCCGTCCGGCTTGAACAGCAGCCGGCCAGTGGCCGCCGCGAAGCTGCCGCGCGGGAAGTCGCCCCAGCTAAACCAGCCGGGATTGTCGGCATCGGGAGTGGCGCCGGTAGGGACGCCCACGTCCTCCATGAGGCCGTCGAGATCGTGGCCGTCTTCGCTCACGCCAACCGCTCAAGCAGCCCGTTCGGCGATCAGCTTCTTCGTCTCGGCGATCGCTTTGGCCGGATTGAGGCCCTTGGGGCACGCATTCGCGCAGTTCATGATGGTGTGGCAGCGGTAGAGCCGGAATGGGTCCTCCAGCGTATCGAGACGCTCGCCCGTCGCCTCGTCGCGGCTGTCAGCGAGCCAGCGGTAGGCCTGGAGCAGGATCGCGGGACCGAGGAACTTGTCGGCGTTCCACCAATAACTTGGGCAGCTGGTCGAGCAGCAGAAGCACAAGATGCACTCGTAAAGCCCGTCGAGCTGCTCGCGGTCCGCTGGAGACTGAAGGCGCTCGCGCGACGGGGCTGGCGAAGCGGTTTTCAGCCACGGTTGGATCAGCGCATACTGGGCATAAGCATGGGTGAGGTCGGGGACGAGGTCCTTGACGACGTCCATGTGTGGGAGCGGCGTAACCTGCACCTCGCCCTTCAAGTCCTCGATCGGGGTCGTGCAGGCGAGGCCGTTCCGGCCGCCCATGTTCATCGAGCAGGATCCGCAAATTCCTTCGCGGCACGAGCGGCGGAATGTCAGCGTCGGGTCGATCTCGTTCTTGATCTTGATCAGCGCGTCGAGGACCATCGGCCCGCATTTGTCGAGGTCGATCGTGTAGCGGTCGAACCGCGGGTTCGCGCCTGTGTCCGGGTCGTAGCGATAAATTTTGAGGGTTCTGAGACGTTTACCCTCTTCGGCGTTCCACTCACGCCCGCGGGTAATCTTGCTGTTGTTGGGAAGGGTGAATTCGGCCAAAGCTGAAGGCTCCTTGCTTGGCGGAGCCGCTAGCACGCGGCGCACGCATAAGAAAAGGCCGCCCGGCGAACCGGACGGCCTTTCTAGCCTAACTCTTCGGAGGATTTAACGCAGGAGGGCGCTGACAACCTGCTGGACCAGCATTGTCCGTGGATTCACGCGATAAATGTAGCCGTCGCCGTAGTAATAATTGCCGTTGGGCTGAAGGCCGTAATGCGAACGCACGTCATAGGGAATCTGGTTATAATTCCACAGGTTGCCGTAGTTCGTCGGGAAGCGCTGGCCGATATTGTAGAGCTTCCTGGCTTGTCCCGGCGGCAGACAGCCGTTGTTCTTCTTGGCCAGGCCCGGAGGGCAGCCGCCGGTGCCATGACCGTACAGCGAGCCCTTGCCATGGCTTTCATAATCATACGCATGGTTGTTGCCCTCGCCGTGACCGTTACCGGGCTTGGCAGCGGCGGGGGTCGCGATGATGGCGAGCGCAGCGCTCGCTAGGATAAATGTGTGTTTCATGCCGCTGATATATCCTTTGGGAGGTGAATGGGCCCTGAGGCGAACGTTCATCGCGCTTCAGGGGTGGCGCGCCGTGTATGGAGGAACGGCTGAGGCGGGCAGCCGTTGCATGGTCGGCTTCCAACCAAAGGAGAGAGACGATGCTGCGCACCGCCAGTGCGATGCCGATGATCGCGGTCAAGGACCCCGACGGCAATATCCTCAGCTTGATTGAAGGCGGCGAATAGCTTCGTCGTCGCGGTTGCCCGACTCCCTCTGCCGGTCTAGGAGCGCCGCCAGCTTCATGACGCCGGTCCCGGCGCGCCCAAACAGCAGAGGAAATATCGCCCAATGGCTCGTCGGAAGATTGCGCTGATCGGCGCCGGAATGATCGGTGGCACCCTTGCCCACCTCGCCGCCATGCGCGAGCTCGGCGACATCGTCCTGTTCGATATCGTGGAGGGCATTCCTGAAGGCAAGGCGCTCGACATCGCGCAGGCGGGGCCGGTCGACGACTTCGATTCGAAGCTCAAAGGCTCGTCCGACTATGCCGACATCGAGGGCGCGGACGTGTGCATCGTCACCGCCGGAATCGCCCGCAAGCCCGGCATGAGCCGCGACGACCTGCTCGGCATCAATTTGAAGGTTATGAAGGCGGTGGGCGAGGGCATCCGGAAACACGCACCCAACGCCTTCGTCATCTGCATCACCAACCCGCTCGACGCGATGGTGTGGGCGCTGCGCGAATTTTCCGGGCTCCCGCACAACATGGTCGTCGGCATGGCCGGCGTGCTCGACAGCGCGCGGTTCCGCCATTTTCTCGCGGCGGAGTTCGGGGTCAGCGTCGAGGACGTCACGGCCTTTGTCCTTGGCGGGCATGGCGACACGATGGTCCCGATCGTCGAATATTCGACCGTCGCCGGCATCCCGATCCCCGACCTCATCAAAATGGGCTGGTCGACGCAGGAGAAGATCGACGCGATCGTCAAGCGCACCCGCGGCGGCGGCGGCGAGATCGTCGCGTTGTTGAAGACTGGCAGTGCTTATTATGCGCCCGCGACTAGCGCGATCGCGATGGCCGAGAGTTTCCTGAAGGACAAGAAACGCGTGCTGCCCTGCGCGGCGCATCTCACCGGCCAATATGGCGTCGATGACCTCTATGTGGGCGTGCCCTGCGTGTTGGGCGCGGGCGGCGTCGAGAAGATCGTCGAGGTCGACCTGGATGATGCGGCGCGGCAGAACTTCAATGTCAGCGTCGAGGCGGTCAAAGAGCTGCTCGTCGCCTGCAAGCAGATCGACGCCTCGCTCGCTGCGGAACCGGTCGCGTGAGCATCCTCGTCGACCGCAGCACCAGGGTCATCACCCAGGGGATGACCGGTGAGACCGGTACTTTCCACACCAGCCAAGCGCTCGCCTACGGCACGCAGATGGTCGGCGGGGTGACGCCGGGCAAAGGCGGGACGACCCATCTCGACCTTCCGGTGTTCGACACAGTGCGCGAGGCGGTCGCCAAGACCGGCGCGAGCGCGAGCGTGATCTATGTCCCACCGCCGTTCGCCGCGGACTCGATCCTCGAGGCGATCGATGCCGAAGTCCCGCTGATCGTCTGCATTACCGAGGGCATTCCGGTGCTCGACATGGTCAAGGTCAAGCGCGCGCTCACCGCCTCCAAGTCGCGGCTCATCGGGCCCAATTGCCCGGGCGTGCTCACCCCGAACGAATGCAAGATCGGGATCATGCCCGGCAACATCTTCATGAAAGGCAGCGTCGGCGTCGTCAGCCGTTCCGGTACGCTCACTTATGAGGCGGTGTTCCAGACGACCAACGAAGGGCTCGGCCAGTCGACCGCGGTCGGAATCGGCGGCGATCCGGTGAAGGGCACCGAGTTCATCGACGTGCTCGAAATGTTTCTCGCCGACGATGAAACCCAGTCGATCATCATGATCGGTGAGATCGGCGGCAGCGCCGAGGAGGACGCCGCGCAGTTCCTCGCGGACGAGGCGAAACGCGGCCGTCGCAAACCCGTGGTAGGGTTCATCGCCGGGCGCACCGCACCTCCGGGTCGCCGCATGGGCCATGCCGGCGCGATCGTTTCGGGCGGCAAGGGCGACGCCGCGAGCAAGATTGCGGCGATGGAGGCGGCTGGAATCACCGTGTCCCCAAGCCCATCTGAATTGGGCAGGACACTCAGGGAGTTGTTGGTCGCGGCATGAATGACGCCGTCGGGATGATCGAACGGGAGGCTGGCCCGAGCTGGGCGCGGGCGAACTGGCCGCTCGCCGAGCTCGACGAGCTCAATCTCGGCCTGGACCCGACCCAGGCTTCGATCGAGACGGTGAAGGCGGCCGTCGCGGAGCGCGCCGCGGCGAACACCAGCGATCCGCAAGCCATCCGCCGCGCGGCCGAGGACAGCATCCGCGCGATGATGCTGATCCGCACCTATCGCGTGCGCGGGCATCTCGCCGCTGACCTCGACCCGCTCCGCCTTACGCGCCGCGAAGTCCCCGCCGACCTCACCGCCGAATATCACGGCTTTTCCGACGACGACATCGACCGCCCGATCTGGCTCTGCGGAGCGCTCGGGTTCGAGCAGGCAACGGTGCGCGAGATCGTCCGCGTGCTCCAGGCCAATTACTGCGGGCACGTCGGCCTCGAATATATGCACATCAACGAGGTCGACGAGCGGCGCTTCCTCCAGGAACGGATGGAGGGCAAGGACGCTGCCATCGAGTTCACGCCCGAAGGCAAGCAGTCGATCCTCACCAAGGTCATCCACGCCGAGCAGTGGGAGAAATTCCTCGCCAAGAAATATGTCGGGACGAAGCGCTTCGGTCTTGATGGCGGCGAAGGCGCGGTCCCGGCGCTCGAGGCGGTCATCAAATATGGCGGTCAGTATGGTGTGACCGAGATCGACGTCGGCATGGCGCACCGCGGTCGTCTCAACATCCTGACCAACGTCATGGGCAAGACCGCGCAAGCAATTTTCCATGAGTTCGCGGGCGGCGCCACCAATCCCGCCGACGTCGGCGGCTCGGGCGACGTCAAATATCATCTCGGCACCTCCTCGGATCGCGAGTTCGACGGGAACAAGGTGCATTTGTCGCTGCTCCCCAACCCCTCGCACCTCGAGGCGGTCGATCCGGTCGTCCTCGGCAAGGCCCGCGCGATCCAGACGATCCGCGACGACAAGCATGGCAGGACGGTGCTTCCGATCCTGCTTCACGGCGACGCGGCCTTCGCCGGGCAGGGCGTCGTGTGGGAGTGCCTGAGCTTCTCCGGCCTGCCGGGCTACGGCACCGGCGGGACGATTCATTTCATCATCAACAATCAGGTCGGCTTCACCACTAGCCCGCAGTTCGCGCGATCGTCGCCTTATCCGTCGGACGTGGCCAAGGGCGTCCAGGCGCCAATCCTCCACGTCAACGGCGACGATCCGGAAGCCGTGACCTTTAGCTGCAAGCTGGCGACCGAATTCCGCCAGACCTTCGGCCGCGACATCGTCATCGACATGTGGTGCTACCGCCGCTTCGGGCACAACGAGGGCGACGAGCCCAGCTTCACGCAGCCGTTGATGTATGCGGCGATCAAGAAGCACCCGCCGATCAGCCAGATCTACGGTGGGCGACTAATCACGGAAGGCGTCGTCGACCAGGCGTGGATCGACCGGCAGACGAAGGACTATGTCGATCATCTTGAGGCGGAGTTCGGCGCGGCGACCTCTTACCTTCCCGACAAGGCGGATTGGTTCGAAGGTCGCTGGGCCGGGCTCGGCCGTCCCGACGAGCCGGTGCTCGGCCGCCGCAATATCCCGACTGCGATCGACGAAGCGGAGGTCAAGCGCCTCGGCCAGCTACTGACTACGGTTCCGCAGGGTCTCGCGATCCACAAGACCCTGCAGCGCATCCTCGACGCGAAGAAGGCAATGTTCGACAGCGGCGAGGGGTTCGACTGGGCGACCGCGGAAGCGCTCGCTTTCGGCAGTCTGCTCGCGGAAGGGCAAGGCGTTCGCCTGTCGGGCCAGGACAGCGGCCGCGGCACCTTCAGCCAGCGCCACTCGGTCTGGGTCGACCAGCAAACCGCCGAAAAATATATCCCGCTGTGCAACGTCGAGGGCGGCCGCTTCGAGGTTCGCGACAGTCCGCTGTCCGAATTCGGCGTGCTTGGTTTCGAATATGGCTATTCGCTCGCCGACCCGAAGACATTGGTGCTGTGGGAGGCGCAATTCGGCGATTTCGCCAACGGCGCGCAAAGCATCATCGACCAGTTCGTCGCGGCCGGCGAGGCTAAGTGGCTGCGCGCCAGCGGGCTCGTGATGTTGCTCCCGCATGGTTTCGAAGGGCAGGGGCCGGAGCACAGCTCGGCGCGCCTCGAACGCTATCTCCAGCTCTGCGCCGACGACAATCTTCAGGTCGCCAATTGCACTACTCCGGCGAACTATTTCCATATTCTCAGGCGGCAGATGCGCCGCGACTTCCGCAAGCCGCTGATTCTGATGACGCCCAAATCGCTCCTGAGGAACAAGTTCGCCGTCTCGCAACTCCACGACTTTACCGGCGACAGCCATTTCCGGCGCATCCTCAGCGACCTCAATCCGCCCGCCGAGGGGGAAACGCGGCGACTTATTCTGTGTTCGGGCAAGCTCGCTTACGAGCTGATGGAAGCGCGCGATGAAGCTGGCGACCTTGGCGTTGAGATCCTGCGCATCGAACAGCTCTATCCTTTCCCGTCGGAGCCGCTGCTCAAGCGGCTCAAGGCGATGCCTCGACTCCAGGACCTGATCTGGGCGCAGGAAGAGCCGAAGAATAACGGGGCGTGGAGCTTCGTCGAGCCGCTACTCGAGACCTGTATCGCAGACGCCGGCCGTCCGGAAATGCGGCCGCAATATGCCGGCCGTGACGCCAGTGCTTCGCCGGCGACCGGGCTGGCCAAGCGCCATGCGGCTGAGCAGGCGGCCTTGATTGCAGCCGCGCTCGGCCATAGCAGCCACGCCGAAGGCGCGGCGGTCGCGGCGCAATAAAGGGATCGAAATGGCTACCGACGTAGAAGTCCCCGCGCTCGGGGAATCGATCACCGAAGGCACGCTCGCCCAGTGGCTGAAGAAGCCCGGCGAAGCGGTCGCGGCGGATGAAGCGATCGCCAGCCTCGAGACGGACAAGGTGAGCGTCGAGGTGCCGTCGCCAGTCGCGGGCGTGCTTACCGAGCAACTGGCCAAGGAAGGCGATACGGTCGCCGTCGGGGCAGTGATCGCCCGGATCGGCGAGGGCGCGGCGACGGTTGCAACCCCGGCTCAAGCCGCGGCGGATGCCACGACCAACCCGGCGGGCCCGAGCGAGACTCCGGCGCTGCGCGGCGACGACCATGCGCCCGAGGCGCCGCCAGCAATGGCCGCTGACGGGCACGACGATGGCGTGATGACCCTGTCGCCGGCGGTGCGGCGCGCGGTGCTTGAGCTTCACGTCGACCCGACGCGCATCAAGGGAAGCGGCAAGGACGGGCGGCTGACCAAGGACGACGTGCTAGCGGCGGCGCAGGCTTTGAGTTCCCCGGCGCAGGCCGGGGCCCAGGCGCCGCAGGCGAAAGCCGCCGTTGTCGAAGAAGCGAAGGCTCCGCCTCCTGGGCCCCGGCCATCGGGGTCCCCGCAAAGTAGTACTTTGCGGGGTGCCCCTGCGCCAGGGAGCAGGAACGAAGAGCGCGTCAAGATGTCGCGCCTGCGGCAGACCATCGCCCGGCGTCTCAAGGAAGCGCAGAACACCGCCGCGCTGCTCACCACCTTCAACGACGTCGACATGTCGGCGGTGATCGACGCCCGCGCCCGCTACAAGGATTTGTTCGAGAAGAAGCACGGCATCCGCCTCGGCTTCATGGGCTTCTTCGTGAAGGCCTGCGCGCTCGCCGCCAAGGACGTACCGTCGGTCAACGCCAGCCTCGAGGGCCCAGAAGGCAATCAGGAGATCGTCTATCACGATTATCTCGACGTCTCGGTCGCGGTATCGGCGCCCAAGGGGTTGGTGGTGCCCGTGGTCCGCAACGCGGACCGCATGAGCTTTGCCGAGATCGAGAAGACCATCGCCGACTATGGCAAGCGCGCCAAGGAGGGCACGCTCGGCATCGAGGAGATGCAGGGCGGGACCTTCACTATCTCCAACGGCGGCGTGTTCGGAAGCCTGCTATCGACCCCGATCATCAATCCACCCCAGTCGGCGGTGCTCGGCATGCACCGCATCGAGGAGCGGCCGGTGGTCAAGGACGGCCAGATCGTCGCCCGGCCGATGATGTACCTCGCGCTAAGCTACGACCACCGCCTGATCGACGGCCGCGAGGCGGTCACCTTCCTGGTGCGGGTCAAGGAAGCGATCGAGGATCCGACGAGGCTGCTGATCGATCTTTGATGTGGGCTCTCCCGCTCCCCGCTGACACGATTGTCATTATCGCGTTGCTGGGTCTGTTTTTTGGCTTCTCGCTATGGTGGACTCCCAATCTGCGCGATGCAGGTCAATTTCTGATCCGAGAGAGGCGATACGGAAAGCTGGCTCTAATTACGCTGCTAACGTCCGGACTCTTCTTCACCATCATGTTTTGTGTCGCCCTGCTACCGATTTGATCAGCCACGAAGGCTTTGAGCAGGTCCGACAGAAGTAGCCATGACTTCTCCGTTCCCCGGCGAAGGCCGGGGTCCAGGAGCGCCGAGAGGCGCTTTCGACTTCCAACTTTATCCGGCTTGCGCCGGCCTGGGCCCCGGCCTTCGCCGGGGAACAGTACCAACTAAATGCTCTCCGCTAGCCAGATCGTGTGCTGTGCGCCTTTGCCGCTGGAGCGGGCGCGGACTCGGGTGGGATTTGCCGCGAAACCGTTGGCGTTGAG
>Ga0207711_10002986_pt1 | contig 14786 bp, 16 predicted proteins | sample KBSS34metaG_FD_184401 | JGI IMG/M metagenome (GOLD analysis project Ga0207711, IMG submission 184401) | Switchgrass rhizosphere microbial communities from Kellogg Biological Station, Michigan, USA - KBS S3-4 metaG (SPAdes) (version 2) | ecosystem: Host-associated > Plants > Roots > Rhizosphere...
GACGCCCAGGCACCCTGGGCTCTGCGCAAGAGCGATCCCGAGCGCATGGCGGCCGTCCTGGGCACGTTGGTCGTTGCACTTCGCGGGCTCACGCGAGCGATTGCTCCGATCATCCCGGATTCCGCCGACAAGCTCTTGAGCCTGATCGATGCCGGAGAAGGGGGCGTGCCGATTGCACAGCCAGTGCCGCTGTTCCCGCGCCTCGAGCTCGAAGGCGAGGAGGCAGCGGCATGAGGCTCATCGATAGCCACTGCCACCTCAACTATGAGGGATTGGTCGAACGCCAGGATGAAGTGCTTGAAAATGCGAGAAATCGCGGCATTCAAGGCTTCCTCAACATCTCGACCCGCCAGCGCGAATGGAACGACATTATCGCGGTTGCGGAGAAGAATCCGGACGTGTGGGCGAGCGTCGGCGTCCATCCCCACGAGGCGGATGCGCATCCAGACCTGGGCGCCGCCGCGCTGGCCAAAGCCGCCGACCACCCGCGCGTGGTCGCGATCGGTGAGTGCGGGCTCGATTATTATTACGACAAATCGGACCGCCATGCGCAACGCGAACGCTTCGAGGCGCATATCGAGGCGGCACGCGACACGGGCTTGCCGCTCGTCGTGCATACGCGGGACGCTGAGGAAGATACCGCCGAGATCCTGCACAGAGCGGCAAAGGAGAAAGGGGTCGCCGGCGTGCTCCATTGCTTCACCGGCTCGGCCGAGCTGGCGCGCAAGGGACTGGATCTCGGTTTCTACATCTCGCTTTCCGGGATTGTGACATTCAAGAACGCAGCAGACCTGCAGGACACGGCGAGGTGGATTCCGGCGGATAAAATGTTGGTCGAGACGGATTCCCCGTTCCTGGCGCCGGTACCGCATCGCGGACAGACGTGCGAGCCGGCGTTCGTCGCCGACACGGCCGCATTTGTCGCCGAGCTCCGCGGCGAGCCGGTCGAGCGACTTGCCGAGACGACGACCGCGAATTTCTTCAGATTGTTCAATAAAGCGGCGTGAAGGTCAGAATCCTCGGCTGCGGGACGTCAACGGGCGTTCCCAAGATCGGCAATGACTGGGGGCGGTGCGATCCCTCGGAGCCGAGAAATTACCGGCTGCGCTCCTCGATCACGGTCGAAAGCGACGGTACGACCATTCTGGTCGACTGCGGTCCCGACCTCCGTCAGCAGCTTCTCGACGCCGGCCTGGCGAAGCTCGACGCCGTCATCGTTACGCATACGCACGGCGATCATTGTCACGGCATCGACGAGCTCCGACCTGTTTCGGCAACGCTTGGCAAGCCGGTTCCGCTCTATGGCCGGGCCGACACCCTCGAAATCCTGCGGACACGCTTCGACTACGCCTTCGAACAATCGGATTTTTACCGGGCCGTCGTCGAACCCCGGGAAATCACCGGGGACGAAAAGTTCGGGTCGGCCCGGATGCGCGTCGTCGACCAACCGCATGGCGGCCCGACTTCGCTCGGCATGCGCTTTGACGAAGGCGATAAGTCCGTGGTTTATGCCATAGATTTCAGCGACATGACGGACGATATGGCGATGCTTTACGAATCCGCGGACGTGTGGATCGCCGACTGCCTGACGCGTACGCCGCACCCAACCCATGCACATCTCGACGGGGTGCTCGGCTGGGCACGTGATTTACGCGTCGAGCGCCTTTACCTGACCCACATGGGAAACGGCCTCGATTACCAGGCATTGATCAGGGAGCTGCCCGATTGGGCCGCGCCGGCTCATGACGGGCTGGAGATCGACCTGTGATGACCAACGATCTGATGCTCGGCGGCGTTTATATCCTGATGGCGATGATGCTCGTGCTGGGATCGCTGATGTCGCGGCGCGAGCCGGCAGCAAAGCTGATCACCATGGCATTGACCTGGATTGTGATCTTTGCCGCGGGTTTCGTCTTGTTCACATTTCGCGACGATTTCGGCTGGGTCGCGCAACGGCTCAAGGCTGAAGCTGTCGGTACGCCCGTTCAGCAGGGGCGCGAAACGCGCATTCCGATGGCAATCGACGGCCATTTCTGGGTCGAGGCGCTGCTCAACGGCCAAAAGGTCAGATTTCTGGTCGACAGTGGCGCCACGATGACGACGATCGACCGCGCTACGGCGCGACGTACAGGAGTGTTGGTATCGCCGAGGCGCGACCAGCTCGTGCGAACGGGCAATGGCGTCATCCGGGTCTCGAGCGGGCGTGCGGATGAATTGCAAGTCGGTCAGATCATTCGCCACGATGTCGGCCTTCAGGTTGCCGACAACGACGATCTGAACGTTCTCGGCATGAATTTTCTTTCGTCCTTGCAAGGCTGGAGGGTGCAAGGACGATGGCTGGTACTGGTCCCCTGATACAGGGATACTTTACATAATGCATATTATCATACTTTCTGGATTGCCCAGCAAGAGCCCCCCGATTGGCTGATCTCAGCCGCCTAGTCGCCATCATGCGACGCCTTCGGGACCCCGAGCGCGGCTGCGAATGGGATCGCGAACAAAGCTTCGCGACCATCGCTCCCTATACGATCGAGGAAGCGTACGAGGTCGCCGACGCCATCGCGCGTGGCGATATGGAATCACTGGCCGATGAGCTCGGTGACCTGCAGCTCCAAGTCGTATTCCACTCGCAAATGGCCGGCGAAGCCGGGCATTTTGCGCTCGACGACGTGATCGACCGGATCTGTGACAAGCTCGAGCGCCGCCATCCTCACATCTTCGGCGAGGCCAGCCACAGCCCCGGCTGGGAGGAACTCAAAGCCGCGGAGCGCAAGGAGCACTTGGATGAAAGCGCCCTGGCCGGCGTTGCGCTCGCGCTTCCGGCGCTCGAGCGCGCCGCCAAGCTGCAGCGCCGGGCGGCTCGTACCGGCTTCGACTGGCCCGATGCCTCAGGCCCGCGCGCGAAGATTGACGAAGAGCTGGCTGAGCTCGACGCCGAGAGCGACCATCAACGCATGCTGGAGGAGCTTGGCGACCTGCTGTTCGCCGTCGTCAACCTCGCACGCCATCTCGACATCGAGCCCGAAGCGGCTCTGCGCGAAGCCAACCGCAAGTTCGAACAACGATTTCGCGCGATTGAGACTGCGCCGGGTTTCGTCGAACTCTCGCTCGATGAAAAAGAAGCCCTATGGGTCACAACTAAGAGCGCTCAGGCCGATTCCAAGGCCTGAAATCGCGCCCAATTATCCGGCGACAGTCGCACCGACAGCTCGACCTGGTCATGGTCGATCTTCTGATCCAGCACTTCGCCGCGTGCGTGCAACCAGGCGATGCGTCCGCCGTCGCCGGCTGGTACGCGAACCTGGTGCACCTCTTCGCCAATCCGAAGCTTTGCCGAAACGCATTGGCGGAGCTCGTCGATTCCGTCGCCGCTCGTCGCCGAAATCGGCACGGCATCCTCGCGCCGACGTGCCTCCTCAAACAATTGATCAGAATCCTCGCTCGATAGAAGGTCGATCTTGTTCCACGCTTCGATCCGCGGCGGCGCGCCCTCCTCCGCCAGGCCGAGGGATTGCAGCACCTGCTCGACGTCTTCGCGCTGCGCTTCGCGGTCCGGGTGCGCCATGTCGCGCACGTGAATCAGCAGATCGGCCGACGCGACCTCCTCCAGTGTCGCGCGGAAAGCCGCGATCAGTTCGGTCGGCAGATCGGAGACGAAGCCGACCGTGTCGGATAAAATGACCTTGTCGAAACCCGGCAGATGAATATCACGCATGGTCGGATCGAGAGTTGCAAACAGAAGATCCTCTGCGAGCACAGACTCGCCCGTCAGACGATTGAAAAGCGTTGATTTTCCGGCGTTTGTGTAGCCCACTAGCGCAACTACCGGCCACGGGGCGCGTTGGCGTCGGTCGCGGTGCAAGGCGCGTGTCCGCTTGACCTGATCGAGCTCGCGCCGGATCTTGGCCATCCGGTCGCGGATCATTCTCCGATCCGCCTCGATCTGGGTTTCCCCGGGACCGCCAAGGAAACCGAACCCGCCGCGCTGCCGCTCGAGATGGGTCCAACTGCGCACCAGCCTGCCCGCCTGGTATTCGAGGTGCGCAAGCTCGACTTGCAGCTGCCCCTCGGCCGTTGCGGCGCGCTCTCCAAAAATCTCGAGGATCAGCCCGGTGCGGTCGATCACCTTTGTCCCGACCTCGTCTTCGAGATTCTTTTGCTGCACCGGGGTTAGCGGGGCATCGACGATCAAGAGTCGTGAACCGCTGTCACGGGCCAATTCGGCAATTTCCTCGACCTGGCCCTTGCCGAGCAAGGTCGCCGGCCGAACCGAGCGCACTCGGAACGCCCGCTCGGCAGCAATGACGACGCCAATCGCTTCCGCCAGCCCTTTCGCCTCCTCGATCCGCGCCTCGACCGAGCGGCGCGCGCCTTCGCGAGGAAGCTCGGGGACCACGAGGATCGCGCGTTCCCCGCGGGCGACCTCGATCGCGCCGTTGCCGTCGAACGGACTGTTCAGAGATCCTCCTCCGCCTGGCCGTCAGCGGCATCGCCCAGCTTCAGCGCATGCGCCGGCTGCAGCGTCGAAACGGCGTGCTTGTAGACCAGTTGAATCTGGCCCCCGCGTTCGAGCAGCAGTGCGAACTGGTCAAAACCCGCGATGTTACCCTGAAGCATGACGCCGTTGACCAGAAACAAGGTGATTCGCTCGGCCTCCCGCGCCGCGGCGGCAAGGAAGAGGTCCTGCAGGGCCGCCTTGGCACCATCTGCGGGCAAGGAACTGGCGACGAAGTCGGGCGGCGGCTCGGACGGCATGATGGTCGAGATCGAATGTTTATAGACGAGCTGCGATGCGCCCTCGCGGCGCAGCAGGAGCGAAAAAGCGTCGAACCAGGTGACCACCCCTTGCAGCTTCACGCCTTTGACGAGGAAGATGGTGACCGGCAGCTTGGCGCGCCGGACGCTGTTCAGGAAATGATCCTGCAGGCTCAGCGTCTTGGCAGCCATCCTGTCTCCTTAATTATTCTTCGCCCTCTCGCTTGTCGCCGATGCCCAGCGCCTTCAACTTCCGATGCAGCGCCGAGCGTTCCATGCCGATGAACGATGCGGTGCGCGAGATGTTGCCTGAGAAGCGACGAATCTGGATCTTCAGATATTCGCGCTCAAACGATTCGCGAGCCTCGCGCAACGGACTCCCCATGATTGCCATGGCCGTGCTCGCTCCACCCATCGCGCTCTGATTATCGAGCACCTCGGATGGCAAGAGGTCAACCTCGATGCAGGAGACGCGATCCCCAGGTGCGAGCATCACGGTGCGTTCGATAATGTTCCTCAACTGGCGGACATTCCCCGGCCAGTCGTGCGCCTGGAGCGCGGCCATCGCCTCCTCGGAAATCCGCGGCGGAGGCGTGCGCCGTTCGGCGGCAAAGCGGGCGAGGAAATGGCTCACGAGCTCCGGGATATCCTCGCGCCGCTCGCGCAGCGGCGGGAGGCGCACGGGAACCACGTTCAATCGGTAGAAGAGGTCTTCCCGAAAACGCCCGGCGGCAATCTCGTCGTGAAGGTTTCGCGAAGTGGCCGAGAGCACGCGCACATCGACCTTGACCGGACGCTGCCCGCCGACGCGATGATAGCTCTGGTCGGTGAGGACCCGCAGGATCTTAGCCTGCGTCGTCGGTGGCATGTCCGCAATCTCGTCGAGGAATAAAGTCCCGCCATGGGCATGCTCGAGCAGACCCGGTCGCATCGCGCCGTCGGCCTCGGATCCAAACAGTTCCTCTTCGACGCGCTCTGGGCTCATCATGGCAGCGGCTAGGACGATGAAGGGAGCACGCGCCCGCGGACTCCACTGATGAATCATCCGCGCCGCGATCTCCTTACCGACGCCCGGCGGACCGGAGATCAAAACCCTGCTGCCGGTCGGAGCAACGCGCTTGAGGGTGGCGCGCACCGTATTGATCGCCACCGAGCTGCCGTGCAGCTGGTCCTCCTGCCCGATCTGCAGGCGCAGCGTCGCATTCTCGCGGCGAAGCCGGTCGGTTTCGGTCGCGCGGTCGACGAGGTAGATGAGCCGCTCGGCCTCGAACGGCTTCTCGATGAAATCGACCGCCCCTTCCCTCACCGCGGCGACCGCCGTGTCGAGGTTGCCGTGGCCCGAGATCATCAGGACCGGGATGGTCGAATCGCGGCGCTTGACCTCCTGCAACAGCTGCAGCCCCTCGAGACGCGAGCCCTGTAGCCAGACGTCGAGCAGAACCATCGAAGGTCGCCGTTCCTCAATCGCGTCAAGCGCGGTGCTGCTGTCGGCCGCGGTGCGCACCGCATAGCCTTCGTCTTCGAGGACGCCGCTGACCAGTTCGCGGATGTCGGCTTCATCGTCCACCACCAGCACTTCAAGCGCCATCAGCCCCCACCCTCTTCGTCATCAATGCCCTCGCTGTCGGTCGCGGCCGACGCTTCTTCGCCCGCCAACGCTTCGAGCTTCGCCGTGTTGAAGGAGATGCGCACATGCGTCCCGCCGCCCGGCCGGTCGAGGAAGGCGATCTCGCCCATATGTTCCTCGACGATCTTCTTGACGATCGCGAGCCCAAGGCCGGTTCCGCGCACCCGCGTCGTCATGTACGGCTCGGTCAGGCGCTCGCGGTCCTCGGGAAGGCCGACACCGGTGTCGAGCACGTCGACAATCAGCTGGCTGTCCTCTTCATGGAGTTTGAGCTCAATACGGTCGCCGGCAAGACTATGTTCGCCGCGATTCATCCTGCCTTCAATGGCTTCCACGCCGTTCTTGACAACGTTGGTGAGAGCCTGGGCGAGCTGGCGGCGATCGCAGACCATGCGGAATTCGCCGTCCTGCGGCTCGAGTACGAAACTGATCTTCGGATGCGCGACTTCATGAAGGAACAATGCCTGGCGCGCGATCTCATGAACGTTCTCGTCGCGGAAGGCCGGCTTAGGCATGCGCGCGAAGTTCGAAAACTCATCGACCATGCGCCGGAGATCGCCCACTTGGCGAATGATCGTGCCAGAAAGCCGCTCGAAAGTCTCTTTGTCAGAGGTAATCTCGTCTCCGAACTTGCGCTGCATACGCTCAGCGGCAAGCTGAATGGGCGTCAGCGGGTTCTTGATCTCGTGGGCGATACGGCGGGCGATGTCGGACCAGGCCGCACGCCGCTGGTCGGTGAGCTGGTCGGTGATGTCATCAAAAGTCAGCACCGACCCGTCCCGGTAGCGCACCCGCTTAACGGCGAGCGTACGTTGCACAGAATCTCCGATGACGATGACATTCGCCTCGGACTGCTCACCGCGGATGAACTCCCCGAGATTCGAGGATACTGTCCCGAGGTCCTCGCCCTCCACCTCGTGCTGGCTCTTCTGGAGCAATCCCTCGGCCGAACGGTTGACGAGCAGGATGCGATTGCCCGTATCGAGTGCGATGACCCCGGCCGTGACACTCGATAGTACCGCCTCCATGAACGCGCGCCGGGCATCGAGCTGCCTGTTTGCGGTGCGCAGCGCGCCCGTCTGTTCGTCGAGGCGACCGGCCATCCGGTTGAATGCCGTGGCCAGTGTCTGGATCTCGTCATCGGTGTCGGCGACCGGCACACGGGCCGAGAAATCGCCCTCCTCGATTCGCCCCGCTGCGCCGACCAGCTCGCCCACGGGCCGGACCATGCGATCCGCGATCTTGAGCGCCGTCAAGATCGACAACCCAACGATGATCAATGCTCCAAGCAGCAGCGCGGCATTGAATTTCAGCTGATTAGCTCGCGACTTGACCAGGAGCGAGCGATAGTCTGTCACAACCTTGCCGGCGCGTTTCATTTGCGCCGCAAGCTCCGGATCGACCTGGCGCGCGCCGTAGAGATAAATACCCTGCGCCCGATCAAGCGGAGTGAGGACGGACAAGCGGTCCGGAGTGAGCGCGTCGACACTCTTCGCGCGCGAGCTTGTCTTCAGCTTGGCGACGGCCGCCTTTATCCGGCCTTCGTCGATCATCCCGACATAGGGATTCGCAAGAACCAGCGATTGAACATGGCCGTCCGCGGTCAAGCTTACGATCGCCGCTTCGTTCAGGCTTCGCCGATAGGTTTGATAGGCTAGGCCGGTCTGGAAGCGCGGGTCATCGATCGAAATCTGCTGCAAATAGCCAGTAACGTCCCCGGCCATGGTGGTGACCTCGTCGCTGACGCGGGAGAGATCATAACGATAGGTCCCCTGGGCAACCTGGACAGTATTCTCGAGCATGTTCCGGGCTCGGTCTGAGAACCAGAATTCGATGCCACTTTGGAACAAGACCGATGCGAAAATCGCAACGAGCACGGTCGGCACGGCTGCAATCGCCGAAAAGAGCGCTACCAGGCGAACGTGAAGCCTTCCGCTACCAAGACCGCCCTCTTCCGCCCGGCGGATCGCCACCTTACGCGAATAGAGCGCCATAAGCGCGATCGCGGGAATTAGATTGGCAACAAGGAGAAGCGCGAGCACAGGTGCCGATAGCAACGACCCCGGCTCCGCGCCGCGGCGCAGCAGCCAAGCACTCAATCCCATCATGCCGAGCAGGAACAGCCCGACCGCCAGAGCCACCAGGTCGTAGAACCGGCCGCTTGCCCGCTCCCGCTGGAGCCAGCTTTCCGCCCTCGACGTCAAACGCGATTCGACCGTGTGCGCATCCATTCAGCCCGGCCCTAGCACGGGCTTCATGGCCGTTGCATCAAAAACACACTTGTGACGATGGAGACGGCGTCAGGCGGCCGAGCGGGCGAGCCAGGGCGAATAGAAATCGCGCAGCAAGCGAACCACCACCGCCGGGTCATCCTGGCTGTTGACGCTGTTACGCAGTTCCGCCGATCCCGGCAGCCCCTTGGTGTACCAGCCGATATGCTTGCGCGCGAGATTGACGCCCGTGTGCGCACCATAAAGCGCCAACATCTCCTCATATTGGGCGAGCATGGTCTCGAGCTGCTCGTCGAGGTCCGGATCGAGCGCCCGCCCGGCCCCGCTTAGCTCGGCCATGACCTGTGCGATCAGCCACGGCCGACCATAGGCCCCGCGACCGATCATTACGCCATCCGCGCCGGACTGGCGAAGCGCCTCACTTGCGTCGTCGACCGAGCAGATGTCGCCATTGACGATCACCGGAATGCGCACGGCTTCCTTGACCCGCCGCACGAACGACCAGTCGGCCTCGCCCTTGTACATCTGGCAGCGCGTGCGCCCGTGAATCGTGATCATGCGGATGCCAAGGTCTTCGGCGATCCGCGCCAGTTCGGGCGCGTTGAGGCTCGAATGATCCCAGCCCATCCGCGTCTTGAGCGTCACCGGAACCTTCACCGCCTTGACCGTCGCATCGATGATCGCCGCCGCAGTCCTGAGGTCACGCATCAGTGCGGAGCCGGCCCAACCGTTGACCACTTTCTTCACCGGGCAGCCCATGTTGATGTCGATGATCGCGGCGCCGCGTTGCTCGTTGAGCTTCGCTGCTTCGGCCATCACGTCGGGCTCACAACCGGCGAGCTGCAAGGACACAGGCTCCTCGACCGGGTCCCACAGGGACTTCTGCAATGACTGCCGCGTCTCGCGCACCATCGCCTGGCTGGCGATCATCTCGCTAACGGTCAGCCCGGCCCCATAGCGCTTGACGATCCGCCGGAACGGAAGATCGGTCACGCCCGTCATCGGCGCCAGGATTACTGGCGCAGCGATCCGGACGGGTCCGACGTCAATGGGATTCAGAACGCTCATGGGATGCACGCCCATACAAGTGGGGGCCTTGGCGGACAAGGCAAGCGGGCCTAGAGCGCCGCGCGCATGACCGTCACCGCCCTGATCGTTGCCGCCGGCAAAGGCGAACGCCTTGACGGTCCCGTGCCTAAACAATTCCTGCCGATCGCGGGGAAGGCCGTGCTGCGCTGGGCAGTTGAAAGCCTCAAGGACCATCCCGCCTTGGGATCGGTCCGCGTGGTGATCGGTGAAGGCCAACAGGATGCCGCGAAGGCAGCGCTCGATGGGCTCGATGTCGGCAACCTCATTCCCGGCGGTGCCAAGCGCGCGGATTCGGTTCGCGCCGGGCTCGCCGCAATCGACAGCGACGCCGTACTGGTTCACGACGCTGCCCGCCCCTTTTGTCCTCCGCAAGTCGTCAACCGCCTGCTGGCGCCCCTCGAGTTTTTTGAAGGCGCAGCGCCTGTGCTGCCGGTCGGAGATACGCTGGCGCGGGTCGGGCAAGAACTGGACGAACCGGTCGACCGGACAGGACTGGCCCGCGTCCAAACTCCACAAGCGTTCCGTCTCGCCGCCCTGCGCTCCGCGTACGAAGTTTGGAATGGCCCCTCGCCGACCGATGAGACCACGGTCGTCCGAGCGGCCGGAATGCGCGTCGCTACCGTAGAAGGCGATCCCGCGCTCGAGAAGATCACCACGGCCGCCGATTTCCGACGCGCCGAGCAATGGCTGGCGGGAAGCTTGAGGCCACGCACCGGCATGGGCTTCGACGTGCATGCCTTTGCCGGCGAAGGCCCCGTCATGCTCGGCGGCATTGCCCTACCCCACGGTCGCGGTCTCGCCGGGCACAGCGACGCTGACGTCGTTCTCCACGCCATTACCGACGCACTTCTCGGCGCGGCCGGCCTCGGCGACATCGGAGAGCATTTCCCGCCGACAGACTCTCGATGGAAAGGCGTATCGTCGGATCGCTTCCTAGCCCACGCCGTTACGCTGCTTCAAGCTCGGGGAGCAATCGTGGATTCTGTGGATTGCACGATTATCGCCGAGGAGCCGAAAGTGGGCCCCTATCGAGACGCAATGCGCGAACGCATCGCCCAGATCGCCGGGCTGACCGTCGACCAGGTCAGCATCAAGGCCACGACCACCGAGGGCCTCGGCTTCACCGGGCGGCGAGAGGGAATTGCTGCTCAAGCGCTCGCGAGCATCCGGATGGGGTGGCGGGCGTGAAGGATACACTCCTTCCCGATATTCTCGTCGCCAAGGCCCGCGAGGTCGTCGAGGCCAATATCAAGTCCGGCCGTCGCGTGACCGTGGCCGAAAGCTGCACCGGCGGACTGGTCAGCGCTGCGATCACTGAGATTCCGGGCTCTTCGGAAATGTTCGAGGCCGGCTATGTGACCTATTCGAACGCGGCCAAGATTCACGAGCTGAAGGTGAGCGAGGAGGTTGTGGAGACGTTCGGCGCGGTCAGCGTCGCCACGGCTTGGGCAATGGCTCGTGGCGCCCTCGCAGCCTCCGATGCCGACATTGCGGTGGCCATCACCGGAATTGCCGGACCCGGCGGCGGAAGTCCCTCAAAGCCAGTCGGGACGGTGGTGTTCGCTACGGCCGAGCGCAACGCCGACCCTGCCAAGATCGTCGCCGATCAAAAATTCTTCGACGAGACAACGCGCTCCGGCGTTCGGCTTCAGGCGGCGCTCTGCGCGCTCGACCTGCTGATGCCGTAGAGCGCTGCGGCGCGCTGCTCAAAAGCCGTCGTCATTCGCCTCAGCGCCCGGTCGAACATCGCGCCGGCGAGACTCTCGAACAGCCGCGACTTGAACGCGAAATCGACCGAAAAATGGACGTTGGTTCCGTTGTCCGGCGCACGCTCGAAGGTCCACTCGTTGTGGAGATATTTGAGCGGACCCTCAATGTAATCGACGCAGATGCGCGTCGGCCGCTCCTTTACGACCCGGCTGGTGAAACGCTCCTTGAACGCGTTGAAGCCGACGACGAGATCGGCCACCGTCTCGTTTTCGCTCGATGATCGGACGCGAACCGCAACCACCCACGGCAGGAAGTCGTCGTACCGCTCGATGTCCGCGACCATGTCGAACAGCTGCTCAGGCATATACGGAAGGTGCTTGGTCTCGCTGTGGCGCGGCATCAGCCGTTCAAGCGCTCCAGCTGGGCCAGCCGCGCCGCTTGCATCCTCTTGAAGTCATCGCCGGCATGGTAGCTGGAGCGGGTCAGCGGCGAAGCCGCAACCAGCAGAAAACCCTTCGCCCGCGCGATCGCGGCATAGGCCTCGAACGCCTGCGGCGTTACGAACTCCTCGACCCTGGCGTGCCGGGGCGTCGGCTGCAAATACTGGCCCATGGTCAGGAAATCGACGCCGGCCGAGCGCATGTCGTCCATCACCTGGTGCACCTCGAGCCGCTGTTCGCCGAGCCCGACCATCACGCCCGACTTGGTGAAGATGTGGGGCGCATGGCGCTTGACGCTCTCCAGCAGCCGCAAGGACGCATAATAGCGCGCGCCGGGCCGGATCGTCGGATACAGCCGCGGCACGGTTTCGAGATTGTGGTTGTAGACGTCGGGCCCGGCCTCCACGATCCGCTGAACCGCGGCCTCGCTCTTGTTGCGGAAGTCCGGCGTTAGAATTTCAATCGTCGTCTGCGGGGTATTCCGGCGGAGCGCCTCGATCACCTTGACGAACTGCGACGCACCGCCGTCCGGCAAATCATCGCGGTCGACGCTGGTGACTACGATATGCTCGAGGCCCAGCTCGGCCGCGGCGGTCGCGACATGCTCAGGCTCGAGCGGATCGACGGCGCGCGGCATGCCCGTCTTGACGTTGCAGAAGGCGCAGGCCCGCGTGCACGTGTCGCCAAGGATCATCACCGTCGCATGCTTCTTGGTCCAGCATTCGCCGATGTTCGGACAAGCCGCTTCTTCGCATACCGTCGCAAGATTGAGCTCGCGCATCAGCCGCCGTGTGGCGTGATAGCCCTCGCTGACGGGTGCCTTAACCCGGATCCAATCGGGCTTTCGTGGTTTGGGGACGGCGGCGGGCGCGTTCATGGCGCGTCAGATAGCGATTGCGCTCACGCCTTGCCACCCCTGCCCTCATGCCGCTAGCCGCACGCCATGCCCTACCTCGACGCGTTGATCGAAGGCTATCACCGGTTCCGCGCCACCGACTGGGCGCGCGAGCGCGATCGCTGGTCCGACCTCGCCGAAGGGCAAAGCCCTAAGGTCATGGTGCTGGCCTGCGCCGACAGTAGGGTCGATCCGGCGCATATCTTCGACGCTCGGCCCGGCGAGATGTTCGTCGCGCGCAACATCGCGGCGCTCGCTCCTCCTTATGAGACGAGCAGCGGCTTCCACGGCGTTTCGGCGGCGCTCGAATTCGCGGTGACGCAGCTCGAGGTCGCCGAAATCCTGGTGATGGGCCACGGAATGTGCGGCGGGTGCGCGGCCGCTCTCACCGGGCAGTTCGACGACACATTACCTGGCGAGGGCCACTTCATCGCCGACTGGGTCGGCATGTTGAGCGACGTTCGTGACGCTGTCCGGGCGCGCCACGCGGAGCTTGACCGCGATGCCTTTCAGGACATGGAAAGAGAGGCGGTCAAGCTGAGCCTCGCCAACCTTCGCACTTTCCCCTGGATCGTCGAACGCGAGCGAACTGGCGCGCTAATGGTCCACGGCGCGCACTTTTCGATCGCCGAGGGGCGCCTCTACATTCTGGACGAGGCGGACGGACAGTTCCGCCCCGTCTGAACAAATCAGGCTAACACCTTACGTTATAATTGTAATGTGCATAGCCGTGCTGGTCGATCCAGTAGCAGTAGCCACGTGTGTCGTGATAGTAAGTGTGCGTTCCAATGATCGCGCCCACGACGCTCCCGACCCCGAAGCCGATGGCTGCGCCGGCTCCGGTCCCGATGCCCGGGATAACCGATCCGGCAATGGCGCCGGCCCCAGCGCCGAGTGCCGCGCCAACAGCCGTGCTGCCAACTGCGTGTTGGGTCGCCGGATCTGTGGCACAGCCACCTAACGCTAGACTGGACGCAGCCGCGGCTGAAATGAGCAGACGTTTCATAGGATCGCCCTCCTTGAGTTGCCCGCCCGGCAGGAACCCCCATGGGCCATCGAAGAATCGCACTGAATCAGGGTAATAGCCGAGACGGTACGAGAGAAGGCTCTCCCGTCCCGTCCGTATGCGATCAAGATCGGGCCCTACTCCCTAGCAGCGAACGTTATAATTGTAGTGCGGCTGGCCATACTGATCGACGTAATAGCAATAGCCGCGCGTATCCCGATAATATTGGTGACCGCTGATGACGGCGCCAGCGACGCCGCCTAGCGCTGCGCCAACAACCGCGCCGGCACCGGTACCGATGCCCGGAAGAACGGAGCCAGCAAGCGCGCCGGCGCCGGCGCCAATGGCCGCTCCGGTGGCGGTGCCGGCAATCTGGTGATCATAAGCCGGGTTGGTCGCGCATCCGCCCAGCGACAGCGAGCCCACAGCGGCGGCCGAGATTATCAGACGTTTCATGTGATCGTCCTCCAATGGATTGGCCCCAAAGTCCCCGCCAGAGTCAGTGCGCCCAGAGGCGTTTCGTTCCCGCAATCAACTCTCACACTCCACGAACCGTGGCGAAAACGGAACGAAACGCGATATGCGAAAAGGCGGGACGGAAGGTGTTTCCGTCCCGCCTAGTCGGCTTGCTCAGTAATCGGGGTTCGCGGCGATGGGCCGCGATTCAGCTAGCAGCGGATATCGTAGCTGTAGTGCGGCTGGCCATACTGATCGACGTAATAGCAATAGCCGGAGTATCACGGTAATATTGACGCCCGTTGACCGTCGCACCGAGAACGCCGCCAAGGATGGCGCCGGCGATGGCGCCAGTACCCGGCTTGATTCCCGGAAGAACCGCACCGGCGATAGCGCCGCCGGCCGCTCCCAAGGCCGCACCAGCGACCGCATTGCCGGCCTGCGAATTGCCGCCGTATCCATTGTTGTAATACGGAGTGCCATAATAACCGTTGTTGTAACCGTATGGGCTGCCACCGTAGCCGTAAGGGCTCGTCGCGCAACCCGCCGCCGACACGCTGGCTGCGGTCAGAACTGC
>Ga0207711_10002991_pt1 | contig 14773 bp, 11 predicted proteins | sample KBSS34metaG_FD_184401 | JGI IMG/M metagenome (GOLD analysis project Ga0207711, IMG submission 184401) | Switchgrass rhizosphere microbial communities from Kellogg Biological Station, Michigan, USA - KBS S3-4 metaG (SPAdes) (version 2) | ecosystem: Host-associated > Plants > Roots > Rhizosphere...
CCGACGTTTCCGCGAACTGCCTCGCAGGAAGATCTGATTCGCGCTTCGCGCGCGTTCGATCTCGCAGCGCAGTTGCCGCCTGTCGACTGGTCCAAGGGCCTCGCTCACCTGCCGGAAAAGGACATCATGGAAGCTGCCGGTGGACCACACGGCATCTTCGCCGATCGCATGCCTGTCGACACCGGCGGCGCGATGATCCAGCGCGAGCCAAACGATCCGGCCTGGTACAAAGGCGGTCTGTGGCACGACAACATGCGCATCAACATTCCCGGGTTCTGGTTCATGTCGTGGTACGACGTGTCGGTTGGTCCAAACCTCGCCGCTTTCAATCACGTCCGCAAAACTGCCTCACCTGAGATCGCAAACCAGCAATACGCCGTGATCGCGCCAACGCTGCACTGTAGCTTCAAACGCGCGACCGAGAACACGATTATCGGTGAGCGAAGCGTCGGCGATGCACGTCTGAATTACGATGAACTGACGTACGCGTGGTTCGATCACTTTCTCAAAGGCGAGAACAACGGCATTCTCGAAAAGATGCCGCGCGTGCGTTACTACACGATGGGTCTGAACAAGTGGCAGTCGTCTGACGCGTGGCGCGCAGCCGTTGAGATTCTTTCTCGCGAGTGGCGGCAAGGCTAACACTCTGAACGGCGATGGCGTGCTTGTTGAAGCAACACCCGGCGCCGATAAGCCTGACAGCTTTGAATACGATCCGCTGAATCCGGTGCCTTCTTACGGCGGCAATGTTTGCTGCACTGGAAACGCGGTCACGGGCGGCGCGTTCGATCAGCGCAAGAACGAAGCGCGGTCCGACGTGCTCGTCTACAGCACCGAGCCGTTGCGCGAGGGCGTTGAAGTCAGTGGTCCAATCGAAGTAACGCTTTACGTATCGTCGGATGCGAAAGACACGGACTTCACGGTAAAGCTGATCGACGTTTATCCTGACGGACGTGCGTACAATCTGGATGAAACGATTCAGCGCATGCGTTATCGTAATGGTTATGACAAGCCAAACGTCTGGATGGAGTCAGGCAAGGTTTACAAAGTCACCTTGCAACCGATGACCACCAGCAATTATTTTGAAGCCGGCCATCGCATCCGGATCGAGATCTCAAGCAGCAATTTCCCGCGTTTCGACCGCAACCTGAACACGGGCGGTCGCAATTACGACGAAGCTAAAGGCGTTGTCGCTCGTAATGCAGTTCATCACTCGCAGCAATACCCGTCAGAGATCAAGCTGACGGTCGTTCGCAAGGGCTCAGTAAGTTCCGTAACTCGTTAGACAGGAGTATTGCGTTGCAGCGCCGAAGGCGCGGAATATGAAAGCCAGGGGCAAGTCCCGACTTGTCGGGACGTCGCCCCTGGTAATATCAAAGGTACGCGAGCAGCCCTGAAAGAGCGCAATAATTATTTCGGCCTTTCAGGCCTCGACGCCTATTTGGTGTGGTTGACCAGGGGCGACGCGCTCCGCTTCGCTTCGCGCTTGCCCCTGGCTTTCATATTTCGCGCCGTTGGCGCTCAGTTTCCGTTTTGAGCAAAGCCATAAAGGAACAGTGACGTGAACACCACCATCAAACCCAAAGAACTCACCATACGCGGCCTGATTCTCGGCGCGCTGATCACGACGATCTTTACCGCAGCCAACGTCTATCTCGGTCTTAAGGTTGGTCTAACTTTCGCTTCGTCGATCCCGGCAGCCGTGATCTCGATGGCGATCCTGAGCGTCGTGAAGGATTCGTCCATTCTCGAAAACAACATCGTTCAGACTGTGGCGTCAGCGGCCGGCACGCTCTCGGCCATCATCTTCGTATTGCCGGGACTGGTGATCGTCGGCTGGTGGACCGGGTTTCCGTTCTGGGAGTCGTTTCTCATTTGCCTGAGCGGCGGCGTGCTTGGTGTGTTGTTCACGATTCCACTGCGGCGCGCGCTGGTAACTAACTCCGACCTTCCCTACCCCGAAGGCGTTGCGGCCGCTGAAGTGTTGAAAGTTGGTTCAGGTACGCGTGGCGAAACCAAGGACGAAACCGGCGAAGCGCGCGAAGGTCTCATCGCCGTGATTCTCGGATCAGTCGCTTCAGCAGGACTCGCCATCCTTACTGCAACGCGCATCGCTGCCGCCTCGGTGACAGGCTTCTTTCGCCTCGGCGCGACCGCTTCAAGCGGCTACGACGTCGCGTTTTCACTCGCACTCGTCGGCGCCGGACACCTCGTCGGATTATCAGTCGGTATAGCGATGCTGACCGGTCTCATCATAGCGTGGGCCATCGCAGTGCCGATCCTCACTTCGCAACAGCCTGCCGCCGAAGGCATTGCACTCGCTGCGCATACGGCAACGATCTGGCGCACACAAGTTCGTTTCATCGGCGCGGGCGCGATTGCGGTTGCTGCAATCTACACTCTCGCCCGCCTCGCCAAACCAGTTGTCGGCGGACTCGTAACTACGCTCGCTGCATCGCGCGTGACTGAACGTGAAGACGATCGCGATCGAGATCTTTCTCCCGGTTGGATCATGATACTCACGGCCGCGTGTCTGCTGATAACCGGCTGGCTCGCATTCACATTTGCCCGATCAACCGTACTTGCGCCAAGCGCCTTGAAGCTCACACTCGTCGCCGTGCCTTTCGTTCTAATAGGCGGTTTTCTCATTGCGGGTATCTGCGGTTACATGGCCGGACTAATCGGCGCCTCGAATAGCCCGATTTCCGGTGTCGGCATCCTGTCGATCGTACTTTGTGCGTCAATACTCATCGCCATCGTTGCCCCGACGGCCGGAACGCGACCGGCGCTGGTCGCATTTGCACTGTTCATCACTGCAATCGTCTTCGCCTGCGCGACGATCTCCAACGACAACCTGCAAGACTTGAAAACTGGTCAACTCGTCGGCGCTTCACCGATGCGACAACAGATCGCGCTGATTGTTGGCGTGGCAGCGGGCGCCTCAGTGATCCCGTTTGTGCTGAACTTACTGGCGAGGGCCTACGGTTTCGCAGGCGCGGCGAACGTTGGAGTACTTGATCCTGAACATCCTTTGCCCGCGCCCCAAGCGACGCTGATCTCAGCGCTGGCCCAGGGCGTCATCGGCGGCAGTCTGCAATGGAAGATGATCGGTATCGGCGCAGTTGTCGGCGTCGGTCTCATACTTCTCGACACGCTTCTCGGCGCGATGAACAAATTGCGCATCCCGCCGCTCGCGGTTGGCATTGGTATTTACTTGCCGATGTCGGCGACGTTTGCGGTTGTCGTTGGTGCGGTGATCTCTTACTGGTACGACGGCGTCGCTCGTCGTTCAGCTAATCCTGAACGCACGGAACGGCTGGGCACGCTCGTCGCTTCCGGTTTGATCGTCGGCGAGAGTCTCTGGGGTGTGATCAATGCCGGCTTGATTGTAGGCTTGTCGAACGACGCGCCGCTTGGCCTAGTCCGGGAAGATTTTCCCGCTGCTCCGTGGCTCGGCGTGCTGGGCTTTGTCGGCCTAATCATCTGGTTGTATTCGTGGATGGTGCGCCGCTCGCGAGCCGTGCGGTGAATCAACAAATGGCACCGAAGTCTCCTATGTGCGTCTAATCAAACAGAATTCTTGTTTCCAAGGAGCACACCTTTGCGAAAGAACTCTCTCCCGCTTTTGATCCTCATCATTGTTGCGCTCTGCCCGGTCTACGTTCGCGCTCAACTGAAAGACCCTGACGCTGAGTTGCGTGAAAAGGCCTACCAGCTACTCGAAACGTTGGCCGGTCAACTGAATACGATGCAGTCTCCTGAAAACCGCGCGCGTGTCGGGTCGAATATTGCCTGGTCGCTTTGGCCTCACAACGAAGCACGCGCGCGTGAGTTGTTCACCATGGTCCAACAGGACATAAACGCCGGCTTGCAAGTTACGGAAACTGACGATCCGGAAGATGTGCGCAACTTGATGGTTTTTCTAAGACTCCGAACAGATACCATCAATCGCATTGCGAAGTACGATCCTGAGTTGGCGTATGACTTCTTCAAGGCAACCGCGCTAAGCCCGAATCTAAAGTTGAGTGAGGAAGCGAAAGCGGGTGAACAGACTCTTGAGATCGAACTGGCAAAACAAGTGGCTGCCGGTAGTCCGGACCTGGCGTTGAAACTCGCTCGTAAAGTGCTGGCTCGTGGATTTTCAGATGATCTGCGAAGGATCGTCAGGCAACTGAACCGGAAACACAAAACGCAAGCGGCCGCGCTCTTCAAAGACATCGTTCAAAAACTCAGCGAGGCTGATTTGGCGAAGGATTGGAACGCGCGGAACTTCGCCATTGGTTTTGTCGGCTCTTTTGGACCCTCCGAAATCGACGAACCAACTTTTACTGAGTTGGTGAACCTGTTTGTAAAAACGACTGTGGCGAATGGTTGTAACCGGAAGATGAATGATGACGATGATCGCGCGGACGTCTGCCGATCACTCGGTCCGATGGTGGGGCTTATTGGAAAGGTCAATCCGTCGCGGGCCGCACAATTGGAGCAGTGGAAAGATAGCGGCCAATATTCTTATTGGCAACCTTCACCGTATTCTGAACTGGAGGAAGTTGCACGCGATTCAACTGTCAAAGATGTTCTTGCCCTCACGGCTAAGTATCCGGAAATGGCGAATGAAATTCGCTGGCGTGCGTTTCGCAAGGCGCTGTATGACCGCGACGTCGAGGCAGCGCAAACGATTGCGGCTGAAAACAACGGCAACCCCGAACAACAAAAACAGATGCTTGCAGAACTCGGGGCTGATAAAGAGCAAGCTGCACGCGATGACGAAAAGCTTGCCAATGTTCAAAAGTACCTCAATGAAATTAAAGGAACTCAGCAACAGGTGATATTTCTGACCTCGGTCGCGGATCAACTTGGCGAGACTAATCGTAAAGAGGCGATCAAGTTACTGAATCAAGCGAGTCGACTGGTCGACACGATGAAGCCGGGCCGGGACCAGATCGCTTCGCAAATGGTTCTGGCAATGGTCTATTGTTATCAAAAGAGCGATCGTGGTTTTACAATCATGGAGTCGCTGGTGCCGAAATTAAACGAGTGGGTTGAGGCTTCGGCCAAGTTGGATGGACTTGAAAGACGATATCTTCGCAACGGCGAGTGGAGCATGATCGGCGAAGGCGTTCTCGGCGAACTATTAGACGGACTGGCTCAGAACGCCGGTTACTTCGCGCACTGCGATTTTGATCGCGCGGTCAGCCTCGCGTCCCAATTCGACAGAACCGAGATCCGCATCATGGCCCAGTTAAAACTGGCTCAGGGCGCCCTCGCCGGTCCATCGAAGCGTCTGTTTTTAGGCGACGCGTATTACCGCTAATCAACCACTTTGGCCACAAAGAGGAACAAGAAGGCACAATGTCGATCGAACACCTAACTATACGGCGGGCCGAGGCGGAAGATTGTGTAGGCATCGCGGAGATGTTCAAGTCTCTGAAAGTATATGCAGGGACGCTTCAGTTGCCTTATCCGTCGCGCGAGTATTGGCGACGCAGGATCACTGAGAATTCCGAGAGCGCTCATTACCTCGTGGCGGTCGTTAATGACCGTATCGTGGGCATGGTAGGCATCGATACGTTTCCAAACAGGCCGCGCCGCAAACACGCCGGCGCCATCGGCCTCAGTGTTCATGAAGAATGGCAGGGTAAAGGCGTCGGCGCCGCCCTGATGCGCGCCATTCTTGATCTCGCCGACAACTGGCTCAACCTCACCCGCGTGGAATTGGAAGTTTATGCTGACAATGAAGCGGCGATAAAACTTTATGAACGTTTCGGCTTCGAAGTCGAAGGCACGATGCGACAACACGCCTTCCGCGATGGGTCATACATTGACTCCAAAATAATGGCGCGACTCATCGATCGGACCAGATGCCCTTCCAACCATGTGCACACGGAAGATCGCCGAATCTAAATTCTAACAAAGAAGGTCGATCTCCAATTTAAGGCAATGTTTATGGAACAAACTGATTCACAGCCAATACAAGATCAAGTCGATACCAAGATTAAGCTCGGCGGTACAACGCAAGCCACCGCGAAGCAAGCTGCGGAGTTTTTGCTAGCAACCAAAACAGGATTCTGCGTCCCGACTAAGTTACAGCGTAAGAACATGCTTATTGTTTATGCCGAACAAGGATTTGTCCTCTATGGAAAAGCATTTGACTTGGTTCGGTGTGATATAGGGGTAAACTACAATGACATTGACGACATCAGGAGAAATATAAACAGACTTGTGATTTACGAAATTAAATCCACCAATAAGATTTCCGTGCAGCCTGATTTTTCAAAGTACTTCTTTTCAATATCAACCGCTGAGTTACTTACGGCGCAGAATTTAGGCGAAAGATATCGCTTTGCTTTTGTAAACACATTGTCCAAAACGTATCTCGACCTAAGCTTGAAAGACATCTTTATTAAGGCAAAAGGGATTTACCCCGCTTGGAGCATTCAATTCTAGAATACCTGGTAGCGTTGAGTTCTCACATCAGTCAATCAATTGAGGCGTTGACTTTTGCGACTCCTCAGCGTTAGCTCACTTACAGACGTTTTGCTGCACGCTCAGTATTTTGCTTTCCTTCTGTAATCTCAGACCCCGGTATTCACTTGAACAGAATCAGTTACTTCGACAACGTAAATTACAGTTACGAGATTGCCTCTAAGAGAAGTTGTGGTATGGTGGCACCACACCAGTCGATGGTCCAATTCGTGATTTACCTGCGTCGCCACCGGTGAGGACACTCTGATCAAATCGATGGACCGTGGATTTATTGCTCGGTCGCTTTTGGTATATTCGCGGCGTCGATCCACGCACCGCATTGCAAACTGGTCTGACACGCGATGACATCTGGTATATCGAGAACGGCAAGATTCAGTACCCCGTTAAAATTTCCGCTTCAACCAGAGCATTATGGAACTGCTCGCACCCGGCAACGTAGATGTGATCAGCAAGTCAGAGAGAGTCGGCAACTCCGAGGGTCAGGGCGGCAACGCCGCACTGCTGCCTACGTTAAAAGTCAAAGAGTTTCACTTCTCCTCGCAATCCGACGCTGTTTAGAAGTTGCCAACTACAAGATACTCCCCGAAACGTTCTACAACTTTAGCTGTCTAATTCCCTACTCGAAAGGAAAACACATGCCAATTCAAGTAATCCTAAGTAAACAAGGACCATTACCGATAACTGTGAATTTCAATGCACTGAGCGACGCGCCAGTGACCCTGGAAGTCAACGGTTCGGTTTGGACGCAAACTGCAAATAACATGACCGGAATTCAGGTTGCGATTGATAACGCGGCAGTCGGAAAGGCACAAATCTTCTCGAACGCTGCCGCCACACACCGTGCCGTTGTGCCCGCGTATATTCCGCTTCAACTTAAATTCGGCCAACACTCCCTTACGCTCAGCGCGCTACCGGGCACCACAACCGTGTCCGATCAAAACGACTTCTACACCGCGGTGCTTCATTATTAGTAAATGCTAAAACAATCCACAGATCACTCAGATTCACTCGGTGTAATCTGTGGATACTAATTCGTAGCGGCGCTCTGCTTGAGCGTGATCATGTGATTGTCGGCTCTGCTGATCTCGTCGAATAGACGCTTGATGTGATCGTAAGTCGTCACTGGAAACAGGATCGAGTCGTTCCCGCCGAAGAGAAAATCGCGCTTGTAAATCAATGCCCTCTGATCCTGCGTCACTCCCGGAAACAAAAGCAGGCGAAAGATTGGGGATTCATATTCGGCTCTGGTCTGTGTTCATCTGAGGATCAAAGGCTTCACGTTGAGGACCGCCACGGAGTTCCATAATGCCATTATTTTAGCTATTTGAGAATAACCAGTCTTACTTCTATAGGACCCAGTCTTGACTTGGACAACAAATCCGTTTTACAACACGGACGTTGTACAACGATTATGTTGTGAAAAAGGAGTCCTCACATGGTTATTAATCGCGTTGGAGCACCGGTCCGCGGCAGTGATTTTTATGGGCGCGAGCCTTTGGTTGAGCTTATTTGGCAGAAACTCAGAAACGGCAATATTCTGCTGGCGGCACCGCGCCGATTCGGCAAAACCAGTATCATGTATCGCCTCATCGATGAGCCTCGCTTCGACTTTAAAGTGGTGCATGCCGATCTGGAACACATGATTGAACCGGCTGAACTGATTTCTCAGTTGGCTGTTCAACTCGCTAAGGATACTCACCTCACAAGAATAGCGAATGGCCTGAGTTATTTCCCTAAGACACTCTGGACCAGGTTCAAACAAACCTTTTCTGAAGTGGATCTCTTGAAGGTTAAGGTGAAGCTACGAGAACAACTGCGTCCTCATTGGCAGGAGAGTGGAGAGGAACTATTCAAGAGGATCGCGGACTCTGAAAACACGATTCTGTTCGTGCTGGATGAGTTCCCAATGATGATCGACAGGATGGCCCGTTCAGCAAAACATCGCGAAGAGGCCAAGACCATGCTGCGTTGGTTACGCGCCTTGAGACAATCACCGAACACAAGAAACGTCAGGTTCCTCATCGCAGGTTCGATCGGTATTGGCCACGTTTTGAATCAATTGGGTGAAATAAGCGCTATCAATGATTTCGAACAAGTCCGATTGGAGCCGTTTCCGCCAAAGATGGCCATGGGACTGCTGACCGAATTGGAACGTTCACAGAAGATCAAACTGTCTGATGGATGCAAGCGAAAGATGCTTCAACTAATCGGCACGCATGTGCCTTATTTCATTCAGATCATCTTCTCGGAAGCCGCAAAAGCTCACGCGCAAGATGGTGAACCGATAACTCCTAAAAGAATCGAACAGATCTACCGTGACAAGGTCCTCGGCGTCGACTGCAAAACTTATTTCGATCACTACTATGGTCGCTTACGCGACTATTACCAACCTCAGGAAGAAAAGGCTATCAAGCGCATCCTGCGAGAGCTTGCCGTAGTTGGTCGTCTTACTCGAGATGCTTGTAATCAGTTTTATCGCGAGAACCTTGGAAGCAGATCAGACGTTGAGGAGTTCAATCGATTGATGACGGATCTTGAGAATGATTTTTACATTCGGTTTGATGCGGACGCGCGCCAGTATGAGTTTGCCAGCAAGCTGCTGCGCGATTGGTGGCTGCGACATTATGGTCTTGAAGCGATCTGTTGAGGTGAACGCTGATGGAACTGTTTTACAACCCAGAACGGATGTCTGAAACCGAAATTAAGGAGACGTTTGTAGCCTACCAATGGCTGGTGGATGAGATCATCTCAATTATTAAACGCCAGCCTAAGGGTGCAGGGGTTCAACACGTCGTGATCGTCGCGCCACGCGGCATGGGTAAGACCACGATGCTACTAATGCTTCGCTTCACAGTTCTTAGCCAGGACCTTGCCAAGCGCTGGCAGCCCGTTTTGTTTCCGGAGGAGTCATACAGTGTCTACGATCTGGCTGATCTATGGGTGGAAGTCATAGACCACATTGCGTCAGAGACCAGCGATGTCGGGCTGCATGAACAAGTCACGAAATTGAAAGATAGCCATCCGGACAGTTCCGATCTGGAAGCGGTCACTTTGGCGAGTATAAAAGACTGGCGCGAGAAAAATAAAAAACGCCTACTGCTGCTGATCGATAACTTCGACATGATCCTTGAGCAAATCGGGAGTGAAAAGGATAACGCCAGTCTTCGCGATGTTTTGATGAATGATGGCACGATGATGTTAGTCGGAGGATCCACGACATTTTTCAAAGAGGCACGGGCCTATGATCAACCTCTCTACAATCTCTTCAAAATATATAACCTGAACGGCTTGAATTCCGAGCAGGTGGAAGACTTGTTGCGGCGTCGCGCAAGGATAGATGGATTGGAGAATTTTGAAGAAATACTTCGCGCCAATCGCAGTCGATTGCGCGTACTCGAGTATTTTACCGGCGGCAATCCTCGTCTCGTGCTGATGCTCTACCGGATCCTCACACACTCAGACATTTCCGAAGTTCGGCGCGGTTTGGAAAAGCTCCTTGACGAAGTCACTCCTTATTACAAGGCTAAGATTGAAACGCTTCCAGCACAACAACGAAAAATTCTTGATCAAATCGCTCGCATAAGTTCACAGACAAGAGAAGGATTAACACCAACAGAGGTTGCAAGTGCCACGCGCTTGCCCGTCAATCAAGCGAGTGCACAATTGAAGCGTTTAGCTGATGTTGGTTACGTACGTGCAGCAAACATTCGAGGTCGTAGTTCCTACTACACGCTTTCCGAGCCGCTTTACGCAATTTGGCACCAAATGCGTTTTGGTCGCGATGTGCGAACGCGAATGAACTGGCTAATCGCATTCTTAAAAGGATGGTATGACGCCAAGGAACTAGGTGTCGAAAGTCAGCGTCTACAGGATGTCTTTCGCCAATATCTTACAGCCGGAAGAGACAAGGAAGCGCGAGATGCTTTGGAACATCGTAGGTACCTAATGGAAGCGGTTGAGGATCGGTTTTTACGAGCGCATACACTCGAAGGCATTGTGATCGGATATTTGGAGCTGGACGATGTAGATACGTTGAAGAACGAAATTCTACGAGATGTTGATGTCACGACCTTATCAGCACAAACGCGTCAACGCCTTGCGACGGCAGGAATCATAGACAAAGACGCAGTTGGAGTCGGGCATCAGTCGGCCGATGAGACCAGCACAAAAAGCAATACAGTTCAAATCCGTGCATCTATAGAGCAGATCCAGGCAGTCTTTAAAGAGGGGCGAACCCGTGAAGCCACGGAGCTACTCGGACACTTAGAGGAACAGTTTTCTCACGATTTTACTCGGCGCCTGTTATTGCGTGCCCTTGTTTTCTTTTCATGGGAAGACTATCAAGCGGGAATAGCGGTATTAGATGAACTTCTTCAGAAAGTACCAGATTTCGCAATTGCGTGGCGTTTGAAGGGGATTGGCCTTAAATATATTGCGCAACTTGAGGACGCAGTGCGCGCGTTTGAGCACTCCTTAAAACTGGAGCTGTCGACTGAAACTCTGAGTTTACTTGCTGAAACGTTGGAGGAATTGGAATGTTGGGATCAGGCATTGACGAACTTTGAGAGAATCCTACAAATACAGCCGGACTCCTTCTCTGCAATATTGGGACAAGCTCGCACCCTACTTGCTGTAGGTAGGGCAGATGAAGCCCTATCGATCATCAAGCGGGCAGTTTCCTTGAAGCCAGATGACGATTACGCATGGTTTACTCAAGGCGCATTGCTTGCTCAGTATGGGGACGAGGATAAGGCCTTGGAAAGTTTGAATCGAGCAATCGAACTCGATCCAAAGTTCGAAACTTATCTTCTGTTGAGGGCATGGCTCTTGAACGAAATGGATCGAACTGAAGAGGCGCTCGAATCTGTAAATAGAGCTTTGGAACTCAATCCAGATTACCCAGATGCCTATTTCTTGCGTGCTAACTTCCTTGTTGGGAAGGACTTTGCCGGAAGCATGGCTGACTATAAGCGGGCCTTTGGTTCTAAGTCCGATCCATTCCATCGAGCATTTGTTGAAAGCTTCAATGGAAAACAGTTAAAGACAATTTTGGCTGTACTCGATCAAACGCCAGAGCAGATTAAGGCAAATTGGCAAGAAATGATGCTCGCTGCAGAAGCAGAAGGGGGTAAGTCGAAGTGGCTGGACGAGCTTACTCAAAGTTTGAATGCCATAGCTAGAGGTGGGCATTGGAATTTGGCCCGAGAATTAATCTCGGTGTCGGAGCTTGAGGAAGAGATGTATCCCCTTGCACGAGCTCTCGATTATCTAATTACCGGCGATTCGAGCATCGTTGAGAAGCTTTCGCCTGAGGTGCGAAAGATCGTGGAGGAAATTGTAAGTACACTCAATAACTCATCGACTGACGCTGGTAAAGCAAGTTCGCGCATTAGAAAGAGGTCAGTAAGTAAGAAAAAGAAATAATCATAGACATTATTGACGGCACTGATGCACTTGAGTCTCGGCCAATTGCGGCGCTACGCCGTCGCGCGGAATTTTCCCAAGCCAACTACACTGAATCGCGCCCTTAAGCAGATGGGTTTTGTGCAGGCCGATCCGATTCGGGCGCCGGCGAGGGCGCAGGACCTCATCTTGCGACATCGTGTGAAGAACTATCACGCCGGTGATCTGGAGCGTCGCTATCCGGAGCTCGACGTTGAGGAAGACTTCTTCGTGAACTACGGTTACGTCTCGCGTTCGTTGCAGACTTTGATGCATCCGCGTTCGAATTCCAACGTTCCCTGGCCGTCGGGTCAGAAGAAGAACGCGAAACTACTGTTCGACTTCGTTCGGGAACGTGGTCCAGTTCACCCGCGTGAAGTTGATGAATACTTCGCGCACGGTCGAGTGACAAACTACTGGGGCGGTTCGTCGAATGCCACGACACACCTGCTCGACGCGATGCACTACACCGGGCTCTTGCGCATCGTACGCCGTGAGAAAGGCATTCGGATTTATGCGACACACCAACATGCGCCCGTTCCACGCGGCACGGTCGAGCGCCGCACTCGGATTGACGCGTTGGTTGATGTGCTTATTCACATCTACGCACCTCTGCCTGGCCCGAGTTTGTCCTACTACCTGCGACGTCTGCGTTATGCAGTGCCGCAGTGGCAAAAAGACTTGCCGGCTGCGTTGCATCGCGCGAAGCAGCGACTGTCTCACGCTCGCGTTGACAACGTTGACTGGTACTGGCCAGCGGATAAAAAGGCGGCTGGTCACAGTACGCCCGAGGTTGTTCGTTTGCTCGCGCCGTTTGATCCTCTGGTCCACGACCGTGATCGTTTCGAACTCCTGTGGGGCTGGGTCTATCGCTTCGAAGCGTACACACCCGCGGCCAAACGTAAACTCGGTTACTACGCGATGCCATTGCTCTGGCGCAATCGTGTGATTGGTTGGGCTAACTTATCAGTTAATAATGGCGCGCTCGTTCACGAGGTCGGTTACGTTGATTCAGCTCCACCGCGCGATCCTGTATTCAAACGTGAACTGGAGATTGAAATTGATTGCATGCGCGACTTCTTGCGCCTTTAGCAACCCATATATTCCACCCGAAAAGTAACTTCCTGCTGGGCCACCGTTTGTCCATTCTTGAATTTTGTTAACGTGCCGCGAACCGCGCCCTTGTTCTTCCCCTCCACGGTATCGAAGTCTTTGACCAGGAATTCGCCTTCGAAACGATATTCAAATTCATGGTTGCGACTCGGTCCAGTTGTAAAGTACAAGTACCGCTCAGTTACGAACGCAAAATCTGCCTGACCCCATTCTGCAGATTCACCGCTGTACACTGTTATGTAATCGGAAGACTCCATTACGTGCATACCAGACAAACCTAATGCGATGTACGCAAAGTCTGTGAAGCCTTCCGGTGCGGGACCCATGATATAAAGAGCGCCGTAGTGATCAACGCTCTCCTGGTTGTAATGGAGCATTAGATTTGGGTGCGTTACGGGTTCGGATGCGGTCGTTAAAAACACGGGAGCAGCGACTTCGATCTTTGCGGGGGCCACTGATTCGGTCGTAGATAGATAACTCCTGAGTGAGTCTAGCCCCGTCCCAATCGCAAACGTAATCAACAGCGCAACGAGCCAGAATATGACGCGTCTCATGTGAGCCCTCCTTCTAACGCAATGAATGATATCCGCGTCGGAAGATGTGGACGACGTTATCACCAACGTCAATCAACTGTGGTTAGCAACAGTGCCGGCGTTGTTTGCAGAGTAGGACGGTCTAACACGATAATCCTCCGCATATGGAAACACGAAGAACCCTTTACGACGAGATTGAGCCTTACGACAGTGGACACATCCGGGTGTCGCCGCAGCATGAGCTTTACTACGAGCAGTGCGGCAATCCGAATGGCAAGCCTGTCGTGTTTCTGCACGGTGGGCCCGGAGCCGGACTGATCCCGGATTACCGCCGTTTCTTCGACCCGCAGGCCTATCACGTCATTCTTTTCGAGCAGCGCGGCGCCGGACGCAGCATTCCGCACGCATCGCTGGAGGACAACACCACGTGGCACCTGGTCCAGGACATCGAGTTGATTCGCGAACAGTTCGGTATCGAGCAGTGGCTCGTGTTTGGCGGTTCGTGGGGCAGCACGCTCGCGCTTGCGTACGCTGAAACGCATCCGGAACGAGTGCGTGGGCTCGTGTTGCGCGGCATATTTCTCTGCCGGCCAAAAGAGATCAAATGGTTTTACGAAGACAGCCAGGGCGCGAGTGCGATCTTTCCGGAGACGTGGGAACAGTATGTGCGCATCATTCCTGAAGCAGAGCGCGGCGACATGATCCGCGCGTATTACAGCAGGTTAACGAGCGACGATGAGAAGGTGCGACTGGAAGCGGCGCAGGCGTGGTCCATCTGGGAAGCGAGTGCTTTGAAGCTGTTGCCGGATCAGAAGATGATTGATGACTTTAGTGAACCGGAGATGGCGATCGCGCTCGCGCGGATTGAGTGTCACTACTTCATCAACAACTGTTTCTTCGAAACTGAGAACTACCTGATTGAAAATATCGATCGCATTCGACACATTCCGGCAGTGATTGTGCACGGTCGCTACGACATTGTTTGCCCGTTTATGAGCGCGTGGGATCTACACCGCGCGTGGCCCGAGGCGTCGCTCAACATCATTGCCGACGCGGGACACGCCGCAACCGAGCCGGGGATTGCAGATGCCCTCATTCGCGCGACAGATTCATTTCGATAGGTTTTTTTTCACGCAAAGGCGCAAAGAGAAGACGCAAAGCCGGCAAAGGAAGAATGCGATGCTTCTTTGTGGCTTTGCCGG
>Ga0207711_10002992_pt1 | contig 14770 bp, 13 predicted proteins | sample KBSS34metaG_FD_184401 | JGI IMG/M metagenome (GOLD analysis project Ga0207711, IMG submission 184401) | Switchgrass rhizosphere microbial communities from Kellogg Biological Station, Michigan, USA - KBS S3-4 metaG (SPAdes) (version 2) | ecosystem: Host-associated > Plants > Roots > Rhizosphere...
GGGGGCGAAGACCGGTGCCCTGGTCGAGACCACCTACGGCAAAGGCCATTGGGTCTACGTGGGGCTTGGGCTGTGGCGGCAGCTGCCATCGGGCACGGACGGCGCGTACCAGCTGCTCGCGAACCTAATCTCACTTGGGAAGAAATGATGCCGGCCGCCTCTCGTAGCGCAGGCCTTTCCACCTTCGCTCGCGCGCCATTTCGAGCGATCTATGGTGGAACGCGCCGAAGTGCAACGCGCGAAGGCGGGTAGGCCCGCGAGGGCCGCCGAGCCGCCCTGAAGGGCTGCATTACGGGTAAATCAGACATGGACGTACCTCTCACTCCTCTCGAGTTCGCGCGCCGGGCACGTGCGCTGTACGGCGAGCGCGAAGCGGTGGTTGATGGTGCGCGGCGCCTGACGTACGCGCAGTTTTTCGAGCGCTGCGACCGGTGGTCCTCAGCGCTGCAGCGGTTGGGCGTGACGAGCGGCGATCGCGTGGCGTACATCGCGCCGAACACGCACGCGCAGCTCGAGTCGTTTTACTCCGTGCCGCAGATCGGCGCGGTCCTCGTGCCGATCAACTACCGGCTGACCGCCGACGATTTCGCCTACATCATCGGTCACTCGGGCGCGACCGTCGTGTGCGCCCACGAGGACTATCTCGAGGCAGTGGACCGCATCAAGGATCGAGTGCCGGCGGTCCGGCATTTCGTCGCGCTCGAAGGTGCGGCGACGGGATGGCTGGACTACGAAGCGCTGCTGGCTGACAGCCGCGCGCCATTCGCTCCGGCGCAGGTCGAAGAACACGACCTGCTGACGATTAACTACACCAGCGGCACGACATCACGGCCCAAGGGCGTGATGATCACCCATCGCAACGCCTACATGAACGTCGTCGGGACGCTGCTGCACGTGCCGATGCGGATGAGCGACCGCTACTTGTGGACGCTGCCGATGTTCCACGCCAACGGGTGGACGTTCGTCTGGAGCGTGACCGCCGTGGGCGCGGCGCATATCTGCCTGCGCAAAGTCGATCCGGTGAAGGTCTTCGAGACGATCAAGAGCGAGTCGGTCACGCTGCTGTGCGCGGCGCCGACCGTCCTGATTGGAATCGCGGGCGCCCCGCCAGATGTTCGCGCCGGCGCGCCGCAGGGTGTCCGGGTCGTCACCGCTGGCGCGCCGCCTGCCGCCGCCACCATCGAGCGCGTCGAGGGCGAACTCGGTTGGACGATCACGCACGTCTACGGCCTCACGGAAACCGCGCCGTTCATCACGGTGTGCGAGCCGCGGCCCGAACACGATGCGCTGAGCGCGCGGGAGCTGGCCATCGTCAAAGCGCGCCAGGGGGTCGAGCTGATCACCTCAGGCGACTTGCGGGTCGTCGACGACGCGGGCACGGATGTGCCGCGTGATGGGCAGACGGTCGGCGAGATCGTCGTCCGCGGCAACGTGGTGATGAAGGGGTACTACAACGATCCCGAGGCGACGGCACAGGCGCTGCGCGGCGGCTATTTCCACAGCGGCGATGCGGCGGTGGTTCATCCCGACGGCTACGTCGACATCCGCGATCGGCTCAAGGACGTCATCATCAGCGGCGGCGAGAACATCTCGTCGGTCGAGGTCGAGGGGCGGCTGCTTCGCCATTCCGCTGTGCTGGAAGCGGCGGTCGTCGGCCTGCCGGACGCCAAGTGGGGCGAGGCGCCGCACGCGTTCGTGGTGCTGAAGGCTGGCGCGACCGTCACCGCCGAGGAGTTGCGTACGTTCATGCGGGACCAGCTGGCGCATTTCAAGTGCCCGCACAGCTTCACGTTCGTCACGGAGCTGCCGAAGACCGCGACGGGCAAGATTCAGAAGTTCGTGCTTCGAGGACGTCGGGCGGCAATCAGCGCTCAATGACACAGTCGTCAGTCATCAGTTTTTGAAGGTTTGCTCAACCACCGGAAGAAGAGGACGATCATCACGGCCGGGACGAACGGCCCCCACCACGCATCGAGGCCGAAGGCGCTCAGCGTCGAAGACCCGCCCTTGACGAACGCCATGATGGCGCCGGCCCAGGCAAACGCACTGATCAGATTCAGTGTGCTGAATTTCAACGCCCGCATGCCCGCATAGGCGCAGGCGATCGGAATCGCCGTGCGCAGGCCCGGCAGGAACCGGCTGACGAGTACCAACGCGGTCTCGTGAGCGTGCACGTGCGCGATCACGCGATCGCGGTACTTTCCGAGCCTCGGGTAACGATCGAGCCAGTGGATGCGCCCACGGAGAATGTAGAACCACAGCTGATCGCCGGTCGCCCCGCCGAACGCGCCGCAGGCCAGCACGGCCGGCCAGAACAGGCGGCCGCTGACAGCGTCCGCGCATACCTTGCTGTAGTAGATCTCGCCTTCGACGATGGCGGCGATGTAAATGGGAAGGTAAGACAGCACTACCGACTCTCGACTACCGACTGCTCGAGCACTGACTTCACCGTTGCAGCAACGCGCTCGAGCTGAGCTTTAGTCAGGCCCGCGTGCACCGGGATCTGAATGGCTTGAGCGGCGCGTCGCGCGCCCTCGCGCTCATTGCGAGTGCCTTCGAAGAGCGGCATGTCGGGCGGCACGTCAACATGCAGCGTTTCAATGTCGATGCCGCGCCGCACGCAGCGGACGACGAGGTCGTCGCGCTTCGGGCCTTCGGGGCCGTATACGCAGTACTGGTAGTACACGTGCGTGCGATCGGGCGGCGCCTCCGGCACCTGGATACCCGGAACGCTGCCGAGCACACCATTCATGTAGCGCGCGTGAGCCTGCGCTTGAGCGGTCCAGCCGTCCAGCCGTGCGAGCCCGGCCAGCCCGAATGCCGCCTGCACGTTCGGGAAGCGCTCCGTGTACTGGTCGGGCAACGGGTGCAGCGACCGGATTTTTTCCCACAGAAACACGTCGGGGTTCGCGTCGATCAGCGCCGAGACCCACAGCACGGGAAAGAGCGAGATCGAGAACACCCAGGGCTTGATGAAGATGCGCTGCAGCCGGCCCATCAGTAGCCGGTCGCGCACGCGCTTTTCGCTGGGCCATGGCAGCGCGTCGACGATGGCGCGCACTTTCGCGGCAAGCGGCGCATCCTGGACGAGCGCGAGACCGCCGCCGTAACAATTCAGCGGCTTCAGCGTCTGAAAGCTGAACAGCGCGCCGGTGCCAAATGTCCCGACGGGGCGTCCCTTGTAGGTCGCGCCCAGAGCGTGCGCGCAATCCTCGAGTACCACCAGGTTGTGCCGCGCTGCGATCTCGAGCAGCCGGTCCATGTCACATGGGAGCCCATAGAGGTGCGTCGGCACGATCGCACGGGTCTTGTCCGTGATCATCCGCTCGACCGACGACGGGTCGAGGTTGAAGGTCTTCGGGTCGACGTCTGCGAACACGACCGTCAGTCCTGCGACTTTGGCCAGCTCGGGGACTACCCAGAAGGTCAGCGACGGAAAGATGATTTCGGATCCGGGTGGCAGGTCGAGCGCCTTCAACATGTAGTAGAAGGCGATGCGCCCGTACGCCGCGGTGATCGCGGTGCCGCTACCGGCGCGGCGCTCAAACGCGCGCTCGAATTCCGCGATCTGTGGTCCCTGGATGTATTCGCCGCGCGCCTTGCAGGCGCTGGCGATCTGTTCGGTGTCCGGGAGGACTCGCGCACCATAGCGCGAGATGGCGGAGCGCATCGGGGAAGCGTACTACGACGATCGACGCCGAGCTCGCCGAGCTCGCAGAATTCCTAGAAAATGTCTCTCTGCGTGCTCTGCGGGCTCCGCGTTCGATGTCGCGTCAGCACGCCACGGGCCGTGAGATGTCGGCGATCTCCTCGCGGCTGTGACGGTCGTTCACCCGGCGATCCATGCGGCTCACCCATTCGCGGACGGCCGTGTTCTTGATCTTCAGGAAGTTCGCCAGATACGACGGCCGCATGTAGAAGCGCTTGTATGCCGCCCCGAGCAGGAACCGCAACTCGCGGTCCGACAGGTTCGGGTGAGCGAAGGTCGGCGTGTAGCCGTCGAATTTCTCCCAGTCCGTTTCCGTCAGCAGCGGCTGAATCTGCTTGAACATCGGCGTGCCTGGATACGGCGTGAGCATCTTGAACTGCGCGAACGTCGACCCGAGATCGGTGGCGTAGTCGATGGTCGCCGCGATCGAGTTCCAGTCGTCCTGCAGGAATCCGAGCACGTAGAACGCCGCCGTGACGATACCCAGCTTGCGGCAGTGTTCCATGATCTGGCGTTGGTGCGTCTGCGGAATCGGACGGCGCCCGGACTTCTTGAGCGTCGCCGGGTCGAGCGACTCCACCCCGAAGCTCATGGCGCGGAAGCCGGCGGTGTACAACCGATTCAACAGATCGGTGTCGAGACGGTCGAGCCGCGTTTCCGCTTCGAACGTCAGCGTCAGGCCGCGCGCGGCGATCTGATCGCACAGCTCGAGACAGCGCTCCCGTTGTTCGCTGAACAGCGGATCGCGGAAGATGACGTACGGCCGCGGATGCTGGTCGCACAGACGCTCCAGCTCATCCGCGATGTTCGAGATCGAGCGCGCGCGATAGCCTGCGAGGATCCGGTGCGGGCAATACGTGCAGAACTCAGGGCAGCCGCGGCTGGCGAGCAGGGGATAGCCGCCGCCGACCGGGCGCGTGAACAACTTGAGCCCGAGTTTGCGGCGATCCTCGGTGACCAAATCCCATCGCGGGAAGGGCAGCGAATCGAGATCGTTGATCTGCTCGCTGACGACCGTCCCGTTGAGCGACTCGCCCTGGGCCAGCCGCATGACCGCCGCCTCCGGCTCGCCGTTCAGGATGAAATCGCAGTGATCGGCGAACAGTTCGGGCATTTTCGACGCCGTGATGCCGATGAACCCGACCTTCACCCCGCGCGCCCGCATCCCGTCGGCCCACGCGGTCTCGTTCTTGTGATCGACCAGCGACGACAGCACCAGCGCGACATCGCCATCGACAATCTCGCCACGCGTCCAGCTGACGTCGTGGCCGGCGCGGGCGAGGATCGCCGCGATGTAGGCCATGTGGACGCTGGGGACGTCGTGGAACTGCTGCTTGAGATACGCCATCACGGCCGTGACGCGAGAGAACGGATCGAGCCGCGATCCGTATCCGCCGACGACCGTGTCCTTGCTGACGAACCCTCGATTCGACTTCAGGTCCGCGAGAACGACCTTCATCAGTCACCTCAATCCGATATGTCCGACCCCGACCGTAAAACAGCAGCTCAGGCCGTCAACGGAGGACCGCGAGGTGACTTCGGGGAGAATGTGTGTGTGCGTGGATGCCAGGCGAGCGGGCCGACGAGAAGGCCGAGCGGTCGCAGCGTCGGCGTCGCGCGGCCGTCGGCGTCGATAGTGGCCGCCGGTGCGTCGTTCTGAATCGCTGCGTGTTCATCGTCCGTGTTGGTGCGAGCGGCGCGCTGCAGACGCGCCGTGATCTCGGACAGGCCAAACAGGCTTCGCTGCGGCGGCCGAGCGAGCGGTCCGCCAAACGATTTTGCGTGGCGGATGAGTTTCTTGAGCGTCGCGCTGTGCTCATCGCACTTCGTTGCGGTCGCACGCTGCCCCTGCATCGACGCCGCATGGGCGAGCGACACCGAGAGCAGCCAGAACAGCACGACGCAGCTGGCCCTCATCAGCGTCCGCGGGGGCGATGAGATAACGCTCATGACAGGAAGAACTTAAGCGGGAACGGGCTCACTATCCCACAGCCCGGCGGGTGACGCAACCGGGTCCGTTACAAAAAACCGTGATTTATAAGGAAATTTTGCGTATTTCGCCCGTCCGGAGACATTTGCCCACAATTCTGTACACTCTGCGGGCTCTTCCGTGACCATCACCCCCGTCCTGGTTGTCGGCGCCGGCCCGGCCGGCGCCACCGCGGCGAGAACGCTTGCGGCCGCCGGTTTGCCGGTCTGTCTGCTGGATCGATCGAGCTTTCCGAGAAACAAGCCGTGCGGCGGCGGGATCAGCACACGAGTCTTGACCCGGTTTCCCTACCTCGAATCGGCGCTGCCCCGCATCACAACGCACACGGTCTCGCGTCTGCACCTCGAAGGGCCCGACGGCCACTCGACGATCATCGAGTCCGACGGTCCGGCAGCTCTGATGATCCGGCGCGTCGAATACGACGCGCTGCTCGTCTCGCTCGCTGTCGAGGCCGGCGCGACGCTCGTGCCGGGTGTCGATATCGTACAGGCGCGGCAGGACGCGGAGCGCGTCGAGCTGGTTGCGCGTGATGGCCGGCGTTTCGAAGGAGCGATCGTCGTCGCGGCGGATGGCGTGAACAGCGTCATCGCGCGCCGTCTCGGACTGAACCCGGGGTGGCCCGCCTCGTCTGTTGCGATCGACATGATGGAAGAAACGCCGCGCGCCGCGCTCCGCGACGTGGATCCGTCGACACTCTGGGTTGCCTACGGCTACGACGCGCGGAAGTCTCATGGGTCAAGTTCCAAGGCTCACAGCAGTGAGAGTTCACACTCGAGACTTGCGACTTCCGCGAAGCGGGCCCCGGAAGGCTACGCTTACATCTTCCCGAAACGCGATCATGTCAACATCGGCATCGGCTACGTGTTGTCGCACTACCGTCAGGCGATCGACGCCGCGCCGTACGAGCTACAAAGGGGGTTCATCTCGCGGCTCCGCGACCGCGGCGTCGTCGTCGGCGATTCGGTGAAGCAGAATTTCACGCCGTTCCTGATTCCGGTCGGAGGGCCCCTGCGCGAAACCGGACGCGGCCGCGTGCTGCTCGCGGGCGACGCCGGCGGATTTGTGAACGCATTCACGGCCGAAGGGATCTATTACGGCATGGTGTCGGGCGAGCTGGCGGCGCGCGCCATCCTCGAGACACGACGCGGCGTCAGGAATCTGGCCAGGCGCTATCGCCGCGCGTGCGATTACGAAATTGGCCCGGAGTTGCGCGATTCCGTGCGGATTCAGCGATACCTGTTCGCGGACCGCCGCAGAATTGCCCAGGTTATCTCGGGCGCGAATCGTGAACGTACGAGTACCCGGCTCATCCTCGACTTCGCGATGGGACGACAGACTTACAGGGACATGCGGCGCCGCTTTCTCGTGCGCATGCCGTGGCTCGCGGGCCGGCTCATCTGGGAACAGTTGCGAGAAAAAACCGTTGTCGAGCGCACCCCCCGTCACTAGTATCTGACCGGGAGAATTCTGGGTTCATGGCGAAGACTGCGGATCGCCAGGTCGAGCACCTGCTGCGGCGAGCCGGGTTCGGGGCGCGGCCGGACGAGCTGTCGCTATTTCGCGAGATGTCGATCAATCAGGCGGTCGACCTGCTCGTCAACTACGACAGCCTCGTCGACGATGTCGACCAGTTGATTGGCAAGCCGGGATACGCCGGCACGACGGTCAACGGCGTGTTTTCGCCGCAATCGAACATCGCGCACGCCCGACAGCGGTGGCTGTTCCGGATGGTGCACACCAACCGTCCTCTTCAAGAGAAGATGACGCTGTTCTGGCACAACCACTTCGCCACCGGCTACAACAAAATCGCGGGTGCGCTCGGGGCGGCCGAAGGCGCGCGCTACATGGCGGCGAAGAGCGCCGAGGATCCGGGGATGGTTCGCGGCCAGATCGAGATGCTCCGCGAGAACGCGCTCGGCAATTTCCGCGACCTCCTGACCGCCGTCGCCAAAGACACCGCGATGATCGTCTGGCTCGACGGCCGCACGAACTTCAAGGCCCAGCCGCAGGAGAACTTCGGCCGCGAGATCATGGAGTTGTTCAGCGTCGGTGTCGGCAACTACACCGAAGCCGACGTCTACGCCGCGGCGCGCGTCTTCACCGGCTGGAACCTCGCGCGTCCCGGCGTCAACGGCGATCCGACGCAGCACTACGAGTTCGTCTACAACGCGAACCAGCACGACACGAACGCGAAGACGTTCAGCTTCGCCATCTATCCGGACGGCGGCAAGACCATTCCGGCGCGCGGCGCGGCCAGCGGGATGCAGGACGGGATCGACTTCATCAACGGGCTGGCCGCGCACCCGAACACGGCGCGCTACCTGGCAGCGAAGCTGTATCGGTTTTTCGTCAGCGAGTTCGGCGCGATCAACGTGACGTTCGTCAACCGCATCGCGGGCGTCTACTTGCAGAGCGGCTACGACATGCGCGCGGTGATGCGCGAGGTGCTGCTGTCGCCCGAGTTCTGGGACGAGAGCGCCTACTTCGCCCGTTACTCGTGGCCGGTCGAATTCGTCGTCCGCGCCCTGAAGGATGTGGGATGGACGGGGTACTCGGTCAACGACGCGCTCACGCCGCTGTCGAACATGGGACAGATTCTCTATGAGCCGCCGGACGTGGCCGGGTGGGACGCGGGCCAGACCTGGTTCGCCACCGGCGCGATGCTGGCGCGGATGAATTTCGCGTCGTCGCTGGCCGGAAACCAGAAGTTCAACCTCGCGAACGCCGTGAAGGCCGCCGGCACCGGCAAGACGCCGGAGGCGATGCTCGCCTACTTCGGCGATCAGATCGTGACCGCGCCGCAGGACGCGAGTGTCACCACCGAGCTCAATAATTACCTGCACGCCAACGGTGCCTGGACCGGCAGCGACGCGCAGCTTCAAGCGAAGGCATCGGGGCTCGTGCACCTGATGGTCGGTTCCCCGGAGTACCAGCTCGTATGAAGGTCACCAGGCGGCAGTTCGTCAAGGGCGGCATGGCCGCATTCACGGTGACCTTCGCCGCGCCGGAGTTCGTGTCCGATCTGGCGCGCGCGCAGGGCGCGCACACGCGGAATCTGGTCATCCTCTATCTGGGCGGCGGCAACGATTCGCTCAGCATGATTGCGCCTTACAACGATCCGTTCTACGCGTCGCGCAGGCCGTCGCTGGCCGTGCCGGCGGGTCAGGTGCTCCAGATCGGTACCGATTCCTCGAAGGTGGCGCTCGGCCTGCATCCGCGACTGACGGGGCTCAAACAGATCTTCGACCAGGGACGGCTGGCGCTCGTGCAGCGCACGGGCTATCCGAATCAGAGCCGCTCGCACTTCCAGGGCGTGGATATCTGGTCGACCGCCGATCCCGTCAATTCGTCCGGACTCGGCTGGGTTGGCCGTTATCTCGATTCGCTGCCGTCGCCCGTGGATCCGCTCGTCGGCTGGAATACGACCGGCAGCTTGCCGCACGTCTTGATGGCCTCCCACACGTCGGTACCGGCGATCTCGAATCCGGCCGGCTATTCGTTTTCGAGCCCGAACGGCGGCGCCGAGGCGGCGGCCGAGCGCAGCACCGCGCTCAAGATCGCGTCGCACCTGCCTGTCGATCGGCCGGAGCTCGCGTTCGTCTACGGCAGCGCGCAAGCGGCGCTGGGCACGCTCGACCGCGTCGCGACCGTCGCGGCGTACGCGCCGTCGCTGGCCTATCCGGCGAGCGGCCTCGGCCAGGCGCTGCGCGCGGTGGCCGGCGCGATGAACAAGGGAATCGGCACACGCGTGTTCTACGTGACGACCGGTGGCTTCGACACGCACTCCGCCCAGAACGTCAATGCGACCAACGGCGCGTACTACAACCTGATGGCGACGCTCAACGACGCGCTGCTCGCGTTCTTCAACGACCTCAAGAACCAGGGGCTGCTCGACGATACGCTACTGGTCAGCTTCTCGGAGTTCGGCCGGCGCATCACCGAGAACGGCAGCCAGGGCACCGACCATGGATCGGCGTCCGCGATGATGGTGATGGGCGGAAAGGTGAACGGCGGCCTCTACGGCACCGCCCCCAGCCTCAGCACCGATCCGAGCAACCCGACCCTCGAGAACAACGCCGGCGACGTCAAGTTCGAAACCGACTTCCGATCGGTCTACGCGCAGGTCATTGACGGCTGGCTCGGCACAGACTCGGTGAAGCTGCTGGGCGCCAACTTCAAGAAGAGCGGGCTCGCGTTCATTTAGGGCTCGCTTCCCGGCAAGGACGCAAAGGAGAACAGAGGTCACAGAGGCTACGTGCCCCTGCTAGCGGGTATTTCTGCGGCGACAGCCCTCTGTGTCCTTTGTCTACCTCTGTGTCCTTGTCATAAGCTATCGATCCGGCATGCCCCCAATCAAGCGCACAAAGTTCAAGCTGTCGCCCGAGCAACTGCTCGAGATGTTCTACTGGCTGAAATTGATCCGCGCGTTCGACGAACGCCTCAGCATTCTCGTCAAGCAGGGAAAAGTCCGCAGCGGCGTCTATACCGGCATCGGCCAGGAAGCGATCATCGTCGGCACCTGCTATGGCCTGCGGAAAGAGGACTACATTTGCCCGTTGCATCGCGACCTCGGTGCGTTCCTCATGAAGGGGGTCGAGGCCCGGGTGATGATGGCGCAGATGTTCGCGAAGGACACCGGGCTGTCGAAGGGGCGCGACTCGGCGCTCCACAGCGGCGTCAACGAGCTCGGCATCTTCGGCAACACCAGCATGCTCGGGGCGAACCTGCCGGTCGCCGCCGGCCTCGGCTATACGTTCAAGATGGAGAAGACCGACAACGTCGTCATCGCCTATTTCGGCGAGGGCGCGAGCAACGTCGGCGACTTCCACGAGGCGTTGAACTTCGCCGGCGTCCAGCAGCTGCCGGTCATCTTCATCTGCGAGAACAATCAGTACGCGTATTCGGTGCCGGTCGAGAAGAGCATGGCGATCGACGACGTGGCGATCAGGGCTGAGGGCTACGGCTTCGACGGCGTCGCCATCAACGGCAACGACGTGCTCGCCGTCTATCAGGCGACCCAGGGCGCCCTGGCGCGGGCGCGTGCCGGCGACGGCCCGACGCTCATCGAGTGCAAGACCTACCGCTGGCACGGCCACTCCGAGCACGACAAGGCGTTCTATCGGACGGATGAAGAGCTGGCGATGTGGAAGAGCCGCGATCCGATTCCGACGTTCACGACCTACCTGCGCGCGCGCCACGTGCTCGACGATCAGAAGCAGAAAGACATCGAGACGAAAGTCGCCGCGACGATCGACGAGGCGCTCGAGTTCGCGATGAATTCGGCGGACCCGCAGCCCGGGGAAGCCGTGACGGACCTTTATGCGTGAAGGGATAGCTACGAAAGCACGACAGCACGACATGGATTTGTCTCACCCGACAAAAAGGACTTTCGTGTTTTCGCGTTTTCGTGGCGTGCCATGACCAAAGAGCTGACCTATCTCGACGCCATCCGCGAAGCGCTCGCCGAAGAAATGCGCCGCGACCCGAAGGTCTTCGTGCTCGGCGAGGATGTCGGCGCCTATGGCGGCGCCTTCGGCGCGACCCAGGGACTGCACGAGGAGTTCGGGGAACTGCGCGTCGTCGACACGCCGATTTCCGAGTCGGCGATCATCGGCGTCAGCATCGGCGCGGCGCTTCGTGGCTACCGGCCGGTCGCCGAGATGCAGTTTGCCGACTTCATTTCGTGCGGATTCGATCAGATCGTGAATCAGGCGGCGACGCTGCGATATCGGTACGGCGGCCGCGCGTCGGTGCCGATCGTCGTTCGGGCGCCGAGCGGCGGCGGCGTGAGCGGCGGTCTGTACCACTCGCAGAATCCCGAAGCGTGGTTCGTGCACCGGCCGGGCCTCAAGGTGGTCGCGCCGTCAACGGCCTACGACGCCAAGGGATTGCTGAAGGCGGCGATTCGCGACGACAATCCGGTGATTTACTTCGAGCACAAGTTCCTTTACCGGCGCGCGAAGGGTCCCGTTCCCGAAGGCGACGAGATTGTTCCGATCGGCGTCGCGGCGACGCGGCGCGAAGGCGGCGACGTCACGCTGCTCACGTACGGGGCAATGGTGACGCCGTCGCTCGAGGCCGCCGACCGCATGGCGAAAGAAGGCGTCGAAGTCGAAGTGATTGACCTTCGTTCGTTGATGCCGCTGGACAAGGCCGCGATTTTTACCTCGGTCGAAAAGACGAATCGCGTTCTGGTCGTGCACGAAGACGTCAAGACGCTCGGTCTTGGCGCGGAGCTGTCGGCGATGATCATGGAGGAACGGTTCGACTATCTCGACGCGCCGGTGCTGCGCGTGACCTATCCCGACACGCACGCGCCGTTCTCGCACGTGCTCGAGGCGGCGAACCTGCCGAACCCGGATAAAATAGTCGATACGCTTCGAAGGCTGGCTGCGTACTGACGTGCAGAACCCCGACGAGACCCGAACGGATATCGCGCTCCTGGACCGGATCGTCGCGCGCGACGAGCAGGCGGTCGCCGAGCTCTACGACCGGCATCACCGGCTGCTGTTCGGACTGATCCTGCGAATCCTGCGCGATCGCAGCGAGGCCGAAGAAGTGCTGCAGGAAGTATTCGTGCTGGTCTGGACGCGGGCCGAGACCTACAACGTCGCGCTCGGATCGCCGGCGGCGTGGCTGGTGCGGATCGCGCGGAATCGCGGCATCGACCGGCTGCGCGCCAACAGCGTGCGCGTGCGCGCCGCGGAGTCGGCGCCGTTGCCCGAGGCGGCGGCGAGTCCCGAGGCCAGCGCCGCACTCAGCGAGCAGCAGCGCGCCGTGGCGTGCGCGCTGCAGTCCCTGCCGCCGGATCAGCGGCTGCTGATCGAGGAGGCGTATTTTCGAGGTCTCACGCAGTCAGAGCTCGCGGAACGCTTCAACCTGCCGCTCGGCACCGTGAAGACTCGGATTCGCACGGGCATGATCGCGCTGCGCGAGCAGCTTTCCCAGGTTTTCATCGGGTAATGAAGGACGACGTGGAGACCGCGGACGGCGTCGAATTCGACGAACTGCTGGAGCTGGCGCTGGCGCACTCCGCCGCCGCGAGCGGACTGGTGTCGTCCGACGTCAAGCAACGGCTGATGGCGCGCGTGCACGCAGCGGCCGAACCCGCCGGCTTCTCTTTCTCCTGGCGCGCGGACGATGTGTGGATGCCGCACCCCGTGCCCGGAATCAAGATGAAGGTCCTCGCGCTGAACAAGCAGCGCGGCTATGCCACCCTGCTGCTCGACGTCGCGCCGGGCACGCGCTTTCCGTCGCACCATCACGGCGGCGCCGAGGAATGCTATGTCGTGTCCGGCAGCCTGTTCACGTGCGGACGGCGCCTCGGACCCGGCGATTTCGTGCATGCCGATGCCGAGACGGATCACGGCGAGCTCTGGACAGAAGAAGGCTGTCAGGTGATTCTCATCGTCCCACCGGAGGAACATCTCCCGCCGAGCATGCTGGGCTGACGTGTCCCCCCGTAGCCGCCCCCGCCGCGTGGATAGCCCTGTTCACCGTCGCTGCTCGAGCGGCGAAGGTGGAGCATCCTTTCGGCGCCGGGCGCCGTAGGACTAAGTGTGGAAGTGCACCACGAGTACACCGATCAGGCCGCCGCCTACGCGTTGGGCGCGCTGACGCCAGCCGAACGGGCTGATTTCGAGGCCCACCTGGCGCACTGCGCCCTGTGCGCGGCCGAGGTCCGGTCGTTCGCGCCGGTCGTCGGCGATCTAGGGATGACGAGCCCGGCAGCGGTCCCTGCGCCGGCGGTTCGGGATCGGCTGCTGAGCGCGATCCGCGCCGGGTCGGGCGCCGCCGCGCCGCTCGCCGCCGTCCGCGCCGCTTCCAGCCCGCGAACGGGCGAACGAATAGAAACATCAGGAACGATGTCCCGGGTTGGGCCGTATGCCTTGGCGGCGTCGATGCTGCTGGCCGTCGCTCTCGGTGGCTACGCAGCGCAGCTCCGCGGCCGCATCACGACGTTGGAGGCGCGGCTGCGCGACACGGTGCTTCGCGCCGAGACGAACGAGCGGCTGGTCGCCGATGCGCAGCGTTCGGCGCTCGAGAGCCAACGCACGGTCCTGGTGCTGGCGGCGCCCGACCTGGCGCGCATCGATCTCGCCGGCCAGCCTGCCGCGCCGCAAGCGTCGGCGCGCGCGTTCTGGAGCCGCTCGCGCGGCCTCGTTTTCACCGCCTCGAATCTGCCGGCACCGCCCCCCGGACGCGCGTATCAGCTGTGGGTGCTGACGGCGCAGCCGGCGCCGATCAGCGCCGGCATGCTGAAGCTCGACGCGAACGGGCGCGCGACGGAAATGATCGACACCCCGCAGGATCTTCCAAGGCCCATCGCGATGGCGGTCACACTCGAGCCCGAAGCAGGTGTTCCCGCGCCGACCGGCGACAAGTATCTCGTCGGTCTCGCGAACTGATCACGGCAGCCCTAAAGGGCTACGAGTGATCTGGACGCTGGAGCCATCAATGATCTGAGGGCTGAGAGACGCCGTACTCGTAGCGCAGGCCTTTAGGCCTGCCGAAAGATCGCCTGCAGCGCGTCGTCGACGGTCCGGTATGTGAACGTGAAGCCGCCGCGCTCGGCGCGCCTCGGCACGGCGCGTTGCCCCGAGAGCACGAGCGCGTCTGCCATCTCCCCAAGCAGCACTCGCAGCGCGAACGCGGGTGCCGGCATGAAGGCAGGCCGGTGCATGGCGCGGCCGAGAGCGCGCGCGAACTCGGCGTTCGTCACCGGATTGGGCGCCGTGGCGTTGATCGCCGCGCCGGAATCTGGCGTCCGCATCGCCCACCGCACGAGATCGACCCAGTCCTGCCGATGGATCCACGGCCAGTACTGACGGCCGGATCCGACCGGACCGCCGGCGCCGAACCTGAATGGCGGCAGCATCGGCGGCAGCGCGCCGCCATCTCTCGCGAGCACGAGGCCGGTCCTGATACAAGTGACGCGCGTCCGTGGTGTGGCGGCGCGGCGCGCCTCTTCTTCCCATGTGACGCACACCCGCGCGAGAAAATCTGAACCGGGAGGTGTGTCTTCCGTCGCCACGTCATCGGAAAGCGGACCGTAATAGCCGACCGCCGAT
>Ga0207711_10002993_pt1 | contig 14766 bp, 13 predicted proteins | sample KBSS34metaG_FD_184401 | JGI IMG/M metagenome (GOLD analysis project Ga0207711, IMG submission 184401) | Switchgrass rhizosphere microbial communities from Kellogg Biological Station, Michigan, USA - KBS S3-4 metaG (SPAdes) (version 2) | ecosystem: Host-associated > Plants > Roots > Rhizosphere...
CTGTTTGGAAGCGAAGGCTCAGCCGACGATCCCGAGGATGTCGCTTTCCTTCATGATGATCAGGTCTTCACCGTCGATCTTCACTTCGGTGCCCGACCACTTGCCGAACAGGATCTTGTCTCCAGCCTTTACGTCCAGCGGCGTCACCTTGCCGTCGTCGGCCTTGGAGCCGGTTCCAACAGCGATGACTTCGCCTTCCTGGGGCTTTTCCTTGGCGGTGTCCGGAATGATGATCCCGCCGGCGGTCTTTTCGTCAGCCTCGACACGGCGGACGAGAACTCGGTCATGGAGCGGCCTGAAACCCATGGGTCTGAACCCCCTCTTTCTCTCTTCAGGTTGAACTTTCCGTTGGCACTCTAATGCTGAGAGTGCCAGCGACGGCGGGCATATGGTTGCGCCCCGCCCATCCGTCAACGGTTCGGTCCAAGCCTTTTGTTGTTAGCCGTGCGCGCGGCGCGTCAGGCCGAGACGATCGCGCATGACCCACCGTGCGAGCATCAGCGCGGCGACAGCCGCGAGGCCGTTCGCGAGGCCGACCCAGATACCGACGCCCTTCCAGTCACGGCCGAACGCGAGCCAGCTGCCGATGCCCAGTCCGACGACCCAGTAGCCGACGAGCGCGAACATCAGCGGCCACCGCGTATCGTGGAGGCCACGCAGCATCCCCGCGCCGATGACCTGTGCGCCATCGACGAGCTGAAAGGCAGCAGCAACGCGAAGGAAGCTGACCGCGAGCGCAATCACGACGGCATTGGCAGGGACATCGTCCAGAAACAGAGTGATGAGCTGGCGCGGGATACTCCACATGACGAGAGCCATCGCGCCCATGAAAGCAACACCCATCACCCATGCCGTCCAGCCCGCGCGGGCAATGCCCGCCTCATCATCGCGACCGAGTGCCAGCCCGACACGAACCGTCGTCGCCTGGCCAAGTCCGAGCGGCACCATGAAGGTGAGGGCGGCAAGCTGCAGTGCAACTGCGTGCGCGGCAACGGCGGGAGCGCCGATCCACCCCATGAAATAAGCTGCAAGCGCGAACACCCCCATCTCGAGCGCCATCGTGACGCCGATCGGCCAGCCGAGCTTCACCATCGCCATCGTTCGCTGGCCATCGAAACGCCACCAGTGACCGAACAGATGGAAGCGACGGAACTGCCGGTCGAGCAAGGTGACCGCGACCAGTGCAGCGCACATGATCAGCCAGGTGAGCGTGCTTCCAAGGCCACCGCCGACAAGGCCAAGCGCGGGCATGCCGAGGCGCCCGAAAATGAGCGACCAGCTCAAAAGCGCATTGAGGCCAATGCCGGCGAGGCTTAGCCACAGCACAGCGCGGGGGCGTTCGAGTGCGGAGATGAAGTTTCGAAGAAGCTGGAACAACAGCCAGGGCGCAGTGCACCACATGTAGGCGCGCAGGAACGTCTGGCCCTGGCGCGCCAGCTCGTCGGACTCGCCGAACAGGCGCATCAGGTCACCAACGTGCCAGAGCACCAGCCAGTAAGGCGGCAACATCGCAGCGATCAGCCAGAGCCCAGCCCGAAAAGTGCGCCGAACGTCCCGAACGGCGTTGAACCTTTGGCCGAGCGCAGTTGCCATCATCGGCGAGGAAGCGATGACGAGCCCAAGCATCAAGAGATTGAATGTGAACGTCATGTTGAGCGCGAGCGTCACCGCAGCGAGCTGAGTCGAGCCAAGACGGCCCATGAGCAAAACATCGGTCGCCTGGATCGCTTGCTGAGTCAGGTTCGCGAGCATCAGCGGCCAGGCGAGCGACAGCGTTGCTCGCAGCTCCTCCCGCCACGCGCTGCTGCGTCCATCTGCGGAAATGCTTGCCGCATCCATCGAAACGTCCTTGCGGGCAGCCTCGAGAGTAAGCAATCCATGAAAGGAAAACTGCATCGCGAATGCTCGCAATGGCGCCGTCAGTCGGCTAGCAAGCCCCAAAATAGTTTAGAGGCACCGCAATGAAGTTCGCGCGCGCAATCTGGAAACTGCTGGTCGGGATCAAGGACGGCCTCGTCCTGCTCATCCTGATCCTCTTCTTCGTCGGGCTCTACGGTGCATTGTCGGCACGGCCCGCGCCGATCACGGACGGCGTGCTCGATCTCAATCTCAACGGCAGCCTCGTCGAGCAGCCGTCGCGACGCGAATGGGCCGATGTCGCGGGCTCGACGCGTGCCCAGCAATATCGCTTGCGCGATCTCGTCGCGGCCATGGACAAGGCCAAGGACGATAGCCGGATCAAGGCCGTTGCGCTGGACCTCGACGGGTTCAACGGTGGCGGGGCTACTGCCGTCAATGACCTCGCCGACGCCGTTCGGCGAGTTCGAAATGCCGGGAAGCCCGTGATTGCTTATGGTGTGGGCTATACCGACGACAGCTACGCGCTGGCCGCAGCCGCCTCCGAGATCTGGCTCAACCCCCTCGGCGGCGTTTTGATTACCGGCCCTGGAGGATCGAACCTCTATTTCAAAGGGCTGCTCGACAAGCTTGGAGTGACGGCCAACGTCTATCGCGTCGGCACCTACAAGTCCGCCGTCGAGCCCTACATGCGCAACGACATGTCGCCCGAGGCGAAGCAAAACTACATCGCCCTCGACCAGGCGCGGCTCGAGACCTGGAAGCAGGAGGTCAGGCAGGCGCGTCCGAAAGCCAATGTCGACCTCTTCCTCAACAACATGACCGGCGCCGTCGCGGCTGCCGGCGGCGACATGGCGAAGGCGGCTCTCCAAGCGGGCCTGATCGACCGCATCGGCGACCGGCGCCAGTTCGAAGCGCGGCTCGCCGACCTTGGCGGCGGTGAGGGCAGCAACGGGTCGGCTTTCAAGGATGTGTCGATCGCCTCCTATGTTTCGAGCGAGGTGAACCGCAGGCCAAGCGGTCCAATCGGCATCGTCACGATCGCCGGCATGATCGTCGATGGAAAAGCGGGTCCCGGCACGGCCGGGGGTGACACGATCTCGAAGCTCATCGAAGACGGTGTTCGCTCCAAGGGTATCAAGGCGCTTGTCGTCCGCGTCGACAGCCCTGGCGGATCGGTGCTTGCGTCGGAGCGCATCCGGCAGGCGCTCCTGGAGGCAAAGTCGAAAAAGATCCCGATCGTAGTGTCGATGGGCAGCGTTGCCGCGTCGGGCGGCTATTGGGTCTCGACACCGGCTGACTTCATTTATGCGGAGCCCTCGACGATCACTGGATCGATCGGCGTCTTCGGCGTTCTGCCAAGCTTCCAGGGAACTCTTCAGAAGCTCGGCGTTGGGGCTGACGGCGTGAAGACAACACCGCTCTCCGGCGAACCGGACTTGCTGAAGGGCCCCTCGCCCGAAGCGAGCCAGCTCCTTCAGACGGGTGTCGAATCCATGTATGGCCGTTTCCTCGGCATCGTCGCCGCCTCGCGCCACAAGAGCCCCCAGCAGATCGACCAGATCGCGCAGGGGCGCGTCTGGGACGGCGGAACGGCGCGGCAAATCGGCCTCGTCGACGGCTTCGGAGGCCTTGGCGATGCGATTGCCAAGGCAGCCCAGCTTGCAGGGCTCGGGAACGAACGCGGTATTCGCTTTCTAGAACAGCAGCCAAGCTTCCGGGACCAGCTCATCGAAACGCTCGCAGATCGCGAGAGCGATACGGCAACCCCTGAAGACGCCTTTTCGATGATGGCGCGCCAGCCGCAGCGGCAGCTCGCCAGCGTGCTGGCGGAGGTGCGTTCGATCCTGTCTGGTCCAAGCATTCAGGCGCGCTGCCTCGAATGCCCCGCGGTTGCTCCCGCCCAAATCGATTCGAAAGACCTGACGCTGCTTGGCCTTATCAGGAGCTGGCTAGGCTGATCAGCCGGCGCGCGTAACTGCGCGCTCGCGCAATTTAGATGTGGATTGGCTTTCCGGTCACCGCCATCGCCGCTTCCTTCAGCGCCTCGCTGTGCGTCGGATGGGCGTGGCAGGTGTAGGCGATGTCCTCGCTGGTGGCGCCGAATTCCATGGCTTGCGCGGCCTGTGCGATCATCGTGCCGGCGACCGAAGCCACCATCCAGACGCCAAGCACGCGATCGGTCTTCGCATCGGCGACCACCTTTACGAAACCGTCAGGCTCGCGATTGGTCTTGGCGCGGCTGTTGGCGAGCATCGGGAACTTGCCGACCTTCACCTCGCCATGCTCTTTCGCCTGCTCCTCCGTTAAGCCAACGCCCGCGATCTCGGGCATGGTGTAGACGACCGACGGGATGACATCATGATTCACGATACCGGTGAGGCCGGCGATGTTCTCCGCGACTGCAAGACCTTCGTCCTCGGCCTTGTGGGCAAGCATCGGACCCGCGATCACGTCGCCAATCGCCCAGACGCCCTGGACTTTCGTGCGGAAATCCTGGTCCGTTTCGACTTGACCGCGCTGGTTGGTTTCGAGGCCGGCCTTGTCGAGACCAAGGCCGTCCGTGTTGGGCCGACGGCCGATGGAGACGAGCACGACGTCGCATTCGATCGTCTCGGGGGCACCGCCGGCGGCTGGCTCAACGGTTAGCGTCACGGTATCGCCATTGCGCTCGGCCTTGGTGACCTTGGTCGATAGCCTGAACTCAAAGCCCTGCTTCTTGAAGATCTTGTTGGCTTCCTTGCGAACCTCGCCGTCGAAACCGGGCAGGATCTGGTCGAGAAACTCGACGACCGTCACCTGCGAGCCCAAGCGACGCCAAACCGAACCGAGCTCCAGGCCGATCACGCCGCCGCCGATGACCACCATCCGCTTCGGGACCTGGCCAAGTTCCAGGGCGCCGGTCGAGTCGACGATCCGCTCCTGATCGATCGTCACGCCGGGAAGCGGCGTTACTGACGAGCCGGTCGCGATGACGACGTTCTTCGCGCGCACGGTGCGCTCTCCGACCTTGATGGTGTCGGCGCTCTCGAACGTCGCAAGCCCCTTCAGCCACTCGACCTTGTTCTTCTTGAACAGGAACTCGATCCCCTGGGTGAGGCCCTTGACCGCTTCCTTGCGCGTGCCGTGCATCGCGTCGAGATCGAGCTCGACGTTGGCGGCCTTCACGCCCCATTTGGCAAGCGTGCCGTGAGCGGCCTCTTCGAACAACTCCGACGCGTGGAGCAGCGCCTTCGACGGGATGCAGCCGACGTTGAGGCATGTCCCGCCGAGCGTATCCCGGCTTTCCGCGCAGGCCGTCTTCAGGCCGAGCTGCGCGGCCCGGATCGCTGCAACGTAGCCACCAGGACCGGCGCCAATCACCAGGACGTCGAAATCATAATCAGCCATTGAATATCCTTAGAGATCGATGAGGAGCCGCGTCGGGTCCTCGATCGCTTCCTTGACGCGGACGAGGAAGGTCACCGCCTCGCGGCCGTCGATCAGCCGGTGGTCGTAAGACAAGGCGAGATACATCATCGGCCTGGCAACGATCTGGCCGTTGACGACTACCGGCCGCTCCTCGATGCGATGCATGCCGAGCACCGCCGACTGCGGGGGGTTGATAATCGGCGTCGACAGGAGCGAGCCGAACACGCCGCCGTTCGAGATGGTGAAGGTGCCGCCCGCCATATCGTCGGCGGTAAGCGTTCCTTCCTTGGCGCGCTTGCCGAAGTTAGCGATGCTCTTTTCGATCTCGGCGAAGCTCATGCGGTCGGCATTGCGGACCACCGGAACGACAAGCCCCTTCGGAGCCGACACGGCGACCGAGACGTCGAGATAGTCATGATAGACGATCTCGTCGCCTTCGATGCTGGCGTTGACGGAGGGAACGTCGTTGGCGGCGAGTGCGCATGCCTTCACGAAAAAGCCCATGAAGCCAAGGCGGATGCCGTGCTTTTTCTCAAACAGGTCCTTGTAGCGTCCGCGGGCGTCGATCACCGCGCTCATGTCGACGTCGTTGAACGTCGTCAGCATGGCAGCCGTGTTCTGCGCTTCCTTCAGGCGGCGCGCGATCGTCTGGCGAAGCCGCGTCATCTTCACGCGCTCTTCGTGGCGTTCGCCCGTCGAGGCCGCGGGTCGGGCCTCGGGCGCGGGTGCTGAAGGAACGGGCGCAGCCGGTGCCTTTGCTTGCGGCGCCTGGCTCCTCTGGGCCTGGGCGGCCGCGATGACGTCGTCCTTGGTCAGTCGGCCGTCTTTGCCGCTGCCGCGGATACTGCTCGGATCCACATGATATTCGAGAACCGCGCGGCGGACCGCTGGCGAAAGCGTCGTGATGTGGTCGCCCTCGTCATGCTCTGCTTCGGCGACAGGGGCGGTCGAGTCGCCGCGAAGCGCTGGCGTTTCGCCCGCGCCGGCGGGATTGGTCGTGGCCTCCGCTGCGGCCTGCGCCGGGCTCGGCGCGGCCGTTGCTCCGGCAGTCGCCTTCTCGTCGATACGAGCAATCACTGCGCCGACGGCGACATTGTCGCCTTCCTTCGCAAGCTGCTCGGTCAGCACGCCCGCGATTGGAGAAGGAACTTCGACGCTGACCTTGTCGGTCTCGAGGCTCGCGATCGGCTCGTCGGCAGCAACCGCCTCGCCGGGCTTCTTCAGCCACTGCGCCAGCGTTCCTTCGGTGATCGACTCCCCGAGCGCGGGGACTTCAACGTCAGTGGCCATTTCTTCCCTTTATTCCGCGGCGACCGTTCCGGGCTGCTCACTGGCCGCCCGGCCGCCGCTTGTCGAGTTGTGTCCGAGGGCAGCGGCGATGAGGGCCGCCTGCTCTGCCGCATGTCGCTTCGCGAGGCCCGTTGCCGGCGAAGCGCTCGCGTCGCGGCCTGCATATTGCGGACGCATGCCTTTGAATCCGGCGTCGGCGAGGCACTGTTCAAGCAAATCTTCGACGAAGAACCAGGCGCCGTTGTTCTTCGGCTCTTCCTGCGCCCAGATGAGATCCTGGAGCTTCGGCATCGCCTTGAGGCGCTTGACCAGGGGCTCCGAGGGGAACGGATAGAGCTGCTCGACCCGGACGATCTCGACACCGAGATCACCCGCCGCATCGCGCGCTTCCATCAGTTCGTAGGAAAGCTTGCCGGAGCAAAGCACCAACCGGCGGGTCTCGCCTCCCGCGGGCGGGTTGAGATCGGAGAGAATGCGTCGGAAGTGACTGTCGCCAGTAAAGTCAGCAAGCGTCGAGACGGCAAGCTTGTGCCGCAGCAGCGACTTTGGCGTCATCATCACGAGCGGCTTGCGGAAATCGCGCCGCATCTGCCGGCGGAGGATGTGGAAATAGTTTGCCGGCGTGGTGCAGTTCGCGACCTGGATATTGTCGTCGGCGCAAAGCTGCAGGTAGCGCTCGAGCCGCGCGGAGCTGTGCTCCGGCCCCTGCCCCTCGAAGCCGTGCGGGAGAAGCATGACGAGACCGCTCGCACGTAGCCACTTGGCTTCTCCGGCTGCAACGAACTGGTCAATGATGCTCTGCGCGCCGTTGGCAAAGTCGCCGAACTGCGCCTCCCAGAGAACCAGCGTTTTCGGGTCAGCAAGCGAATAGCCATATTCGAAGCCGAGCACGCCGAATTCCGAAAGGGGGCTGTCGCGAACCTCGAAGCGGCCGCCCTCGATAGTCGTGAGCGGGACGTACTTCTGTCCGGTCTGCTGGTCGACCCAGACGGCATGGCGCTGGCTGAAGGTACCGCGGCCGCTATCCTGGCCCGACAAGCGCACGCCCTGCCCCTCGGCGATCAGGCTGCCGAATGCCAGCGCCTCGGCGGTGGCCCAGTCGAAACCCTCGCCGCTTTCGAACATCGCCTTCTTCGCATCGAGGATGCGCTGCAGCGTCTTGTGGATCGAAAAACCTTCGGGAACGGTCGTAAGGATGCCGGCTAGATCGCGGATTTCCTCGTCATTGATCGCTGTCGGCGTGTTGCGGCGTCCGAGCACAGGCTCATCGGGACGGCCAAACCCGGCCCAGCGTCCCTCGAACCAGTCTGCCTTGTTCGGCAGATAGGAAACCGCGCTCGCAAAATCCTTTTCGAGACGGGCGACATAGTCCTTCGTCGCGGCGTCGATCCACGCCTCATCGACGACACCCTCGGCCAGTAGGCGTTTGGCGTAGATTTCGCTGATGGGCGGATGCTTCTTGATTGCCGCATACATCTGCGGCTGCGTGAAGCTCGGCTCGTCGCCCTCGTTATGACCGAAGCGGCGGTAGCACCACATGTCGATGACGATGTCGCGACCAAAGGTCTGGCGGAACTCGGTCGCGAGCTTGCAGCAGAAGGTCACTGCTTCCGGGTCGTCGCCGTTTACGTGGAGGATCGGCGCTTGGATGCCCTTCGCGACGTCTGACGGATAAGGCGATGAACGCGCAAACTGCGGGCTGGTCGTGAAGCCGACCTGATTGTTGATGATGAAATGGATCGTGCCGCCGGTGCCGTAACCAGGAAGGCCGGAGAAACTCAGGCACTCCCAGACGACGCCCTGCCCGGCGAAGGCCGCGTCACCGTGGAGCAGGATCGGAAGGACGGTCTTGCCCTGCTTGTCGCCGCGAATGGTCTGCGACGCGCGCGCCTTTCCGAGAACCACGGGGTCGACCGCTTCGAGATGCGATGGATTGGGAAGCAGCGACAGGTGAACCTTGTTCCCGTCGAACTCGCGATCCGAGGAGGTGCCGAGGTGATATTTCACGTCGCCCGAGCCACCCACGTCGGCCGGATTGGTGGCGCCGCCGGCGAATTCGTGGAAGATCGCCTGCGCCGTCTTCCCCATGACGTTGGTGAGAACGTTGAGGCGGCCGCGGTGCGCCATGCCGACGTCGATCTCCGTGACGCCCATCAGTCCGCCATACTTGATTACCGCTTCAAGCGCCGGAACCGCGCCTTCGCCGCCGTCGAGGCCGAACCGCTTCGTACCCACATATTTGCGGGCGAGGAATTTCTCCCACTGCTCCGCGTGGATGACCTTGGTGAGGATCGACTGCTTGCCCTCGGGCGTGAACTGGATCTCGGCGTCCTTGCCCTCCATCCGGTCCTGCAGGAAGCGGCGCTCCTCGACCTCGTTGATGTGCATGTACTCGAGGCCGACGTGGCCGCAGTAATTGCGCTGCAGCACCTTGACGATTTCGCGCACGGTAGCCTGCTCGAAGCCGAGCACGCCGCACAGGAAGATCGGCCGGTCGAGATCGTCGTCGCTGAAACCGTGATATTCGGCGGTGAGGTCAGCGGGCACTTCGCGACGGGTAAGCCGAAGCGGGTCGAGATCGGCGGCGAGATGGCCACGCACCCGGTAGGTGCGGATCAGCATCATCGCCCGAATGCTGTCCTCGGCGGCGCGGCGGATTGCGACCGGGTCGCTGGTCGTCTGCGCGGCCTTCTCGGCGACAGCAGACTTCACCTTCTCGATCGTTGCCTCGGTTGGATCGAGACCGACATTTATCTCGTCGAGCTCAAAAAGCGGCCAGTTCGGCCGTTGCCAGCTGGGGCCCGTCTCGCGTCCCGTAAATCCGACCGCTTCGTTCAACTCACTCTCCTCGGCCCCGCGTGCCCGCGGGTAACTAGGCCGAAACCAGCAACTCCTTGAGCGTCTTACCCAACTCAGATGGGCTCGGGCTCACCGTGATTCCAGCAGCTTGCATGGCCGCAATCTTGCTCTCGGCGTCACCCTTGCCGCCGGAGACGATCGCGCCGGCATGGCCCATGCGACGTCCAGGAGGAGCCGTACGACCGGCGATGAAGCCAACGACGGGCTTCCTGCGGCCGCGTTTCGCTTCGTCTGCCAGGAACTGGGCAGCATCTTCTTCAGCGCTGCCACCGATTTCGCCGATCATGATGATCGACTGGGTTTCGTCGTCGGCGAGGAACATCTCGAGCATGTCGATGAACTCGGTGCCCTTCACGGGATCGCCGCCGATGCCGACGGCAGTCGTCTGGCCAAGCCCCTCGTTGGTCGTCTGGAAGACCGCCTCGTAGGTCAGCGTTCCGGAGCGGCTGACGACACCAACGCTGCCCTTCTTGAAAATGTTGCCGGGCATGATGCCGATCTTGCACTCGTTCGGCGTCAGGACGCCCGGGCAGTTGGGACCGATCAGCCGCGACTTCGAACCGGACAGCGCGCGCTTGACCTTGACCATGTCGAGAACGGGAATGCCCTCGGTGATGCAAACGATCAGCGGCACTTCGGCGTCGATCGCCTCGAGGATCGAATCCGCGGCGAACGGGGGCGGAACATAGATCACGGATGCCGACGCGCCCGTCTTCGCGACGGCCTCGTGCACGGTATTGTAGACCGGCAGACCAAGGTGCTCGCTGCCGCCCTTCCCCGGCGTCACTCCGCCGACCATCTGCGTGCCGTAGGCAAGCGCCTGCTGGGTGTGGAACGTGCCTGTTTCGCCGGTCATCCCCTGCGTGATGACCCTGGTGTTCCTGTCGACGAGGATGCTCATGCCATCGCCTCCTCGGCGAGGCTGTTGTCGATCTGCCTGCAGGCGGCAAGGAGTTCCTTCACCGCATCGACGCTGACATTGAAATTGTCACGAGCCTCGCTGTCGAGCTCGATCTCGACGATACGCTCAACGCCGCCTGCCCCGATAACGCACGGCACTCCGACGTAGAGGTTATCAACGCCATACTGACCAGCGAGATGGGCGGCGCAGGGGAGCACGCGCTTCTTGTCCTTCAGATAGCTCTCGGCCATCGCGATCGCGCTTGTCGCCGGCGCGTAATACGCCGAGCCGGTCTTCAAAAGCGCGACGATCTCGCCGCCGCCGCCGCGGGTGCGCTTGACGATGGCGTCGATCTTTTCCTTCGTCGACCAGCCCATCTTGATGAGGTCCGGGATAGGGATTCCGGCGACCGTCGAGTAGCCGACCACCGGAACCATCGTGTCGCCGTGGCCACCGAGGACAAATGCGGTGACATCCTCGACGCTCACCTTGAACTCCTCGGCGAGGAAGTGGCGGAAGCGCGCGCTGTCGAGCACGCCGGCCATGCCGACGACCTTGTTGTGCGGAAGCCCGGAAAACTCCCGCAGTGCCCAGACCATCGCGTCGAGCGGGTTTGTGATACAAATGACGAAGCTGTCGGGCGCATGGGCTCGGATGCCCTCGCCAACGGCCTTCATGACCTTGAGGTTGATGCCGAGCAGGTCGTCGCGGCTCATGCCAGGCTTGCGGGCAACACCTGCAGTGACGATGCAGACGTCCGCGCCGGCGATGTCGGCATAGTCCGACGTGCCCTTCAGGGTCGCGTCGAAGTCGTCGACCGGACCGGCCTGGGCAATATCGAGCGCCTTACCCTCGGGAATGCCCTCTGCGATGTCGAAGAGGACGATGTCACCAAGCTCGCGCATGGCGGCGAGGTGGGCCAGCGTTCCGCCGATCATTCCGGCGCCAATGAGCGCGATCTTTTTCCGAGCCATGAGGCCGCTTTCCAACCTTTCTTGTGTTCACTGCGGCGTGCCAAGGGAGTCGCCGCTTTGAGGAGCGCGGCGCCCGATTAGCGAGGTGGCCCGCGCGGGGCAACCGCAGGCGAAACCGCATTAAATCGTGCTGACACCGCGATGAAACAGGCAACTTCGGCCGCCCGGGGCTCGTTTGCCCCTCATTGAAACTCAGGAGAAACCCTATGACGAAGCTGTTTCTTGCACTTGGCGTGGCGGCCGTGGCGATAAGCGCGGCGCCCGCCGATGCTGCCAATCGGCATCACAGCCGCACCTGCGCCAAATGGCGCCACGGCCATTGCGTGCGCTGGGCAAACTACGGTTATTCGATGTCGACCGCTCGCCATGACCGCTATCGCGTCGGATATCGTTTCGGGCCGGATTACGGCTACACCGCCTATAACTCGATCCCGCGGACGTATGTGACCCGCTACCGTCTCAATCCCGACTACCGCTACGTCTATCGGGACAACCAGATCTACGTTGTCGACCCGTCGACTTATGCCATCACGCGGATCCTCAACGCCATCCCCCCGCGTTGATCCTCGAGGGTAACGCAATCAAGGCTGCCGGCGACCAGCTCGTCGGCAGCCTCTTGACCGGTAACCATTCCTGTCAACGAACGTTCAGCTAAGAACAGCAATGGTGATGACCATGAAACATGTACTTCTTTTCGCAGGCGCCGCGGCGCTCACAATCGCCGGTCCGTCAGTCGCAAAGCCCGGCCATGGCAATCATGCCCACGGCTACGACAACGCAGTAGGATACGGCCTCGGCGGATGTCCTCCCGGCCTTGCCAAGAAGCACAACGGCTGCCTGCCACCTGGCCAAGCGAAAAAGATGTTCCGCGTGGGCCAGCGCTACGATCTCGGCTACGGTACGCGCTACGGATTCGGGCAAATTCCGTACAGCCTGCGAAACCAGTACGACCTCGATCCCCGTGATCGTTATTACTACAACAACGGCTACATCTATCAGGTCGACCCGCGCACCCTCTTGGTGCAGCAGGTGATTAGCGCGCTCCTGCGCTAATACTTCCTCGATGGACGGAAGGCCGCGTCGATGACCCCGCGCGGCCTTTTCTTTCGGTCGCTGCGCGTGCTAGCGGCGGCCGCATGGCCGAATTCACGCTTCCCAAGAACAGCAAGATCACCAAGGGCCGGACCTACGAGCCTGAGCAGGGCAAGCGGCTGAGGACGTTCAAGATCTACCGCTATGATCCTGACAGCGGCGCGAACCCCCGCTTTGATCGCTACACGATCGACCTCGACAAATGCGGACCGATGGTCCTCGACGCGTTGATCAAGATCAAGAACGAGATCGACCCGACGTTGACCTTCCGCCGCTCCTGCCGCGAAGGCATCTGCGGATCGTGCGCGATGAACATGGAAGGGCGAAACGGCCTCGCCTGCACCACCTCGATCGAGGATCTCAAGGGTGACGTCCAGATCACGCCGCTTCCGCACATGGAGGTGGTGAAGGATCTCGTTCCCGACCTTACCCACGCCTATGCCCAATATTCGCTTATCCAGCCCTGGCTGAAGAGCGCGAGTCCGGCGCCGTCGCGCGAGCGACTGCAGTCGCCGAACGACCGCGCCAAGCTGGACGGCCTTTACGAGTGCATCCTCTGCTTCTGCTGCTCGACCAGCTGTCCGAGCTATTGGTGGAACAGCGACAAGTTCCTTGGGCCCGCGATCCTGCTCCAGGCCTATCGCTGGCTTGTCGACAGCCGCGACGAGGCCACCGGAGAGCGGCTCGACCAGCTCGAGGATCCGTTCCGCCTCTATCGCTGCCACACGATCATGAATTGCGCGAACGTGTGCCCCAAGGGCCTCAACCCAGCCAAGGCGATCGCGGAAACGAAGAAGCTGATCGCGGAACGCGCCGGCTGAATTAACGATTCTCGATCTTGAAGCCGTATTCGACGGCGCGGGTGGTCCAGTAATCCGCGAGCTTCAGGTCTTTGCCGACACCTTCGCCGCGCTCAAATGCTCGCCCGATCATGAACATCGATGCCGGATCGTTGCGGAGCGCTGCTTCGTAGAACCAGCCGACCGCGGCCTCGCGGTCGCGGCGCACGCCCTGGCCTTTCCACAGAACGAGCCCGTAATCTCTCATGGCGTTCACTTGGCCTTCGCGGGCCTGCTTCTCCAGGTTGATCGCATTCGCCTGTTCGCGCGAGATCGTCGAGTTCCAGGCAGCGAAGCCGCCGGGCTGCCAGTTTTGCGGCTGTGCGGCGAGAGCAAGCGCAGTTGCAAAAATCAGGATGACCGGCCCGCTTCGTGAACGAAGCGGCCTGAGGCATATCATGCCATCCGGGCGTCATCCAGTTGCGCGCCGCTACCCAGCCGATTAGGCCGTAATCCCATGGACGAGCCCAAGCCAGCGCCCTCGGACGATCCCGCCGAGCTGATGGAAGACGTCGGCCTGCCTCGCGGAGCGATGCCGGATCCGGATTATGAGGGCTGGTACAGCTGGGGCGATTTCCCACGATCGAGCTTCGCTGCTGCGACCGGAAGGCTGGTCTTCAGACCAGACGGACCTGGGAGGGGCATCTGCCGCATGTTCCCGACCGAGGATCATATGAACATGGGCGGGTCGATCCACGGCGGCGCGATCATGAGCTTCATCGACATGTCGCTGTTCGCCGGTGGCCTGTGTGCCGGCATGGAGCGGGCGCACTACGTGACACTTGATCTCACCACTCATTTTCTCGCGCGCGGACAGGCAGGATCGCCGCTCGATTCCCATGTCGAGCTAGTCAAGCAGACCCGCGGGCACGCCTTCCTTCAGGGCGTGGTCAAGCAGAACGGCGAGAATTGCTACAGCTTCAGCGGAACGCTCAAGAAGGTGAACCGGCCGAACGGGCCCTCGTCGCGATGAGCGGACCCGTAAGGGTCGCCTACGAAGCCCTGATTGCTGCCAACGAACTGAAACCCGACGGAGCCCAAGCCCGGGCAATCGCGGCGCTCGAGAGACTGGCCGCAGGTCTTGCGAGCGGCAGTGGCCTATTCTCGCGTTTGTTCGGCCCCAAGTCGGATGGCCCGTCCGGTGTTTATCTCTGGGGAGGTGTTGGGCGCGGCAAGTCGATGCTGATGGACCTCGCCTTCGATCAGATCGACATCGAGCCCAAGCGGCGCGTCCACTTTCACGAGTTCATGCTCGAGACGCACGCGAGGCTGCGCACGGCGCGGCAGAGCGAGGAAGGCGATCCGATCGAGCCAGTCGCAGAGGCGATAGCGGACGAAGCAAAGCTGCTCTGCTTCGACGAAATGCAGGTCACCAATCCTGCGGATGCGATGATCCTGTCACGCCTGTTCGCTAAGTTGCTCGAACGAGACATGAAGGTGGTCACGACGTCGAACCGTCCGCCGCGCGACCTCTACAAGGGTGGCCTCAACCGCGAACTTTTCGTCCCCTTCATCGAACTCATCGAGCAGAGGATGCTGGTCG
>Ga0207711_10002997_pt1 | contig 14759 bp, 9 predicted proteins | sample KBSS34metaG_FD_184401 | JGI IMG/M metagenome (GOLD analysis project Ga0207711, IMG submission 184401) | Switchgrass rhizosphere microbial communities from Kellogg Biological Station, Michigan, USA - KBS S3-4 metaG (SPAdes) (version 2) | ecosystem: Host-associated > Plants > Roots > Rhizosphere >...
CGCTGCGGTGCTGAGGTACCGCGCCGCTTCATCTGGATCGCCCTTGACGAAGCCATGCGGCAGATGCTCGCCGGCCCGGTAGAGGGAACCGATCACATATTGCGAATAGGTATCGCCGGCGACGGCGCGCTGCTTGAATTCGTCGAAGATCGTGGAGCGATCGGCCGCCACGACATCGCCGTCCAGAAGGCGCGACAGCCGGTAGTCGATGTCGGCATCGCGCGAGTCGGCATGGACGGCCGACGACGCCGCGCAAAAAAAGAGAACAAGCCAAAACGGGCGATTGAGGCAATGCTTCCACATGAGCTTGCTCCACACGGGCCAGGCGCGGCATGGCGATCGGCGCTCATGCCAGCACCGGTTGCTTACGGCAAGCTGTCGCGCGGCCTGTCTTTACCAAACTTCACCGCGCGCTTGCCTGCGCGTTCACGGCCATGCGGGCTCGTCGAGCAGCCGCTGCCCGCGAATGCGCGTCTCGCCGTATTCGCGTTCGAGCTCGATGGCCGGCACGTCGCCGATGTCCTCGAGCGCGTCGACCAGAGCTCTCGCATGGCTGATCACCCAAACCTGGCTGCGCTTCGCCGCAGCGGCAATCTGCCGTGCCAACGGCCGCAACAGGTCCGGATGCAGGCTTTGCTCCGGCTCGTTCAGGACCAGCAGCTCCGGCGGCCGCGGGCTCATCAGCGCGGCGAGCAGGCATAGGTAGCGCAGCGTGCCGTCGGACAATTCGGCGGCACGGAGCGGGCGCAGCAGGCCTTCGACGGCGAGACCGGCCTGCAGGCGCACGTCGCCGGCATCGAGGATTTCCAAGGTCGATCCCGGGAATGCGTCTTCGATCGCTGCATGCAACGCGGGCGCGTCGCCGATTTCCAGGATCGTCTGCAAGGCGGCGGCGAGATCGCGGCCATCGTGGGACAGCACGCCGGTCTGCACGCTGATGCGCGGCTGCCGCAGCGGACTTTCCGCGTCGGTGCGGAAGCCGTCGTAGAAGCGCCATCCGCGCAGGCGCTCGCGCAGCGCGAACAATTCCGGAAAGCGCTCGGGCTCGCCGAGTTCGGCCAGCACCGAGCGGTTGGCCGCGGGCGCGAATTGCAGTCGGCTCCATGAACCACCGGCCTCGCGCGCGCGAACGTGCGTCGCTTCGCGCTCCAACCAGGTATTGGACGGACGCCGCGGCGGCTTTTGCCACACCGTCTCGGTCTTGATCTCGGGGTCGAAGGCGAAGCGTGACGACGACGGCGTCGGCAAACCCAGTGCGATCTCGTACGCGACATCGTCGGCCGCGAACCCGAAGCTCACGCGCAGCGGCGGCGCCTTCGCGGTGCCCTGGATCGGACCGCCTCGCTTGGCCTGCTGGCGAATGTTCGACGGTCCCGCCCACTGCACCGACGGAATGCCGCCTTCGAGCGCCAACGCTTCGGCGAGACGTCCGTCGGCGGCCTGCGCGAGCAGGCGCAGCGCGCGGTACAGATTCGACTTGCCGCTGCCGTTCGCTCCGGTGACGACCGTCAGCGGACTCAGCGCAAGCTTGAGATCGCGCAGGGAGCGGTAGTTGGCGACGGAAAAGGTATGCAGCATCGGCGCAGTCTGCCCGCTGGCGGCTTGTCGGCGCGATCGTACCGTAGTCCGAAACGACGAAGCCCCGGACGCGCCGGGGCTTCGCTCTTCTCACGTCCAACGCAGTGCATCAGGCCTTTGCGAAGGCCAGCGTCATGTCGAGCATGCGGTTGGAGAAGCCCCACTCGTTGTCGTACCACGACAGCACCTTCACCAAGGTGCCGTCCATCACGCGCGTCTGCGTCGCGTCGTAGATCGACGAGAGCGGGTTGTGGTTGAAATCGATCGAGACGAGCGGCTTCTTGCTGATGCCGAGAATGCCCTTCAACGCGCCTTCGCTGGCGGCCTTCACGGCGGCGTCGATCTCTTCCTTCGTGGTCGCGCGCTTGGCGACGAAGGTGAGATCGACGACGGAGACGTTGATCGTCGGTACGCGCATCGCGAAGCCGTCGAGCTTGCCGTTGAGTTCCGGCAGCACGAGTCCGACCGCGGCGGCGGCGCCGGTCTTGGTCGGAATCTGGCTGTGCGTGGCCGAACGCGCGCGGCGCAGGTCGGAATGATAGACGTCCGTCAGCACCTGGTCGTTCGTGTAGGCGTGGATCGTCGTCATCAGGCCGTGCTGGATGCCGATCGTGTCGTGCAGCACCTTGGCCAGCGGCGCGAGGCAATTGGTGGTGCAGGACGCGTTCGAGATGACCTGGTCGCCGCTCTTGATCTTGTCGTGGTTGACGCCGTACACGAAGGTGCCGTCGACATCCTTGTCGCCCGGCGCCGAGATGATCACCTTCTTCGCGCCGGCGGAAATGTGCGCGCTCGCCTTCGCCTTGCTGGTGAAGAAGCCGGTCGACTCGAGCACGATGTCGACGCCGAGATCGCGCCACGGCAGCTTGGACGGATCGCGCTCGGCGCAGACCTTGATGCGGTCGCCGTTGACGACCAGATCGCCGCCTTCCACGCCGACCTCGCCCGGGAATTTTCCGTGCGCCGTGTCGTACTGGGTCAGGTGGGCATTGGTCTCGGCGTCGCCGAGATCGTTGACCGCGACGATCTGGATTTCGCCGTTGCGCTTGCCCTCGTAGAGCGCGCGCAGCACGTTGCGGCCGATGCGGCCATAGCCATTGATCGCGACTTTCACAGCCATGAAACAGCTCCTTCGACACCGATGGAATGCGGGGCGCGCATTCTAGCGGCCCTGTGCGGTACGCGCACAGGGCCGGTTGCGAAGGGCCAATTCGGACCGGTCAGGTCGCCGCGGCGCTGCCGCTCGGCGGCGGGGGCGGCGGCGGCAACGGCGGCGGGGGTGCCGGCGGCGGCGGCGCTTTCGCCGGCGGGCCTTTTTCGCTCGGGTAGGCGACGACGTCGATGATTTCCAAGGCGTTCGGCGGCAGAGCACCCGCCGGCACCGTCTTCGGATCGCTCAGGGCGAACCGCAGCGGCACGACGATCCGGCTGGCGACCGCCTTGTCGTTCTGCTTGGCTGGATTGAAGGTCCACGCCTTGACCGCCTTCACCGCCGCATCCCCCAGAACGCCCGCGACGACGGGCTCGGCGTGATCGACCGACGCCGACGTGACGTGTCCATCGGCGTCGATCGCTGCAGTCACGAAAACGACGCCTTCGATGCCGCTGGCGATCGATGAAGCCGGATAGGCGGGCGGAGACAGCTTGCGATAGCTTGCGGCAATTGTGGTCGTGACGCGCGTGATGGTCGCGTGCGCGGCTCCCGCTCCGCCCCCCGGTTCGTCCTCGTCGAGACTGAACTCGACCGGCACGAGGACATCTCCGGCGACGGCGACACCGTCGTGCAACGCGGGATTGAACTTCCATCGCATCACGGCAGCGATGGCCGCGTCCGACAGCACGGCCGCCTCGGGCGGGTCGATGCTGTCCACGGCGGCCGATTCGGCATTGCCGCGCTCGTCGACGTTGACCTTCAACATGACTTTGCCCGAAACACCGGCTACGACCGCAGAGGGCGGATAGACAGGCGGGTTCATCACGCGGTAGGTCACGTCTTCGGTCGCCGCACTGTCGCTCGCGGCACCGGCTTCGGACCGTGCCGGCTGTGCGGCCCAGCTGGCGAAACTGCCGCAAGCGATCGCTGCGGCAACGACGGCGACGCCCGACGCGCGTCGTGCGCGTGTCGGCAAAGGTTGTTTCAACATCGCGATTCTCTCCTTGAGGGGATGGCCGGACGGCCAGCGACAGCCGGCCGGCAGCCGCAGCTCCTGCCGCGGCTGGCCGGCCAACTGCACCTTCAACATCGCGTCGGCATAAGGCCGGCGCGCTTCCGGAAAGCGGGCGATCACCGCGGCATCGCAGGCCAGTTCCTGGTCGAGCCGGAACTTCGCTGCGGCAAGATGCACCAGCGGGTTGAACCAGTTGAGGCAGCGCAGCGCGACCACGAACGCGTTGATGCGCGCGTCGCCACGCGCCATGTGCACGCGTTCGTGCGCGAGGATCAGCTCGCGTTCGCCGGCGGCGTACCGACGATCGAAATCGCTCGGCAATACGATGCGCGGACGCCACGCGCCGACGAGGGCCGGACCGTCGGCATCGAACTCCGAACGTACGATGCGCGCTTCGCTCGCGACATCGCTCAGCCGGCCGAGGCTGCGCAGATAGCGGCGCTGCTGCAAGACGAACCACGCCGCCGAGAGCCCGACACCGAGCAGCCACAGGCCGAACAGCACGCCTCGCAGATCGAATGCCGTCGTCTCGCCGGCGGCGATCAGCCGCACCGGAGTGCCGACCGAAGCGACACGCATGAAGACGACGACCGGCTCGACGGGCGCCGGCAACAATACGGCGCAGGCGATCAGCGGGATCGCCATCCACATCGCATAGGCGACCTGCGCGCCGAAGCCGCGCCGGATCGGTACGCGCAGCGCGAGGACTCCGAGGATCGCCAGCGACCCTGCCAGCGTCATCGCTGCAACGACGGCAAGCCCTTCAGCGCTCACGGTCGATCTCCTCGATCAAGGCGCGCAGTTCTTCGACATCCTTCTTCGTCAGCTTCATGCGCATCGAGAAATGCGCGACCAGCGCCGACACGCGTCCGCCGTAGAGCCGATCGAGCAGGCTCTTGCTCTCGGTATGCACGTAGTCGGCGCGCTTGATCAGCGGCCGATACAGATAGCGCCGGCCGTCGCGCTCGGCGGCAATCGCGCGTTTTTTCAGGAGGCGGTTGAGCAGCGTCTTGACGGTCGCCTCCTGCCACTCCTGCTGCCCCGCGAGCGCGACGCAGACATCTTCCGCGCTCTGCGGCGTATGCCGCCGCCACAGCACTTCCATGACTTGGCTTTCCGCTTCGCTGATGCGCATGAACGTTTACTCATGTAATCGACGATTTGAGATTACGCGTGTAATCGAACATGTCAAGTGCCTCCGTTCGCCGATCGTCCGGCTGCCGCCATGCAGCCGGTTCAGTTATCTGAACCTTTAGTAAACCCGTCAGTATTGAAATTGAGCGCCTGAATCCCACGTTACTCGCGCCGCCAGGGAAACGAACCGAAGGATGCAGGCGACAGTCGAAGTTCGGCGCTGCAGGAAGCAGCGCCAGAGAATTCCCTTTATCTATAGAGAGTTGGAGTAGAAAATCATGAAAAATACAATTCTTGCCATTGCCCTGGCTGCCGCCGGCTTTGCCGCGCTCCCTGCTACGAGTCACGCCGCCGACACCAGCGGCTTCTTCATCAACGGCAACATCGGTCAGTCGAACCTGAGCAAGGGCGTCTACGACGACGACGACACCGGCTACAGCGTCAACGGCGGCTACCGCTGGGCGGTCGCGCCGAACCTGCTGCTCGGCGTCGAAGGCGGCTACACCGACCTCGGCGAGTTCTCGACCAAGAATTCGTCCCGCGGCCTCGGCCTCGGCAATGCCGAAGTGAAGGGTTGGAACGCCGGCGTCAATGCGCACTACAACGTCACCGACAACTGGTACCTCAGCGGTCGCGCCGGCTTCTTCCGCGCCGACGTCAAGGGCGGCTATCTCGCCAGCGACGCGACGGCCCGCTTCGTCGACGACAACAGCAACAGCTGGTACGCCGGCGCAGGCTTCGGCTACGACTTCAGCAACAACTTCAGCGTCGGCCTCAACTACGACTACTACAAGACCGACAAGCACAACCTGAAGCTGGATCCGGATCTGGTTTCGGTCAGCGCCGAATACCGCTTCTGATCCATCGACGCGCCTCGCGCGCGTAGGAACCGACTCCAACGGGAGCCACAGGGCACGGATGCCGGGACCGGCCCGGCCTGCGCAAGCAGGCCGGGCTTTTTATTGCCCGCCGCACCGTATTCGGTCGGGTCGCTGCTATCGCCAGCGCGCGAGTGCGCGCCGCGAAGGCGCGTCGGCGACCATCGCGGCATCGATGATGGGCATGTAAGGCGCGACGAACGCCTTCGCCTCGTCCGCATGCGCATGATCGGCGAGCGCGCTCGCATAGGCGACGGCGAACTCGGCGGTCTGCGGGTGCTGGTCGCCGAACGCGTTGCGCATCGATTCCCAAGCCTGCTTGCGTGCCGCCAAGGCGGCCTGCGCATCGTGCGAAGCCTCTGCCGCATCGCCTTCGAGCGCGTGCAGGCGTGCGGTCATCAACGGCGTGAAATCGATCGTCGCAGCGCGCAAGGTATCGAGCAGCGCGGCCAGCTCCGCGTGACGGCCGGTCATGCTGTAGAAGGTTCCGAGGGTGAACTCCGCCTTCACCGTGTTCAGGGTGTTTTCGCCATAGCGCGCACGGAACACGGCAAGCGCTTCCTCGATCAGCGGCTGCGCGCGCGCGGTATCGTGCACGTCGAGCAGGATGCGCGCGAGGTTCTGCTTCGCGCGCAGCACGCGTGCATCGTCGGCGGCCAGCTTTTTCTCGCGCCAGGCCAGCGAGCGCTCGAACAGCGGCAGCGCCTGCGCGTAGTCGCCCATGTCTTCATAGGCGGAAGCGAGATTGTTGAGCGGCAGGAGCGCGGAATCCGCACCGGTCTTCTCGGTTTCGATGCGCATCGCTTCCCGATAGTGCTCCGCCGCTTCTCGAAACCGCCCGAGATCGTGCACCGCCGAGCCGAGCTCGTTGTGCGCACTGGCGGTGTGCGTGCTGTCGTTGCCGTAGAGGTCGACGCACAGGGCGAGATTGCGCTCGAGGATCGGCACGCCCTTCGCATGGTCGCCGGCGCGAACCAGGTGCGTGCCGTAGTGCTCCAGCGCGTTCTGGTACCCCGTGGCATGCGCGCCTTCCGAAGTCTCGCGCAATTTCAGGGCTTCTTCGAAATACGGCAGCGCCGCCTTCTCGTCGGTGCGGCTGGCGACGACCAGACCGAGATTGTTGAGGCACGAGGCGATCGTCGACGGATCCGCGTGGCCGGCACGACGCAGTTCCAGACTCTTGCGCAGCGCCTTCTCGGCTTCGTCGAATTGATCCTTGGCCTCCAGCACCAGGCCGAGCGTGTTGTAGGCGTCGCCCATCGCGAGCGGATCATTCGGCGCATAGCGTTCGCGCAATTCGAGCGAGCGGCGGGCATCGGCGAGCGCATCGGCACCTGGAATGTCGTTCGATTCGACGACGGCGAGTTGGCTCGAGGCCTCCGCCGCCGCCAACGGGTCGCCGACGCGCGGATCCAGGTACAGCGTCACCGCTTCGCGAAAGAGCTCGGCCGAACGCGCCGGCGCGCCGATGTGGCGATAGGCCGTCGCCAACGTGCGCAGCAGCTTCGCCTTCGTCTGCGGCTCGTCGGCCAGCTCGCTCTCGATGCGCTTGGCGCCCTCGTCGAGCACGGCGCGCGCGCTGATCTCGCGATCCTGGTTGATCTGCGGATTGGAGACGTCGAACACCGAAACCAGAAAGTCGCTGACTTTCTCCGCCGTCACCGCGTGCACGCGTGCGGCGCGCTCGGCTGCACGCGCGTGATCGCGCGCGGCGACCAGGCGCCAGGTGAAGCCTGCGATGAGCAGCGCGAACAGCGACGCGGCGACGGCCGCGGGCCAGCGACGCCGCAGCAGCTTGGCGATGCGATACGGCATCGTCTGCGCATGCGCACGCACGGGTTGATGCGTGACGAAACGATCGATATCGCGGGCGAGATCTTCCGCCGACGCGTAGCGGTCCGCGGGCGAGTCCGCGCTCGCGTGCAGCACGATCGCGTCCAGGTCTCCACGCAGCCGCGCTTTCCACGGCACGGTATCGGCCAACTGGCTCGGCCGCACCAGCGCGGTGCGCAGCTGCGTGACGGTGCGGTCGTCCTGATCCAACCTTGCGCGTCGGCCGGTGACCAGTTCGAACAGGATCAAGCCGAGCGCGAAGACGTCGCTGGCAGTCGTCACTTCCTCGCCGCGCAGCTGCTCCGGACTCGCATAGCTCGGCGTCAGGTAGCTGCTGCCGACGATCTCGTGCACGCGCTGGCGGTCGAGCGCGCGCGCGATGCCGAAATCGAGCAGCACCGGCGTGCCGTCGCTGCGCACCAGCACGTTCGAAGGCTTGAGGTCGCAGTGCACGATCAAGCGCTGGTGCGCGAACTGCACCGCGCGGCAGACCTGCTGGAACAGCGCGAGTCGGGCCGGCAGGCCGAGCGCGCGGCGCCGGCAGTACGCGTCGATCGGCTCGCCTTCGACGTACTCCATCACCAGGTAAGGCTGACCGCCCGGCGTCGCACCGCCGTCGAGCAGGCGCGCGATGTGCGGATGCTGCAGTGCCGCCAGGATCTGCCGCTCGCGCGCGAACTGCGCCAGCGCCTGCGCGTTGGGGGTGCCGCGGATCAGCTTGATCGCGGCAAGTTGCTCGAAATGACCATCCGCACGCTCGGCGAGGTAGACCGCACCCATGCCGCCCTGGCCGAGCCGGCGCTGCAGCTTCCACGCGCCGAGCAGATCGCCGGGACCGAGTTCGGTCTCCGCCGGATCGGCGACGGCGAGCGCAGGCGAGCGCGTCAGCGCCGCCGTCGCATCGTCGGACGCGTCGCCCCCATTGCCGTTCTTGTCGCCCGCCCCTGTCACGCGCTCATTCTGCCGCGCCTGCCCCGCCCGTGTCGAAGCCGTCGGCGAAGATCGCGTCCTTCCAGCCGCCGCGCAGCTCCCAGGCCGACTCGGTGAAACGGGGCGCGAATGCCGAATGGCGCGGGACGATTTCGACATCGAGGTCGCCCGCCGCCGGGACTGCGCCGAGAAGGATTTCCTGCGTCTGCCAACGCCGCGCCGGATTGGCCATCGCGACCGGAAAGGTGCCGGCGCGTTCTCCATCGACGTACACGTCGGCCGCCGCGGAACCCGCGCTCGTGCCCGGATTGCAGTCGACCGCCGGCTCGTCGCAGCCCGCGTCGAACGTGCGCCTCAGACGCAGCGGTGGCGCGGCATCGGCGCCCAGATGAAACGTGAAGCGGCTGCCGCCTGCGGAATAGCGGCACGCCATCGCGGCGCGCGAAGTCGGCGGCTCGTCCTCGAACTCGGCTTGGAGCACATCGCACTGCGCCTCTGCCGGCGCCACATAGGCGTGCGCGCCGGCGGCGGCGATATCGCCGATCTCGAAGCCCGCGTAGCCGACGATCAGCGGCTGGGCACGGCGATAGGCATACGCGACGCTGCGCACGCACATCGGATGCGGATCGGCGCTGGAAGAGCCGGCTTCCTGCGTCAGTCGCACGGCGCTCGCGTAGACGATCGGATCGGTCAGCAGCAGGCGATGGACCGATGTCGTATAGGGCATGGCCGCGGCATCGACCAGGGTCGCGCCGGACAATGCGCCCGCGTAGGCGCCCGCGTCGAAATAGAAGCCGCCGTTGTAGAAGTCCTCGACACCGGTGCCGTACCAAGCCGGCGCGGTCGCGTCGTCGAGGGCGACGTGCTCGTCGCCTTCCAGAAAGCCGCGCGGCGCCGATTCGATATAGGTGGCCGCCTGGTATCGCGCGGCGATGCCGAGCAGCTTGCCGGCGCCGCGATCGGCGTAGAGCGAAACATTCCCGCCTTGCACGCAGCCGTCGGCCAGCGTCGCGCGGAAGCGTCCGGCCTCTTCCGGGACGGGCGAATCGTCGAAACTCAGTGCGCTGTTCACGACGATATCGTCGGACAATGCCGAGTCTGCAACAAGGTATACATCTATACCCTGCGCGAACGGCATCGGAAACCAGGCATACAGCCAGCCGCCGGCATCGACACCGACGAGGACGGCGCGGGCCGGCAGCGTCGCATCGGCCGCGCTCGCGAAGAAGTCGGCGAGCGGCATGTCGAGCGCGGTCTCGCCGTCGATCTCGACGCGCAGGTTCACGCTCGCGCGTGCTTCGGCGGGCAGCTGCAAGCGGATGCCTCGCAGCCAGCCGGGTCCCGTGTGCGAAGCGAGTGCGAACGTCGCCCCGGGCGCGAGCGTCGACATCGCGTTCTCCGGCGCGAGCAGGCCGTTCCACGGATCGTCGCCGGCGTGACCGAGGAACGCGCGCCAAGCCGGCTCGTCGTGACCTGCGACGAAATCGGTCACCGCCGTGCCGGGCATGATCTTGTGATGCTGGAACTGGAACCAGAGCAAGCGCCGCCCGGGATCGGCCGGGTTGCACGGATTGATGCCGCCGTTCTCGGCATTCACCAGGGCGATGCGCAATGAGGAGCCATAAGCGATCGGCACGTAGCTGACATAGCCGCCGCTGGATGCCGACCGATCGGCGACCAGCGGTGCCGTGAAGGGCGGCGTCGATCCGTCGAACAAGGCGGCCAGCGGCACGTCGAGCGCGGCGACGGCCGCGTCGTCGAGATAGAAGCGCACACGCGTCTGTGGATCGATGCAGGTCGAGGTGCCGTAGCCGGTCGTAAGCCAGATTCGCGTCAGTGCACCGGGACCGCGTTCGTCGAACACGACGACTTCCTCGCCGCTGCGATAAAGCCATCGCTCGGGATAGGCGTTGCCGCTTTCGCCGCCGGGGTTGCTGCGGTCGAAGCGGCAGCCGTCCAGGCAATGGCTGGAGCGCTCCAGCACGATGTCGCCAGCGTCGAGCTTCGCCAGCTGCGCCGGCGATTGCCAGATCGCCCATGGCAGGTCCTGCGCGCGCGGAACCGACATCGGCAGCGCGAGCAGGACGGCGCAGAGCCCCCATGCCGAACGTTTCATGCGCGGTCGATCGTCGCCGCGCCACTGAGTCTGGAATGCATGCCCGCGGCCGCTCCGGCACCGGCGCGGTTCGGCGGCATGGGCCGCGCACGAAATCGGGTCGGCGTTGAGGACATGGCGTTTGCCTGCGGGAAGCCGCGGCGATCGTACACGACCTCCCCGCGCACCGCCGGCGCGCGGGGAGCGTCAGTCGTGCGGAGGATACAGCGCGGGAAGCGCCGAACTGGGTGCGCGGGAGACGCTCCCTCCGCTCCACGCAAGGCCGTTCTTGAACGCCTGCTGCAATCGCGTGCCGAGGCCCAGAGCGGGGGCACCGGCGTAGCGCACGCGCTGCAGGTCGGCCAACGCTTCACGCTGCAGCAGGTCGGCCAGGCGCGTCGACAGCTCGCCGAGATTGCGCACGTCGGCGCGCTCGCTGCGCGCCCACGCGACCAGCGCGCGTTCGGCGGCGGCGTACTCGCCGAGCGAACACGCGCGCAGAAACGCAGCACGCTGTCCGGATGAATCATTGGCGGGCGGCGCACCCGCGTCCGGCGCCGACGGCTGCCGCGACGAACGCGAACGCCACCACAGCGCCAGCGTGATCAACCAGAGCGCGAATCCGATCGCGGCCAGGATCTGCCAGCGAAGCGTGTCCACCGATGCCGATGTGGATGCCGACCGCGCCGGCGTGGCGGCAGCGGTCACGGCTGCGGACGGCGGCGCACCGGACCCTGGCGTCGCAATGGCACCCGGCAGCGATGCGGCATTCGACGGCGCCCCTGCTGCCGGCAGCACCTTGACCGTGTGCTCCGGCAGCTCGGTCGATTCCATGCGGTCGTGCTCGCTGTCCCACCAGCTCAACTTGAGGCCGGGAATCTTCAGCGCGCCCGGACGATTGGGCACGAAGGCGAACTTGCGCACGCGTTCGCCGTACAACCACTCGCCATCGTCGCGCGTTCGCGTGTCGGTCTTGTCCGGATAGATCTCGGCGCCGTCGGGCGCGGCCAGGTTCAACTCGGGCAACTGCTCGAACCCGAGCCCCTGCGCCTGCAGACGAATCGTGCGCGTGATCGGATCGCCGACGTGTACTTCGTCGGGCAGTTCGCTCTCGTCCTTCAGCAGCAACGAAGCAGCCGGCAGCCACGCGCCGTCGGTCCATGCGGCCGGCTTCGGCTTGACATCCAGATGCACCGCATCCGAACGCGCACTGACACCGCGGCCACGACTGAAAAAGCCGGTGGGATCGGTCACGTCGAGCGCGTTGCCGCGGAAGGCGAGCCCGGGGATGTCGATCGTGCCGCTGCGTTCGGGAGTCAACGCGTAGTGGCGCTCGATGACGTGGTAGCGACGCGCACCGACGGTCGCGACGTAGGACTTGTCCTGGCCCAGACGCTGCACCCCGAGCCCCTCGGCTTGCGGCTCGTTGAGGTTGCCGTCGGTCAGGTCGAAGGCGTAGTACAGCTTGGCGGTGTAGCGCACCTGCTGCTGCACGTACGGCGCCAGCGGCTCGGCGGTCACTTCGAGGAAAACGTCGCCGTTCGCCTTCGCCTGCGCCGGTGTGGCCTGCGCGAGCACATTGAGCGTGATCGCAGCGGTAGTTGCCTTGCCGACGGTCAGCGGCGGAATCGTGATGCGGCCCTCGTGCTTCGGCTCCAGTCCGACCGCCCACAGCGTCTTCGACGCACTGGCACCGTTGACGATGCTGATCTGCTGGCTAGATTGCGTGCCGAGCAGGTTGAAGTCCTGCTTGAGCGCGGAAAAGTCCGGCTGCGCGTTGCTGCCGTCCTGCGCCTCGACATTCAGCGTGACGGTCTCGCCGACCTGCATCGAATCGCGGTCGAGCCACGCACGCACCGCCGGCGCACCGGCGGCAGCAGCCGACGCGACTGCGACGACGAGTGCGAACAGCGCGCCGAACGCGCACGCGATCCTTCTCATGGTTCCTCTCCTGCGTGCTGCTGCCTGCGCTGGTATTCGAGCTGGAACTTGCGTCGCAGCAGGCCGCCCGGGTCGTCGGGAACGCGCTGCAGCCAGTGCTCCAGCGCCTGCTTCTTCTCGCGCGTGGCATCGTCCTCTTCGGCGATGCCGGCCTGCGGCTTGGCGTTCTTGTCGGCCGGCTTGGGCTGGCCCGCAAGCGCCTTGTCGATTTCCTTCGAGAGCGCCTGCTGTTGTTGCGCATCGAGCTGCTGCTGCGACGGGTCCTGCGTCTTGTCCTGCTTCTCGTCGCCCGCGCCGGCGGCCGACTGCTGCTTGCTTTCGTCGCTCTGCTGCTCGTCCTGCTTGCCCTGCTGATCCTTCTGCTCGCCGGATTGCGACGAGTTCTGCTGATCCTGCGGCTGGCCCTGCTGGCCTTGCTGCTGTTCGTTCTGGTCGCCGGACGAATTCTGCTGCTTGTCCTGGTCCTTGGAATCCTGCTTCTGCGAATCCTGGTCGGACTTCTGCTGCGAGTTCTTGTCCTTCGAATCGGATTTCTGCGAATTCTTGCCGTCGTTCTTGGACTGCGAATTCTTGTCCTGTTGCTGCTTCTGCTTCTGGAATTCCTCGACCGCCTGCTTGTTCGCCTTGGCGTCGGCCATGTCCGGGGCGAGCTTCAAGGCGTCGTCATAAGCCGTGATCGCCTCGTCGTAACGGCCGAGCTTGGCCAAGGCATTGCCCTTGTTGTAGGCGCCGTCGGCACCCTGCGCGTTCGCATAATCGGTGGCGGCCGATTCGTAGTCGCCGTCTCGATAGGCGGCGCTGCCGCGCCAGTCCGGCGAACGCGCGACATTCGCAGCGTGCTTGGCATCGCCTTTCGCAAGAGCCGCGGCCGCCTGCTGATCGGGCCGCTGCCACAAGTCCGCCAGCGACGCGGCATCGGCGCGCGGCGCCGGCGCGCACAGCGCAACCGCCAGCAGCATCAGCCAGCCACGGCGGAATCCGAACAGCGCCAGCGGCGCCAGCAGCAGCACGAGCCACGGACCGCGGTCGCGCCAGCGCGCGCTTTCTGCCGTCTGGGCGGCCGATCCGTCGGCGCCTGCTTCGTCGGTGCGCGACGAAGCGTCGACACGATCGGCCAGCACGCCGTCGAGATCGCGTGCGTCGGCCGTCAGCGCGGCGTAGCGGCCGCCGCCGGCATCGGCAACCGCTCGCAGGGCCGCATCGTCGAGGCGCGCGACGACGACATTGCCGCTGTCGTCCTTGAGGAAATCGCCCTGTGCGAGCGGCACCGGCGCTCCGTTCGCGTTGCCGATGCCGAGCACCGACACCGTGATGCCCTTTTCACGCGCCTTGCGCGCGGCAGCCGCGGCACCATTGCCGACGCCATCGGCGAGCAGGATGATTTCGCCGCGGTGCAGGCCGGCCTGCTCGATCAGATCGACGCCGGCACCGATCGCCCGCGCTGTATTGTTTCCGGCGACCGGCATCGTGGCCGGATCGAGCGCATCGACGAGGTTGCGCACCGTATCGACGTCATCGGTCAGCGGGGCTGCGACGAAGGCATCTCCGGCGTAGCCGATCAGCGCGGTCTGGTAGTCGCGGCTGCGCGAGAGGATGTCTTCGAGCTTGTAGCGCGCACGCGCGAGACGGTTCGGCTTCTCGTCCTGCGCGAGCATGGTCGGAGCGAGTTCCAGCGCGAGCACGCGCGCGGCCTGGTTGCGGTACAGCGGCATCGGCTCGCGCTCCCACGCGGGGCCGGCCAGGGCGAGGCTGGCGAGCGTCCACAGCAGCGCGGCGAGACGCAGGCCGCTGCGACCTGCGCCGCCGTCGATGCGCTCGAGCAGGTGCGGCAGCAGATGCGCATCGACGGCGGCGCGCCAGGCGCCGGCATCCGCGCGCGCGTTGCGCCAGAGCAGCCAGAACAGCGGCACGGCGAGCACAAGCAGCAGGGCCACGGGCCTCAGGAAGTGGAAGTCGGTGAGCGCGTGCATCCGGGCGCCTCAGATCGGCAGCACGCGGCGCGACGCACGCAAGCGCAGCGCCGGCAGCAGGAATGCGAGCGCGCCCGCCGCAAGCGCACCGGCCAGCGGCAGCCAGTACAGTTCGTCGACCGGACGCAGACTCTGCTTGGTATCGGCGGCAGGCTCGAGCTTGTCGATCGAACGATAGATGTCGGCGAGCTCTTCGCTGTTGCGCGCACGGAAGTAGCGGCCGCCGGTCTTG
>Ga0207711_10003003_pt1 | contig 14748 bp, 12 predicted proteins | sample KBSS34metaG_FD_184401 | JGI IMG/M metagenome (GOLD analysis project Ga0207711, IMG submission 184401) | Switchgrass rhizosphere microbial communities from Kellogg Biological Station, Michigan, USA - KBS S3-4 metaG (SPAdes) (version 2) | ecosystem: Host-associated > Plants > Roots > Rhizosphere...
TACCGGTGACCACGCCGGTAATGAAATATTCCGCAACCGATCCGAAGCCGATCTCGCCCAATATATGATAGCAATCATGGGTCTGGCCCATGCGGAGGTTCCAGTAGTCCAGCGTGTTCGCCGGTTTCCAGTCCGGGTTGGCGAGGATGCGTGAGTTGAGCTCGGGCGACAGATCATATTCGTCCATATAGTCGAACAGTTGCCGACCCACCGACCCTTCCGGATATTCGCGCAGGTCATCCTTGCTGTAGGTCGAGACGAACGCCTCGGTCAGCCAACGGTCGAATTCCGGGTTGCGGAGACGCTCCTGATCGACCAGCCTTTCGGCCTTTGCGACGTCACGCACCTCGTCGACGGCCTGCATCAGCGTAGGCAGGCCGTAAAGCAGGGGATAATCATGCCCGTTGCGGCGAAGATTCTCGGTCGTGATCCACTCGCGCACGCGTGCATCGTTCAGCCAGGGGGACGAACTGACGGGGACGCTGCTTTCGGTCCGCACATTGCGCCGTCCGTTGAGATAAAAAACCGGGTTCCCACCGGTAACGTCTTCCGCTGCCGTGTCAGGGGCCGGGCTGTCCAAAACAGGTTCGAGGCTCATATTGCTACTCCGGCAAGCGAGGGTGGGATGATCGTGGCGGCCGCCTCAGCGCTGGCGAGCAGTCGCTGAATTTCGACCGCACGGCGGAAATCGGGCGTGGCAGAGCCGCCAGCGCGGATCGCCTCGCCCAATTCGGTATAAAGCGTACCGATCGAACTCAATGCCTCGCGCGATGCCGCACTGTTGGGATAAGCATGGTAACGATCCGGCTCGGGCGGAATCGTCGAACGGTCGAAGCGCGGATCGATCGCGATCGGTGCGAGGAGAGCGCCCCCGCGCGCACCATGCAGCACAAGCGATTCTATTGCAGGCAGCGTTGGATCCCGATTGGACAGAACCAGCACGCCGTCGCGACCTTCTATCCGCCATCTGCATCCCATGTTGGCGAGCGATACGCCCGCGAGGTCGACGTTGAACAGCCCGCCATTGCCCAGGGAGCCGCAGAATTGAAGATGATCGAAGGCGTCGCGGTCGACCGCTGCTCCGGTTTCGTCCACGTTCGGCAAATGTATGGCGCCGCGCATGGCAATGTCGGTGATGCCGCCGAAATAATGGTCAAGCGCGTCGAGGATATGCCCGCCATAGATGGACAACAGCGTCGTGCCGCCAGCGCGCGTCGCCATGGCGCGCATGACCGGGCCGAACACGCGTGCGCTCAACGTGACACTATACACCGAGCCGACAAATCCTGCCGCAACCAGATCCGCTGCCTGACGCATGGCCGGCGACCCGCGCAGATGCAGGCCGATCATCGCCTTCGACCGATGGGCGGCGGCGAGTGCGGCGAGCTCTTCGGACTGTTCCAGCGTCGTCGCCAGCGGCCATTCGCAATAGATGTGCTTGCCGGCACCGAGGGCGGCCTTTGCAATCGCGTAATGGTGGGGAGCCTTCACGCAGATCGCGACCAGATCGATGTCGGGATGCGCGACGAGCGCCGATGCATCGGTGAACCACAGCGGCGCGCCGAAGAGGCTAGCCGCCTCGCGCGCACTCGCCTCACGGGTCGTGCAGACACCTTCCAACGTAAATCCCGGCAAATGTTCGATGACGCGCCGATGCACGCCGGAACCCCAGCCATAATCGGGATTGGCGCCCACGATGCCGACACGGATTACATCGGGCAGGTCTTTCAACAGCACCTCTCGCCTCCGATTTTTTTAAACCATAGTGCCAGTCTTGCCTTGCCGTCCAGCCACGAGCGTTGCGCTTCGCACAGGTGCCGCCATTATCCCCGAACACCGATTGGCGTGGTAAGTTCGATCAGGTGGCCTTCCGGATCAGTCACCACCGCGACGGTGAGTTGGTATTCCGGCACGTCGTGGACCGGGACGACGACAGTCCCGCCGCTGCGTTCGACAGCGTCGACGACGGCCGGCAGATCCTCCACGGCAAAGCCGGTCCAGGCCGATCCGGGCATCGGCGCCGGCTTGGCGAGATAACGTATCAGCAATAACAGCGGCCCGTCTTTCTTTCCGTCGGCTCCCATAACCGCTTCCTCCTGCGCATATTCGCCTCCGGCGGCGGTGAAGCGGCACAGCAGCCTGAGGCCGATAACATCGCGATAGAAGGGGACGGCACGATCCAGGTCTGCAACGACGATCTTGGTGAAGGTGAACGCGGTCAGACTCATGTCCTTTTTCAGATCAGATCAATGAAGCCGTCAAGGAAGATCACGGCCGCGCGCCCGGCGTAAAGGCGTCTGTCTTTCGACGATATGGGCCGGCCGGCGAAGAGCCGGTTGCCGCGTAACGCGAGTACGAGCAGTTGGCGCGCATACCATATCGGGTCATGGGCCAGGCCCAGGCTTTCGAGCCATGGCACCAGTTCCCGCAGCCATGGCTCGCGCAATATCGCATAAACGTCGCGCGCCGCTGCAGCATCGCGACGCGACTGGCTGATGGCGAGGCGGTGCAAGCGGATCGAGCGGGGGGACGCAAGATCGATCAGCATCGTTTCAAGGAAAGCGGAAAGGTCGGCGCGATCGGCCTGACCCATCGGCAACGCAGGCGGCGAGGCCGCAAGCGCGGATGCATAAGCGACATGGCGCACGGCGGCGGCGAAAAGGCCGGCCTTGCTCCCGAAATGGCGATAGAGCGTTCCCCGGCCCACCCGTGCCTGCGCACCAATGTCGTCGAGGCTTGCGCCTTCATAGCCGTGATCGAGAAAATGATCGCCGGCGACCTCGAGCAGTCCGCGGATATGGTGCGGCACGGACCCATTTTTGGCGGCCTCGACCGCGCCACCCTCCGCCGTCAGGGACATGGCTTCTTTTTTCGCCGCGCCAATCCCTTGCGAGAACAAAAGCGCGACCCGACGGGCGATGAGATCCCGACCAGCCGGCGGCGTGGCGGGAAAACCCATCAGCACGGCCGGCCCTTCAACCGCCAGCGATCCGAAATCGAGCGCCAGTTCCAGCGGCACGGCGCGGATCACCCCCCGATGTCGCGCATAGTCTTCGAGCGCCTGACGCACCGGTTCCAGCCGCTGCCACTGACCTTGCTGAAGGGTCTCAGCCAGATCGGGCATTCTTTGCGCGACGCTCGCCGCCACCCACAGGGCACTGAACATGCCCTGATCCAGCGCCGTATCCAGGATCGCGCGCGCGAGCCCCGCCAGCTCGATGTCCGGTGTTGCCGCAATATCGTGCACGGCGGCAGTGCGGGCTGTGAACTCCTCGCCCGCCGCATCGAGTGCCGCGCGGAACAACACCTCCTTGTCGGGAAAGTGTCGGTAGATCGTCTCCTTGCTGATCCCGCCCGCGCGGGCGATCGAATCGATGCTCACCGCCTCGAAACCGCGCGCGACGAACTCGGCACGGGCGACCGACAGCAGATGCCGGACGCGCACCGACACGGGCACCGGCCAAGCATTCACATCCGTTTTCGCCAGCCCGGGCTGCTCCATGATCATGGTATACCAGTCCGGCGGCTGGATGCACCCTTTAACCGCTTGACCAAAACCGTACGGTAAAATACCGTTCGGTCCGATACAGGTTTCGAGAGAGGACCTTCACAGTGACGATGGGATGGAATGAACGGCCGCTGATGCCGTTCGGAATGGAAATTGATATTCCACTGGGTTGGCCGCTGCCCGAAGGTTTCGAGCAGCGCATGGTCGAGCTTTTCGACCGTCACAAGCTGCTGGTTTTCCGTGGTCAGACGCTGTCAGAAGCGGATCAGGTGCGATTGCTGGAGAATTTCGGCCGCGTGCTCGGTTCGCACGGCGAATATCGCGAGATTTCAAGCGACGGCGCCCTCGGTTCGGGCCCTTTGACCTGGCATAGCGACCTCGCCTTCACCGAGGAGCCATATAAGATCATCTCGCTTCATGCCGTCGCGGTGAACGATGGCCAGAGCTGGACCGATTTCGCAAACGGGGTGGAAAGCGCCGCCAGACTTCCCACCGCGCTCGCAACCGCGATCGCCGGTAAAGAGGCGATGACAGTAATCGCCCCCATCCAGTCGCACCGCTCGGTCGATTACGACACCTCATCGGATATGCCGCATCAGATACGACCAGTGATTATCCGCCATCCCCGCACAGATGAGCCGCAGCTCTACGTCGGCTATATGCAGACATCGCGAATATTGGGCATGACCCGCGAGGAGAGCGACGCCACGCTCAACGCCTTATTCGACGAACTGTATCGCGAGGATCGCGTCTATCGCCACTTCTGGAAGAATGGCGATCTGGTCATATGGGACAATATCGCCCTCCAGCATTCACGCGGCGACCTGACGGGCATGACGCCCCGGCGGCTGCAGCGCATCGTCATCGCCGACAAGAGCTTCTTCGACCTGCTGCCGCAATTCCAGGTCGGCGATCAGCGGATCAATGCCTGGGGCACGGGCGGAAAACAACTGGTGCTGGATTGAAAGGAGCGAAGAGATGGCCGACATTCCCTATCTGCTGCGCGGATTGATGCCCGTGGAAACGGAGAGCAGCGTGCTGGTCTCCTCGTCGAAATATCTCAACAACCCGCGGCTGCGCGACTGGGTGGCGACGATCCTGCTACGCCGCAACGGCGCAGACGTCCCGCCGCCGGCCGAAATGTATGAGTTTGTCGCGATATTGAACGAGCTGCGCGATTTCGACGCGGTGGAGGAGATGTTCACGCGGGAACGCAAGGTCAATCCGGAAATGGACGCCTGGTTCAACGAAGGCTTCATCTCCTCTTATGCCATAGACGATTTCAAGGATTATGCCCCCGGATCGCTGGGCGGAATCTTCTGGCAGCAGATGACGTCGGGCGATTACGAGATTCAGATCACGCCGTGGAAGGAGCCGAAGACGCAGCTCGAATATTATAATCTGCGATCAGGCCAGACCCATGATTTCGAACATATATTGTGCGGCGGCGGTTTCAATTTCATGGGGGAGCTGGTGCCCTACTGGTACCGCATGACCAACGTGCCCAAGCATCTGCGCGACCAGGAGCTCGCCGCCGAACTCAACGTCATCCATATCTTCGGGTCGCTGCGCTACACCGTGCGCACCATGCTGCACTATCCTCAGGTCTGGCCGACGGCCGTGGATTGCATCCAGCGCGGCATGAAGGTCGGGCAGGAAAGCGATGCGCTGTTCATGAAGAAGCTGGAAACCGTCTTCCACCTGCCGCTGGCTGAGGCGCGCGAAGCGCTCGGTGTTCGTGGAGCGAGGGATGTCGACACATCGCGCGAGGGCGCGTTCTGGGCTTCGGACGGAAAGATCGGGCTGGAGCCGATGGCGGAGGCAGCCGAATGACCGGGACCTGTGACCTGCTCATCCGCGGCGGCATCATCGTGGATGGCAGTGGCGGAGATCCTTTTGTCGGCGATATCGCCGTCCGCGATGGTCTTATCCTGAGCGTCGGCGAACGGTTTACAGGGAAAGCAGATAAGGTGATCGAGGCTGGCGGGCTGACCGTCACGCCGGGCTTCGTCGATATCCACACCCATTATGACGGTCAGGCTATCTGGTCGGAGGAGCTATCTCCATCTTCGTCCCATGGCGTGACCACTGTCGTGATCGGCAATTGCGGCGTCGGCTTCGCGCCCTGTCGGACGGCCGATCACGATCGCCTGATCCGCCTGATGGAAGGCGTTGAAGATATTCCCGGCGTGGTGATGACGGAAGGATTGAGCTGGGACTGGGAAACTTTTCCCGACTATCTGGACGCATTGGCGGCAAAGCGCCGCGACATCGACGTGGCCGCGCTGCTGCCGCACAGCCCGTTGCGCGTTTTCGTGATGGGCGAGCGTGGTGCCAATCGGGAACCGGCGACGCCCGACGACCTCGACCGGATGCGCGCCATCGCGCGTGAAGCGCTGGATGCGGGCGCAATCGGCTTCGCGACATCACGTCTTTTGATCCACCGCACCAAGGCGGGCGAAAACATCCCGAGTTACCAAGCGGACATTGCGGAACTCCAGGCGATAACCGGCGCGATGCGCGATGCCGGAACGGGCGTTCTGCAAATGGTGCTCGACGCGCCCTTCGCCAGCTGGACCGATGAGCTGGCGCATCTCCTTGCCATAGTGGAAGCGTCCGGCCGGCCCGCCACCTTCACGCTGGGAACCGCCAACAAGGGCGATCCCGTCTGGCGAGACGCATTGCGGATCTGCGACGATGCCAATGCCCGCGGCATGGCGATCAGCCCTCAGGTCCTGCCCCGCCCGATCGGCATGATCTGCGGCTTCGAACTTTCCACCCACCCCTTCAGCCTGTGCCCGACCTATGAAGCAATCGCGTCGCTGCCGTTGGACGAACAGCTGGCCCAGCTGCGCGATCCGCAGTTCCGCGCGCGCCTGATTGGGGAGGCGCCGCACGAAGGCAACCCGCTGGCGATGACGACGCGCAACTGGGACTGGATATTCCCCCTGTCCGATCCACCTAATTACGAGCCGCCGGCCGAAGCCAGTATGGGCGCCCAGGCCCGCGCAAGGGGATTATTGCCGGAGGAAGTCGCCTATGATCTGATGATGAACGGCGGAGACGGGCGCGGTCTTCTCTACAATACGCTTGGCAACTATTATCAGGGTCGGCTCGATACCGTCCATGAGCTCATCTGTCATCCGGGCGTCGTCATGGGTTTAGGCGACGGAGGTGCCCATTATGCGGCGATCTGCGACGCGAGCTATCCGACCTTTCTGCTGACCTACTGGACGCGTGATCGTGATGGCCCGAGACTGAGCATTGCGCAGGCGGTCCGCGCGCTGTCGGCGCGGCCGGCCGAGACGATGGGGCTGCGGGATCGTGGCAGGATCGCACCCGGCTACAAGGCGGATTTCAACGTCATCGACCTCGATGCGCTTCACCTCCACGCCCCTTATGTCCGGCACGATCTGCCCGGCGGCGGGCGCCGGCTTGACCAGAAAGCGAGCGGCTTCGTCGCAACGATCGTGTCGGGCGAGGTAATCCGTCGCAACGATGCGCCGACCGGTACGCGGCCGGGACGCGTGGTGCGCGGTGCCCAGCCTATGCCCGCATGAGCTGCACCGCCCTCGCCGGTCAGGTCCTGTGCGAAAGAACGAGCGACGGAGCCAACAGGAACAGCACGCCGCCCGCGAGATAGGCAAAGCCAACCATGGAAAAGGCGTGGGCGATTCCGAACGTGTCGTGCAACGGCGCGATGACCAGTGGATTCAGGAATTGTCCCAGAAACATTGCGGCCACATTCACGCCCATGGCACGGTCGTGTAACGGTTCCGGCGTGCGTTTCAGGAGCTCGGAAGCGACGGTTGGTTCGATGATTCCAATGCCCATGCCCACGACCACCATCGACAGGGCGATCCAGCCACCGCCCGGTGCCCAGGCGGCGAGCGGCAAGGCAATGCCGATCGCCAGCGAAATCAGCACGAACATCTGCCGGAAGCCCAACCACTTTCGCGCCATGCCGTAAAATGCACTGCAAACTCCTCCTATTAGCGAGGAGAGACCGATATATCGACCGATCGTCGAGGGTGCGTCGATGCCCTTGGCCGCCAGCAGGAACGGCCCCTGGATCACCATCATGTACATCCCGATCGTATAGGCTGTCAGCAGCAGGTAAAAAGGCCATTGCGCGCGCACCGGACGCCAGCTCAGGGACGCACCAGGCGCCGACAGTCCCCGGTGCAGACCCGCAAGGGCACAGGGGACTAACAGCAGGCTGATCGCGTAAATCAGAAAAGGCGCGCGCCACCCAAAGCGCTCGACGACCAGCCCCATCAGGAGAAGCACCGCCAACGATGCGATCGAGCCCGCCGTGGACATCAATCCCAATATCGATTCGCGCCGCGTGCCTTCGAAATATTCGCCAATCACCGCATAGACCGAGGTCAGCAATATCCCGCCAACGAAACCACTGACGGTGCGTGCCAACACCAGCAGCGCCAGGTTCGGCGCGACGCCGCCGCCCAACCCGGCCAGCGCATAGACGAGCAGGCAGGCGACGATAACGGCGCGGCGGCCCCAGCGTTCGGACAGATAACCGGCTAAGCCAGCGCCGAATATCATTATCACGGCGGGCAGCGTCAGCACCAGTTGGGCGGTCAGCGCCCCGAATTCCCGCGCCATGCCAAGAATTCCCGGCACGATCGCCAGCGCGAGCATCGAGATCAGCACCGGAATGCCCAGGGCCAGTGCAACGACATTGGCACCGCCGTGCCGGCGAGCCTGCTCACCCGAAGCGCTATCGTCCTGCCCCATATTCACCCTCTCTTGATCCCGGATGGCTGACGGTTTCAGGCGGCCGCGGCCGCTTCTCCGGAAACCAGAACGCTGACGGATCCGTCCTCGCCGATCTGCTCCATCAGCATGGACGTGACCCGGCTGACGCTTTCGGCAATCCACCAGCGCCCATCCTGGCGGCGATAGACGTCCTCATATTCGACTGCGAGCCGTGTGACCTGACGCGGTCCGGTAAGGATCGTGCGAAAATTGAGCGACCACAGGCCCCGTGCCTCGTCCGGGCCGGTCAATTCGATGTCCCAGTTGGTCGCATGATGAATGTCATAGACGCCGCCCTGGCAGGCCATGCTCTCGTAGGTGGTGACAAAGGCGTCGCGATCGTCAAAGACGGGGAAGCCCTGATAGGCAATCCGCACGCCGGCGGGCAGAAAACAGTCTCGCACCGCATCGGGTTGCTTGAGATCGCAGGCTCGCAGATAACGGGATTTAAGCCGGCGGATTTCTTCTTTGTCCTCGAGCGCCTGAAGGCGTGCGGCTAGGGCTTCGATAGGAATCGGCACGGCTGTCTCCTTGGGGTAGATATGCTCTTATGGGCAATTGACCCGCTTCTAAGCGCATACCTGACATTACGCAAAGCAAAGTCACAATGCCATCCGCGCCGCAAATTGCGTCGTATATGGATAGCAATACCTACGCTTCGGCTGGCGGCCTCGGGCCATCCGGTTCCTTGCGGCCTATCAGGCAGAACAGGGTGGCGACGATCACGCAGCAACAAATGATCCCCGCCATCACCGGCCGATAGTCGCCGACAAGGTCATGCAGCCATCCGGCAGCGGGCGGCAGGATGAAGGTGAACGGTATGGAAAACATGCCGAATAGCGCAATGGCGCGTGACATCGTCGCCGCACCGAATTCATGGGCGAAGAACAGGCTGACGCTCGGAAAGACTCCGGGGCCGCTTACACCGATGAGCAGAATAGCGGGCACCATCAGCGGCAGTGACGCCGTAAACACGATCAGTGTCCAGCTGAAGGCAAAGCCAATGGCAACCAGCGCCAGCGCCCATGCGCCACCCAGACGATCCGACAGCCAACCGAACCCCAGGGCGCCGATGATGCTGGCTGCTCCCATCAGCGACGCGAGCAGCGCGGCCTGAACGGGCGGCAGGCCACGTTCGATGACGACCGCGACCATGTGGACCGACCCGATGATACCCGTGGCGTTGAGCAGCCCGCCGCCGATCATGGCCGCCCAGAACAAGGGATGCGTCAGGATGGCATGCAGGCCCATCGCGTCGTGATCGATATGAGGGCCCGCCGCCGGCCGAGGCAGCGACGGCGCTTCTCTGACGCCTATCAGCAGCGGCAGCGTCAGCAGATGTACAGCGGCCAGCGCCAGATAGAAACCGGGCAGGCCATATCTCTGGATAAGCGCAACACCGGCGATCGGCGTTATCGCGAGCAGGACCGGCATCGTCGATATGCCGATAGCACGCCCCCTCGCCCCGGGATACCAGCCGCTGGCCAGCACGCTCGCGGGCAGTGTTCCCGACAGCCCCACCCCGGGACCGACCAAAAGACCATAGGCCAGCAGCACGGTCGTCATGTCCGGAGCGATGCTCAGAACGGCGTAGCCCATGCAGCAGAGTATCGCGCCGATGATCATGATCGTCCGCAATCCGAAGCGATGGGCAAGGCTCGCGACCAACGGTCCCGCAAGGCCGGTCATCAATACGACCAGCGAAAGGCCGAGCGATACGGCGCCGCGACCAGCGTGGAACCGCTCCTGTAGCGGCAGGATGCTGACCCCAAACCCGCCATAAGCGCAGCCGACGGCGCTGTTCTGGGCGATGAACGCCAGCAACAACATTCCACGGCGGAAAGATCGATCGCGCGCCATGGCTGCGAACGGCTGATCGGTCATGATGGCATCGGAATCAGCGCCGTGTCCTTACATCCCTCGGCGCTCATGCACGCAACGCCGGCGTGTCGGTGCGTTAGCAGCAGGATTAGGGAGGGGTCGAGCATCTCCCGATGTTCTTCCTCACTACCGGAATAGCGCGCGACCGGCCTCGCAGGTCCGCGACCGGATCAGGCGGGCCGTATGGCCCGCCCTGCCCGCTTTTTTATTCCCATTCGACGACCGACAGCACATGCCGGTCATATCCCGGGAAGACATAATCGAACTCCAGCATCATGGTTTCACCCAGAATGCCGCTCGACAGGACGTCCGTTTCCAGAAAAGCCTGCACGCCGTTCTTGCCATAGGCATAACGTGTCACCCCGCCATAGATGGGGGAGGCATCCAGCCGCGCGTCGACATCGGGGTTGCCGGGCAGCGAACGGTTATAGACAAGCTTGAGCCGCCCCTTGAGTTCGGGGTCATTCTTGTTGGCGTCTTCGAGCGCCAGGAAGATATTTTCCAGGTCCTCAAGGCGTTCCAGCAATGTGCCGTAATGGAAGCTGTATTCCGGATCCTCATCCAGCTTCCGGCGCATCGCGATCACAGCCGGATGCTCGTTGTCGGTCCCGACGTTAAGCGCTCCGTGGATCACCTTCATAAGATCGCGCTGCGCAGCCGGGATGAGGGAGAGATAGACGATACCGTCACCGCGCGGGCTGTGGCGGGGATCGACAACGAAGCGGTAGAAATGCGCGCCGTTCGGCAACAGAAGATCCTGCGTCTCGACATAGCCGAGCATGGACAGAAGGCGGGCGGCCAACGGCCCTTCCTCCTTGTTCTTATAATGCAGCGCCATATGGCCCATGGAACGCGCGCCCAGCATCTCTTCTGTTTTCAGCACTGTCGCCATCATCATTCTCCTATTCTTGCCTGTGGTCGTGGATCGGGAAGCGCACTCAGGGCTGGATCAGCACCTTGCATTCGCGCGGCTGCGTGCGCAGCGCCTCGAAGGCAGTGGGCAGGTCGTCAAGACTAACTGTTGAGGTGTGAATGGGGCCAGGGCGGACCGCCCCCGTCGCGATGGCATCGATGACCGCCTCGAAGTCCCGTTCCGAATAGGCCTGACTGTAGCGGATCGTCAATTCCTTGCTCAGCGCCACGATCGGGAGGATCGCGTCTTCGCGAAGGATCACGCCCGCGACGATGATCTGTCCGCGGATGCCGGCAAAGCCGACCGCCTGGCTCAGCATGCCCGGGACGCCGACGCATTCGAATATGACCTGGGGCCGCTGCCCTCCGGTCGCGCGCGCAAACGCCGCCGGCACATCTTCCGCCTGCGGATCGATCACGGTGGTTACACCGATCGCCTGCGCCAACGCCCGACGATCGGGCGAGCGCTCGCTTACGACCACATGCTTGGCACCAGCCTGCCGCGCGAAGATGGACACCGCAATCCCGATCGGCCCGGCCCCGAGCACTAGCACCGCCGCATCTTTCGGCATTTGCGCCATCGACACGATATGATGGCCTACCGCCAGCGGCTCGACCATCGCGCCTTCCTCGAAGGACACGCCATCGGGCAGACGCTGCAGCATCGCCGCCCGCGCGCCGACCAGCTGCGCATAAGCGCCCTGCACCAGCGGAGTCGTGCCGGTGAAATGGTTATTCGGGCAAAGGGCCGGCAGATCGGCGTTACAGGCCGCGCAGTCATGACACGGGTTGAGCGGCAGCGCCGTCACCCGGTCACCCACCTTCCACGGCCCGGTGACCTTGTTGCCGATCGCCGCGATCGTGCCCGAAAATTCATGACCCAATATAATGCCCGGCGTCATGTGCGGGTTTTCGGTCATGTGAAGGTCAGAGCCGCAAATGCCGGCGTTCGCGACTTCCAATATTACCTGATCTGCCGCGGGCACCGGATCGGGCACGGTTTCAACGACAAGAGGTTTTCCGGCCTCGCGGAAAACGGCGGCGCGCATCAGTATCGAGCCCTGTTGAAATCGATGCCGGTTGCCATGTCGTTTCTCCTCCTGCGTCGTTCCGTCCAGCCCCGCCAAAGATCGATCGAGACGTCGAATACCGAAAAACATCGAATCCGGGGACTTGGGACTGTTGTTTCGCGCAGCTTATAGCAGCAAAAACGACGCATCGTAAAAGTTTTCGACAGATGCCCGCACGGTTCCGATCATCCGGAAGCGCCATCGCACAGCGATATGCCAGCCCGTGCGGCATCGGTTCGACGCCGCCTGCCCCCCCATCAGACGCGGCCTGTCGCTTCCAAATCGCGCTTGCCACTACCGCCCAGCGATATAACATAATAATTGAGTTATTCGTGGCTCGCATAAGGAGAGGCGCGGCTGACTGCTCACATCGACGTGCGGCCGGCAGGGACTCGATATATGATCGCTTCTCGATTCAGCGGCGCCATTCAACCGGCATGTTGATCCGCTCTAGTCTGCAGGGACGATGTATCGCGCTCGCCGCAGCTCTACCATGCCGCAATGGCGAATGCAGCGCTTCAATCCACCATTCAGGGGTGATCACAGATGATTAAAGGTTTCGCGTTCACCAAGATCATTGTCGCCGACCTTGCGGCAATGGAGCGCTTCTATTGCGATAGCCTTGGCCTGACGGTGCAGACGCGGATCAACGTCGACAAGCCGGGCTGGGCCTTGCGCGAAACGGTGCTCATCGTGGGCGATCCCGGCGGCACCCACCTCAACCTGGTTCAATATCTCGACAAGCCTTGCCCCGCCCCGGGCGAGGCGGTGGTGGGCCTGGCGGTGGACGATATTGACGCTGTCATAGACACGATGGCCGCAGCCGGCGGCACGATCGTCCTGGCTCCGGTCGACCTCCCCGATCACGGAGTGAAGATCGCTTACGTTGCGGATCCGGAAAACCATCTGCTGGAACTGCTCCAGAGAACCGCCTGACCCCCAAAGACCTGAAGCGCCTGGCCTGCGGGCTAGCTGCTCATCGCCAATCTGCTTTGACGGAATTCCAGCTATTCGGATGGATTGGCATGACGGTTGCGCGTCGAAACGACTGTCAGCACGCTGACATGACCTTCTGGAGAGAGCGATGACCTTAGAGGACGAGACCATGCGGCAACTACCGCTGGTCGACGATCAAGCATTGCGCGAAGCGCTGGCGACGGCCGATGTGCCGACCCTGCTCATGACTTATACGCATCTCAGCCGCGATGTGGACCTGCTCGACCGGTTCGCGCCCCATATCAACGCGCTGAGTTCGGGCAAGCCTACCAAAATTCCGGACATGCTCGCCGCCGAGCTGCGCGAGAAAATGCTCGCCGTTCTCACAATTCCGGGCGCCGCCACCCTCGCGACACCCCAACCGGAACTGCTGCAGCGGATCATGAGCGTGGGCATGGGTGAGCCGGTTTCCGGTGAATTCATTCCGCTGCTGCTGGAACAGTCCGGCCTCGGCCCCCAACCCGACCGGTCCACCCGCCCCGCCCGCTCGCAGATCCCCGCCGGGTTCAAGGTGCTGGTGATTGGCGCCGGCATCAGCGGAATGGGCGTTGCGATCAAGCTGTCGGAAGCCGGTTACGACTATGAGATCATCGAGAAGAACGCCGAAGTCGGCGGCACCTGGTGGGTTGCGCGCTATCCCGGCGCTGGGGTCGACACACCCAGCCATTTCTATTCCTATTCGTTCGCGCTTAACCCCGAATGGTCGACCTATCGGCCGCGCGGACGCGAGATGCTCGACTATCTTATCCGTGCCTCGCACACATATGGCGTCCGCGACCATATCCGGTTCGAGACCGAGGTATTGGGGATGCAATGGATCGAGGGCGAGCAGGTCTGGGAGGTGCGCCTCAACGATCGGCATGGCGGGGAAACAACCGTTCGCGCCAATGCCGTCGTCAACGCCCATGGCCGGTTGAGCCGCTGGGTCTGGCCAAAGATCGACGGGTTGAAGGATTTTGCCGGACCGGTCGTCCATACTGCGGAATGGGATCCGGAGCTTGACCTGAAGGGCAAGCGCGTCGCTCTGGTCGGCACGGGAGCGAGCGCGGCGCAATGCGGCCCCGCGATCGCCGGCGACGTAGAGCATCTCACCGTCTTCATGCGATCGGGCCACTGGGTGGTGCCAAGCGAATGGGCGTCAGCCAAGGTGCCGGACGGGGTGCGCTGGGCGATGCGCCACATTCCCTTCTATCTCGCCTGGTTCCGGTTCGGCATCTACTGGACCGGCTCGGACGGACTTTATTCCAATTTGCTGAAGGATCCGGAATGGCCGGAAGACAGCCCCTCCGTGTCGCTGATCAATGAAAGGCTGCGCAGGTTCTGCATGGCCAACCTTAAGGCGAAGCTTGGCGACCGGCCCGACCTGATGGAAAAACTGACGCCCGACTGCCCTGTCTTCTCCAAGCGTATCGTCATGGATACCGACTGGCTGACGATGTTCCGCCGCGACAATGTCTCGCTGGAAACGGCCGGCATCGAACGTATTCTGCCTGACGCGATCCGTACGGCGGACGGGACGGAACATCCGATCGACGCGATCATCCTGGCCACGGGCTATGACGTCGCGCGCATGGCGGGATGGCTGGACATCATTGGCCGGGA
>Ga0207711_10003004_pt1 | contig 14748 bp, 11 predicted proteins | sample KBSS34metaG_FD_184401 | JGI IMG/M metagenome (GOLD analysis project Ga0207711, IMG submission 184401) | Switchgrass rhizosphere microbial communities from Kellogg Biological Station, Michigan, USA - KBS S3-4 metaG (SPAdes) (version 2) | ecosystem: Host-associated > Plants > Roots > Rhizosphere...
TACCCCCATTGACGTCCGCGGCGAGGCGCAATGTCTCGCACGCACCCGCAACGCTCGGGCGACATCGCGCCGCTGTGGCCGCGCCCCGCCATGTGGCCGCATTTGCGCGCCGCCGGCGGAGGGCCGCCTCGAGTTCGAAAACCTGGCGCGCCCCGGCCCGAGGCCGGGGCCAGGACCTGGACCCGCCAAAGTCCGTCGAAGCCTATCACACGGCCACGCTCCCTCACAGACGCGCCAGGCGACCGCGGGCACCAAGCGACCGCGCGCGCGTGAAAATGCATCCGGGTCGGTGCGGCCAGGGCCGAGCCGAGATCAGAATTTCGTCTTCAGCTCGTGCTTCAACTGAGCCAGTTCGTCCGGGCGCACGTGGAAGAGGGTGCACAGGATCGCGCAGGTGGCGGCGAACAGCGGCATCGCATAGGAGCCGTTCAGAATGCTGTACTGCACCAGGCAGCCAAGGGCGAGAACCCGGCTGGTGGTCCCTTTGAACAGGGAATAGCAGAGGAAAATATACAGGGCGATCGCCGCCGGCACGCCGTATTCGGCGGAGACCTTGGTCGCCGGCCACCAGACCGTGTCGGTGACCTGCGGGATGTTCCCAGCGCCGATCCCCTTCATCGCATCGGGGCCGATCGAGCTGAGCTTGGTGAAATAGACCAGCGGCTGCACGAACCGCTGGTTGGCGCTGCTGCCCCCTTGCCCGAAGGTGCCCATCCGCATCGAGACGTTGGCCATCCAGCCGCTGGCGATCGCCACCGCCACGACGACGGCCCCCGCCGGAATGGCCGCCGCCAAGGCCTTCGGCCCCAGCCTGGGGAGCAGGAACGGCGCGACCCACAGGAGAAGCATCAGCCCCGTCCCGCCCATGGTGCCGATCTCGGCGCCAAGCAGGATGGCCAGGGCCCAGGCCCGGCGGAAAAAGATGAATTCCACGAGAAATCCGAGCGCCAGATACTGCGACAACACCGACGTCTCGAGGAAGAATATCCCGTTCGGCTTATAATAGAGACCGCCCCACACGATCTTCTGCATGTAGTTGTAGGTATGATATTGCAGCCCGACCGGAATGACCGCATTGAGGTTGGGCCAATGCGAGGCGCCAATTGTGTATTGAATGGCGTGCTGAAGACCAACGATGACGGCGATGGCCAGCATCACCTTCACGAAGGTGCGCATCATCCCGATATAGGTCGCGCTTCTCACATATATTTTGAAACAAAGAAGGGCGGTGATCGCCAGCCCGATCATCAGACTGTTCTGCGAGAAGGCATAGCCGAGCAGAAACTGGCTGCCGATGACCAGGGCGGAGAAGATCCCGAACAGCACGAAGCGTCCGACATCTATGCCAATTCGGAAGAAGATCGCCGAGCCGCCCAGCAGGGCCCAGGCGACCGGCAGGACCAGCTCGATATTTCCCGGAATCGCGACCTTCTGCAGGAAGATGATCGAGGTCAGCAGCCCGAGGAAGATGACGTTCGCCAGCCAGTCCTCGCGCCTGGCGGAGACCTCGGCGGTTTCGCCCGTCACCGGCGCAGGCGCACGGTCCCGCCACCGCGGGCGCCGCGGCGATGAACGGACCTGAGGCGAGTCAGCGTCGAGCTGAATCATTTAACCTCGCGCGAGATGCCAGGGCGGCGGCGACGCCCTTCCTTAGCGTGCTTGACCGGGCCCAGGAACCGCCTAGGCGCCATTCCGTGAGAAGGTCGCCGCGATGATGCACGCCTGCGCGCGCCGCGCGCTGCGGACGGCCAGGCGACCGGTCGCAGGACCGGGCATGGCCGCCGCCGGGCACGGTCAGCTGACGTAGTAGCCCTCATAGGCGCGGTGGTAGTAGGCCGGATCCTCGGCGGACAGCGATCCACGGGCGGTCAGGTCGACCATGTTGAGGACGACCCCGGCGATCCGCGCGCCGTCCTGCTCCAGCAGATGGATGGCCGCCGCGGACGCGGCGCGCGGCGTCTTCGACCAGCGGCACAGGAAGACCACGGTGTCGGACAGGAGCGCCACGGCGCGCGCGTCGGCGACCGCCAGAACCGGCGGGGTGTCGAGCAGCACATAGTCGAACCGGCCGCGCAGTTCCTCCAGCATGCCGAGGAACTTCGGCGAGCCGAGCAGGTCGGCCGGGCTGAAGGAGGCCGCCGACAGCGGCAGCAGCGAGACGTTGGGGACTTCGTCGGGGATCAGCGCCTGGGCCAGGGTGGCCTTGCCGGTCACGACCTCGACCAGGCCGTTGTCGACGCGCTTGCCGGTCAGGCCGGCGAGCGAACTGCGACGCAGGTCGCAGTCGACCACGGCGACGCTATGCGACGCCAGGCCGAGCACCCGGGCGAACGTCAGGGTGGTCACCGACTTGCCCTCGGCCGGCAGGGCCGAGGTCATGCAGATCACCTTGGGCGAGGCGACGCCGCCATAGGCCAGGCCGCTGCGGATCGACCGGAAGGATTCGGCGAAGGCCGACATCGGCTTGGCCACCGCATAGGCCTCCGGCCCGGCGCCGAACTGCTTGAGCACCTGGCGCGGCACCAGCGGCACGGACGCCAGCATCGGCAGGCCGAGCGCCGTCTCCGCGTCGCGGGCGTTGATGATGCCCGGATCGAAGGCCTCGGCCAGGAAGACGGCGACCAGGCCGAGGATCATGCCGAGGACGCAGCCCAGGGTCATGAACAGCGGCTTGTTGGGGAAGCTCGGATAGGTCGGCGTCACCGCCGGCGCCAGCACCACCGCGCCGGCGTTCTGGGTTTGCTGCGCCTGGGCGGCCTGCTGCTGCGCCAGATTGTACTGGTTGAAGACCTCCTGCTTGGACTGGGCCTCGCGGTCCAGGGTCGCGGCCTGGACTTCCGTGCGGCTGCTCGAGGCCAGTTGCGCCTGCAGGCTGCCCAGGTGCGAGCGCATCGACCCCACCTCGGCGCCCGTCGCCTGGGCGTCGGCGCGCAGCGAGGAGATCGCCCGCTCCATCTCCTGCTTCATCAGGTTGTCGATGCCCTCCAGCTGCTGCTGGATCTTCAGATATTCCGGGTGCTTGGGCCCATAGCGCGTGGCGATCTCATCACGCTCGCGCAGCAGGGTCGCGCGCTGGGCGCTCAGGTTCTGGATGACGGGCGAGTTCAGCACCACCCCGGCGGCGTCGGACGCCCCGGCGGCGCGCTGGCGCAGCGCCTCGTTCAGCTGCGCCTGGATCCCGGCGAGCCGGCCTTCGGCGGCGCTGAGCTGGGCGGCGATGGCCGTCGCCTGCTGCTGCAGGACCGTGCCGTTGGTGACGTCGACGAGACCGGTCTGAGCCCGGAAGTTCGCCGCCGCGGCGCTGGCGTTGCGGGCTTCGTCGGCGAGCTTGTTCACGCCGCCGGCAAGGGCCCGGGCCTGGGCGTCGGCGGATTCCATCCGCAGCTGCACGCTGGTGGCGATGTACTGCGTCGCAAACGCGTTGGCGATCATCGTCGCCTTCTTCGGATCCGTCGAGGTGAACACGAAGTTCAGGACATAGGTGGTGCCGGCGCGGCTGACGTTCAGCCCCTTCAGCACCTTGCTGACCACGCCGTCGTATTTGCGCTTGCTCGCCTGCGCCTTCGCCGCCTGGGCGCTCATGCTGGTCGGCGTCGGCTGCTTGTTGAACTCGGGATCCGACATCAGGTTGAGCTGGTCGACGACCGCTTCACCAACGCGCCGCGACTGGGCGACCGACATTTCGGTGTCGAGGAAGGAGCCGACGGCCGCCTCGCCGCCCTGCAGTCCGCGATTGTCGGTGGGGTCGCGCGTGCCGGGCTCGACCTTGATCAGGGTCGAGGCCGAATAGGTCGGCTGCATCAGGTTCGTCGCGACCCCGCCGGCCAGCGCCACCACCGCGAAAATCAGCAGGAACAGCTTGAGCCGCCTGCGGAAAATACTCAGCAGCTCGACGAGATTGAAGGCCTGGTCGAGGCCTCGCGTCGAGGAGGAGGGCCGAGAGGGCTCGCGGCTTGGCGCGCGATCCACGTCAATCTTCATAACTGGCATCCCGTATCGCCCAGCCCATATTCCATGGATCAGCGCTGAAGCACGACGCCGAGCGCGGCGCGCGTTTCATCAAATCCAAGAAGTTTGTTAACACCGCTCGAATTGCGTTGAATTTGCGCAACTGTGAAATTTAAACCGATGCCGCGATTGAGCAGATAGGTCCCGCCCACTTCGAATCGCGTGGTCCGGTTGCGGCGATCCAGGCTCTGGTACTTCTGCCCCTCGTAGTTCGCCGAGGCGTTGAGCAGAATGTTCCGCCGCAGCTCGTGATCGACCGCCAAGGTCGCCGTCGTGAGGAAGAAGCCGCCGCCATCGAAGTCGATCGCATCCTCGACCGTGCGACGCAGGTTGAGCGTCACCGTCGTGGTGCGGGTCGGGAAATACTCCACGTTCGCGGTCGCCGCGAAGCCACGGGTCCGGCTGAAACTTGAATCGTCGTACTTGCGCATGACGTAGCCGAGGCCGATTTCGCCGCGGGCCAGGGCCGTCAGGTCGAAATTCGCGCCGCCGAGCACCTGCACCTGCTTCGAGCCGTGGTTCGTCACGTCCGTCAGCCGATAGTTGGTCTTGGTGTACGAGGTGTCGAGGAAGACCGCGGAGTCGGGGCTGATCGCGTACTCCACCTTCACGTCCGGCGTGTAGAGGATGCGGTCGCGGCCCTGCACATTGACGACGCCGCCGCTCAGCGACGCGACGTTGTGGTAGTCGTACTGGCGGACGACGAGCCCGCTGCTGATGCGCACGCGGTTGAAGTCGTGGATCCCCCGCACGGTCGCAGCATAAATGTTGATCGGCAGCGGCTTGGCGGCCGAGTTCGGCGATTGCGACGAGGACCGCTCCTCATATTGCTTCTGGGCTTCAAGCGTCCCGGTGATCGCATCCTGCCCGTGGACGTCGAGCCGGCCGTAGGTGCGCAGCGCCCAGCCGTTCTGGTTCTCGCTCGGATGATCGATGTAGCGGCGCAGGCGCAGCGTCGCGTTGGCTTGCAGCTGGTGGCGGCCCCACTTGGAGACGGCTTCGACGCTCGGCGAGATGGCGAAGTAGGTGTCGGACTCGACGTTGGTGTCGCGCGCGAACAGGTTCGACGTATAGGCCGCCTGCGCCTGCCACCGCGGAAAGATCCGGAACCCGCCGGCGTCGATCCCGAGCGCCTGATAGTCGGGCCGTTCCCGCTGGGTAACGGACATGTTGCGACCGCGATCATAGGTCTGGGCGTCGGCGACGCCGATGAGCGCCATGGCGAGTCCAGCGCCCGCTACGGCCGTGCCGCCGGCCCTCTTCACGTGTCGCATCAATCCCCTCGTTCTTGTTGTTTAGCGGTTGATCATCGGACGTAGTCCGATCCGCCATATGTCGTCAGCTCCGGGCTCAGATCGCCCAGAGGTCCGTTAATTGCCGCTGTATGCCCACTGCGGCGCCAAGCCAACTGACGCAAGCGCTTGCGAAGCATTTCCAGAGCAGTCAGGCCATTGTGCGGCAGGCCTGGGGCCGCCACCGCCCGATCGATGGCCGCCAGGATCACCGGCGGCTCGGCCGAGGAGATGCTGAGCTCGGCCACGAGCGAGTCGTAATAATCGGCCACCTCGGCCTTCGCCGGCCGGCTGAACACCACCTGCAGCAGGGCCTGCGCGAGGCTGTTGGCCGTGACCTCCGTCTTGCCCGGCGAACCAGTTCCGACGCTCGTCGGCGAGGCGAGCGCCGCCCCCTGGCCGCTGGCGCAGGCCACGCTCGCCAAGACGAGCAGGCTCGCAATCCTGATCGAAGTTTTCAACTCAGCACTCCCCCCGGGGTGTCCGCGCGCAGTCGGCGTTGCTCGCCGCCCCGAAATGGCGAGCATGGCCGGAGACCTGCATGGATCGGGCCAGACGAGATCCCTGCCCCGACCGATCAGAAATACCGTTCCGCCACCCGGATGGTGTCGCCGGGCGCCACCTGGGCGTCGGGCTCGACCCGCGCCTCGGACTTGCCCGCCCCATCCGAGTGCTTGATGAAGATGCGCCGCTGGTCGGCGCGATAGGTGAACCCCTTGGCCAGCGCGACGGCGTTCAACACCGTCAGGCCGGAGATGAAATTGTATTGGCCGGGGCTGTTGACCTCGCCGTAGATGTACACCGGTCGGAAGGAGAGGATCTCCACGGCCACGCTCGGATCCCGCACGAAGCCGTCCGCCAGCCGCGCCTTGATGGCGGTCTGAAGCTCGTTGGCGGTCTTGTTCTGGGCGGGAACGTTGCCGATCAGCGGATAGGCCAGGGCCCCGTCGGCGTTGACAAGGAACTCTCCCGAAAGGGTCGGCTCGTTGTAGACGGTAACTTTGACCCTATCTTGAATGGCGAGCCGGTAATCCGAAACGTCAAACGGCTGAGTTGGATTGGAAGTCTGAGCCCGGCTCGGGGAATACCCGACAAACAGGCACATGACAGCAAGCAGCCAAACGAAACGTCCGGCTTTAATCCGCATCATCTGCACAACACTCCGCAGCATTCGTCCCCACCAGGGGTGTGCCATAGATTGAAACGCCGCGCTAGGTTATGCCCTGCGACCTGTTGACGGACGCTTACGAGTGTGGCCGCCGGGTCAGCCTGGCGTCGTCCCAGCCGTCGCCTCGTCCGTCCGCAGCTGCGCCAGAGCCTGCTCCGGGATCGCATCGCGATAGGGCCGCACCCAGGCGACCGACGTCGCATTCACCTGCCGTTCGACCCACACGTAAGGGGTCGCCGACCAGACATCGACGTAGGGCGACCGGCTGTCGAGCACGAGATCTCCCCGCGACGTCCGCACCAGCAGCACCGCGTGCAGCCCCAGCTCGGGATGGTAGGCCACGGCCAGGAACATCGCCTCGGGCGGCCACCCGGCCTTCAGCAGCCGGTCGCGCTTGGCCAGGGCGAAATCCTCGCAGTCGCCGCGGGCGAAGCCTCGCGCGGCCTTCGTCGACACGGCTTGGCCCAGAGAAGAGGTTGGGGCCAGCGGATCGGCCCAGACTTCGGCGACGCCGTAGACGACCTGATCGCTGGTCGCGACGATCTCGCTGTTCACGCCGCGATTGATCGCGTCAAGCAGCTTGCGCTTGGCATGATCGAGCTCCACCACCGTCGCCGCCTGGACGGACGGGGCGGCCACGCATTCTGTCGTCCGCTGGCAATAGTCCACGAACCCGGTCGGCGCGGCCATGCGACCGCCCTGGTCCATGAAGGCGGCCGGCGACAGCTCAGCGCGGGGGGGCTCGGCGCGGGGCGGTTCGGCCCCGAGGGCCTGGGCCTGGGCGGTGACCGCCAGCAGGCCGCTCGCCGCGACGCCGGCCGCGAGCCGCATCCACCAGGGCTGGTGTTTCGATTTCGGACGGCCGAACTGCATGGTGCAATCGTGGGTGGCACGTATTGCAACACAACTAAAAAGAATGGTGACTTTCAATTCACCTTGCCGGGAAGGCCCCCGCCCCTTTAACGGGCGCCCGCAGCGCAGCGCGCAGGCGAGGTCCACAGACTCCCCGGAAAGCTGTCCGCCGCCGCTTTTCACGCCTGGCCCGGAACCTGCACAGTGCCTCTCTGGTCCAATGGGGGCCGCGAAATGGAGGTCGACCCTCATGCGCGTCACGATGATCGGTACTGGCTACGTCGGCTTGGTGAGCGGCACTTGCTTCGCCGATTTCGGCCACAATGTGACCTGCGTCGACAACGACCGCGGCAAGGTCGAGCGCTTGCGCGCCGGCGGCATCCCGATCTTCGAGCCTGGCCTCGAGCTGCTGGTCGCCGAGAACGTGCAGGCCGGCCGCCTCGGCTTCACCGACGAGCCCGCCGAGGCGATCGCCGGGGCCGACGCGGTCTTCATCGCGGTCGGCACCCCCTCCCGCCGTGGCGACGGCCATGCCGACCTGTCGTTCGTCTATGCGGCTGCCGAGCAGATCGCCGACCTGATGGACGGCTTCACCGTGGTGGTCACCAAGTCGACGGTTCCCGTCGGCACCGGCGACGAAATCGAACGGATCATCCGCGCGCGGCGCCCGGACGCCCAGTTCGCCGTGGTGTCCAATCCGGAGTTCCTCCGCGAGGGCGCGGCGATCGAGGATTTCAAGCGCCCCGACCGGGTGGTGGTCGGCACGGACGACGAGCGGGCGCGCGCGGTGATGAGCGAGCTCTACCGGCCGCTGTACCTGAATGAGACGCCGATCCTGTTCACCGGCCGGCGCACGTCCGAGCTGATCAAGTACGCCGCCAACGCCTTCCTGGCGATGAAGATCACCTTCATCAACGAGATCGCCGACCTGTGTGAGGCGCTCGACGCCGACGTGCAGCAGGTGGCCCGCGGCATCGGCCTCGACAAGCGGATCGGGTCGAAGTTCCTGCACGCCGGTCCCGGCTATGGCGGCTCCTGCTTCCCGAAGGACACCGTCGCCCTGGTCCGCACGGCGCTCGACGCCGAGTCGCCGGTGACCCTGATCGAGACCACGGTGCAGGTGAACACCGCGCGCAAGAAGGCGATGGCCGCCAAGGTGATCGCCGCGGCCGGCGGCGACATCCAGGGCAAGCGCGTCGGCGTCCTCGGCCTCACCTTCAAGCCGAACACCGACGACATGCGCGACGCCCCCAGCCTCGACATCCTGCCGGCCCTGCAGAAGGCCGGGGCGGAGGTCGCCGCCTTCGATCCCGAAGGCCACGAGGCGCTGCACATGCTGCCGGGCGTACACATGCGCGACGACGCCTACGAGGTGGCCCGCGACGCCGACGCCCTGGTGATCATCACCGAATGGGACCAGTTCCGCGCCCTCGACCTCGAACGCCTGAAGTCGCTGATGAAGACGCCGACGATCGTCGACCTCCGCAATATCTATCAGCCGAAGGAAATGCTGGCCGCCGGCTTCCACTACGTGAGCATCGGCCGCGGCGGGCGGGACAAGGCGAAGCTGGACGCCGGCCGCGACGCGCCCGCCGCGGCCGGCGCCCTGTCCTGACCGCGCGGCGGGGGCCGAGCATGGCGCTCGGCCGCCGCCAGCCCTGCGAGGCTCCCCCGCGGGACGTCCGGTGGCGCGCCGCCCACAAAGCGGCGCGGAATAGTTGCGCTATGGTCAAGCTCTCGCCATGATCGTGACGTTCAACAACTGAACACCCGCTCCAGATCGCGGAGCCCCGGCATGGCCACGTTGCGCAAAGCGCATCCGGCCACGCTCGCCTCGTCGCACAGGGACGCCATGGCCGAAACCGACGGGACAACGCTGCTTGCGTTCACCCTTCGCGAGCTCGAAACCTGCTGGTCCTGGCGGGTCTTCGACATTGGCGGGGAGATCGTCGCCGACGGCGAGGCGCCGACCAAGGACGCCGCGCGCGATGCGGTGGCCGCCGCCTATACGGCGAACGACGCCCCGGTTCCCGCCCGGGAGGAACGCGACCTGTGGTAGGCCTCCTGCGACGGCCGCCCGGGCACGGCCTGATAGGGTCCAGAGAGCAAGACACGCGCGTGGCGCAGCCTCGGTATGCACCTGTCACAAACTGATGGTCTGTCTCGCGCGATCATCTGCTCGCCTCGTGTTCAGGCGCTACCGTTCGCGATCGGCGACCGAGAGGTCGCCTTTCCGTTTCGGCGAAGCAATGGACAAGTGGGCGCGGTGGCTCCGTCGACCCGTCGTGTTTGCATCCTCGGGGACACGCGTTGAACCTGAGACTTGCTTACGCCGCAGGGTCGTGAGAGCTGGAGTGTGAAATGGCTGTTCATCCAGTAATTATGTGCGGCGGCTCGGGAACACGGCTTTGGCCTGCCTCCTCGCCGACGCGCCCAAAGCAGTTCATTCCGCTCACGGGCGATCGCTCGACCTTCCAGGACACGATCGTGCGCGTCGAACCGCTGGCCCGGGACGGCGGCAGCCTGGTGATCGTCGCCGGCGTCGCGCACGAGCAGCAGATCCGGGCGCAGATGCAGGAGCTCGGCCTCTCCGCCCAACTGCTGCTCGAGCCTGAGCCCCGTGATTCGGGACCGGCGATGGCCGCCGCCGCGGCGTGGATTTGGCGGCGCGATCCCACCGGCGTCGCCGTGTTCGTCTCGGCCGACCACCATGTGCCGAAACCTGATGCGTTTCGCGGCGCGGTGGCCGAGGCGCTGCCAGCGGCCCAGCAAGGCCGCCTCGTGCTGCTGGGCGTGCGGCCGACCTTCGCCGCCACCGCCTTCGGCTACATCCAGCCCTCGACCCTGGACGCCGGGGTCTCCCCCGTCGCCAAGTTCGTCGAGAAGCCGGACCAGGCGACCGCCGAGACCTATGTCGCGCAAGGCTTCCTCTGGAATTCCGGCAACTTCGTCGTGCGCGCCGACGTCCTGCTCTCAGAGCTGGATCGCTACGCGCCGGACGTGTCCTCGACCGTCCGGGAGGCCGTCGAGACCAGCAGCGTCGCCGGCGATTCGGCGGTGATCGGCCCGCTGTTCTCACAGGCGCCGAAAATCTCGATCGACTATGCGCTGGTCGAGAAGACCCAGCTGGCCTCGGTGGTGCCAGTCAGCTTCGACTGGTCGGACCTGGGCGCCTGGGACGCGGTCTGGGACGCCTCCGAACGGGACGCCGCCGGCAACGCCGCGATCGGCGAAAGCCTGCTGGTGGATTCCGAGAACTGCCTGCTTCGCGCCGGGCCAGGCGCGAGCGTCTCGGTGATCGGCGGACGCAACCTCGCCGTCGTCGTCGACAAGGGCGCCGTGCTGGTCTGCGACCTCGGCCAGGCGCAGAAGGTCAAGAAGGTGGCCGAGCATTGGGCCGGCCGCGCCGCCCCCGGCTTCCGCGACCTCGACGAGGCGCGCAGCTGGTGCCGGCGCTGGCTGCAGACCTCCGCCCTGCCCCTGTGGTGGACGCTCGGCGCCGACCATGAAGGCGGCGGCTTCTTCGAAGCGCTGGACGAGAACGGCGAGCCGGTGCGCGGCGCGCGGCGCGCCCGCGTCCAGACGCGGCAGGCGTTCTGCTACCTGGCGGCCGGACGGCTGGGCTGGACCGGCCCCTGGCGGCAGGCCGCGACGCACGGCCTGGACTATTTCCTCGCCCGCTATCGCCGCCCCGACGGCCTGTTTTGCCGCAGCGTCGGCGACGACGGCGAAGTGATCGACGGCGACGTCCGGATCTACGACCAGGCCTTCGCCCTGCTCGCCCTGGCGACCGCCCACGACCTGGGCGTCGGCGGCGGGGATCTGGAAGCCGAGGCCCGCGGCGTGCGCAGCGCGCTGGACGGCCTGCGGCATCCGGCCGGCGGCTTCCGCGAAAACGGCGACGAGCCGTTCCAGGCCAATGCGCTGATGCATCTGCTGGAATCCGCCCTGGCCTGGATCGGCGCCGGCGGCGACCCCGAATGGGCCAAGCTCGCGGAGGAGTTGGTGGCGCTCGCCCTGGACCGCCTGATCGATCCCAAGGACGGCGCGATCCGCGAGGTGTTCGACGCCGACTGGAAGCCGTTGTCGGCTGCGGCCGGCCAACGGCTGGAGCCCGGCCACCAGTTCGAGTGGGCCTGGCTGCTGACCCAATATGGCCGGCGGTTCGGCGACCAGCGGACGGCTCCCGTCGCCCAGCGGCTGTACGAGGCCGGCCTGCGGGGCGTCGACGCCCGGCGCGGGGCGGCGGTCAACACGCTCGATCCGGACGGCGGCGTGCTCGACGGCGCGGCGCGGCTGTGGCCGCAGACCGAGTTCCTGCGCGCGGCCCTGGTGTTCGACGCTGATGGAACCCAGGGTCACGCCCTGCAGGCGGCGAGCGCCCTGGCGCGCTATTTCGAAACCCCGGTCAAGGGCGCCTGGACCGACCTGATGCTGCCGAGCGGGGCGATGGTCCGGCAGGCGTCGCCAGCCAGCTCCTTCTACCACATCGTCGGCGCGATCTCGCAGCTGCTGGGCGAGTAAAGCCGCCCGCGCCGCTAGAGCGAAATCCGATTCAAATGAATCGGATTTCGCTCAAGACACTTAAATTTAGAGCATTTTCTTCGCCGAACCGGCATCCACTTCGGCGGAAAATGCTCTAGGCGCTGGCGGCCGCCTGGGCCCGCCTCGCGTCGGCCTGTTTCGTCTCGGCTGTCGTCTCGGGCCGAGGGCCCATCGAGCGCGAACGTGACGACGACTTCGCCACGATCGGCCGCGGCAGGCTGAGCAACAGGATCGTCAGCATGGCGGTGACCGGGTTCAGCAGGTAGCCGCCGGTGAAATTGATCACCACGAACAGCGAGAAGGCCAGCACCCGGTTCGGCGCGCGCCAGATGGCGGCGACGAACAGCAGCAGGTAGGCCAGGGCCGTCAGGGCGCCGTATTCGCTGAACAGCTTAGTGAGCGGCCAGGGGCTCGACTGGAACAACACCATGTTGCCGGCGCCCGAACCGGTGAACAGGCGGTCGGGATCGGTGCTCAGAACGCTCAGCTCGTGCAGCGGCGCGACCAGCCGCTCGGAGCCGCTGCTGCCGGGCTTGCTGAGTTCCGAGAACCGCGACGCCACCAGGTCGCCGCCGCCGGCCGCCATCGCCACCATGCCGCCGACGGCGACGAGCACAAGGACGATCAGCAGCATGCGCGGGCTCAGCCGGCGCAGAATTCCCGGCGCGGCGAAAGCCATCATCACCCAGCCGGTCGCGCCTAGGCAGCCGATCAAGGCCCCGGCGTAGAGGCCGATGCGCAAGGGCCGGCTGAACTCGGTGAGTTCGATGATCAGGGCCGAGGCGAGGAACATCGAAACGTACGAGGGCTCGAGGAAGAAGAAGCCGTTCGGCCGCACGAAGGAGGCGCCGAAATGGATCGGCACCGAATAGATGTAGCCCGGCATCAGCAGCGCCTTCGGCACGAAGGGCTCGATGTTCAGGGTGTTGCCCATGCCGAACGCGAACTGCGACGCCAGCTGAAGGAACACCATCAGCGCGGCGGCGGCCATGACGTTCTGGAAGCTGCCGATCAGCCGCCGGTAGGTGTCCGCCGGAACCCGCCAGAGGAATATCAGCGGGAAATAGAGCACGAGCAGCAGCAGGAAGCTGGGGGCCGAGAACGGTCGGCCGACCAGCGCCTGGCTCAACACGGCCACCAGCAAGAAGCCGCCGAAGACGGCGACCCGCAGCAGGCTGACCCCCAGGCCGAAGGCGACGACGCCCACGCCGAGGCCGAGATAGAGCACCGGAATCAGGAAGCTGATCGGCGCTGCGCCCGCCGGAACGGCGAACTTCTGCAGCACCACCAGGCAGGCGAACTCGACCGCAAAGAAGGCCAGCACGCCCACCGAACCGTCCTTGGCGCGACGGCGGCCAGCGGCCAGCGTGCGCGGACGAATGGGGTCGACAGCCGTCATTTGAAGAATCCTGCTCGTTCGCTGCTATCGCTATCGGCAGTCTGCCGTCCCTGCAATAAACAGCTGGCAAACGCCCGGGTGCGAGCCTTGGCCGCCTTGGCGCAGAAGACGCCGCAATCTAGGTTCTGCGCTCACTCGGGGTGGCGAATGACGGCCAAACAGCATCACATCGTGGAACTGCAGTCGCTGCGGGGCGTCGCCGCTGTCGCCGTGATGTTCGGGCACGCCGCGAGCTATTTCGCCACCCCCGACTGGTTCCCGGAAGTGGCCAAGATCTTCAACGGCCGCGCCGCCGTCGTCCTCTTCTTCGTCCTCAGCGGCTTCGTTCTGACCAAGTCCCTCAAGGGCAATGAGGCGCTCCGCCTGCCCTCGCTCGTCACCTTCTATGTCCGCCGGTTCGCCCGCATCTACCCAGCGGTGTGGGTGGTCAGCAGCCTGTCGCTCGCCTACCTGGTCTTCCTGCATTGGCGGGTGCCGATCCCCGACACCTCCGCCGGGTTCCGCACCCGGTTCCCGATCGAACGGATGGATGCGCTGCACATTGTCGCATCCTATGCGGCGATGCTGGCGTTCCTGCTGCCGCAGCTCTGGTCGATCTTCGTCGAGATCGTCGCCTCGCTCGCGGTGCCGTTCATCGGCGTGGCGGCGATGCAGAAGGGGCGCAAGCTGTTCTGGCTGTTCGCCGCCGCAGCCCTGCTGGCGAGCTTCACCATCGGCCCGCGCACCTACTATCTGATCGGCCTCTATACGGTCGACTTCTTCATCGGCGCATGGCTGGCTACCGGCGGCCCCGGCTTCGCCGCCTTCAACGCGCGCCTGCGGCCGCACGCCAACCTGATCTTCACCGCGCTCTGCGTCGCGATCAGCCTCACCCAGTTCCTGCCGACGGACTACTACAACCCCGTCGCCGCGCTGATCGAGGCCGCGCTCGCCTGCGGGATGATCTCGATCCTGGTCTATTGCCGCGGCGAGGTCCGGTGGCTGAATTCCCCGTTCGTCCTGTTCATCGGCGACATCTCTTACAGCATCTACCTGGTGCATTACTTGGTGATCTGTTTGCTCGGCAAGGCTATCGGCGTCTTCGAACTGGAGATCGGCGTGCAGTTCGCCGGCATTCCGAAAAGCCTGGTGCTCATGGCGGCGACAGCCGTCGTCACCATTCCGCTATCCGCCCTGCTCTATCAGTGGGTGGAAATGCCCGGGATGCGGTTCGGCAAGTGGGCCTCCGCCCGCCTGCTCGAGGTCCGGGCGGGGGTGCGACGCCCCGCCACCTCCGACCTGAAGGCCTGATCGCCGGCGTCCCGCGCGGCGCGGCGGCGCGGTCCGTCGCGGCGCGCGGAAAAAAGATTCCGTCCGTCGGCCGAGCATCCGCCAGCGCAGCGACGCGGGCCTGACGGCGGCCGCCGCGAGGTGAAGTCGCCGCGCGGCTCGGCCGGCCCGCGCCGACAAAGCGTCGTCGCATCAAATGTTTAGATCTCTCGCCG